>Ga0209468_1001037_pt1 | contig 12579 bp, 9 predicted proteins | sample GraSoiAngelo_102_FD_185871 | JGI IMG/M metagenome (GOLD analysis project Ga0209468, IMG submission 185871) | Grasslands soil microbial communities from the Angelo Coastal Reserve, California, USA - 14_0903_02_40cm (SPAdes) (version 2) | ecosystem: Environmental > Terrestrial > Soil > Grasslands ...
AAATCCGAATGACGAGTGCCGAAGGAATCGCAAAGCCCGAATGACGAACGAAGGGTTCCCGCGACCCATTCGAGCTTCAGTATTGATGCCCACGTTTGCGTTGCGCCGCCCACACGGCGGCGGCTACAGTGCCGCCATGCTCGACATTCATTTGATCCGGGAGAAGCCGGATTTTGTTCGAGAGCGGCTGGCAACGCGGGGTGGTGGCGACGAAGGGAAAATTAACGAAGTACTTCGCGCCGATGGCGAACGCCGAAAACTCGAGACCGCTTTGCAGCACTTGAACGCGGAGCGCAGACGCTTGAGCAAAGAGATCGGCGCAAAACGCGCCGCTAGCGGGGCAACGGCAGACTTCGAAGCCCGTGTCCGGGAAATCGGCGACGAAATTGTCGATCTTAACAAGCGAACGTCTGCTGCCGAGGAGGAGCAAAGAAATCTGCTTTTGGAAATTGCGAATTTGCCGCATGAGAGCGTTCCAATCGGCAAAGATCCAAGCGCCAACCGCGTGGTGCGCAGTTGGGGCGAAAAGCCGCGATTAACTGACCCTGCCGATCATGTTGCCCTCGGCGCAAAGCTAAAGCTTTTTGATCTGGAACGGGCCGCAAAGTTGAGCGGTAGCGGTTTTATCTGCTTCACGGACGCAGGCGCGAGGCTGGAACGTGCGTTGATCAATTTCATGATCGAGTTGCACGTACGCGAGCATGGTTACATCGAGATCAGTCCACCATTCTTAGTGCGACGCGATTGCATGATTGGCACATCGCAGCTGCCCAAATTCGAGGCAGACATGTACGGGCTGGAAGAGAATCAGCTTTTCCTTACACCGACCGCCGAAGTACCACTCACGAATCTTTATCGCGATGAAATTTTGAACATCGTCGATCTTCCGAAGAAATTTGTTGCCTATACTCCGTGTTTTCGGCGTGAGGCTGGCGCCGCAGGGCGCGAGACTCGGGGGATCATCCGGGTGCATCAGTTCGACAAAGTCGAGCTGGTTAAAATCACGACACCAGAAAAATCGTATGACGAATTGGAATCGCTTACGGCTGATGCTGAGCGTGCCTTGCAGTTGCTGGGTTTGCATTATCGCGTCGTTGAGCTGTGCACCGGCGATTTGGGTTTCGGGTCAGCCAAGACTTACGACCTCGAAGTGTGGTCGCCAGGCCAGAACGCATATCTCGAAGTTTCGAGTTGCTCGAATTTTGAGGACTTCCAAGCCCGCCGGATGCACCTTCGATATAAAGACGCTCAAGGGAAAAACCGGTTTTGCCACACGTTAAACGGCTCGGGATTGGCGTTGCCAAGATTGTTCGCGGCGTTTATCGAGAATAGGCAGGAGCGCGACGGATCAATCCGGATTCCCGAAAAATTACAGCCATTTTTCGCCGGAACAGAGATTCGTTCGTAGCGAGGGCGCGGTGCGCCGTCGTAGATCGACCAGAGCCGAGGGCGGCGGCTATAGCAGATCAAGCTGCGATCGCTCCTGCTCGGATAAAATTCTCTCGGTTTCTGAAGGCAGTAGCAGTCCGTAACCGAGACGCTGCGCCAGTCGCTGCGCCGTTTCCGGGGCGAAACCCTCGAAATGATTGCTCACGAAAGTCCAGACGCTTCGCACTTCGGCCAGATGGCGCTCGATCTTGAGCGACCAGCTTTCGAGGGCGGCTTCTCGTTTCCAGAGTAGCTTTTCGTAATGATGCATTTGCCCTCCATCGACGTCGTATTTCGTTGCATAATCCCCGAGCAGACGCAGGTAGAGCAGATCGGTGGTGCGCGGAAGGAATTCGAATGGCGCAAGGTTGCGTTCGTTGAGCGGGCTGGTATCGGCCCAGACCCAGCAGACACGATATTTCTCCAAAAGACGGATGATCTGTGGTCGATGCCAGCCGGCATGACGAAATTCAATCGCAAAACGAAAACCCCGCGGCAACTGTTCGAGAAATTTACGAAGTGCCCGCTTTCCGTCCCTTGGCCCAAACGACGGCGGAAGCTGGATCAAGATAACCTGGAGCTTTGGCGCGAGCGGCTCGATCGCGCGAAGGAACGAATTTAATTCGGCGCCGCATTCGCGCAGCCGGCGTGTATGCGTGATCTCGCGGGGAAGTTTACAGGTGAAACGAAAACCGGCGGGGGTCATCTCGACCCAGCGGCGAACGGTGTTTTCCGCGGGAGCGCCATAAAAGGTCGAATCCACTTCGACTGCTGGAAAGTAGCGCGCATAAAATTCGAGCCATTGAAAGTCCGGCAAATCCACCGGATAGAAAGCACCGCGCCAGTCTTCAAACCTCCAAGCGCAGGCACCGATGCGTATTTTTTGCTGATCGGTCAGATTCAAATGAAATCAGAAGATTAATCGATTTTGAGTTCTCGGAAAGATGTCGATCATTTTCTTTGGGGGGCTGGAAAGAGCGGCTGCTTAACTTGACGGAATCGATAACTTAATTACCCTGCCAGACCCCATGTATTTCCGAATTCGAATCCTTGTTGTTTTTATCGTCACCGTTCTTGCCTTGCCCACCATCGGCATGGCTTCCGTGATCTTTCAACCAGGTAAAAAGGCCAAGTACGTCGTGCCTGGCGAGGAGGAGATAAGTGGTAATGCAGCGGAGCTATTTCAGATTGGACAGACCGCGGAAAAAGAAGGCAACACGAAACGTGCGATCAAAGCTTACAAGAGCCTCGTCAAACGCCATCCTAGAGATACCCTCGCGGCTGGCGCGCTCTTTCGCGCTGCGGAGCTACAAGAGCAAAGTCACGATTATCTCCGAGCGGCAGAATCGTTTCGCCAATTGGTGGAAAAATACCCTGGCAGTCCGCACTTCGATGAAGCAATCGAGGGGCAGTTTCGCATCGGGGAAGTCTATTTAGCGGGCAAAAAATTGAGGATCCTCGGCATCCCGTTCGCGTCCTCGCTCGAGCGCGCCGTGGCCATTTTCGCGTCTGTTGTTCGGACAGCACCCTACGGAAAGTACACAGCGCGCGCGCAATTTGATATTGGCCTCGTCCGCGAGAAGCAGGGTGCGAATGATGCGGCCATTGAAGCGTACCAGGCTGTGGTGGACAAGTTCCCGAACGAACCAATCGCAGTGGATGCCCAATACCAGATCGGTTACATCTGGTTCCACGCCTCGAAAACGGGAACAAAAGACATTGCAGCCGCTAGCAAGGCCAAAACTGCATTCCAAGATTTCCTTTTTCATTATCCTAACAGCGAGAAAGCAGCACAAGCGCGCGCTGACCTCGGCCTGCTTGAGCAAAAGCAAACATCCAGTTCCTTCGAAGTAGCGAAATTTTACGACAAACAGAAATATTATCGCGCCGCGGTCATCTACTACAACGAGGTGATTCGTCAGCAGCCAGGATCAACTGAAAGCGATCGAGCTAAGAAACGGATCGATGAGTTGCGCACAAAGGTCGGCGAAGCGGCGCTTCAGCCTGCGTTTACCACAGGGGAAGCGGGGAAGAAAAAAGGGGGCGGAGGCGCGCGTGAAGTACGGACGGCCAAAAGCGGAACGGGGGCGAAGCCAGGCCCGGCAAATAACCAAGCACCATTGCCCGCGCCGGAGACAGATGTTTCGCTACCGCCGCCGGCTTCACTTGCACCGGACACCACCACTGCGCCTGAACCGTTGCCGGCCGCACCGAGCACGAGCACAAGCTCCGGTGCCTATCCCGCTCCCGGAGCAGCGGCTTCTCCCGAAGCGTCCGGGTCACCGGCGCCGTGAAAGTTATATTTACGGCAGCACTCGCCTGCTTCAGTTTAACTGGCTGCCTTGGCTATCACATCGGACCGGTGAAGCCATACTACCTCCGCGACGTTCACACAATCGCGGTTCCGACCTTCAAAAACCACACACTCCTCCCTCACATTGAAGTGTTGGTTACGGATACAGTGATCAAGCAGTTGCAACAAGATGGAACCTTTCAGATTGCGAAGGGTGAAGATGCGGACGCTACGTTGAGGGCTGAAATTATCCGCATCAATCGGCTCCCAGCGCGTTCGGTGCGCGGGAATGTGCTCCGTACGGTTGAATTCAACCTGGCTATGAGTGTGAGGTATACCGTCATCGGACGGGATGGAACGCAGCTTGTGGGATCGGCTGAGGCCACTGGAACCACCACCTTTTTCGTTAGCTCGGACCCGGCCACAGATGAACGGCAAGCGCTGCCACTCGCCACCGAAAATCTTGCCACGCAATTAGTGGCCCAACTGAGCGAGGGTTGGTGATGCTTGATGAAAGGCGACGAACAGCTTTGGTCGATCCTCAATGACAAACTTGATACCCTCCGAGCCAGCAACCGCCTGCCTGAAGCAATTCGCGTTGCTGAAACCGCTCTCGAGGTTGCCAAGCGTGCCTTTCCTAGTGCGGGGAGCCCGTTAGCCACGAGCTTCGAAAAATTAGGACAGCTTCTTGATCAAAAGGGCGATCGCGTGTCGGCCAGAGAATATCTGGTCAAAGCCCATGCGATCCTGGAAAAAGTAAAAACACCGGATCAGCGTGCTATCTACCGCTCCGCCCGCCGGCTTGCATTCTTATGCGATAATCTTGGTCAATCTGAGGAGGCGATCAGTTTCTACGAGAAAGCGATCGCAGCTGGCATCCAGCTCGAAGAACTTGCTTACTCGGATCTCGGCACGATGTTAAACAATGTTGCGCTCATTTTCCGCAAGTCAGGACGGCAGAAAGCGGCAGAGCCATACTATTTGCATGCTCTGCAAATTTACGAGAAGCAGCTCGGACCGGACCATGTTGATGTAGCGTCTGTGTTGAATAATCTGGCCGTGTTTTACACAAATGAGCGCCGTTACACCGAGGCGGAGAAAATGCATCTGCGCGCATTACGTATTCGCGAGAAGGCGTACCCGCCCACCCATCCAGATATCGCGCAATCTAAATGCAATCTTGCCGTAGTCTATCATTCGCGCGGCGATTACGCGAAGGCGGCTGAGCTTTATCGCGCTTCGCTCAAGAGTTGGGAAGCGAGCGAGAAACCCTCCAAAGATTACGAGATTGTCGCCTCGAATTACGCCGATCTTTTGCGCTCTCTTGGTCACGCACGCAAAGCACATCAAGTGGAAGTTCGTGCACGCAAGAGACGCTTGGGTTAATTTAACCAACGATCGATTGCTTGATCCCTAAGCAAGGTTGACCTCTTTGGTTTGACCTTGCGGCCTGCTGGGGCATGCGCATTGTTGGGGCGCCGCTGTCTTTAGCTCGCGTGGCGGAATCGGCAGACGCGTACGGCTCAGGACCGTATGGGGCAACCCGTGGAGGTTCGAGTCCTCTCGCGAGCAGCTTGGTTGACCTCTCCTACAAAGTTTGATTGATACCTATCAACTCGTATCGAGATCGCTGTCTACGTCACAGCGCGCCACGAACCGGGATGCGGCGGGCTATCGATAAGGATCATACGCTCAATCCGCTCTGATTGATCTGGCGAGCGCAGCCGTTACCTCGCGCCCTTGGAATGGCCGATGACCGTGACCCGTCAACGCTGAGCTTGTCCAAAATCGCCGACATCAAAAACGCAGCCTGCCGCTCGGTCGATAGCCGGATCGGAGCTGACTAACTTATTTTTTCCCGATCGCTTTTCTTCTTGCTGCCCAGCGAGCTTTCATCAATTGGGAAAGCCTCCTTCGCCCGGCAGGCGTGATTCCACCTTTTTTCTTGGGTGCGGTTGTTGTTTTCCTACCGGCCTTTTGCTTTGCCCAGCGAGCTCTCGCGGCTGCCGCAAGTTTGGCTCGAGTCGCGGCCGACATCCGGCGACGACCTCCACGGGTTGCAGCGCCGGGAGCGGAAGTCCCGAGGATTGAGGAAAGACGGTTTTCCAAGGCATCGATTTGTCGGCGAATCGAAATGGCTTCTTGTAAAGCTCTAGCAGATGTATCCATGGGTGGTCACATAGCCGGAGTTAGCTGATATAGCAATCATCTTTTATTACAAAATTAGAATTCGATCCGCGCAATCCGAGGCAGTTGAAGGTTAGAGCTAGAACCCCAAGCCGTCGGCAAACCCGCTACATGGATAGGCAAACGTAACGGATTGCGAGTCAGGGTCGAATGCTCAACCTTAAGAGGTTGAATAAATCTAGTATAACGACACAGCCGGAGCGGGTTCGGCAAATGTTCGGGTCAATCGCGCGACGCTACGATTTAGCAAATCATGTGCTGAGTTACGGCGCGGATTTTTACTGGCGAAGTCATGCTGCGCAAATCATCGCAAGGTGGACGCCCGAAAACATTGTCGATCTCGCCACCGGGACAGGAGATCTTGCGGTCGCAATGCGGAAGAAATCGCCGAATGCAGAAATCGTCGCCGTTGATGTTCTGGCTGAAATGTTGGAGCTGGCGAAGAAAAAGGGCGTGCAGCGAACCATCATGGCTGATGCGATGAGACTGCCTCTTGCCGATTCCTCCTTCGATTGCGTGACAGTTGCCTTCGGTCTGCGCAACATGGAAAATTGGAGCGGAGCATTGCGCGAAATGGCCCGCGTCCTCACCGCGAACGGCCATTTACTCATTCTCGAATTTTCTTTACCTCAGTCGTCGATTTTTCGTGCGGTTTATCGCTTCTATCTGCATCAATGTCTGCCGTTTCTAGGTTCCTTTATCACGAGGCAAAAGAACGCCTATGATTACCTCGGCCAGTCGATTGAAGAATTTCCCAGCGGCGCGGCCATGCTTGGATTAATCGAAGCCAACGGTTTCCGAAATGCCAATGCCGAACCGCTCAGCTGCGGCATCGTTACGATTTATACGGCTGAGAAAAAGCAGGCGAGCGGGTGACTCGCGCGCTCCCGCCGCTTCCAGCTACCTGAACCGCCTTGGGGCACCCAACCGCGACGATGCGCTGCACCGAGGCGATTGGGGGTGATCTCCCTACCTTGGTGGACTCGAGACCGGTGGAGCGCTCGCCGAGGGAACCGGCGATGCCTTCGCGCTTGCTCCTGCTGGCGCCGGAGGGCTCCCAGGCGAAATCGCGAGGGGCAGTCGGAGCACATTAAAATCGGAATCGTTGATGATAAAGGTGCCTTCGCGCTCATCCACGTGCGCAAACCACGTTCCATCGCCGGCCGCACTGCCAACGAACAGTCTATGCGAGATCTTATCGTCGGGCGAAGTCGTGAACGAGATCGCAAGCTGCGGTTTATCGAAGCCATGCTGCGGGATGGTCGGACCAACCCAACGCACAGCACGTAAGTTCGACAGCATATTGAGCAGCGACTGGAGATTGGTTTGATTAATCGGGCCGCCTCCAGCCACCCAACTCCATTCTCCCTTTGCGTCACGCGCAAGTGTCGCCTCATGTTTCGTAACCACGCTTAACCGATGGATTTGTTCCGGCTTAACCTTAAAGATCGACATTTCCTGCCATTGCAAAGGATCGGTGGAAATTTGATCGAGTAATGTGCGTCGGACTGCCACGACAAAGGGTTCATCGGCGAGGCGCACGTAAACATTATCGCCATCCACTTTTCCAAAGGCGACAGTGGCAAAGGCCTGCTCGCCAGCGCGCGTCTCGGCGGTGTTCTCCGAGGCAAATGAGCTAAACGTCAATTGCAATTGTGGTTTATCGAGACCGTACTTCGGCAAATTGGAAGCGACGTCTTCAACAAATCGTGTCACTTGCTCATTTTGCAGCGTGTCAATGAAGCGGCGGACTTGGCCTGAATTTGCCGGCGTGTTCTTACGACTGGCAATTGTCCAATCGTCACCGTTACGTGCGAGAACGGTCTTTCCTTTGCCTGGCGCGTCGATCGTGATCCGATCAAGAACGTTGGTGTCGATCCGAACCAAATGGTGGTCGCGCAGATCGTCTGGTTTGGTATTGAGAATCTCTTCGATTCGCTTCGGCAGCGTGTATACGAACCCGCGCGGTGCGAACCGCACATAAACCTGATCTTTTTCTTTTTGCGGTATGGCGCCGATCTGCAGCACCTGACCCTTGTCCTCCTGGCCAAATACCTTGATCGATCCTCCGATCTCAACCTTCTGGTCTTTCTTCTCTTCCGGACCGAACAGCGTGACCGACCCACGTGGCTGCGCTAGACCGTAGGCATTCAGGTCGCCGCGATCATCGGCTACAAATTGTTGAATCCGTGCCGACGTAACCTGCGCAATCAAGTCGCCGACCTTCTGCTCATTAGCGCGCGCGCGGAGTGGCTTCATAATATCCCAATGATCACTTTTCTTCTGCAGCTCCATTTCACCGGCAGGTGTTTTCAATACGAGACGCGACACCTGCGCGGTGTTTAAGTCGGTTAATTTCCTGTCGCGAAATTCCTCCGGCTTTTTATCGATGTCCTTCTTGATGGATTGTCCGGCGAGAAACGTCTCTTTCGAGTCTCCTAAACGCACATACATTTTGCCTTCGAGCGCTGCGTCTTTCCCGAACAAAATTTCCGGTGGTCGATCCTGACCGATTAACTTGAGTTTCAGCTTTGGTTTATTCAGGCCATATTCATTAAGTTTGCTTTTGTCTGCATCGATTTCTTTGGCTGAAATGGTCGCGTCCTTCTGCCAACTCTCCAAATCCGAGAACAGATTCTCGATTAAAGAACTGTCGACCTGATCTTTGATCGGCGTCTCGAGGCGCCATTTATTGTCGCGGCGTCGTATCTCGATCTTTTCGTCGCCATTTTGAATGATGACGCCATCAATTTTGGTTCGATCGAACTTGACGACGTTCTGCGCCTGGCGCTTTGCTTCTTCCGTGCTCGGGTGTTTTAGCTCAAAGAATCTGAAGTAGGCGAAAACGGCGAGCGCAATCGCGGCTAAGACAAGCGTAGTCCTCCAATTCATAAATCGAATCGAAGAATCAAACGCGCCGCTTCCACCAGACCGCCGTGCCTAGCGCCGCAAAAACGAGGGGCATCAGCACGAGAACGATCCAACGTAGATTGCGTAATGCGTCTTCGTTGAGACTGAAAGTGAGGGGTTTTGGAATTTTCGGTGCGATGCCGATAAGCTGCTCCCGACTCAGGAGCCAATTCACGCTGCCTGAGACAAAATCGAGCGCCTGCTGATCTTGGGTGACCGCATTGTCTTGAACGAACGTAGCGTTGCTCACCACGACCAACCGCGACGAATTCACCTGCACGCGCTCGTCCGCGCTACCGCCTTTTTCGATAGAAGCGCCGATCGTGGGTGAAGCGCCAGCCTTCTTGGCGTCGGTCTGAAATTTTGCCTGATCGTCGGTATTGTAATCTTTTTCCGCAAAGTAGCCTTTTTCTGCCTGAATCAGTGGCTCGATCCGGATATTGGCGGCGCGGACGCGGTCGGGCTCAAGCGTAAGCGAGGATGTGCCACCGAAAAACAGGGCGCGTACATCAGCCAGTCGTTTTGTGATTGGACTGCCTCCGAGAAAATGCGCTTGTACATCCCGGGTAAGGGCCATCTCCTGGATTCCGGTGCGCAGGAAAATCATCAGCCGATCATCGTTCACTTTCACGCCCAGCTCGTTAAGAAATGCGTCTAGCTTTGATGTCTTGGCCCCCGGATCGAGAAGAAGTAATATCCGTCCCTGCTTGTCCCAGAAATCGCGTAACAATTTCATTTCGCGATCGGAGAAATCGTATTGCGGGCCAATAACCACGATCGTCTTCAATTCGGCAGGAACTGTCTCAACGTCGAAAAGATTCAACTCCTGGAACTTGATATTTTCGTTCTCAATGAACGTTTTCAGCACTGAGATGGTGCTGTTTTCGGAAAGTGGCGGCTCCTTGTGACCGAGTACGTAGCCGAGAGCGTTTTTCTTGCCCTCTACCAGATCCATCATCGCGCTCGTGATCGCCTGTTCGCCTTTGAAGGCGGTGACGCGCGGACCTTCACCGAAGCCCATTCCGCTCTGATCGACCTCCGCCATCTCGGACGCTTTCACAGTTTTGTTGCGTCCTTCGTAATCAATTACGAGGAGACTCTCGTCGCTTACAACCTTGTACTTGTCGAATATTTCTTTCGCCCGGGAAAGATTACGTTCCGGATCGATGTATTCGATATCGATCTTCCCCTTTGCCGCGTATTGATATTCCGTCAGCAAAGTTTGCACGTCGGCCGCGATCGGTGTGCTCGGAGAAAAGAAAACGATGATCCGCATCTTGCCTTTGACTGTGCGGAGGAAACGCTTCGTCTTGTCCGAAAGCGCATATTTTTGATCGCGCGAGAAATCCCAACGCTGGTAATGTTTAAAGGCGATGGAATTCACCATCGCGGCGAGAAACAAGATAAGAATGATTTGGGCAAGCACGTTGAAACCGATCTGAATCCGACGGATTTTTTTCGGACGCCTTGGCTCTATCGTCTCATTAGCCATTCGTCACAGCCTCCATTTGCGGGATTGGAATGCCTGATACGTGAGCGCCAGCATCACAATGGTCATGCTCAGGTAGAAAACGATCGGCCGCGTATCGATGACGCCGCGCGAGAACGTTCCCATATGCTCGATTGCGGAGAAGTAGCCGAGCAAGTCGCGCGTGGCGGAGCTAACATCCAGAAGGATGAATTGAACCAGCCCGAGAAAGAACAGTAGCGTAATCGCGCAGAAAGAAATGATCGCGGCAATAATCTGGTTTCTGGTGAGAACAGACGCGAGGCAACCGATCGAGAGGTAGAACATGCCGAGCAGCAAAAGCATTAAATATGAACCCGAGTATGCTCCAGCCGAGTGGGCGGCGGCTTGTCCAGTGATCTGTTGAAAAATTATGAAATAGAACGCGGGCGGGACCCAAAGAATGAGATAAAAGATCAGCGCGCCAAAAAATTTCGAGAGCACAACCTGCCAGTCACGCACGGGCGCGGTCATGAGCGGCTCGATCGTGCCGAGTTTAAATTCTTCTGCAAACAGGCGCATGGTTATGAGAGGAAAAATTAAAACAAAGGCAAACCAGAAGAAGACGGAGTTAAAAAATGCCTCCTGGACCGTGTATTGGACCTGGCGCTGGTTCATGAATGAAATCTGAAAATAAAAGTCCACCCCGCTGATAAGCAGGAAAAAGATCAGGACGATATAGGCGATCGGCGAGTGAAAGTAGCTGCGCACCTCGCGGGAGAGCAGAGCATAAAATTTGCGCATAACTTTTAGATCGAGATCCGCGATAACATCGATCTCAAACTGCGTCGGGATGTGTGAGCTCGACAAACACGTCCTCAAGCGTCGCTCTACGCTGAGTCAGTTCGCGCACGATCCAATGCCGGGCGGTGGCTAGCCGAAAAATTTCCTCGCGCACATCAGCACCGGATTCGACGCGCAATGAGAATATTTTCCAATCGCCGTCGGCATCTTCAATTACATTCCGGACACCTGAGATTTTCTTTAGTTCCTCGGTGCCGTTGTCGAGTCCAACTTTTGCCTCAAGCACCACACCACCAGCTTGCCTAATCCTGCCGAGCAGATTTTCCGGGGTGTCACACGCTTCGATTCGTCCTTTGTGAATAATAATGACGCGGCTGCATGTCATTTCGACCTCGGGTAAGATGTGCGTGGAAAGCAAGATAGTGTGCTGTTTGCCGAGATTTTTGATGAGTTCGCGGACCTGCCGGATTTGATTTGGATCGAGACCGATTGTTGGCTCGTCGAGAATGAGAAGATCGGGCTCGTGGAGAAGCGCATCGGCCAGACCTACTCGTTGGCGATAACCTTTAGAGAGGGTACCGATTAATTTCTTTTCCACCTCCTTCAGCCCGCAAAGTTCCCTTACATCCCCAACACGTTCCGCGACGCGGCGATGTGGCACCCCTTTGAGCGCCGCGCGGTAATCGAGGTATTCCGTCACCCGCATATCGGCGTAGAGCGGTACATGTTCCGGCATATAACCGAGGTGCGCCCGTGCCTGGAGAGACTGCTCAAAAACATCGAACCCGGCAATAGTGGCGCGACCGGAAGTTGGCGGCATGAAGCTCGCCAAAATGCGCATGGTGGTGGTCTTGCCAGCGCCGTTCGGCCCCAGAAAACCCATGATTTCGCCTTTACCGACTTCGAAATCCAAATTCTGGATCGCGGGTTGGCCCGCGTAGCGCTTGGTCAGATTTTCAACCTTAATCATTTTGCGATATTTCCATGAGACAATCGAGCGGCGATTGCGTTGCCAGTTTTTTTGTCAACGCGCTGCCATTGTCAAAGTTTGAACCTGCTCACCTTGCCCGCCGGCGCGGATCACCCCAATAGCAAAATTTACGTTCGCCCCACTTTGCGCCTGACCTAACAGGTCCTCGACTTGTTTGACAGACTTCACTTCGTATTTGGCTACGCGATAAATGACAAGGCCGCGTTCGATTCCCGCTTCATCTGCCGGACCGCCTGGTTCCACCGCGGTAATCAGAACGCCGTGGCGACGCGCGTAGCCGAGCGCATCTAGTAATTCCTCGCTTAAATCCTGCAGTTGCATCCCAAACAACCGCTCGGCGTTCGATGTCGATGTTTCCTTTGGTATGGGCTGCTTGCTTGTCGTGGGCTTTTTGTCCGCAACTTTCTTGAATCGGGAGACCGTGTCGCGCACTACGTCCGCCGGAATGGCGAAACCCAGTCCTTGCGTCGGCACACCCTGCGGGGTGAAAGCCATTTTCGCAGAGCTGATACCGACCAG
>Ga0209468_1001048_pt1 | contig 12521 bp, 10 predicted proteins | sample GraSoiAngelo_102_FD_185871 | JGI IMG/M metagenome (GOLD analysis project Ga0209468, IMG submission 185871) | Grasslands soil microbial communities from the Angelo Coastal Reserve, California, USA - 14_0903_02_40cm (SPAdes) (version 2) | ecosystem: Environmental > Terrestrial > Soil > Grasslands ...
CCGCGGTCCCGGCGGTATCGTGGTATTTCGTGAGGAGCCGACGATCCCAGCCGTCCGCCGGAACGATCGGAAAGACGAGCTGCCGGTTGCGGAACGGGGCGTCCATGTACTTCACCACCTGCTCGGTGGACTCGGTCACGTGGCCGTCGGCGTCGATGACTGTCATGGTGGCGACCTCCTCACGGCTTCCTGCAGATCACGTTGAGCAGGGCCTGGCGTTTTTCCTCGCGGACCACCTTCAGCGCGCGGGCGAGCGCCCCGGGAAGCACGGCCGGGTCTTCCACGCGCTCGGCGTGGCCGCCGGAGGCCCGGCAGACCAGCTCATAGTCGGGCGCCGGCTCGAGGTCGGAGAGCACCATGGCGCCGGTCTTCGCCGCAAAGCCGTCCGGTGCCAGGCCGCGCACGGCGCGCTTCACCGCGTTCCACGCCTGGTTGTTGAAGACGACGAAGAGCACGGGCACGTCGTAGGCGCGCGCGACGAAGTGCGCCGCGGTCGGCGCGCCGAAGATGTAGGCGCCGTCGCCGACCGTGCAGATGACGGTCTTGTCCGGGGCGGCGAGCTTGGCGCCGAGCGCCGCGCCCAGGCCCCAGCCGAGGCTGCTGGAGGCCGGCCCGTTGAAGTAGGTGCCGGGCGCCCGGAAGCACGCCTGGGTCGGGTCGAGGTCGTACTCGTTCACGACGATCGTCCTCTCGTCCACGAGGTCGCCCACGCACCGGGAGAGCCAGGCCATGTCGATCGGACGATCGTTCTGGACCCGGCGCGCCGCCGTCGCTGACGCCTCCCGCCGCCGCGCGTGCTCGCCCTGCCAGCGCCGCCGCCGCTCGTCCACCAGGCGGCCCTCCACGCGCGGTCGGAGGGCGTCGGCGAGCGCGGCGAGCGTGAGCCGCACGGTGCCGGCGAGCGCCACGTCGGCGCCGAAGCCGCGGATCGGATAGCGGGAGAAGAGGGGGTCCACGCCGATCTGGACGAGCTTCGTCTCCGGCCGCGGGCTCTTGACGTGTGGGAACCAGGGCGCGTCGGACTCGACCACCACGATCGCGTCCGCCGTGTCGAGGTACGGCGTCGCGTCGAACCCCGCGTGCAGCGGATGGTCCTGGGGGAAGTTCACGTGGGTGTGGAAGTGATCGACGACGGGGAGCGCCGCCACCTCGGCGAGCTTCACCATCGCCTCGACCGCGCGCGGGTCGCGCCCGAGGGCCTTGGCGATGACGACGGGATTCTTCGCCGTCGCGATGATCCGCGCCGCTTCCTCCACCGCCTCGCCCGCGGCCACCACGTCGCTCGGGCGTGGGGCGCGCGAGGGGTCCGCGTACTCGAAGCTGTCGTGGCGCTCGGCCAGCACCTCCCTGGGGAGCGTGAGGTAGACCGGTGCCTGGGGCTCGGCCTGCGTGACCGCGAGAGCGCGGTCGACGACGGTTTCGAGCTGGGCGAAGTTCCGTAGCTCGTAGTCCCACTTGACGAACTCGCGTACGATCGCGCCCTGATCGAAGGACTCCTGCGCCCAGTGGATCTGGCGCTCGCGACTGCCGCGGAAGCCGGCCTCGGTGATCGGGTTGCGCCCCGCCGTGAAGAGCATTGGTACCCCGCCGCGCGCGGCGTTGATGACGCCGCCGAGCGCGTTGGCCGTGCCGACGATCACGTGGACCATGACGGCCTGCGGCCGGCCGGTGACCATGGCGTAGCCGTGGGCCATCGCGACGGCCGGCACCTCGTGGGGGACTGTGATCGGACGGGGAAGCAATTGGCCGTGGGCGCCGCGGCGCGCGTACGCCTCGATGATCGGCGCGAAGTCGGTTCCGGCGTTGCCGAAGAAGTACTCGACGCCCCGGGCCGCGAGGAGCTCGAGGTACGCCTCTGCCGTGGTCTCGATGTCCGCCTTCTTGCTCATGAGTGCCCCCGCAGTCTCACTTCAACCGAAGTCTCAGCATCCGCCTCGCGTTCCCCTCGTAGATCTTCGCTTTTTCGGCGGGCGTAGCCCGCATCCGCTCCATCGCCACGATCGTGTCCCGGATGAACCCCGGCCCCTTCTCGGGGTCGAAGGGCATATCCGTCCCGAACAGTACCCGCTCGGCCCCGAAGAACGCCAGTCCGCATTCCATGGCGTGCCGTGCGCCGAAGAGGGCCGTGTCGCCGTAGAACATCTTGAAATAGTCGAGCGGCCGCCGGGCGAGGCGCGCCAGGGCGACCGCGTCGTCCGGGTCCTCGGTGCGGCTGCCGAGCTGGTCGAGCCCGCCGCCCGCGCGGCCCTCGAAGTACGGCAGCATCGCGCCCATGTGGTGCGTGATGATCGCGAGGTCCGGGTGACGGTCGAAGAGCCCCGCGAAGACCAGACGCGCCATCGCGGCGGTCGTCTCGTAGGGCCAGCCGAACGCCCACCAGATGTCGTAGCGCGACCGCTTCTCCCCGGGGTAGTCGGCGAAGACCGCGGGCCGCGCCGGGTGGAGCCAGATCGGCAGCCTGCGCGCCGCCATGCGGTCGAAGAGCGGCGCCCACTCGGGCTCGTCGAGCGGCCGCCCGTTGACGTTGGAGAAGATCTGGACGCCGGTGGCGCCGAGCCCGTCGATGGCGCGGTCGATCTCTCTCAGTGCGGCGTCGGGGTTGTTCATCGGCAGGGAGGCGACGAAGCCGGGGAAGCGGTCGGGATGCTTCGCGACCAGCTCGGCCATGCCGTCGTTCGCGAGGCGCGCCAGCGCCGGGGTCGCGTCCGGGCCGGCGAGCGCCTCGATCGGCGGCGACGCGAGCGTGAGGACCTGGACGTAACCCTCGTACCGGTCCATGATCCGAAAGCGCTCCTCGAGGTCCACCAGCACGGGGATCGCGCGCATGCGTTTTTGCATGTAGAGGTTCCCCCCGGCGATCTCGAGCATCCGGTCGAAGAACCGCCTCGGGAGGATGTGCGGGAAGACGTCGATCTTCATCGCGCCTCCGGCGCCGTGGCGTGCCGGCCCACCGCCGCGCGCCGACGCACCAGCATCTGCCTAGTCGTCGAGCGCCCAAGGCTTCGGGGGGGTGCCGTCGAAGCCGAGCTGCCTCCAGCGCGCGGCGACGGACTCGTACACCGATCGGCGGAGCCGCGTGCGCCGGGAGAACTGCTTGAGGTAGCGGTGCTCCATGCATGCGTTGATCAGCGCCTTCGAGCCGTAGGGCCGCTCCTCGGGCGGGTTCTGGGTGGGGTCGAGCCAGGTGGACCACGTCTGGCGCAGGATATCGATGTCCTCGGCAGGGTTGCAGCGCGTGGACATCGCCCAGAGCACCTGGTTGATGTTGGAGGGGTCCACGTCGTCGTCCACCGCGATGATCCACTTGGAGAAGTACGCCCCGCCCGGCACCTGCCCGGCGAGGGCCAGCGCCTGCGGCGCGTGGCCGGCGTACCGCTGCTCGAGCGAGACGATCGTCATCGCGAAGCCACCCGCGGCCGCGGGATGGGCGTAGACGCCCTTGATGCCGGGGACGCCGACCCGGTCGAGGTCGCTCCAGACGCGCGCCGAGCGCGCGACGGAGTAGAGGAGCGCGCACTCGTTGGCCGGGTAGTCGGCCATGAGAGCGTGAGTGAGGATGGGGTTGTCGCGATAATGAACGGCCCGCACCTGGACGAGGAAGGCGTAGTCTTCCGGCCGGCCGTAATAGCCCGTGAATTCCCCGAAGGGGCCTTCCAGCTTCTGCGAGTTCGGCGGGATCACGCCCTCGACCGCGATCTCGGCGCGCGCGGGGTAGAGGAGGCTCGTCGCCTCGCCCTTCACCAGCTCGACGGGCCGGCCCAGCATGCCGCCGACGAAGTCGAGCTCCGAGACGGTCTTGGGAAAGGTCTGGGAGGCCGCGATGAAGAGGGCGGGGTCGATGCCCCAGCAGCAGACGACCTCGCAGGGCTCGTTCCGGCTCCAGTACCGCTCGATGTGCAGGCGCGCGTCCTTCCCCGGCGAGAGGTACAGGCCGACCTCCCGCTTGCCCTGCACCATCTGACGGTAGCAGCCCACGTTCAACCATCCGCCGTCGGGATCGCGCGTGATGATCGCATCGCAGGTACCGATGTACTCTCCGCCGTCCCGCGGCCAGTGGCGCGCGGCGGGGAAGTCACGGATGTCCACCTTGTCGTCGCGCAGGTGGTTCTCGTTCACGGGCGAGCCCTCGCCCTCCACAACCACGGGCGGGATCGGGTTGGCGAACTTTGTCCGGCAAGCGCGGACCAGCTCCATGACGGAGAGCCCCGCGGGCTCGCCGATCGCGAGGGCGAACCGGTCCACGCTCGAGCCCAGCGGGTTCCAGAGCGAGCGGAAGCCGCGCGGCGAGTCCTTGACCCGTTCGAAGAGGAGGGCCGGCGCGCCGATCGTCTGGTGGGCCAGGTAGGTGATCGCGCCCATCTCCTCGTCGCGGCCCACCTCCTCGGTGATCCGCTTGAGCTGCCCGATCGCCTCGACCCGCCCGATCCAGTCGCGCAGGTCTCTCGGGCCCGAGCTCGGGGGGCTCGCTCCGCGCTCCGCGGAAGCCGGGGGTCCCGGCGAGACGCTCATCTCTTCCATGGGGGTGGCCTCCGCCGAGAGGATAAGGTGTCGGGAGCGTGAAAGGAAGCCGCTAGGGTAGAGTAGGGGCGATGGCCTCCGGACGCGTTCGGGGCGGCTTCAATCAGTACGGCGTTACCGTCGGCATCCTCATGCTCGACACGCGCTTCCCGCGCATCCCCGGCGACATGGGCAACGCCGCCACGTTCCCGTTCCCGGTGCGCTACCACCGGGTGAGCGGAGCCGACCCCGACCTCGTCGTCCGGCGCGGCGCCGAGGGGCTCCTGCCCGCGTTCGTCGACGGCGCGCGCGCTCTCGAGGGCGAGGGCGTCGGCGCGATCACGACGAACTGCGGGTTCCTCGTGAAGTACCAGCAGGCGCTGGCGGCGGCGGTCCGGGTCCCCGTCTTTACCTCGAGTCTCCTCCTGGTCCCGCTCGTGCACCGGCTTCTGCCCGCCGGCCGGCGCGTCGGCGTCATGACGGTGAACGCCGGGACGCTCGGCCCCGAGCACCTGCGGGGGGCCGGGATCGGGAGCGAGATCCCGATCGCGGTCGTCGGAATGGAGACCGAAAAGGAGTTCACGCGGGTGCTGCTCGGCGACGAGCTCGAGCTCGACGTCGACGCGGCGCGCGAGGAGCACGTGCGGGTGGCGCGCCGGCTCGTGAGCGACTACCCCGACGTCGGGGCGATCGTTCTCGAGTGCACCAACATGCCGCCCTACACGCCGGACATCCAGCGCGAGACGGGGCTTCCCGTCTTCGACATCGTCTCGCTCGTCACCATGGTGCACGCGGCGCTGGGCGCCGGGCTCGGCCCGCGGCCCGTGGCGTGAGTCCCGCCATCCTTCCGCTCAGGCGCGAGGGGGAGGTTCTATGATCACGCTCTCGGTCAACGGCGCGTCCCACACCCTCGACGTCGAGCCCGACACCCCGTTGCTCTACGTGCTGCGAGACACCCTGGCGCTACACGGCCCGAAGTTCGGCTGCGGCTTGGCCCAGTGCGGCGCGTGCACGGTCATCATCGACGGCAAGGCGATCCGCTCGTGCGTGACGCCGGTCGAGACGGTCGCCAGCCGAACGGTGACGACGCTCGAGGGGCTCGGCTCGGTCGCAAAGCCCCATCCGATCCAGACGGCGTTCATCGAGGCGCAGGCGGCGCAGTGTGGCTACTGCATCAACGGCATGATCATGACATCGAAGGCGCTCCTCGATCAGAACCCTGCCCCGAGCGACCGCGAGATCCGGCTGGCGCTCGCGGACAATCTCTGCCGCTGTGGCACCCATCAGCGGATCCTGGAAGCCGTGAAGCGCGCGGCGAAGCGCATGGGGCGGAGGTTCTGATGGTGACGGCACGCACGACCCGCAGGGAGTTCATCAAGGGCACGGGCGTCCTCATCGTCGGCTTCGGCCTCGCCGAACCGATGCGGGCGGCCCTCGGACAGCCGGCGCCCGCCGGCAAGACCGTGGCGACGGACGAGGTCGACGCGTTCCTTTCGATCGCGCGTGACGGCGGCGTGAGCGTCTTCACGGGCAAAGTCGACCTCGGGACGGGGATCCGGGTGGCGCTGCGTCAGATGGCGGCGGAAGAGCTCGATGTCCCGGTCGATCGGATCAATCTCGTCGAAGGCGACACCGCGCTGACCCCTGACCAGGGCCCGACGTGGGGCAGCCTCTCCGTCCAGGTCGGTGGCGTCCAGATCCGCCAGGCCGCGGCGACGGCACGCAAGGCGCTGGTGGACCTGGCGGCGGCGCGGCTCGGCGTGTCGTCGGGCGAGCTCGAGGTGAAGTTCGGCATCGTGCGCGTCAGGGCCGACATGACGAAGAGCGCCTCGTACGCCGAGCTGATCGGCGACCAGGAGTTCCACCTCAAGCTGGACAAGAACGCGCCGCTGAAGAAGCCGGCGGAGTACACGGTCGTCGGCAAATCGCTCCCGCGCCCCGACGTCCCCGCCAAGGTCACCGGCGAGCACACGTACATGCACGACTTCCGCGTGCCCGGAATGCTCCACGCGCGCGTCGTCCGGCCGCCGGCGCTCGGCGCCCAGCTCACGGGCGTCGACGAGAGCTCGATCGGCTCCATCAAGGGGCTCATGAGGGTCGTGCGCCTCGGCAACTTCCTCGCGGTCGTCGCCGAGACGGAATGGGCGGCGATCAAGGCCGCGGAGCGTCTGAAGTCCAGCTGGTCGGCCTGGGAAGGGCTGCCGGAGATGGACAAGCTCTACCAGGTCGTGCGCGCGACGCCCGTCGCGAAGGACGAGATCACCGTGAACGTCGGCGATCCGAAGTCGGCGCTCGCCTCCGCGGCGAAGACGCTCGCCGCGACCTACGAGTTCGCGATCCACACCCACGGCTCGATCGGGCCGTCGTGCGCCGTCGCCGACGTCCGTGACGGGAGCGCCACGATCTGGTCGGCCTCGCAGGCGCCCCACTGGCTTCGGCGCGAGCTGTCGGCCATGCTCGGCATCCCGGTGGCGCTGATCCGCGTCCATTATCTGGATGGTGCCGGCTGTTACGGGCGGAACGGTCACGAGGACGCGGCGGCCGATGCGGCGCTGCTCTCGCGCGAGGTGGGCCGGCCGGTCCGTGTGCAGTGGATGCGCCACGACGAGCACGGCTGGGACCCGAAGGGGCCGCCGACGCTCGTCGAGCTCAAGGGCGGGCTCGACGCCGGCGGGAGCATCGTCGCCTGGCAGTCGGAGTTCTGGATCCCCAAGCTCAGCGCGATCACGGACGGCGTGCCGCTGATCGCCGCGACCCTGGCCGGCCTGCCCCGGAAGGACGCGATCAACCCGGGCAACATCTTCCAGAACTCGGCGCCGTCGTATCCATTCCCGAACGCCCACGCGCTCGTGCACCGGCTCGAAACGACGCCGTTCCGTCCTTCCTGGATCCGCACGCCCGGGCGCATGCAGAACACCTATGCGAACGAGGCGTTCATGGACGAGCTGGCGGCGGCGGCCGGCGCCGACCCGGTCGAGTTCCGCCTGCGGCACCTCAAGGACCCGCGCGGCGTCGAGGTGCTCAAGGCGGCGGCCACGGCGGCGAAGTGGGAGACTCGCGCGTCGCCCAGGAAGGCGGCGGCGAAGGCGGCGATCGCGGCGGGGCGCGGCGTCACCTACGTGAAGTACGAAAACGTTCGCACCTACGTCGCGGCGGTCGCCGAGGTCGTCGTCGAGCGGCGGAGCGGCGCGATCCGTGTCATGCGGGTCGTGGTCGCCCACGATTGCGGGCTGGTCATCAATCCCGACGGCGTCAGAGCGCAGATCGAAGGCAACGTCATCCAGACGGTGAGCCGCACGCTCAAGGAAGAGTTCTCAAGTGGGACCGCTCGCGCGTGACGAGCGTCGACTGGAAGTCGTACCCGATCCTCACGTTCCCGGAGGTGCCCGAGGTCGTGTCCGTGCTGATCAACCGGCCCGACCAGCCACCGTGGGGCGCGGGGGAGCCGGCGGCCGCCGTCGTCCCGTCGGCGATCTCGAATGCTGTCTTCGACGCGATCGGCGTCCGCCTGAGGACGATCCCGTACACGCCAGAGCGGGTGAGGGCCGCGATCCTCGCCGAGACGTAGCGCGGCTTACGCGGATCGGGAGCGCAGGCGCGCGACCAGCTCGCGGTCGGCGGGCGGGAAGGCGAACTCGTCGAGCCGCTCGGGCGCGACCCACGCCATCGTCTGCGACTCGCGCGGCTCGATCGTCCCCGACTCGAGCCGGCAGCGGAAGAAGTGCAGGACCACGGTCCGGTCCGGGTACTCCCACCTGATCGTGTCGAACTTCTCGCCGACCGCGAAGTTTGCCGCGAGCTCTTCCGTAAGCTCGCGCTTGAGGCACGCCTCGGGCGACTCGCCCGCTTCCTGCTTCCCGCCCGGGAACTCCCACAGCCCTTCGAGGTGGGAGCCGCGCCGGCGCTGCGTGATCAAGTAGCGCCCCGCCTCGTCCCGGATGAGCGCCGCGGCGACCTGGAGCACGAGGGGCACGGGACCCCTCTAGGACGCGGCGACGGTCGCGCAGAAGCCTCGCATCGGACAGCGCGGGCACTTCGGCTTCCGCGGGGTGCACCACGTGGCCCCGAAGTCCATGAGCGCCTGGTTGAAGTCGTACGCCCGCCCGCGCGGCACGAGGACCTCGGCGAGGTCCCAGAACGCCCGCTCGCCGCGGACGCGCGCGAGCCGCCGCGGGCCGAGGAAGACGCGGCCCAGAACGCGGCGGACGTTGGTGTCCAGCACGGCGGCGTCCCTTCCGTAGGCGAACGAAAGAACCGCGCCCGCGGTGTATCGGCCGATCCCCGGCAGGCGTCGGAGCGCCGCCGCGTCGTCGGGCAGACGTCCGCCGTAGCGCGCGACGGTCTCGCGCGCGATCGCGTGCAGGCGCACGGGACGGATGTTGTAGCCGAGCGGGTACCAGAGCCGGCGGACCGCTTCGACACGCGCCCGCGCCAGGTGGTGAATGGTCGGGTACCGCCGGAGAAACTCACGGTACTTCGGGATCACGCGATCCACTTGGGTCTGCTGGAGCATGACCTCGGAGACGAGCACGCGGTAGGGCTGGCGCGTGTGTCGCCAGGGGAGATCGCGGCGGTGGTCGGCGTACCACGCGAGCAGGCGGCGCTGAAAGCGGCGGACGAGGTCGCGAGAGGGCAGTCGCACAGCGCGCAGTCTATCACGCGCTCCCCACGCGCCGGCCGGGCGCGACGCTCAGGGGACCGGGTGGTAGCGGCGGAGCGTCTCCGTCGTACGGCGCCAGGCGTCGGCGTCGTCCTCGCCCCGGTAGGCGGAGGTTCGCAGATTGAAGCCGTGGTCGGCGTATGGGTAGACGACGAGCTCGAACTGCGCCTGGCGCTCCGCGGCCGCGGCCTGCATCGCCCGCATGGACTCGATCAGGCAGCAGTTGTGGTAACGATCCGCCGCGCCGGCGAGGACCAGGACGGGCACCTGGAAGCGGGCGGCGAGCCGGCCGATGTCCGACACGAAGTTCGTCTGCGGGTAGTAAGCGACGACGGTGGAGACGAGGTCGGGCATATTCGCGCCGTGGGCGAGCGCGCCGCCGCCTCCCTGGGAGAACCCGATCACCGCGGCCTTGCCCGGGACCGCCTGCGAGGAACGCTGCGCTCGCTCGATCGCCTTTCTGAGGTTGCCGGCGCCATCCTGCTCGCGCGTGAGGATATCCTTGCCGTCGAGCAGCACCGAGTAATAACCGAGCCGGGAGAGCTCGGCTGCGTAGCCGTGATAGAGGCCGGGACCCGAGTGGCCGGAGAGGACCACGACGATCGGGCCTTTGCCGGCGGGGGGAGTGTAGGCGGTCTGGGCCGGACCGTCCGGCCCCGCCGCGGTGGTGACACCTCCCGTCCCGCATGCGCCCGTCATGAGGAACGTGAGCGTCCACCCGACGAAACGAGCCCTCGCACAACGGTGGCGCGCGAGCCCGTTCGACGACATGCGAGGGAGTGTAGTGGCGGGAACAAACGCATGCAACTACCCGTGATGTAAAATGAGCCCATGGCCAATCGGTTGCTGCTACACGAGCGTCACGTCGCCGCGGGCGCGCGGTTCGTGACGGTGTGCGACTGGGATCTTCCCGCCGACTACGGCGACGCGTCAGCCGAGTACGCCGCCGCGCGCCGGGGCGTGGCGCTCGCGGATCGGGGGGACTGGGGAGTCCTCGACGTCACCGGGCGCGACCGCGCCACGTTTCTCCACGCGCTCCTCTCGAACGAGATCAAGGCGCTCCAACCGGGGCAGGGGTGCACCGCGGCGTTGCTCGACGTCCACGGCAAGGTCCAGGTCATCCTGACCGTCTGGGTGCTCGAGGATCGCATCCGGCTCGTCATGCCGCGGGGGTTGACCGCCAAGATCTCCCAGGCGCTCGACCACTATCTCTTCTCCGAGAAGGCGTCGTTCACGGACGCGTCCGACGAGACCGCGCTCCTGATGCTCCTGGGTCCCGAGGCGCCCGCCACGATCGAGCGACTCACGGGCGTGCGGCCGCCCGCGCCGGCGTGGTCGAACCTCACCGCGACGCTCGGCGAGACGACGGTCCGTCTCGTGACGGGCGGCGGGGAGACGGGCGGCCTCGAAGTCTGGGTCGCGTGCGCGGCGACGCACGGCCCTCGAGTGTGGGACGCGCTCGTCGGCGGCGGCGCGCGGCCGCTCGGCGTCACCGCGTACGAGTCGCTCAGGATCGAGGCGGGCACGCCGCTCTTCGGCCACGACGTAGACGAGAGCGTGCTCCTCCCCGAGATCCCGCTCGAGCGCCTGGCGTCCTACACCAAGGGCTGCTACCCGGGGCAGGAAGTCGTGGTGCGCATCCGCGACCGCGGCCACGTGAACCGGCGGCTCACCGGTCTCGTCCTCGAGGGCGAGGTGGTGCCCCCTCATGCCGCGGAGGTCCTCGCGGACGGTGCCGCCGTCGGCAGGGTGACGAGCGCGACGCGCTCGCTCGGCCTCGGGCGCCCGATCGCGCTCGCGTTCGTGCGACGCGAGCACGCCGAGCCCGACCGCGCCGTGACGGTGCGCGTGGGTGAGGGGAGCGTGCCGGCGCGCGTCGCCGCGCTGCCGTTCGCCCGCTAGGCTCCGATGGTAGAAGGACGGGTGACCGAAAACCGACTCGCGCGCGAGACGAGCCCCTACCTCCTGCAGCACGCGCACAACCCCGTCGACTGGTATCCGTGGGGCGAGGAGGCGTTCGCGCGGGCGCGCGCGGAGGACAAGCCCCTGCTCCTCTCGGTCGGCTACTCGGCGTGCCACTGGTGCCACGTGATGGAGCGCGAGTCGTTCGAGGACCCCGAGATCGCGGCCCTCATGAACCGCCACTTCGTGAGCGTGAAGGTGGACCGCGAGGAGCGACCCGACGTCGACCAGATCTACATGCAGGCCGTGCAGTCGATGACGGGCCACGGCGGCTGGCCAATGACCTGCTTCCTCACCCCCGACGGCGAGCCGTTCTATGGCGGCACCTACTTTCCCCCCGTCGAGCGTCACGGCCTGCCCGCCTTCCCGCGACTCCTCCAGGCCCTCGCCGACGCGTGGGCGAATCGGCGCGGCGAGGTCACCGCCTCGGCGCGCCAGATCGGCGAGGCGCTCGCCCAGTCGGACCGGCTCCGGAGTTCGACGCAGCTCATCACCGACGAGATCCTCTTCGGCGCGTTCCAGGCGCTCTCGGCGCAGTTCGACGAGGCCGACGGCGGCCTCGGGGGTGCGCCGAAGTTCCCCCAGCCGATGATCTGGGAGTTCGTCCTGCGCTTCTGGCGGCGCTCGAAGAACGCGCGGGCCCGCCAGATGGTCCACACGACGCTGACCACGATGGCGCGCGGCGGGATCTACGACCAGGTCGGCGGCGGGTTCCATCGTTACTCCGTGGATGCGCACTGGCTCGTGCCCCACTTCGAGAAGATGCTCTACGACAACGGCCAGCTCGCCTCGCTCTATCTCCACGGCTGGCTCGCCTTCGGCGATCCCGAGTGCCGGCGCATCACCGAGGAGACGCTCGATTACATCCTGCGTGAGATGACCGATCCCGCCGGCGGCTTTTACTCCGCCCAGGACGCCGACTCCGAGGGTCACGAGGGGAAGTTCTTCGTCTGGAGCATGGAGGAGTTGCGCGAGGCGCTCGGGGAGACCGACGCCCGAGCGGCGGCGCAGTACTGGGGAGTCGACCGCGGGCCGAACTTCGAGGGGAAGAACATCCTGTCCCTGGCGGGGGCGCCCGACCCCGAGCGGATCGCGCCCATCCGGAAGCGGCTCTACGAGACGCGCGAGCGGCGGGTTCATCCCGGCCTCGACGACAAGGTGCTCGCCGCGTGGAACGGGCTCGCGTGCCGCGCGTTCGCCGAGGCGGGCCGGGCTCTCGGCCGGCCCGACTACGTCGCGGCCGCGGTGAAGAATGCCGAGTTCGTCCTCGGCGCGATGCGCCCGGGCGGTCGGCTCCTCAGGACGTGGAAGGGCGGCCAGGCGAAGCTCAAGGGCTACCTCGAGGATCACGCGATGGTCGCCGCGGCCCTGGTCGACGTCTACGAGGCGACGTTCGACCGCC
>Ga0209468_1001052_pt1 | contig 12509 bp, 12 predicted proteins | sample GraSoiAngelo_102_FD_185871 | JGI IMG/M metagenome (GOLD analysis project Ga0209468, IMG submission 185871) | Grasslands soil microbial communities from the Angelo Coastal Reserve, California, USA - 14_0903_02_40cm (SPAdes) (version 2) | ecosystem: Environmental > Terrestrial > Soil > Grasslands ...
CAAACAGCGTTATTCATTTTCTTGGAAAAGAAAATCCTATTGCATTACGTAAAGCAGAGGTAAATAAGATGCTGGGTAAAATGGATGAGATGGCTGAAGTTGGTGGTGTAAGTATGAGTGAGCCATTTATCGTTGGCGAAACTATCAAGATCATAGAAGGACCTTTCAATGACTTTAATGGTACGATTGAAGAAGTGAATGACGAGAAGAAAAAATTGAAAGTAACAGTAAAGATATTTGGCCGTTCTACACCTGTAGAACTTAACTACATGCAAGTAGAAAAGATTAGCTAAGGTTGGTTTTCAACTGATTGAGTCCCGTCCCGATAGCTATCGGGACGGGACTTTTTTATTTCGGCTAAGACAAGAAATAGTTGCTTAAAATCTTCTGAAATACACTGCACACACCTATCTTTGCCGCCCAAATAAGTTCTTGGATATTCGCATTTGCGAGTTGACGAATTTGGAAGACTGAGTATCCGCCGCGGCGGAGAAAAGTCGTTATCACCAATAAATCAAAAAAGAAATGGCAAAAGAAATCACTGGCTATGTAAAGCTACAGTGCAAGGGTGGCCAGGCCAATCCTGCACCTCCGATCGGTCCGGCTTTGGGTTCCAAGGGTATTAATATCATGGAATTCTGTAAGCAGTTCAATGCAAGAACACAGGACAAAATGGGAAAAGTTATCCCTGTATTAATCACCGTTTATACTGACAAGAGTTTTGACTTTGTATTAAAAACTCCTCCCGCAGCTGTTCAGCTGATGGAAGCCGCAAAAATTCAGAAAGGTTCCAAAGAAAGCAACCGTGCAAAAGTTGGTAAAGTATCATGGGATCAGGTAAAAGCTATTGCTGAAGATAAAATGCCTGACCTGAACTGCTTTTCTATAGAAAGCGCCATGAAAATGGTTGCCGGTACTGCACGCAGCATGGGCCTGAATGTGGATGGTAAAGCTCCATGGGAAAATTAATTGATTACAGTTAAAACGAATTACAATGGCATTCATCAGTAAAAAAAGAAAAGTTGCAAATACAAAAGTAGACGGCAACAAATCATATTCATTAAAAGAAGCATCTGCATTAGTAAAACAAATTACTACCTGCAAATTTGATGCTTCAGTTGATCTTCATATCCGTTTGGGTGTGGATCCTAAAAAAGCTGACCAGGCGATCCGTGGTACAGTATCATTACCACACGGTACTGGTAAAACAAAAAAAGTATTAGTGCTTTGTCCTCCCGATAAAGAAGCAGAAGCTAAAGCAGCCGGCGCTGATTTCGTTGGGTTGGATGAGTATGTAACAAAGATCGAAGGCGGATGGGTTGACGTTGATGTTATCATCGCTACACCATCAGTAATGCCTAAGATCGGTAAACTGGGTAAAGTATTAGGCCCCCGTAACCTGATGCCGAATCCTAAGACTGGTACTGTTACTAACGATGTTGCAAATGCGATCAATGATGTAAAGGGCGGTAAGATTGCTTTCAAGGTTGATAAAGTTGGTATCATCCATGCTTCTATCGGCCGTGTAAGTTTTACACCTGAAAAAATTGAAGCAAACAGCCATGAGTTACTGAACGCAATCATCAAAGCAAAACCATCATCTGCAAAAGGCACATACCTGAAAGGTATCAGCATGGCCAGCAGCATGAGCCCAGGTATTGTAATTGATACAAAAGGATTCGTTCATTAAACCCCCAAACCCCCTAAAGGGGGCTTTTGAAGAAACAATTAATTCGAAAAGTCAAAACATAATAAAATGACTAAAGAACAAAAAAATGAAGTGATAGAAGTGTTGAAAGGAAAATTTTCCCAGTATAACAATTTCTATATTGCCGATACAGAATCATTGACAGTTGCACAAGTGGTAAAACTGCGTCGTGTTTGTTTTAATAAGCATGTAGAAATGAAAGTGGCTAAGAATACGCTTATTAAAAAAGCATTGGAATCCCTGGACAGCGAAAAATATGCAGGTATGTATGATTCATTGCATAAAGTAACTGCGTTGATGTTTTCTGAAAATCCGAAAGAACCAGCTCTTATCATCAGTGCTTTTCGTAAAGAAAGCAATACTTGAAAGCTGCATTCATCAATGGTGATGTGTATATGGGTAATGATCAGTTAGTAGCCTTAACGAAGATCAAAACGAAGAATGAACTGATCGGAGAAGTGATCGGCTTGTTGCAATCACCAGCGAAGAGAGTGCTAGCTGCGTTATTGCAGAATGCTGAGAAGAAAGCAACAGAAGCTGCTCCGGCAGAATAATTAGTGAATTAGCAGATGTGCGGATCAGCACATTGGCAATTATAAATAAACAATTTTTTTAATCAACCGTCGGATCCGTCCCGATAGCTATCGGGAGTGGAAGAGAAGACGGGAAAAATTTAAATCAAATGGCAGACGTAAAAGCATTAGCTGAAAATTTAGTAAGCTTAACAGTAAAAGAAGTTCAGGAATTAGCTGATTTCTTAAAATCAGAATATGGTATCGAGCCAGCTGCAGCTGCAGTAGTAGTTTCTGCTGGTGGCGAAGGTGGTGGCGCAGCCGCTGTTGAAGAAAAAACTGCATTCAATGTAGTATTGAAAAGCGGTGGTGCTTCTAAACTGAACGTAGTTAAGATCGTAAAAGATCTGACTGGTTTAGGACTGAAAGAAGCAAAAGAAATGGTAGACGGTGCACCTAAGAACATAAAAGAAGGCATTTCTAAAGCAGAAGCTGAAGATATCGTCAACAGGCTGAAAGAAGCAGGTGCCGATGTTGAGATCGCTTAATCTGATAGCTATCGGATCTTCACTGATAATTAATTCAAAGCCTTTCCCTAGCGGAGAGGCTTTTTTATTTCAAAGCATGCCCTATAAATTTTCCCGTTGGGAAAAAACTTACCCTGTCATTCAGGAGTCATTGGTTGGACAGTAAAAATGTTGATGTTACAAAACCCTTCCTATATAAAGGTTTTTTATTTTCTATTGCCCAAAGCCTAAAGGGATGATATTTAATTGATGTTTAATCAGGGTACGTCTTTTGCAACATTCCCTTTATGCGTATCATATTTACAATATTAATCCTGCTACCAACTGTGTTATTTGGACAAACCAATTTTGCAAAGCAATTGGATGACTTAGTAAAGGATTCAACAAATTATTTTAAGAGCTTTAAAAGTAATTTCAAAGAAAGAAGATTCACAGAAGCTTCCCCTGATTCGATCTTTTATACAAGTGGTTCATTGGACGGCACCTCTAATAATGAGTTGCTGATCTCGGCTGGTGAATCGATCTATATGGCAGATGTAGCAGATTCATTAAATGAAAATGATGGTAAAGCAATTGTTGATGAATGGCGGGATAAAATAAATTTTCTGCTTGGTAGCGGTTTTATAATAGAAGATGTAAAAACAATAGAAGATCATCCTTCCAAATACGGATGGAACTTTACAAAAGGAAATCTCACAATTAATATTGGCCTGTTCCCACATAAAAAGAATGCAAATCTCAACTGGATAGGATTGGCTGTTTCTGTCTTTGAAGATGAAGAAACAGGACTGGCTACTAAAAATGATTAAACGAGTCAGAAGGGTGCAATTTTCTTTACTAGTTTTTCAAGTTTTATCAATCTTTTTTCTAGTTCTTGTATCCTTTGCTGTAACGCATTACTTATTTCGTTTACATCGCCTTCATCTTCCACTAAACTAAGCTTCTCGGATTCTAATGTGGAATATCTGGTTATTTTCTTTGGCTTAACATGGTGCTTTGATTGATCAGTAAATAATAAATCATCTATTGACATTTCAAACAACTTGGCTATTTTAATCAAATCATCAAATCCAGGCACACTTCGCCCATTTTCATAATTGCTCCAGGTTGAAACGCTAAATCCTTCAATTTCAGACTGCTTCCAGCCTTTGGATTTTCTTAAGACCTCGCAGTTTTTAGCAAAAAGTGTATTCATTTTGAAAATGTGAATAAATTGTAATTACAAATAATATGTATTTACAATTTATTTTAATTAGTATTGTATTACAATATAATTTTTTTAAACCATTTTCTTAACCTCAAAACTTAAAGTATGAAAACAAAAATCAATTCAAATGCATTATTTGTTATTGGATGTCTCTTCTTCACATTAAGTTGTAAAAAGGAATCAAACATCGAAAAACCTCCTGGTAACCTAACTACTTTAAATGAAAAAGTAAAGTCGTGGTATGATAACCAAAATTCAAGTCTTGCAAAAAAAAGAAATGAATATCTTTTATGGAAAGAAACTCGACAAATTGAATCGGGAATTAATATCACGCCGATCAAAATCGGAGATATCGAGATAGGCGATAATAACAAGGTTTATAAAATTCTATTAACCAAGGAAAATGAAAAAGGTGATATAATTTCAGGAAGCTATATCTATTATGTTCCAAATGGGAATAGCCAAAATCTTCAAATACAGGAAATGAATTTGCTAGTTGCTTCAAAAACATCAACTCAAAATAAATTTTCAGGAGCAGTTTTAAAATACGAAATAAATTATAAATTAATTGAAGCAAAAACCTATTATAATGGGCAGATTGAATATGACCAAGTAAAGTTGATATCAAAGAGCGATGGCAAATCAAATGAGATTTCTTCTTTTGCAGAAATTCCTTGTGGTGTATGTATTGATTGGTATCTCCAAACATATGATATAGATACAGGTGAAATTTTAAGTGAAATATATTTATTTACTGAGTGTGGTCATAATGGTTGTGAAGGCGGAGGAGGTGGTGGAAATGGAGGTAGTGTGCCGCAATCTGTTTATAATGGGTTAATGACTCTTGTAAACAGTATTGTTGTATCAAATGAAACAAAAAGCATAACAACTTTAAGCGAAACTCCAGAACAAAAAATAAAAAAATTGGAATGGAAACTCCTCAAAGGAATTGGATGGTATATTTATAGTTGGGAAAAAGGAACTCAAGTTAAAGTTGCTAGTCAAGACCGAAGTACGCAATGGCAATGGCATTCTATAACTCATGAAGGTTCCGCTAAAGTAGGAGTAATAGTCGGGGGTTCTGTATCACATAATATTACCTATTGGAATGCAATCCTTGGACTTTATAATGCCATAGTTGATGTTCAACTCTCTGTTACCTGCTCGGTGGGATGGAGAGGATCACCTATAAGCTATGATCTTACCTATTCCTGTCAGAAAAATTTTAATGTTAATGAATCATATGAATAATTCATTTAATTGCCTTAAAAATTTAGCCAGGGTAACAATAGCATTTACCCTGGCCATTATTCTTTTAAATTGCTCTTTCAGAAATAAAGATCGAATCAAAGATTCAAATCGTTTTTTATTGATTTTAAATTTTCCAGTCGTTCAGCTTGATGGTAAATTGTTAAATTTAACAGACAGTATTTTTATTACCTTCGATCGTACAACAATTATATATCAACTTCCCTCACATCACAGTATTGAGGATGATGAAAAAATATTGTTTCAAGAATTGAGATATTCTGGATTTGTATTTAATAGGGATGATAAATTTGGGTATTTTTTTAATTCAATAAATGATTCAATTGGGAAAAAAACATCTGTAGATTCAATTTTGAAAATAAAGGCTTTTGGCTTTTTGGATATATATGATGTTATTAAGGAGAGTAAATTAGAGTCATCATATACTAACCCCCAAAACCATACTTTAACCCAAGTCTATTCATCAAAAAAAATCGTGGATGAATCATACAACGATACTAGCTATTTATATTTTAATAAAAGAAATCCATTAATTGATTTACCTTTTTCTAAAAAAATAGATAGTGTTATGAATCTTAGTTTGTTTAAAGCTAGATTTTTATTCAACGAAAGATATTCAGAGTTGTACAAAATCAAAGTGCCAAAAAGAGATATAACAATTGATCTTATTAAAATGAAGAATGAAATATCATCGGAGGCAAAATCTTTTTTGCACTTATTTAAATCGAAGATCAAGAAAAATGAATTGAATTAAAAACGCTTCAAATCTTAATTAGAAGAACTATTTAATGACAAGATAAGCCTCAATCTTCCTATAAATTTCCTCCGTCACCGCCATCACTTTCTTCACATCTTCCACTTTGGAAAATAATCCATGTTCATTTCTATAAGCAACAATAGGATTAGCTACTCTGTATTTGATATAGGGATGTGCTTTTACTTCCTCCACCAAAGAACCAGCTCATTAGCGGCAGTATCTATGAATAGCAGATACATCTCTATTCTAATTAGCTACATTTTACAGCAATTCTTTTGCAGTTCGCCGGCATAAAATTTTAAACGACAAAATGGGATTGCATCTTTGATCTATCAAATTAAAAAAATAAAAAGCAAAAAAACAAAACAATGAAACAGATGAAATTTATAACAGCTGCTTTAATAATAATTGCCGCTGTTTCCTGCTCCAAATCAAAAAATGAATTGCCACAACCACAGCAGCAATCGGTAGAAAAAAAATTGATAGCAGCAAGTACTATTTATGCAAATGATCCTACGGAAACCATGGAACTAACCTATGATGCACAGGGAAGATTATCTAACTATAAGGATGATGAGCATACATACTTTTTTTCTTACGATGCCGGTTCTAAACTGAATGTAATAAGGAAGAAGCTGTCAGATGGTCAGCCTGACCAACTTATCGAATGTGATCTAAACGAAAAAGGTGCTATCACCAAAATGGTTTATAAGAAAGCAGATAATACGATTACTTACACATACGAATATTTTTATGACGCCAATGGATATATGATAAAGCAAAAAGGACAAGGTACTGGTTACTTAATGGAGGAGGAATATGTGATCGTGAATGGCAACCCGGTTTCTTCAAAGTTGTCTTATGACGGTGTATTTAATTCTAAACGGGAGTATCATTACGATGAAAAAATTCTCAACAAAGCCCCGCAAGGCACTTCAAACATGTGGCCGTCGGACAAATTATTCGGTAAGACGGTAAAAAATATTATGATTGCGTCTAAAACTTTTGATACTAACAATATAGTAACATGGGATGTTAAGTTTACTTATAAGTTTGATGCTGATAATTATCCTGTTAAACAAACAACTGACTATGTTTTGCAAGGTGAAACTAATGTGACTACGTATACTTATCAATAAATCTCTTTCTTCTTAAAAATTCAAGGCTGCCTGGGCAGCCTTTTACAGTTTATTTATTTTTTTGTCCACCGGGGTCTTCGCCTTGAACGACTTCAAACAAAATGAATGATGAGGCGAGACACCGGAGTGATTATAGAGTAAGATAAGGCTGAATCTTTTTATAAATCTCCTCCGTTACCACCATCACTTTCTTCACATCTTCCACTTTAGAAAATAATCCATGTTCATTTCTATAAGCAACAATAGGATTTGCTAAACTGTATTTGATATAAGGATGTGCTTTCAGTTCATCAACAGTTGCAGTATTGATATTAATTTTCTTCACTGACGGGTTATCTAATTTCAAATACTGTTTTATTTTTTGATAAGTTGAATCAGGCAAACCAAAAGTTTCTTTCACTTGTTCAACAGAATAAAATCCTCCGAGTTTGTCTCTGAAGTTTACAATTCTTGCAGCCAACTTGCTTCCAATTCCTGGCAAAGAAATGAATGCTGTTGTGTCAGCAGCATTCACATCAATAACAGAATACCCTGGCGTATATCTTTTAATCCCTGGTTTTTCACTAGCCGCAGTCGTATATGTTTCATTGACCTTATTTTCAGAAGAAGATTCAATTCTGATATAAGGCTCCAGTCTTTCAAATTCATCTTTATGTAATCCATAAACTCTTTGCAGGTCTTCAGGTTTTCTGAACTTCCCGCCTTTGCTTAAATAATTCTGAATCGTCTGGATTGTTTTATTTCTTAATCCCAAACGCTTCCATTCTGCAGCAGAAATTTTATTTGGGTCAAAATAGAAAAGCTCACCTTTTAGTTGCGAATTATTTGAATAACTTTTTTTTGATCTGTCATACTGGTAGGCATAATCATTATCATCCTTAGTTTGATCATCCTGGTAAAAAGAATCAGGCTGTTTTAATTCCAGCCTTTTCACGGTATTTATCCAGGCAGTGTCTGCTTTATCTGGGGCATAAGACCCTGTTCTTGACAAAATTGATGGGGCCATCAAAACTGCTATCATCACTCCGATAATTATAATGACAGCAATTCTTTCCCGCCGGGTAAAATTCAGGTAGTCCTTTACAAATTGCTTCCAGCCCATATCTTCCCGTTTTCATCCAAGGTAAGTTTTAGGGAAAAGCCAGAAAATACCCGCTTAGTAGTAATTTAGGCCGCATTTTTGTTGTCAAACTTTTCTTGGTCAGAAACTTATAACCCTTACCTTTGCAGTCCTTATTTTTTGCGCAAAACACATTGGGGTACAAATTCATTATTAAATAGCTGATTAACATAGGCTTTTATTCTTATAAATAAATGCCTGTGAGTCATTTGTATCCCCTGAACATTTAAAAAACCGGTTTTACAATTATGTCTTCAACAAAATTGAACCACAGGATTGATTTCGGCAAGATCAAACACCTCGCAGACGCCCCCGATTTGCTTGAGGTACAGATTCAATCTTTTAAAGAGTTTTTCCAGTTAGAAACAACACCCGATAAAAGGAATATCGAGGGCTTATTCCGAGTGTTTAAGGATAATTTTCCTATCACTGATACCCGGAACATTTTCGTATTAGAGTTCCTGGATTATTTTATCGACCCACCCCGTTACACGATCGAGGAGTGTATGGAACGTGGTTTAACCTATGCCGTTCCCCTCAAAGCCAAACTCCGTTTGAGCTGTAATGATGAGGAACACGTAGACTTTCAAACCATCGTCCAGGACGTGTTTTTAGGGAACATTCCTTACATGACACCCCGCGGTACGTTTGTTATCAACGGTGCTGAACGTGTAGTTGTTTCTCAGCTTCACCGTTCACCTGGTGTATTCTTCGGTCAGTCTATTCACCCCAATGGAACAAAGATCTACTCTGCAAGAGTAATTCCTTTCAAAGGTGCGTGGATGGAGTTTGCAACCGATATCAACAACGTGATGTACGCATACATCGATCGTAAGAAAAAGTTCCCCGTAACTACGCTTCTTCGCTCCATCGGTTATGAAACTGACAAAGACATTCTCGAATTATTCGGAATGGCTGACGAGGTTAAAACCGATAAGAAGACTTTAGCTAAATATGCAGGCAGAAGATTAGCTGCCCGTGTACTCAGAAGCTGGGTAGAAGATTTCGTAGATGAAGATACTGGTGAGGTTGTTTCTATCGAAAGAAATGAAGTAGTCCTTGAAAGAGATTCCATTCTTGATGATGAAGCAATTGATATGATTGCAGAAATGGATGTGAAGAGTATTTTTATTCAGCGTGAAGATGTAGGTGGTGATTATGCAATTATCTACAACACATTAAATAAAGATACTTCGAACAGTGAGCTGGAAGCGGTTCAGTATATCTATCGCCAATTGCGTGGTGCTGATGCCCCGGATAATGAAACTGCTCGTGGTATCATCGATAAATTATTCTTTAGTGATAAGCGTTACGATCTAGGAGAAGTTGGCCGTTATAAAATTAACCGCAAACTGAACCTGGATGCGCCATTAGTACAAAAGACATTAACAAAAGAAGATATCATTCTTATCATCAAATATCTTGTACGCCTTACAAATGGTAAAGCGGAGATAGATGATATTGATCACCTGAGCAACCGCCGTGTTCGCACAGTGGGTGAGCAGTTATATGCTCAGTTCGGTGTGGGTCTGGCACGTATGGCTCGTACTATACGTGAAAGAATGAACGTAAGAGATAACGAGGTATTTACACCAGTTGATTTGATCAATGCAAGAACACTTTCTTCTGTTATCAATTCATTCTTTGGTACATCGCAGTTATCTCAGTTCCTTGATCAGACAAACCCGTTAAGTGAGATCACTCACAAACGTCGTATTTCAGCACTCGGACCCGGTGGTTTGAGTCGTGAAAGAGCTGGCTTCGAGGTTCGTGACGTACACTACTCACACTATGGTCGTTTGTGTACAATTGAAACTCCGGAAGGTCCAAACATTGGTTTGATCTCTACACTTTGCGTACATGCGAAGATCAATGATATGGGATTCATTGAAACTCCTTACCGTAAGGTGAACGAAGGAAAAGTGGATATGAAAAAACTTTCTTTCCTGAGTGCAGAAGAGGAAGACCTGAAGAAGATCGCACAGGCTAACTCACCGTTAGATGAGAAAGGAGAATTTAAAGAAGAGAAAATCACTTCACGTCAAACTGGTGATTTCCCGATACTGGATAAAAATGAAGTGGAATTTATGGACGTAGCTCCGAACCAGATCGTTGGTTTGAGTGCTTCACTCATTCCGTTCCTTGAACATGACGATGCCAACCGTGCATTGATGGGATCAAACATGCAACGCCAGGCTGTTCCGCTTATCCGTCCTGATGTACCAGTTGTTGGTACAGGATTGGAAGGAAAGGCTGCTCGTGATGCAAGGATCCAGATCCATGCTGATGGTAATGGTATTGTTGAGTTTGTGGATGCAAACGAAATTCATGTTCGTTATGAGAGAGATGAAACGGACAGACTCGTAAGCTTTGAAGATGACTTAAGAGTTTACAGGCTTACCAAGTTTATCAAAACAAACCAGGAAACAAGTATCAACCTGAAGCCGGCTGTAAAGAAAGGTCAGCATGTAAAGAAAAGTGATTTCTTAACTGAAGGATATGCTACTCAAAATGGTGAACTCGCATTGGGTAAAAACCTGAAAGTGGCATTCATGCCATGGAAGGGTTACAACTTCGAGGATGCGATCGTAATTAGTGAAAGAGTAGTGAAAGAAGATATGTTTACTTCTGTACACATTTCTGAATATGAACTGGAAGTTCGTGATACAAAACTCGGTGAAGAAGAATTGACACCGGATATTCCAAACGTATCTGAAGAAGCAACAAAAGACCTGGATGAAAATGGTATTATCAGGGTTGGTGCACAGGTAAAAGAAGGTGATATCTTAATTGGTAAGATCACTCCGAAAGGAGAAAGTGATCCGACACCTGAAGAGAAACTGTTGCGTGCCATCTTTGGTGATAAAGCAGGTGATGCAAAAGATGCTTCGCTGAAAGCGCCGAATGGTGTGGAAGGTGTTGTTATCGGAAAGAAATTATTCCAGAGAGCTAAGAAAGATAAGAATAGTAAAGTAAGAGAGAAAGCCGCCTTGGAGAAACTGGAAAAAATGCACGAAGCAAATACCAAGAACGTAATGGATTTGCTGCAGGAAAAATTGGGTGCATTATTAAGAAACCATGTTTCAAATAGCGTAAGCAACAACTTTGGTGAAGTGCTGATTGGAAAAGGTGCCAAGTTCACACAGAAGAACCTGGCTGAAATCGACTATTCAACTGTTAATCCATTAGGATGGACGGCTGATAAGAAAACAGATGATCAGATCAATACGCTGTTACACAACTATAGTATTAAATACAACGAAGAACTAGGCCGTTACAAGAGAGAGAAATTTAATATCTCTATCGGTGATGAGTTGCCTGCAGGTGTATTGAAACTTGCAAAAGTTTATCTCGCAGTAAAACGTAAGTTGAAAGTGGGAGATAAAATGGCTGGTCGTCACGGTAACAAAGGTATTGTCGCTAAGATCGTTCGCCAGGAAGATATGCCGTTCCTTGAAGACGGAACACCTGTAGATGTTGTACTGAATCCATTGGGTGTACCAAGCCGTATGAACCTCGGACAGATCTATGAAACTGTTCTTGGATGGACTGCACATGAAATTGCTGATTACTGTAAGCAAGCTGATATTCCAATGTACGGCCACACTTACTTGTATGATGGTGAAACGGGAGATCGTTTCCACCAGAAAGCAACGGTGGGTGTTATCTATGTCATCAAACTTCACCACATGGTGGATGATAAAATGCATGCCCGTTCGATCGGACCTTACAGCTTGATTACTCAACAGCCGTTGGGTGGTAAAGCTCAGTTCGGTGGTCAGCGTTTTGGTGAGATGGAGGTTTGGGCATTGGAAGCATATGGTGCATCAAACATCCTGCAGGAATTGCTTACTATTAAATCTGATGATATCATCGGTCGTGCAAAAACTTACGAATCAATTGTGAAAGGTGATAATGTACCAAGAGCAGGTGTGCCTGAATCATTCAATGTATTGGTGCATGAGTTGAGAGGATTGGGATTGGATCTTAAGTTCGAGTAATGGTGAGTAGAGAATAAAACGTATCCCGCCAAGGCGGGACTGGTAACAAAAACAAAAAACTTCAAACCATAAAGTAATATGGCAATCAGAAAAGAAAATCGTCCGAAAGCTGCGTTTTCACAAATAACAATCGGACTTGCTTCGCCGGATACAATTCTTGAAAGAAGTTATGGCGAGGTGTTGAAACCTGAAACCATTAACTATCGTACTTACAAACCTGAACGTGATGGTTTGTTTTGCGAAAGGATTTTCGGACCGGTAAAAGATTA
>Ga0209468_1001058_pt1 | contig 12489 bp, 14 predicted proteins | sample GraSoiAngelo_102_FD_185871 | JGI IMG/M metagenome (GOLD analysis project Ga0209468, IMG submission 185871) | Grasslands soil microbial communities from the Angelo Coastal Reserve, California, USA - 14_0903_02_40cm (SPAdes) (version 2) | ecosystem: Environmental > Terrestrial > Soil > Grasslands ...
ACCCGGTGACCGTCTCCGTTCTCACTCACCGCTTCGAGGCGATCGTGCAGGAGATGGGCGAGGCGATGCTGCGCACGGCGTACTCGCAGATCCTGAACTCGAGCCGTGACTTCTCGACGGCGATCTGCGATGCGAGCGCACGGCTGGTGGCGCAGGCCGAGCACGTACCCATCCACGTGGGGGCGATCCCGTGGGCGGTGGAGTCGGTGCGCGACTTCTTTCAGGGGAAGATCCGCCCGGGCGACGTGTACCTCCTGAACGATCCCTATCACGGCAACAACCACCTCCCGGACCTCACGGCGTTCGTCCCGGTCTTCGTCGACGGCGAGGTCGTCTTCTGGTCCGTCAACCGCGCCCACCAGTCGGACATCGGTGGCTCGACGCACGGCGCGTACAACCCGGGGGCGACGGAGATCTGGCAGGAAGGGCTGCGCATCACACCGCTCAAGCTCTACGACGCCGGCGAGCTCCGCGACGACGTCCTCGCGATGGTCGCGACCAACGTGCGCCACCCGCACGACTTCATGGGCGACCTGCGCGCCATGATCGGCTCCGCCCGCGTCGGCGAGCGACGGCTCCTGGCGCTCCTCGACGAGTACGGGCCGAAGACCGTCGCCGGCGCGGTGGACGAGATCCTCGACGGCGCCGAGCGCCAGGCGCGAGAGTGCGTGCGGAGCTGGACGGACGGCGTCTACCACGGTGAGACGATCCTCGACGACGACGGCCACGGCACGACCGACATCTGGATCCGCGCGACGGTCACGAAGAAGGGCGACGCGCTCACCGTAGACCTCTCGGACTCGCACCGGCAGGTGCAGGGCTTCATCAACTCGTCCTTCCCCAACACGATGTCGGCGGTGCACATGGCGTTCGCTTATCTGATCGAGCCGCGGACGCCGAAGAACTCGGGGACCTTCCGCCCCGTGAAGGTGATCGCGCGGCAGGGCACGATCGTCTGGCCGTATCCGCCGGCGCCCGTGACGCTCGCGACCAACCACTGCGCCCAGGACATCGCCGAGGCGATCATCAAGGCGCTGGCGCCGGCCTGCCCCGAGCGGGCGATCGCGGGCTGGGGGCGGCGCTTCCGCATCGCGATCAAGGGTGTCGATCCGCGAACGAAGCGCCCGTTCATCTGGCACATGTTCCACGCGCGCCCGGGCGGGGGCGCGAGCGCCGTCGGCGACGGCTGGGAGACGGCGGGCGAGGGGCAGGCAGCGGGTGGGATCAAGTTCGGGAGCGTGGAGGTGGCCGAGACGCGCTTCCCGCTCACGTTCGAGCACCACGAGTTCCGCACCGACTCGGGCGGGGACGGCAGGCACCGGGGCGGCGTCGGCGCCGTGCTCCGCCTGCGCGTGGACAGCGAGGAGCCCGCGGTCGCCAACACCGCCGGCGACGGTGTGCGGCATGCTCCCTACGGCCTGCTCGGCGGCAGGGACGGGCTCCCGCACCGCTATCGTCTCCTCTCGCGCGGGCGCTCGCCGCGAGTCCTCAAGACCAAGGAAGTCGGCATCGTCGTGAGGCCGGGGGACGTGTTCCACGTCGAGTCGTCGGGCGGCGGCGGCTACGGCCCGCCGTCGAAGCGGTCGCGCGCGGCGCGCGCCGCGGACTTCGACAACGGTTTCGTCAGTCGACGCGGGTGAGGACGGAGGGCGCATGTTCAAGCACGTGGTGACGACCGAGAGCGAGCTACGGGACCTGCTGGGCTCGCCGAGCGACCGGGCGATCAAGAAGGACGTCGCCGTCCTCGACGAGCACTGCCGCGCTTTCATCGCGCGGTCGCCCTTCCTCCTCCTGGCCACGGCGAGCGCCAAGGGGCGGTGCGACGTCTCGCCGAAGGGCGACGCGCCGGGGTTCGTCCGCGTCCTCGACGACCGCCACCTCGTGATCCCGGACCGACCGGGCAACAGGCGACTGGACGGGATGCGGAACCTCCTCCAGAACCCGCACGTCGGGACGATCTTCCTCATCCCGGGCCGCGAGGAGACGCTCCGTGTGAACGGGCGCGCATGGATCGTCCGCGACGACGAGCTCCTCGAGTCGATGCGGGCCCACGACAAGCGCCCCCTGATCGCCGTCGGCGTCGAAGTGGAGGAGTGCTTCTTCCACTGCCCGAAGGCCTTCCGGCGCTCCGGGCTCTGGAGCCCCGAGCGGTGGCTCGACCGCGCCGCGCTCCCGTCGATGGCGCGCGTCCTGTTCGACCAGGTCCGCCCGGCGGGCAAGACCGCGGAGGAGTACGAGCGCGAGAGCGAGGAAGGCCTCAAGCGGACCCTCTACTGATGCGGGGTGTGCCACAGGGCTCATGCTATCATTCTGATAGCAGAGCCAATCGCGAAAGAGGGCGCGCATGCCTCACGTGCTGATCCGGGAACTGGACCCTGCGGTGATCAAGAAGCTCAAGTTGCGTGCGCGCCGACACCGCCGCTCGCTCCAAGCCGAACTCAAGGACGTCCTGGAACAGGCCTCGGCGGCGAGTCCCGCCGACGTGCTGGCGCGGATCGAGCGGGTCCGCGCGATGTTCCGTCGCCGGCGGTTCAGTGATAGCGCCGTGCTGATCCGTCGAGACCGGGCGCGGTGATCGTCGTCGTCGACGCCAGCGTCGCGATCAAGTGGTTCTTGCCAGAGCTCCATGACGACGCCGCCCTGCGGCTGCTCCGCGCGGAGCACAGGCTGGTGGCGCCGGATCTCCTGTTTCCCGAGGTGGGCAATGTCCTCTGGAAGCGTGTGCGCCGGCGAGAGGCAACCGCCTCGGAGGCAGGCGCTGTGCTCGATGCCTTGGTGGCGGTGCCTCTTGAAGTGCATGCCTCGCAGCCGATGATGCCCGTGGCGTTCGAGATCGCCTGCGCCACCGGGCGGACGGTCTACGACAGCCTGTACCTCGCCTTGGCAGTTCTTAGAGAGTGCCCGATGGTGACCGCGGACCGGAAGCTGCATCAAGCCTTGGAGCGTGGTCGTTTCGCTCATCATCTGCTGTGGGTCACGGAGGTGCCCCATGCCTGAGGCGCGCGTGCCGCTGATCTCGAAGAGAGACGACGTGGCGCCGGAGCACCACGCGGCCTTCGACGCGATCGCCGAGACCCGGGGCCGGGTCGCCGGCCCGTTCGCGGTGCTGTTCCACAGCCCGGAGGTGGCCAAGCGCGCGGCCCACCTCGGCGCCTACATCCGCTTCGAGTCGTCGCTCGCCGGCGCCGAGCGCGAGCTCGCAATCCTCGCGACGGCGCGCGCCATGGACTGCCGCTACGAGTGGGCCGCGCACGTGCCGCTCGCGGAGAAGGCCGGCGTGCGGCTCGACGCGATCACCGCGATTCGCGGCCGGCAGGCGCCTGCGGGCCTCACACCCGCCGAGGCGGAGATCGTCGCGTACGCCACGGAGCTCCTCGGCGGCCATCGCGTCGGGGGCGGACTCTTCGAGGGGCTCCGCAAGCGGCTCGGCGCCCGGGGCATGGTCGAGCTGACGGCGACCGTGGGCTACTACGCAATGATCGCGAGCACGCTCAACGCCTTCGAGGTGGAGCCGGAGCCCGGCGCCGACCACCTACCGGTCTGAGCGCGTGTACCGGATCGGCGCCGACGTCGGCGGGACCTTCACCGACCTTGCCGCGGTGGACCGCGCGGGGCGAGTCGTCATCGCCAAGTGCGCCTCCACGCCGCGGGATCCCTCCGAGGGGCTCATGGAGGGCCTCGGTCTCCTCGCGTCCGAGCTCGGGCTCGATCTGCCGGACCTCCTCGCGCGGACGGAGGCGATCGTCCACGGCACGACCGTCGCCACCAACGCGCTCCTCGAGCGGAAGGGCGCCCGCGTCGGGCTCCTGACGACCGAGGGCCACCGCGACGTCATCGAGATGCGCGAGGGCCTGAAGGACGACCGGTACAACCTCCGCATGCCGCCGCCCGTGCCCCTCGTGCCGCGCGCGCTCCGACTCGGCGTGCGCGAGCGCCTGCGGTTCGACGGCACGGTGGCGGTCCCGCTTCGCCGGAGCTCCGTCGCCGTCTGCCTGGCGAAGCTCGCGCGCGAGGGGGTCGACTCGGTCGCGGTCTGCTACCTGCATTCCTACCGTAACCCGAAGCACGAGATCGAGACCGGACGCGCCGTCACGCGGCGACTGCCGCAGGCCTACGTCTCGCTCTCGTCGGAGGTCCTGCCGCAGATCAAGGAGTACGAGCGCGTGTGGACCACCGTCGTGAACGCCTACGTCGGGCCGGCGCTCGCACGCTACCTCGAGCGCCTCGCGGCGGAGCTTCGCGCGCGGGGCTATCGCGGGGATGTCCTGGTCATGCAGTCCCACGGCGGCGTGGCGCCCGTCCGCGAGTCGGCGCGCCTCGCCGCCGGCGCCGTGCTGTCGGGGCCGGCGGGCGGCGTCGCGGCCGGCCGCTATGCGGCACGCCTCCTCGCCGAAGGCAACCTGATCACGTTCGACATGGGCGGCACCAGCACCGACATCGCGCTGCTGCAGCGGGGCGAGCCCCAGCTCACCGGCGAGAAGAGGGTCGGCATCGCCAGGGTGGCCCTCCCCGCGCTCGACATCCACACGCTGGGCGCTGGGGGCGGCTCCGTCGCGTGGGTGGATCCCGGGCGGATCCTGCACGTGGGCCCGGAGAGCGCGGGGGCCGATCCCGGGCCGGCGTGCTACGCCAAGGGCGGCGCGCGCGCGACGGTGACAGACGCCAACTTGGTGCTGGGCTACCTCGACCCGGGGAACTTCCTCGGCGGCCGGATCCCTCTCGACGCAGCCGCGGCGCAGGGGGCGCTCGCCGAGGTCGCGCGGCGGCTCGGCACGAGCGTCCTCACCGCGGCCGAGGGGGTCTCGCGCGTCGTCAGCACGAACATGGCGGAGGGGATCAAGATCGTCTCGGTGCGCCGCGGCGTGGATCCGCGCCGCTTCGCGCTCGTGGCGTTCGGCGGAGCCGCGGGGCTGCACGTCACGGAGGTCGCGCGCCTCCTCGAGATCCGGCGCGTCGTGGTGCCGTCCGTCGCCGCGGTGCTCTCCGCCTGGGGCATGCTCGCGACCGACTTGCGGTACGAGCTCGTGCGCTCGCATGTCAGCGAGGTCGGCCGGATGGCCGCCGCCGGCCTCCGGCGGCTCGTCGCGAGGCTCGAGCGCGACGGGCGCAAGCGCCTCGGCGCCTTCGACGGGCCGATCCGTGTGCACCGGTCGCTCGACATGCGCTACGGCGAGCAGATCTTCGAGATCGAGGTGCCGCTCGACGGCGTGGATCTCGGGTCGCCCGGGCTGATGACGGAGGTCGCGGAGCGGTTCCACAAGCGGCACGAGGAGCTCTACGCCTACAGCGCGCCCGGCCAGGAGGTCGTCATCGTCAACGCGCGCGTCGCCGTCGTCGGCGAGCTGCCGGTGCTCCCGGCCGAGACCGCCGCGGCCTCGCGGCGTGTGACCGCGGGGCCCGCGCGCCGACGCGTCTGGCTCGGTGACTGGATCGAGGTGCCCGTCTACCGGATGGACACGCTCCCGGCCGGTCACGAGGTCAAGGGCCCGGCGATCCTCGAGTCGGCGACGACGACCGTGCTCGTGCGCGAGGGCGAGCGCGTGACGGTCACGCCTCACGGCTGGCTCGACATCCGCATCGGCTGAGCCGCGCCCTGCGCCGTAACGTCCTCGCCCTCGGCGCCGACTACGGACTTTTCATGGTCGGCTTGTCGTTCGTCTCGCAGGCGACGATCCTGCCGGCCTTCGCGGCGTACCTCGGCGCCCCGAACGTCGTGCTCGGGGCGATCCCGGCGGTGATGACCCTCGGGTGGTTCCTCCCATCGCTCTTCGCCGCGGGCCATACGGAGGCCCTCGGTCAGAAGCTCCCCTTCGTGCTTCGCCTCACGGTCTGGGAGCGCGCGCCGTTTCTCGTCCTGGCCCTCGCCGCGTTCGTCGCGGCGGAGCGCACCCCGGCGCTCGTCCTCGGCGTGTTGCTCACCATGCTCCTCGTCGTCACCGGCGTGGGGGGCGTGCTGATGCCGGCGTGGATGGACATCGTGGGGCGGGCGATCCCGGTCACCCTGCGGGGCCGGTTCTTCGCGCTCTCGAATCTCGCCGCGGCCGGAGCCGGGTTCGCGGGGAGCTTCCTCACCGCGCACGTGCTCGCGACGATCCGGGCCCCCGCGAGCTTCGCTGTCTGCTTTCTCGGCGCCTCGGCCTGCATGGCGCTCTCGTACGTGGCGCTCGCCCTGGTCCGCGAGCCGGGAGCGACGACGACATCAGCGCCCGTCGCCCTCGTGACCTACCTCAGGCGCATTCCGCCGCTGCTCGGGCGCGACGCGAATCTCCGGTGGTTCCTGGTCGCGCGCGCCTTCGCCGTTCTGGGCAGCATGGGAGGCGGGTTCTACACGGTCTACGCGCTCCGCGCCTGGGAGGCGCCCGCCGCCGAGGCCGGCGTGTTCACCATGCTGCTCTTCGCCGGCCAGATCGCCGGCAACGTGACGCTCGGCTGGCTCGCCGACCGTCTGGGGCACCGGCTCGTCATCGTCGCGGGCGTCGCGGCGATGGTTGGCGCGAACGCGCTCGCGCTCGGCGCCCCCTCGCTCGGCGCGTTCGGCGCCGTGTTCGTCCTGACGGGCGTCCAGGGGGCGGCGATCAGCATCTCGAACCTGAGCGTGCTCCTCGAGTTCGCCCCGGTGCCCGAAGAGCGGCCGACGTACGTGGGCCTCGGCACCACGCTGATGGCGCCCGTGGCGCTCGGCGCGCCGCTCGCCGCGGGGCTTCTGGCCGATGCGTTCGGCTTCGCCACGGTGTTCGCGCTCGCGGCCGCCGCCGGGACGGTCGCCCTCGCCCTGCTCGTCTCCCTCGTGAGGGATCCACGGGGGGTGCGCAGCGGCCTCACGGGCCGTGGCCTCACGGGGTGACACAAAGTAGCGGTCCGGAGTGACCGAACGGCAAGTGGGGGCTGGGCAGTCGGGCGATAAATTCTGGAAATCGCGGAGCTGAGTGTGCGGACACCCCTTGCTCGGAAGACTTGTCGGTTCAAGGGCTTGGGGTGGATGACCCTGTGGCGCCATTCTAGCCGGTGGTCCGAATGGTGACACGCCCTGACACCAATGGGGGAGGACGTGTCCGACATGCATCGGTTCAGCGCCCGGTCGGAGCACGGCAATACCCTGCCCGAGCTCCTCGTGGTCCTCGTCCTCATCGGGGCCATGGCCTCTATCGCGGTCCCCCTGCTCCTCAGCTACCTCCCGAGCGCCACGGCCAACTATGCGGCGCGCGAGCTCCAGAGTGGCCTCAACCGCGCCAAGCTCATGGCCGTGACGACCCGCCAGGTCGTCTGTGTCCAGCCGACGGCGAGCGGCTACCGGTTCTTCCAGAACACGACGTGCACCGGCACGCCTTGGTCCGGCGCGGGCACGGACGCGAACGGCGTCTTCAGCCTCGCGAACAACATCACCGTGGCTCTCGCCGCGGGCTCGAACCCGATCTTCAATCAGTTCGGCGTGGCCGTCCAGACGGGAACCCTGAGGGTGACCGGCCAGACCGGGAGCTCGATGACCGTCTCGGTCCAGGCCTCCGGGCGGGTGACGATCCCATGAACGCCCTGAACGCCCCGCGTCGCGACGAGCATGGGTTCACCCTCGCCGAGCTGCTGATCACGATCGCCATCTTGGGCCTCGTCATGGCGGCCGTCCTCGGTGTCCAGCTGACGAGCAGCACGATGTTCCTCCGCGGCGAGAACCAGGCCGACGCGCAGCAGGCCGCCCGCGCGGCGCTGCTCATGGAAGAAGACCTGCGCATGGTGCGCTCACCTTCTGGGCCGACACCCTGAACGCCTCGACGACGCTCTCGGCGGCCATCGCCGCCGGTGCGGGCGCGCTTCCCGTGGTCGATGCCTCGGGCGTCAACGTGAACGACAGGATCTACCTCAACAACGGCGGCACGTGGGAAACCAGGGTCGTTACGGCGAAGGCGGGGAACACCCTCACGGTCGCGGCGCTCACGAACGCCTACCCCCAGGGAACGCAGGTGGGGCGGCCGCGCCAAATCGTGTATACGTTCACCGCCGCGACGGGCACCCTGACCAAGGACTCGGGGGACGGCAACGGCGTGCAGACACTGGCCACCGGAATCACGGGCCTCACGTACAGCTTCTACGATGCGAGTGACACCCTCATTTCTCCGGCGAACCCGGTCGCGGATCCCCAGAGCATTCGTCGGATTTTGATTCAGACGACGACCCGGTCGGCGCTGGCGTCGGGCGGCGGGGCCAGCACCTTCCAGATCAACACGAACGTCCGCCCGCGGAACCTCTAGGAGCGAGGGAACCCATGAAAGCACTACACGGACCCCGAACGATCGCGAGCTCGGAGCGCGGCGCCGCCCTGGTGATGACGCTCCTGGTCCTCGTCATCCTCACCGCGTTCGGCCTGACGTTGGTCGCCCTGGGGACGAGCGAAGTCGCCATGTCCTCGAACTGGCGGGACTACAGCAAGGATTTCTATGCGGCGGAGGCAGCGCTCGAGTCGGGCGTCGTGGGGCTCAGGAACCTTCTCCCGGCGACCCCGACCCCGACGCAGGCGCAGCTCAACACCATCGCCACGCCGCCGACGCTCAGCGACTCCCGGCTGACGTTCGGAGCGTACACGATCACGGCAGCCTCGCCGGCTCCCAACCGACAAACCTTCGCAGCCGGGCCCTACTCCGGGCTGTTCGGGTGGGTCCAGGGCTACTCGATCCAGGCCCAGGTGAATGGTCAGGGGGGGACGAAAGCCAAGCTCACCCAGGTGCTGCAGCACACGCGGGTGCCCCTCTTCCAGTTCGGAATCTTCTACGGCAAGGGCGTCGACCTGGAGCTCCGCCCCGGCCCGGGCATGACCTTTAACGGGAAAATTTTCTCCAACAGCAACATCTACGTTGCTGCCGGCAGCACCTTGCAGATTACCGATAGCATGAAGGCCGCGGGCAATATCTACCGCTCGATCAAGTCCGAACCCGCCTATCCGAACATGAGTAACCCGCAGATCGCCGACGCCGCCGGGACGTTGCAGACCTTGAACTTCGATCACACGTACCAGCCGGGGTTCGGCTCGACGTGGCCGTCGGCGGGGGCCTGGGCGAGTCAGGCGATGCAGACCTTTGGAGGGCAGGTCCAGGACAGCGCGATGGGGGTCCAGCAAATCGTCCCTCCGCTTCCCGACCTGTTCGGGAACCCGAGCAACCCGGATGTCGTGGCTCACCAGCTGATCGAGATGCCACGGGCCGGCGACTCCGCGGCGCTCGCGTCGGCGAAGATGTACTCCCAGGCTGGCCTCCGGATCGAGGCCGGCGCCACGACGATCGCGGCGACCGGCCAGAACGGGAATGGGGTGACGCTGCCCCTGAACGCGGTCATTAAACGGACCTTCTACGACGCCCGCGAAGCGAAGACGATGACCGCCTACGACGTCGACGTCAACCTCATGCGGACCGCCGGCGCCTTGCCGGCCAACGGCGTGCTGTACGTGGCGGGCACCGTCACCACCGAGAATCCCGTCGTGCGACTCGTGAACGGCTCGCAGCTCCCGAGCGGTGGACTGACCGTCGTCTCCCAGAACCCGGTCTATATCGTGGGGGACTACAACACGGTGCCCGTCGGCGCGACCCACGCGCCGGCAGCCGTCCTCGGCGATGCCGTCACCGTCCTGTCCAACGATTGGATTCCGAAGAATTACGACGCCAAGGGAGACCAACCCTTCTTTGGGAACCGCGTGGCCTCGGCGAACACCACCGTGAACGCCGCCATCGCCACCGGACCGAGCTCGGAATCGACGATGGGCCGCGACAACGGCAAAGTGAATAATCTCGTCCGCTTCCTCGAGGATTGGACGGGCAAGCAGTTCACTTATAGCGGCTCCCTGCTCGCCCTCTGGCACAGCCAGCAGGTGACGGGGGCATGGCGGTGCTGCGGCATAAGTGGTCTCTACTATTACGGGCCGCCCAGCCGCCAGGCACGCCGATGGGCGTCATCATGACGAAGGGATCCTGGTCCCAGTCGTGAGAAGCTGGGCGCCGACGAACGACCGTGGCATGACCCTCCCCGAGGTGGTGATCGCCGTCGCGATCCTCACGATCGGCCTCCTCGCCGTCGTCGGCATGCTCTCCTCCGGCTTCTCGAACGTCGTCATCGGCGGCGGCGAGTCGAAGGCGACCTCCTATGCGCGGCAGAAGCTCGAGGAGCTCAAGAACCGATGCTATTGCGATGCGACCGCCTTTCCCGCGAGCACCGGCACGGACGCACCGGAGGCCGGGGTCACCAGGTCGTGGACGGTGACCCAGGCCGGCGCGACGACGGCGCCCAACCGCTTGTCGCAGATCACCGTGACGGTCACGTGGACGAGCGGCAGCTCGGCGACTGGGGGTCAACAGGTGATCATGCAGACGATGCGGGCCGAGTGATGTAACCCTCGCGTCCTCTCCTCGTCACGTCCCTTCGCCCCGGGGTTTCCGCAAATGCCAGGGCCCCCGGCAGCGCCAGACACGAGTGACGCAAAGTGGCGAAGGAAGTGTCGAAACGTAAAGCCACAGATGTCCAATAATTTGCCAAGCCGCGATTTCTCTCGAGCAGAGTCTCGAAAAATCGGGGTGTTGAGAATGTGGCACACGCCGGCACACGCCTTGCTTGACCAAGACTCGGTATGGTGTCGATCAGCTTTCCGGGATTGCGTCGTCGATCGCGCCGTTTATGGAACGACAGCCGGGGCTTCAATCTCACGGAGCTCCTCGTTCTGGTCGCGGTGATCGGCATCATCACCACCGTGAGCGCGCCCGCGTTCGTCTCCTACTGGCGCTCGGCGACCCTGAAGGCTGGCGCTCAGGAGCTGGCGACAATCCTCAACCGAGGGCGGTCCATCGCGATCTCGCAGAACACGACGCTGTGTGTGAAGCAGAGCGTCACCAAGGTGCAGTTCCTCACCGGAGGCTGCGCCGGCACCGTGTGGACCGGGCCCGGCACGGACGGTGGCGGCTGGTTCACCCTCCAGAACAGCATCACCGTGACCAGCGCGACAGCCAACGTGATCTTCAATTATCTCGGGGCCGCGACAACTGCCGGCAGCTACACGGTTCAGAACCCGGTGAACAACGCGGCGATGACCGTCACCGTTGCCCTCTCGGGCCGCGTCACGATTGGACCATGAGCATGCACATCCACAACCGACTGACCGACGCGCGCGGATTCACCATCGCCGAGGTCCTGATCGCCTCCGTCATCATCACCCTGGCGTTCGTCGCGCTCGCGACCGTCGTGCCGATCGCGGGCTACGGGGTACAGGAGGGCTATCAGGTCTCGACCGCGACGTTCCTCGCCGACCAGAAGCTCGAGCAGTCGAAGAACCTGCCGTGGGTCGGGTCGCCGGCGAACGACTGTGTCGGAATCTCCGCCTCGTCCACCGCGGCGCCCACGGTGCCCGGGGGCTCGAGCTGCACCAACGGCGGGACGAACATCGCCGCCGGCGGAGCGGTCACGTGGCTCGCCGACGAGGCCTCGGTCACGAACTTCCCCGGCTACTCGCGGAGCGTCCGGGTCACCGATTGCGGCACCGGCGGGGGGTGCGCCGGGGTCACGGACTCCGGGATGCGCCTCGTGACCGTCACCGTGACCTACACCCAGGGGAACGCCACAGGCACGGTCGGGACCACGGGGCCCAAATCGATCCAGGTCCAGATGGTGGTCAGCCAGCGATGAGCAGGATACGGGTGATGCGCGACGAGCGCGGTTACACCCTCGCCGAGCTGCTGACGGCCATGGCGGTGCTGGGGCTTCTCATGGCCGGGCTCTTCCTCACGCTTCAGGAAGGGCAGACCGTCTACCTCTATGGCGCCGGGCGTGCCGAAGTCCAGCAGAACGCGCGGGTCGCGCTCGAGCGGATGCTCCGCGAGCTGCGGACGGCGAGCTCGGTCGCAACGTCGAGCGCGAACGACGTCAAGTTCACGTTTCTGGACGACACCGCCACGTCGGTCACCGTCGAGTACAACCTCAACGGCACGAACCTCCAGCGCAACCAGACCGTCCCGGCGGTCGCCGGGCAACCCGACATCCTCGTCGGCGGCGTGACGACCTTCGCGGTGACCTACTACGACATCAACAACGTCGCGACGACCACCGCGGCGAACGTCTACGCCGTGGACATCTCGATCACGACACGGTCGGACGACGCGACTCTCGCCTCCTACTCGCCGGCGAATCGCCGGGCCACCGTTGCGGGCCGCGTGAGGCTGAGGAACGAATGATGAAGACCCGAATACCGATCACGGACGAGCGGGGCATCGCGTTCCCGATGGCGATGATCGTGTTGACGGTCCTGATGGCGCTGATGGCCGCGTTCGCCTTCCTCGCGACCAGCGAACCGCAGATCGCGGCGAATCACATGGCGAGTGTCCAGGCGCGCTCGCTGGCCGAGTCGGGGCTCGAGCGGGCGCTCTGGGCGCTGACGCAGGGTGAGGCGAGCCCCGCCCCCGCCGGGACGCTCGTCAACTCCGGACCGCCGAATTACACCATCGCCATCGCGCCGCCCTACGATGG
>Ga0209468_1001061_pt1 | contig 12485 bp, 9 predicted proteins | sample GraSoiAngelo_102_FD_185871 | JGI IMG/M metagenome (GOLD analysis project Ga0209468, IMG submission 185871) | Grasslands soil microbial communities from the Angelo Coastal Reserve, California, USA - 14_0903_02_40cm (SPAdes) (version 2) | ecosystem: Environmental > Terrestrial > Soil > Grasslands ...
AAAGGAAAATTTATAATGGATAATATAGAACCAAAGAATCACTCAGAATGGAAATTATATACTTTTCAAGAAGTATTATCTATGAAATGTATCGATGATTTTGAAGAATATATTAGAAAAACTATTCAACGTCTAGTGCAACATAAGAATTTCTGGATTAAGGAAGGAGCTATTGCACAGGGAAAATCATTTCTACAAAAATATTTTCCTAAAGAATGGAAAGAAATTCCAGAAGTTACTGTTTCAAAAACATTTATTAATAAAGAAGGAGAATCAGAATTAACAAAATTTTATGAATACCTAAAAGAAGAGAAAAGATATCTAAACAAAGAAATCTCTGAAGAAGAATTCCAACGAATAGTTGTAGAAAAACGATTAAATTCTAATATAGTTTTTCAAGAAAAGATTGAAAAAGAATATTTTAAAGTATTATGTGATCAAGTTTTGTTCGATGAAAAGAAAGAAGAAACGTATGTATGGGATAGAAGTCAACAATCAACCACAATATTTGCAAGATTTAATGGAATGAAAGAAAAAGAGATTCAAAAGTTAAAATCGCATGAATTTTATTTTGATGAGATCATAAAAAGATCAGTGGTGATCTACATATACACATCGGTTCGACAAACAATACAAAACGAACAAAAAAGGAAAAGACTTGAAGAAAAGGATTTGGATATAAAATACCTTAGAGAATTAAAAGAAAGATATTATTCATTAATGATTGAAGCCTATGGCAATAAACCATTGAAGATACGATCATTTGAGAACTTTAATATATCGGAAACAAATATTTTCAAGAAACTTTGGCGAAATATAGATCCCAAGAAAGAACAAAGATTACAAAAGAAACTTAACGATGTCCTCGAAAATAATGTTTGAAGTTGATAGAAGAAGTATCATCAATGATCAAGAAACTGAAATTGGACTTATGGAAGGAACTGAAATGTTAGGAAAATTAATTTTCTACAAAGAAAATGATTTTGAAAGTTATGAAAGAAATGACGAAAGTAATCATTTGATACCTTTTGAAACATATTATTTTGAAAGAAAATATATTGAAATCTTTGTAAGAGATACAAAAGAAGAATTATACAGACTAAAGAAATTATATAGAAGAGAAATGAAAGACTTCAAAGAAAGAGTATTATCAACGTCTGAGGCAGACATTGAAGATATAAGAGACACACTTGAAAGAATTAATAATGCAAATGTATATATATATGGTGGAAAAATAATTAAAAATGGGATGCTTTTGAAAGAATTAAAAAGAACAACGGGAATTTGTTAAATGGAAAAATACTCTTACAAAATAAGAAAAATATTTATTACTCCATATTACAGAAAAATATCTTATATAGAAACCTATACATATCAAGAAGAATATAGTATAATGTCTACAACATTAAAACGAAAGATTACCGAAGAAGTCATTCTAAGTGATAAAAGGATCAAAGGAAATGAATTTGAGAAACAAATTGCAACAATTTTAAGAAGAAAGAAATGTAATCCAATCAGAACTCAACCACCTGATCACGGAATAGATATTTTTGCTAGTAAAGAAGGAAAACAAATAATTGTACAATGCAAAAATCAAGAAAAAGTTGGACGACCAATCATACAACAAATGGCTGGAATTATGACATCATATAATTCAAAAGATACTATTGGATGTGTAATCGCACAAGGATTTACTCAAGATGCCATTAATTACGCAGATGAAAAAGAGATTATTTGGGCAACACCAATTAATTTTGAAATGAAGTTACAAGGTGCTTTAGAAAAGTTCTCAAGTACAAATACACAAGAACGAATCAGATCACAAAGAATAAGAGAAATAGAATTCAAAAGATTAGATGGATTTACCTTTACACGAAAAATAACTAAGAATGGAAATGTTTATGAAGAAACTTCAACAATAAACCAATTAAAAGAAGGAGTTATTTATTTCTAAACTAATGGAAATAGATGGAAAGATTAAGGAGAATCAAAGATCAAGAATTAAAAATTAAAAATCAGAGATCGAAAAAGATGGAAAGATTTAGAAAAGAAAAAACAAGTTTGAAAAGTTGAAAATGATTAGAAATCAAAGAACCGATGAAATTTCAAGATGCCAAGAAAGATTTTAATCTTTAGATGATTAAAAATCAGAGATGAAAAACAAGTTTTGAAAATTCGAAGAATCTTGATCAAGTTCAAAAATTTTGAGATAAAAAGGCTCTCTGAATGACCAACCAAACTCCATCGAAATATCGATACAATCAAATGAATTCTGAAAACAACAAAGAAATCTTTGAAAGAAAATCTATACATAAATTATTGAAAGAAGTACACGAACATAACCTTTCTCTTGAATACCCTGACAAAAGCGATAGCGAATCTGAAATTGATTACCTTCAAGAATTTACAAAGTTTGGAGAATTCGAACAACATCTTAAGAAAGAATTTGGTTTAAATTTAAGACCCGAAAGATACCCTAGAGCCACTGAAGTATTTAATACACCAGAACTTATTTTAATCTTATTTGAAGAATTAGAAATAAACGAAGACGAAAATCTATTCAAATACAGAGGAATAAACAGACTCTGGAGAGACACCATTGACAAGAATTTACCAAAATTTCATTCAGAAATAAGTTTTCGATATAAAATTCAAGAACAAACACTAAATCTTTTCCTAGATCTTATTCAAACTTCACCAGGAACAAGAGCTTTCCTGAAAGAAAAATCTAAAATTAACCTCAAAGGTGGAAGAATTGCAAAACAAATCTGTGAAATAACGGGAATAACCGAAGAAGAATACAAGAAAGATTTAAAAACTATTAAGATTAACAGAAAAGATTTCAAGACAAACGGATTTCTTAATCAATCCGATAATACTGACCCAAAATATTTCGATTAAAATGAGACCTCGTGGATGCTCCAATTGTAACCAACCTGGACATACTTTTCATGAATGTCCAAAAACCATGTGCAATCGTTGTGGAGAGATGGGACACATAGGAAAGTTTTGTAATGATAGAACTTATCTTTCGCTTAAGAATTTCCAATGCGGATGCAACCCAACAAGAATTTTAACCAGAAGAGATAACAACAAGATTGATACACACTGTTGTGTATGCAATAAGAAAGAATTGTTAACACGTATGGAGAAATCAGTACAAGGAACGAAAGCTAGATGTCGCGAATGTGCTGATAAAGCCGAAAGAAATGATAGAGGAAAGAGAATGTTGACACCACCAATGTCACCAAGAGAAACTAAAAGAATTACAACACCAACTCCATATGATGCAATGATGGAACTTACCTTGGAAGAAGAAAGAAAGAATGGAGAAACTTCGAAAAGTCATAAAACTTATGCTGAATCCGTAAGAGAAGGATTAGAAAGAGCAGTTGAAAAGAAAGAATTAACTAAAGAAGAAGCCTTTCCTACTGTAGGAATCAATGGAGGAAAAAGTCTTCTTACTATAAGTAAATTACAAGAACGTGCAGCTAAAGATGCTGGAATCATTCAAGAAGAAATTAGTCACGAAACCTGTAAGAATTGCAAATTTGAAGACGAAAAATCAGCTATGTACAGCCGCCTAGAGGGATATAACACAGTTTATTATTGCTCAATGGCATGTCAATATGCCATGATGGTTTGTCAAGAAATGAGAAGAAAGATGGACGAAGGAGAATTACCTACACGAAATGAAATCGACAAAGCCCTTCAAAAACTTCTACATAAATTTGCATATAGCACTAGGTATGGAAAAGCTGATAAAGAAAGTATTGTAGAAGCACTCTACAAAAGGCCAATCGATGAACAAGCTTGTTGGCAAAAAGCCGCACAAGAACACATTAAAAAAGAAGCAGAAAAATTAGCTGAAGTAATGGCAGAAGATATGGTAATTGAACATGAAAATGCTCCAGATGGACTCGAATATTACAAAACGATGGATCGATGGAATAAAAGAGAAATTGAACAAATGAAAGAAGAAAACAAAAAACTTCAAGAGGAAGTAGAAAGACTCAAGAAAGAATTAGAAGAAGTCAAATTCGTAAATGGAACTCTTAATGAAGGAGCAAAAACGAATCAAAACCTTCTTGAATTATTAAGAAAAGAAATTAAAGAAATCAAGACCAAAAATAACAAAGATAAAAGTCAAGAAGTTTTAGAATTACAAAAAAGAAACCAGGAACTTAATGATGTCATCGCTCAACAAAATCAAAGTATCGAAACACAGAATGAAACAATTGTGGAACTCAACATGATAAGAATGGAACCATACATGGAAATCATTTCCACGATGGAACCAACCTGTGGATGTTGCTTAGTTTTAGAAAGAATTGAAAACGAAGGATTAATTAAAATACAACTAAGTAGTCGATGTCAAGTGATTTATTTGACCAACTTATATGCTCAATGCATCCCACAAGAAACTCAAATAGAACTTGAAGCGATACTTACAGAAGAAGGACAAAATTTGTACAACCAAATTTTTGAAGAACCAATGGAAATCACAGAAGAAAGAATTACTGAAGAGAAAGAGGAAGACAGTCTTACAGAGAAAGAAAAGAAAGAATATCTAGAACTCCTTGAGTTCTTGGAAGATGATGCAAAGAAATTTTTTAGTACTAATGAAATTAACTAACATTATTAATTTATATTATATTATATAGTTTTATAGTTTACGAAAGAATTATTAATTTAATAAAGAATTTTGAAAGAATTTTAAAGAATATTAAAGAATAAAGAATTCTTAAAGAATTCTTACATGAAAGAATTGATATCAACTAGATATCACCTAAAGAATATAAATAACCCTTTATTTCATTTTTCAGAAACTTTTTACAGAATTTCCAAGTAAAAATAATCATGTCAAATAAATACGAAACCTGGAAAAAGAGAGCTGCCAGTCATGATGTACTTCATGACCCATCAAAGTTAAATATACGAGCTATTAATGACCCATCGTGTAAGGTATGTTACCCAATGATACAAACTAATAGAAAATTTATGAGATTTTGGGAATGGTATGGCAAAGTTATACCAGAATCAAAAGAATATACTAGTAATACAGAAGAAAGATTCTCCGAACTGCTAATAATAAAGGATGAAGAAAATAAAGAAACAATAAAGAAAGTAGGACAGATGATCAGTACTATTAGATACAGTGATAAACCAAAATTAACCGAAAAAGAAATATGGACACATATTATGACAAGAATAATTGCAAGCGATAGTTTTGAAAAAACAAATGAAGAAACAGAACGAGTATTAGAAGACCTAATTGTAAATAGTGAATCAGAAAGAGAATGGACAAGTGATCCAGAAAAAGATCTAGATGTATCAGATGGATGGTATGAAGGATTGGTAATGAAAATAAAAAAACATGAAAGATATCATAGAGGAGAAAATGTGGAAGAAATCTACAAAATAGACTATTCATGTCAACGATGTTACCCAGTAAAGAATTCACAAGAAAAAGAATTAATAGAATTTTGGAAATGGTACAAGAAAATAACGAATGCAGAATCATTCTCAGAAAAGACAATGGAAACTTTGAAAGAATTACGAAAAATAGACTTCGAAACAGTTGACAGTCGAAAAGAAGAAAATTTTAAATTAGTGTTATTATTAATAGATACTATGAGATACACAAATAAACCGAAATTAAATAGGAATAAAATAATGGGAAAAATAATAGCAATATTGGCAATTAGTAGCAACTTTAAAATAGGATTAAAAGAGGCTCAAGAGAAATACAGAAGAGCGAAATCCAGAGAAGAAGAAAAACAAGGAATCTTATCAGGCTATACTACTCAAGAAAATAGTCCTGAAAATAATCTTAGTCCCAAAAAAATAGAAAGTCCAAAGAATGAAGAAAAAGAAATGTTTATAGAGGAAGTAATCAATGAATTAGAAAAAGAATCTATAGAATCAGAAAGAATAACAATATGGTGTGGAAAATATGGACCTTACGAAATTACAGGAGAAGGAGAAGGTTATGAAATTATTTTCAATAAAGAAGAAAGAAACCCAATCTCAAAAGAAGAATTAACAAGATATTGTGAAGAAAATGGTTTAGACGACACAATAATCTTAGAGGAAATAGAAGGCTATATAGAATTAATAAGAGAAAAAGATAAGAAAGATAAAGGAAAGAGATCACTAGAACAAACATTCAGAATGATCGAAGAAAATTTAGAAAGAGAATTAAACAATGAAGAAAGAAATTTCATAAGAATAATGATGAACAAAAATATTACAGATGAAGAAATCTTAGAAGAATTTTTACAGTGGCTAAGACCAGAAGAAACGATTCAAAATAAAGGATCAGATGATGAATCATATGACGAACAAACTGAAATAATTATAAATACACCTAAAAATTCCTTAAGCCCAAAACAAGTCCCAACAGAATCTGAAAATTTAACTGAAGAAGAATCTGAATCAAATAAATCGACAACCACTGAAGATTCTAACATTGTAACAATGGCTCTAAATATAATACAAATAAGAAAATTTTCTGGAGAAAATGATGAAGACCCTCAAGAATGGCTAAAAGAATTTATAAGAGGAGCAGTAGCAAATAATTGGGGAAATGATGGAAACGATGATGCTTTGACTAAATATGCAGCAGCTCACCTTATAGGAGAAGCAGCTTTATGGTTCGAAGAACAAAAAACAGATGCAGCTACCAGTATTGATCATTGGAAACAAAATGGCAATGCTGACAGAAATTTTGTAGAAAGATTTTTAAGAAAATTTAATAGTGATGATAAACAGATTAGATTTCAGGAAGAATTATTACAGATGAGACAAATTCCGGGAGAAAGTGTTAGGACTTATGCTAATAGATTTCAAAGAATCGCGAAAAGAACTGGAGATAATACACCAGAATTATTCAAAGCTAGATTATTTACAAATGGATTAATCCATGACGTATACAAATTTGCGAATATTTTAGAGGCAAACACATTATTAAATGCCATCAAGAATGCAGAAAAGGCTGAAAGAAGTATTCAAGGAAAGAAGCCTGATATAGAAACACCAGAAAAATATAAGATTGACAATAGAATTCATGATTATACAAATCCTAATAATAAAATATACAAAAAAATGCAAGAACCAGAAGATTCTATAGATGATTTAGTAAAAGCAATGGAAAAGAAATTAGAAATTAGGATGCTAGAAGTTCTTAATAAGAATAATAATAACCAAAACAATGGAAGAAACCAAAACTTCAGTAGAAATCGAAACAATAATAATAGAAATAATGGAATGAAAAATAAAATCACTTGCTATAATTGTGGGAAGACTGGCCATTATGCAAATGAATGTACAAAGAAAGACGTTACTTGCTATGGATGCAATGAAAGAGGGCATTATGCAAATGAATGTCCAAACAAAAAAGAAAACTCACGAGAAAATCAAGGAAGAGATAGGAAGAATAAAGGAAATCAAAGAAATGTGAATTATATCAAAACTTTATCAAAAGAAACAGAAGAAGATGATTTTGAAATGAACGATAATGAGAGAGAAATTTTCCTTGAAAGAACAAGATCAGGAAGACCAATAAAGAGACTCCGATTTGAAGATGAAAATAGAGAAGATGAAGATGAAAATATGGAAGATGTAGTAACTACTAAGAATAAGAAGCAAAATAATATCGAAAGAATGCAAAATGCAAGAAGAGCCAAATGGGTGTGTAGTAGATGCGCAAAAACAGGTCATTTTGGTACTGAATGTCCAAAATTAAAATGTTCAAGATGTGACCAACAAGGTCATTCTTATGACAAATGCCCCACAGTAAATGTCCCAAGGGTAAAAAAATCAAAAAGAAAGAATCCCACAAGTGTAATGGAAAAAATCGAAGAAAATATTAGAGGATTAAATGCTCAAGGAATTTTAGAACGAGTATTAAATGAAAAATGTTTCAGTATTGCTGAAACAATGAAGTTTGCCCCAAATTTAAAGAAAGAATTAAGAGAAGCTATCAAGAAATATAATGACGATGGAAAAATTAAATATATCAACGCAGAAGATAAATCTAAATATACACCAATAAAATGTGTATCAAACATTGAAGGAATAAAAGTAGAAACGATTATTGATACAGGAGCTGGAATAAGTGCAATAACTAGAGGATTAATGGAAAAATTACAATGGGAAGAAGATGAAGAATCGGACTTAATATTAGTTACAGCCGATAATACTAAACATAATAGTTTAGGAAGAATGAGAGAAATTTATTTTCTAATCGAAGGAAAGAAAGTTTCAGCAAATGGAATCGAAATTATTGAATCGCCTGAGAAATTATTAATATTAGGAACCGATTGGGCACATAAGAAAGAAGGAAAAATAGATCTAAAGAATAACATACTAGAAATAGAAAGTGAAGAAGGAAACGTCAAAATCCCAGTTGAATTTATTCAAAGAATAGAAATTGAAGAGGATAATGATTCCGAAGAAGATGAAGACTGACTAAATAACGAAAAATATATCTGGAATATACAAGAAGAAAAGAAAGAAGAGAAAGAATTAAAATTTAAAATGGGAACACTTACAGAAGAACAAAAAGAAAAATTTGAAAGACTAATTAAGAATAACTTAGATATATTTGCCAAAAATAAGAAAGACTTAGGAAAGACTACAAAAGTGAAACATACAATAGACACTGGAAATGAAAAACCAATTAAACAAAGATTTAGAAGATTTTCGCATAAAGAAAAAGAAACAATAAGAAAAGAAATAGATACCATGTTGAAAAATGGAATAATTAGAAAATCAAAAAGCCCGTGGGCCTCACCAATAGTACTGGTAAAAAAGAAAGATGGATCAACAAGATTTTGTATAGATTTTAGAAAATTAAACAAAATCACAAAGAAAGATAATCATCCATTACCAAGAATAGATGATATGTTAGATAAATTTCAAGGATCACAATGGTTTTCATCAATAGATTTAGCCAGTGGATATTGGCAAGTAGAAATGGATGAGGACGACCGAGAAAAAACTGCATTCATAATTGAAGAAGGACTTTATGAATTTAATGTAATGCCATTTGGACTATGCAACGCACCTGCAACATTTCAAAGACTAATGCATGAGATATTAGGAGATTTAATATACACAAAAGCACCAGTATACATAGACGACATAAACATCCATTCAGTAACATTTGAGCAACATTTGAAAGACTTAGAAGAAGTATTCGATAAAATAAGAAAGGCTGGAATGAAATTAAAATTAGAAAAATGTCATTTCTGTTTTCCAGAAATAACATTTCTTGGATTTGTAGTAGGAAAAGATGGAATTAAAACAGACAAAGAAAAAGTAGAAAAAGTCATTAATTTCCCGAAACCAACTACGATCACAGAATTAAGAGGATTTTTAGGACTTGCTTCATATTATAGAAGATTTATCAAAGACTTTTCAAAAATGTCAAAACCTTTAACGAAATTAATGCAAGGAATAAAGTATGAGAAAGGAAAGAAACAGAAAGACCAAAATAAGAAAATTAGTATAACTGAAAATTGGGGAAAAGAACAAGAAGAAAATTTTAACAGACTAAAACAAGTGTTAACCGAAGCACCGGTTTTAGTATACCCTGATTTTGAGAAAGAATTTATATTACAAACAGATGCATCAAAAGGAGCATTAGGAGCAGTACTATCACAAGTAGACGAAAACGGAAAGGATCATCCAGTAGCATTCGCCAGTAGAACTTGCAACAAATCGGAACAAAATTACTCAACAACAGAGTTAGAAAGTCTAGCAGTAGTATGGGCTGTAGAAAAATTCCATAATTACCTCTATGGACAAAAATTTATAATAGAAACAGATCATAATGCACTAAAATTTATGGATAATACCGACCTTACTGGAAGAAGAGCAAGATGGCAAATCAGAATGATGCCTTACGATTATGAAATCAAATACAAACCTGGAAGGATACACAAGAATGCAGATGCTTTATCAAGAATGAAAGATTATCAGAAATAGATTTTAGAAAAATATAAAAGACTTCAAGAATGATCAAATTTAAAGAGAAGAGAAAAATGCCAAAAAACAAAAAAATAATTAATGAAGAATTGAGAGAATTAATAGAAGACCACAAGGATTCAAAGTACTGGAAAAAACCTATACATTCAAGAAAAAAAAGAGGAGAAGGATTCTATAAAAATCAAGAAGAAAAATTCGATAAACAAATTGCCCGAGGAATTTGTGAATTAGAGTGTTATGAAACGGAAATTAAAATCACTAAAGCAAAAGAAAATATAATTATTAGAATACTTGCGCCAATTTATTATGAACCTTCTGAGCCTAGTGATATCGAAGAAGAAATAGAAATTTGTAAGGGGGTTTCAGCTGTAGAAGATTTACAAGTTTATGAATGGCTAATGAATGCTGAAGAATATATAAAAGCAGCAAGATATTTAGAAAGAAAAAAATCACAAAATGAAGAAAAAGAACAAACAAAAGAAAATACAAAAATAATAATAACAAACAAAGCATCAATAAAATATATACTAAATGAACAATAGAAAAGATGGATGAAAAAGAATATGAAAATATATTAAAATACTTAAAAGGGATAATTCCGAAAGAATGGAATAATGAGAAAATAAGAAAGATTAAGAAAGAATTTTATGAAGAAAGATTAAATAGATTATTCAAAAGAAATAGAGAGGGAAAGTTATTACAAATATTAAAGAAAGATGAAATAGAGGCAATAATGTTTATGACTCACAGTCATCCTATGGGTGGACATTTTGGCATTGATGCAACTTATGAAAAGATTAAAAATAGATATTATTGGAAAGAAATGTATGGAGATATAAAAAATTATATTAAATATTGTGATAATTGTCAAAGAAGAGGCAAGAAAGGAGGGACAGGAAGTTTAAATCCTATAGAAGTTACTGGACCTTTTGAAATGATAGGAATAGATTTCGTTGGACCTTTACCAAGAACGAAACATGGAAACAAATATATTTTAGTAACAACAGATTACCTAACGAAATGGCCTGAAGTAAAAGCGACAAAAGAAGCTACAGCAAAAGTTGTGAAAGATTTTATATATAAAGAAATTATTTGTAGACATGGATGTCCAAAAATAATTCTATCCGATAGAGGATCACATTTTAGAAACGAAGTAGTAGATAAATTATGTGCACAATTTAAAATCAAGCATAAATTATCGTCACCTTATCACCCACAAACAAATGGATTAGTTGAAAGATTTAATAGAACTTTATGTGAATCATTAGCTAAAGTAATTGAAGAAGAAAATCAATGGGACGAACACATTGAAGAAGTATTATTCGCCTATAGAACAACCAAACATAATACAACAAAGAAAACTCCATTTGAATTAGTATATGGGAGAAAAGCTAAACTTCCAATTGATAACCATGAAGAAGAAAGAATTATAAAACAAGATATTTATCAAATATCGAAAGAAGAAAATCTGAAAAGAATGTACGAAATAATTAATTCAACTCACGAACGAGAAGAAGCTTTAACAAACATAACAAAATCACAAGAAAAGCAAAAGGAAAGATTTAATTCTAATCTGAAAGAAACAGTATTTGAAATTGGAGACAAAGTCTTATTGAAAGACTCGTCTAAAGAAAAACGATGGTCTGGAAAATTAACCGATAATTGGAAAGGACCATATATTATTCAAAAAGTTATTGGAAGAGGAGCTTATTTAATACGAACCCAGGAAGGACAAGTATTAAATGCTACTCAAAATGTGAAGAATTTAAAGAAATATTATGATCCAAAAGACTTACAGTTTGAACGGGACGTTCAAAATTAGGTCGGGGGGAGTGTTACAAAGTGACACTAATGATTGGTAGTAAAATAAGTATAATTAGATAATGTAGATAGTATTAGATAATTAATCATGAGATATTTCACATGATTTAGTCATAGGATAGTCACATGATTTAGAGTAAACACATGATTTGTATCACTTCAAAATGTATTTAAAGGACTGGTTTTCGACCAAGTCCAACAGCTTTTGGTTCAGAGCTTTTTAGCCTTGAGCTTTTGAGCTTGGAGTTAAAGAAAGAATAAAAGAAAGAATAAACGAAAGAATATAAAGACTTAAGAATTAAGAATTATAAAGAATTATTTGAAGAATTTTATTAATAAAGAATTTATGTTTGAACAAGAATATGATCGTAATTATTGTTAAAGAATATGTTATGAGTGATGATAAAGTTATTTTGATAAAGATTTTAAGAAAAAAGAAAGAATTAAGAAAGAATAAAGAACGAAGAATGTTATACACCCTATATTTCCTCATTATTTTCTTAAGAATCGTGGAGTTATTATCCATATTGTTCTTTCGCTCCCAACATGTTTCTTGTTGAATCGACCTGTTACACCGGGAAGTTATTTGATGATTTTTATATTGTTTAAATAATAACATTTATTATTATTTTTTTATTTTTAAATTTATCAAAATCTGCTTCTGATGCATC
>Ga0209468_1001066_pt1 | contig 12444 bp, 9 predicted proteins | sample GraSoiAngelo_102_FD_185871 | JGI IMG/M metagenome (GOLD analysis project Ga0209468, IMG submission 185871) | Grasslands soil microbial communities from the Angelo Coastal Reserve, California, USA - 14_0903_02_40cm (SPAdes) (version 2) | ecosystem: Environmental > Terrestrial > Soil > Grasslands ...
CGGCAGTGCTCGTTCGCCAGGCGACAATGTATCGGATAGACATTTTCGTCGCGGCAAGCTTTCTCCTACTCGTGCTCCTGATCGTAATCGGTTCCGCGCTTGAGTGGTATCGACTGTTAGCTGGTCATAAACGAGTCGAACTACACGAGAGTAAATTTGTCCCTCTGGCCGAGGTAGTGGCTGGTTGAGCAACGGTCTGGGGAGTGAGTAGCGCAGGATCGATGTCCAGAGGAGAGAAACGAAGTTTCAAGAATGGGGCGTTCTCAAACTGGAGTTTGGGGACGAGAAGGGGCAAAATTGTAGGGCGGCGATCTTCGCCGCCGTTTCTTTCTGACGGGAAAGATCGCCGCTACTATTCGTTTGGGGACGATAGCGAGCCGGAAACTACTGGCTTTCGACCGGAAGGAAAGCGTGATTGCAGACGTAGTCCGCTACTTTTTCTCCCTGCCTTATACCTGCGACCTTGTCGAAGCGCCAATGGATGCCGAGATAAATCCGACTTTGGCCATTCTCTTCTTCAGCCTGCGATAAGGTCAAGAAACTGCGCGGCATGTAAGGACGCACGTTCCCGTTGTGATCCCTGGTTACGCCGTTGAATTCATCGGAAACGAAGGTGAATCCAATGTGATCGGTTCCATAGAAGCGACGAATCGTTTCGAAAATCGCGCCGCCGAATCCAGCATGTCCCGAAGGATAAGCAGGGAAGGGCGGAGTAAAATTCGGCCCAACCAAATTGCTGGCCGGGGCTCCCAAAGGAGTAAAGGTCGGATCGCCAATAGTGGTAGCGTTTCCATCACCGGCCCCAGTTGGACCGGTTCCGGGATCAGATTCGCGAATGGCAGTCACCGGCCGCCAAAAATCGTAGTGGTATTTCGATTCCCAAACACTCATGCCCGTATCCGCCATTGCGACGTTGACCAACGCGAGCAAGCGAGCGAGTTCGAGCGGTCTGAGTTTCGTTTGATCTGCGATTTGAACGGTGATCTGGTTATAGAGTCGTGGTGGGGCACAGAGACTGGGAGTTCCATCATATGCCCAAAACGTACCGATGAATGTCTGTTCGGGCGTGCGTTGCGTAGGGGTATTAATTCCGTCCCCACCAAAATTCGTGGCTTCGTTGTAGGCAGCGGTATAAGCGGCACTTGTAAGGGCCGGCGGCGGGGGTGGCTCGAATTGGCTCGTCGACTTCACCACAAAAGGTTTGCATCCGCCCCAATGCGCGCCTAGCGCGATTGGAATCAGGCTGATTGGATCCTGCCGCCAGTGTCCGGGAAGGTTACTGGTCGAATAATCGACCCCGAGATGAAGTTCCGGAATTTCGGCGCCATCGGCAACGCGCATAGCCAGTATGGCAGCTGCGACCTGTTTACCAAATGTGACGCCATTTTGCTTCAGGGGCCCGCCTGTGATCCGCAACAGATCATCGGCAAGGGCCTGATCAAAGCTCGCCTTCTGTGATGGGAAAAGAGAAACGAGCGTATCGTGCGCCGCCTGTCCCACTGCGGCGGCGGTTGAAAATGGGTGAGGGGCAGACTGAATTCCGGTGTAGCTCTGGTATTGACCGAGGACCGCATTGATGGCGTCGAAGATCGCGATGTGGACAATGGCCATGGCGCGGCTGGCGCGTCCGGGGCCAAGTTGTTCGCCAAACGTGCGATGTTCGCCTTGGGCAACCGGCGTATGATCCAAGCCGGTAGCGTCGATGGCGATCTGGTTCCAGTGGTGGACGGGATCGCGCGCGAATTTTTTGGTGTTGTCAGCGAAATCGGGAGGCTGAGGATGAAACAGGGGGCCGTAAGCCTGACGAAAACTGCCGGCGGGGCCGCGAGCAAAAGCCGTAGAGGAGATGACAAATAGCAATAACAACGAGAATTTCATGGAACAATGAGAAATGCTAAGGTTATGAGGTTAAGGTCGATGGGCGAGAGCTTGTCCTGCTCGACCGAAAACTCAACCAAAAAAATCGCCCTTCGAAAAAATTATTTTCGACGCAATGGGACGATGATTTCCTGATCTTGGCGAAGAAGAACCACATGACCGTCGTTGATCGCTTTGACGGTGATCTGATAAACCTGGGTTCCCAACTGCAAGCCAAATTGCTGGCCTTCGCCCATCGTGCGGCCGTTAATGATCGCGTAATGTGCTTTTGGATCGAGCGTGATGGATGAAACGACAAAAGATGACGATGGAATAGCCCGTCCCGCGTTTTCCGCTCCGGTCTTGGCGATTTTCGGAGCTGGTTTCCATCCGATCGGCCAAAACGGATTGCGCTCGTTCACTTCGACGTTGAAGGAAGACTTATGTTTCAATTCTATCGGCGCGGTCTCGTCTGCCAGCAAAATGCTGCTGCAGGTCATTAGGCAAAGGTAAAGCAGCTTCTTCATTTCCTGTCGATGATGGTGGCGGCGGTAAAGACGATTTGTTGCATCTCAGGGTCATCCGCGGCCGCGTAAATGCGTAGTTTCCGGATCGAAAGTAGTGGATTTGAGTTTTCCAGTAGGGCAATTGCTTTGCCCAAACTCTCAAAGTCCGCTTGGGGCAGATCGATGATCCAGAGATAGCGATTCCAGGCGGCGAGTTCCTTTTCTTTAAATGCGTTACTGCTTTCGAGCCGGGTCGTCACCTTGTCGATTTGCTGGCCGGCGAGAAATGTTTTCATTCGTGGGGGAAACCATGCGATCGGTGCACCGTCGGGGCTAAGCGCACGCAGGGAATCGTAGCGGACGGTAGCGGCATGAGCAGTCTCCTCCAGCTTTGACGCGTTGGATATCTCAGCCTTGGAGGTTGCAACTTTGTCCTGGAGTTCCTTGATTTTCGCCTGGATCGAATTCCGGCTCTTGTTCAGCGGCCCGAGGAAGAATGTGAAATAAACATAAAGTAGCCCGATCAGGCAAAATCCGCCCAGTATCAGTCTCTTGGTTTGTTCCTTGTTCAAGTTAGGATTCCTCCTTCTTGGGCTTGCTTTTTCGCTCGGACGGCGCCGGTTCCGGCGGTTTGGGGAACGGGTCAAATCCGATTATGACCACGAAATGAGCGGTGGTTACGTTATTGCCGCCCACGGAAACCGTAGTATCGAGATCTTCGAGAGTTTTGAATTCAACTTTTACGCTCGGTTGCTCCTTGCCAATCTGTTCGAGCAACATTTGGCGGAAGTCTTCCGCCACTTCGCGCGGCTCTCGTCCACCGGCCACGCCATCAAGAGTGATGGAGATGCCTTTTTCTTCTTCGACTGCCCCTTCCAGGGCCGTGATCTGGATATTTGGCGTTACACAATGCGCCACCTTCTCGAGCAAGGGAGCCCAGTAGAAACGCCTATCAATGAATCCGTCGAGCGTTTTGGTTGTGCTAATGATGTCGTTCAGTTCCTCGGCACGCTTTTGCGCGGCGGTGACCTTTGGCTCGATCTTGGCCCATTCACTCTGCACCGCGTTGAGGCGACTCTTGCTCTCCAAAACCCTATAGCCGGTCCAGAGATAGTTCAGGACCAGCAATACCGCGAGGCCGATGCCGGCGTAAATGCTCAGCTTGAGCGGATCGCGCTGTCGCTGTCGCTGCTCGAGAATTTCTTCGTGGAGAAGATTTAATTGCAGGGGCATGGCGCGTTAGGTTCGCAGGTATTCGAAGGCCGCCCCGCAGGCGACGTTGAGCGAGACAAATTCCTGCTGGAGGTTTTTGCGTTTCGCCGCCGGCAATGCCACCTCGCAGTTTTCGAGCGGGTCCCAAATCTCGCAGGGCAAGCCGAGCTCATCACTCAGAGTCTGGAGAATCATTTCCGCGCGCGATAATCCGCCCGAGACGTAGAGCCGGTGAATGGACGTTTCATGTTGCCCCTCAAAGAAGCCCATGGAATTGCGCACTTCCGTGCAGAGGCGTGAGAGGGTATTGCGACAAATATCGGCCATTCCGGGGTCGCCTTCCTGGATCATGAGATGCGCGGCGTTAGCGTCGAGCGCGCCGTCGGCGGTGAGTGCCTGGGTAAAATGTTTGCCGCCGTAATCGAAGGCGCGAGTCAGGGTGAGTTCGCCGTTACAACCGATCAGAACCGTGCTTTGCAAATGACCGAGATCGAGCAAGAGGAAAGCTTCTTTCTGGTGAACTTCCGGATAAGCAACTTCGAACGCGTTGAAAGAACAAACCTGCGCTAGTTGCATTAGCTCTACGGACAACCGCGTTTTCGCCATCGCTTCAGAAATTTCTTTTACCCTTGAACGCAGCAGGCCGCCGACAAGATAACGCGTCTGCGTTGTCGCCGGCGCCTGGACTTGGACTGCAACAGCTCCTTCGCCAGATGCGGCTCTCGCACCCGCCGTTCCGTTATTGGAAATGCTTGCCACGTCGAGCACGAAATCTTTGCAATCCTGGTTGAGCATGCTCAGCCCGTTATAGCGTAGAGCATTGCGTAAAAGCTCCGGCGGAGTGCTCGGCTGCTCAATAATGCGCAGAAGCGAGCCCGGCTCAGACACGGCCAGGGCACAGCTCTTAGTCGAGCCGCCGAGATCCTTTAACAGCTGTTTGACATGCTGTGCCACCTCATCGGCCGTCGTCACTTCCTCGGGCACTTCGTGGGATGCGAAGCTGGTCAGAGCATAGCGCGTCTCGCTCTTCTTGTTCAACAGCACCGCTTTATAGGCGCGCTTGCCAAGATCGATGCCAATGACAGAATTTCCGCGTTTCGCCATGGATGATTCAGGTGCTTGTAGCGGGAAACGTGCCTGCGACCTTGCAAATTGCGGCGCGTATCCCTCTGCGTTCGGGCGCAAACAAGGATGGCAATCTTGGCCGGCTTCGCGGAGCATCGCCCATCCAAAGATTATGGAGCGTGGAAGGGGTGGGCGAGACTCTGTCGAGGTTCATGCGCAACGGAACACGGACTTCCAAGTCTGTGCGCCAAACAGGCATTCCTGCCTGTTTTGTTCATATAGCAATACAGCAGGCTGAAAGCCCGCTGGGCGCACAGGCAAGCATGCCTGTGTTCCGTCCGCTTCGGTAGGGCGAGACTCCGTCGAGCCAAAGAACAATCAGGCCGCCGCGGCCGAGGATGGGCGGTAACCAAAGAAACCGCGCTCCTTGATGATCTGCGTTACTTCCGGAGGCACCATTTTCTCCCAACCGCTGTCACCAGTCTGCAATTTGGCGAGCGCGTCCGGCGGGAAAATCTTGAGGTACTCCGGATGATAATCGCTGATTTCGGTGATGAAATTGTTATCCATGATGAATTGGAAAAGCGCCTTTAGGTTGGGAGCGACCTCGATTTGGCTGGCAGTAATGATTTTGTCGCTTCGTTCGTCGATCATTGGATAAACGTAGAGTTTGAGCGCACCCTTGAACATCCGCCCCAGGGCTTCCAGAATTCCGCCTTCCAGATTCAAATAATATTTCTCATCGAAAATTTCCAACAGGCTGGGTACGCCCATGACTAGCCCAACCATCTTGCTCGTATAACGGGTCAGGTAACTGGAGAGCCGGTAGTATTCGCCAAACTTCGAGATCAAGACCGTGCGCCCCAGTGCGCCCAGAATATCGACCCGCGCCAGAAAATCGGCGTGGTTCAGTTGGCCTTCCGCCAGCAGATTCTCCAACGTCATTTCCATCAGCACGATCAGCTCGGACTCGGCGCAGCCAGATTCCTGAAGAAACTTCCGGCGCGCGCCGTCGAGCATGTCATTGGTGGCATAGGTGACCGGCCGAAAACTGCCGCGCTCGACCAGAATCGCCTTCTTATAAAATACTTCGGCCGGTTGCACTGTTTCGCCATCGGCCCGGAACATGACCGCGTCAGTCAATCCCTGGCTAACGAGTTGTAGACTCATCAACCGGTTGTCGACTTGTGAAAAGGCCGGTCCGGAGAATTTGATCATGTCCACCTCAATCCGGCCGGGGGCGAGATTTTCTTGCAGCGAGGAAATCAACTCTTCTGGCTTCGCATGATAAAACGCGCCGTAAATCAGGTTCACTCCAATTACCCCCAGCACTTCCTGTTGATCGACGTTCGCTTCGTCCAGCATTCGCAAATGAATAATGATCTGGCTCGGTTCCCCACGGAATTCCGTTTGAAAACGGACTCCGAGCCAGCCGTGCGCTTCGTTGTGTTGCTTAAAACTGCGCGCCGCCACGGTGTCGGCAAAGACAAAAAAATAGCGCTGCGCGCCAAGCTTTTGATCCAGCCGCTCGATCAACAAATTGTATTCATGATCAAGCATCGTCCCGAGACGGATGCGGCTGACATAACGGTCGGTCGGTCCATAAATCGCGTCGCTGAACGTCATGTCGTAAGCCGACATCGTCTTTGCGATTGTGCCCGAGGCGCCGCCGACAAAAAAGAACCGGCGTGCGACTTCCTGGCCGGCGCCAATTTCCGCGAAGGTCCCGTAACGTTTGGCGTCGAGATTAATTTGGAACGCTTTCTTATTCGTCCCGACATCCATCTCGGCTTTCACAATTTCCAAGATGTCGGCATTTATGGGCTTCTCAACCGCCGAGTTGGCGCGCCCAAAAAGCGCCGTCAATCTGTAGCAGCGGGCCCGAGGGCGCCTTGGCGATCGAGGGACCTCACAGATGGTCTCAGGTTACACGAACACTCGTGAGATCCTTCGGTCCCAGCCGGACTGGCGTTGTCTGCGCGGCTCAGGATGACAACGTCCCTTTAGTTTAATTTCGACCTTACCTCATCGGTATGAACTCAGACCGACTGTGAGGGGTCCGGGCCGGACTGGGCGTTGTCTGCCCCGTCTCGGGATGACGGATTGCGGTAGCGACAATTACAATCGCACCTTTTCCACCGCGCTGGCCGCAATCCACCCGCGTTGATCATTCGGCAGCGCCGCGTAATTCCAGTCACCGCGTTCCTGTAAAATCAAAACTTCGCTTCCAGCTGGAAGAGCCAGAACGCTCCGCGCACTGTCGACGGTCGCAACTCTGGCTTCGGTGTTCTCCGCAATCACAATTGCCACGCCCTGTCCGTGGGTTCCGTTTTCCGATTTGTACGCAGCGAACCCGCAAATCGCGGTCAGAAATATCCCTGCTACCGCCCACAGCACTCTACCCGGCCGCAGAATCAAAAGAATAATCGTGAGCCAGAAAGAAATCGCGGCCGCAATCGCGAAAAAATTAGCCGTGCCAAAATTCAGATATCTCTCCAAGGCTGACGGCGTCAGCTCCAGCGAACGCGTTTGGTCGCGCGCAATCCGCAGATTGGCATCGGCTTCCGGATGATGGCGATCCAATCGTAAGGCGCGGTCATAATTCAAAATGGCCCGACCGAAATCGCCGTCACGAAAGTAAGCGTTGCCGAGATCATAGAATAAATTCGCGCTCCACGCGCCCGAACCGACGACCGCTTCGTAATCTGCGATGGCCGCTTTGAAGTTTCCTGCGGCAAATTCAGTGTTTGCTTTCGCGAACAAATCATCGCCAGTCCGGCTCGGACCATCGTTTGACGCTGCCTCGGCGCTGGGCAGAGCGAATACGAGCAAAACCAGGATTTGAAATAGCACCCTTAGTTTCATCGAAGACTTTCAATCAAGTCCAGGGTTTCGCGCTGTCCATCACCGGATAGCCTGCCCTCGCCGTTGCTCGCGCCGCTGTAGCGGAACTCATCGCTAGTCGCAAACAAGCGCCGCATCCGCTCGCTTTGTTCCGCATTCAGGTCAAACACTCGCGCGGCGGTTTCCGCATCGACCGTCGCCGGTTCGATGTTCATTTGCTTAAGCGCGGCCTTCAGTTGCACCACGCGCGAGGCATCGGAGAAATATTCTCGCGGCGCCAGCTGGTCGCGGCGCAATTTGCGCAGCAGCTCATCCCTCTCGTGCTGCAGTTGTGCGGCCCGCAGAGCTGCGCGATTGGACGCGCGCACATTTTGAACTTTCCAACCCATTAGCCCCAGGGCAAAAGTGAGAGGAAGAAGTTGCGCCAGCCAAAATTCCTTTCGTGCATAAAACGTCGCAAAGCTGGATACGATTTTTCCGCGCTCATTAATTTGATGCAAAATGTCCTGCGCTTTTTGCTTTCCGCCTAAGGTGGGCGTGGCTGACGCTCCCGGCGTAGTTCCAGCGATCGCGGAGCTAGCTGGGGCATTTCCCTCCACGATTAATGGCACCGTCTCGCTTTGCAGTGTTACATATTTCTCTTTTACCGGATCGAAATAAGTGAAGGCCAGTGGCGGAACCCTCGTCAACTTCTCGTTAGGTGAAACTACCAGTTCGAATGTTTTCGTTCCGCTGATTCCAACGTCATCATCCTGCTTGAAATTCGATGATGGCGGATATTTGTGCCAGCCGCGCTCATCGCTTAGCTCTGGCGCATTCATTCGGTCGAAATTCCCACGTCCAGAGATCGCCGCCTTGATCGTGATCGGGTCGCCTATTTGAACTCGCTTCGGGTTCGCTTCCGCGGTCATCGAGAAACTCCCTACCGCTCCGGAAAAAGTCGGCGGCGCTCCCGCAGGCAATGCCTTTACTTCCAATGAAACCGGGTCGCTCTTGACGTTGATCTCGTGTTGCTCCATCAGCCCTCCAAAGGGCAGCGCAAAGAAAGGGTCGGAGAAGGGATCTTCGCTGAAAGGGTCAAACGGTTTGCGCCGCGTCCCCGAGCTCCGACGCGGAACGAGAATATTCGCTTTTTGTTCGACCGGTCCAATTTGAAAATTGCCAACCCGAGCTGCGGAAATCGCCGTCTTATAATTGAAAACGACATAACTGCGCCCGTCGATATTCTCCAGATTGCGTTCGCCTTCGCCCAACTTTTGCACAGTGAATCCCTGTCCGTTCACTTGCGGTGGCGCCATCTCAGCAACGCGCGTCCGCGAATTAAATCCGATCCGCACTACCACTGGAATCATTTCGCCGACATAGGCTGTCTTTTTCGGTACCAGCAGCTCGGCGAAAGCGATCTTATCTTCGCCAGTCTGTGTATTGCCGGATGGCGCGCGATTGCTTCCGGCGCGCGCCGTCGGGTTGGGAGAATCCGCTACTCGCAGCGTTAGCTCGGGCGTCTGCAAATTATTCTTACCAACGCGAATACTTTGCGACGGAATCTTATAAGTGCCCGATTTCTCCGGCAAAATCGTGTAATTGTAGGTGATCGAAGAAGTGACTGATAAATTTCGCATCGTCATCGAGGTCGATTCGCCGGTATAATGAATCTGGAGACCCGGGATGTCGATGTTGCTTGGCGGTTTCACCGATGTTCCAGCGTTATCGATCTGAATTTGCAACTGCACCGTTTCACCCACAACGACGTCCGAGCTCGTCAGCACCGCCGTAATTTTCGGCGAATCCGCGAGCGCCGATTGGATTTGGACAGTCGCAACTAACGCCAGGATGAGAACTCGTCGGTCCATCAACATTTTCAATCAAACCTCAAACATCAAACATGCGCCTCACCAGTCGTTATAGACACGATGCACCGGCTTGCGTTCATCCAGTTGCACCCGCGCTTCCTCGTCCTTCATTGCCTGCAATAATCGTGCAGCTTGCTTGGGGCTCATCTCCCCCCGCTCCATCGCTTCGGCTTCCGCCGCTTGCTCTTTGCGCTGCTCGTCGCTCGGCTCGCTCGCGCTTTTGATCTCACCCGAGCGCGGTTTGGTGGGCGAGGCGGATGGCGTTGCGCCCGGTGACACATTCTCATCCTTGCCGGAATTATCCCCCGGTGATGGTGATGGATTTTCTCCGGATTCTCCCGGGCTCGGCGAAGGATTTGAACTCCCATCGGGAGTCGGCGTTGGCGATTCCCCTGCGCCCCGCTGCTCGTTTTTTTTCTGATCAGGCTGTTTCTGCTCGCCGCCGGGACTCGGTGATGGGGAGGGCTGCGCCTGCTGCTGCTGTTTATCGCGCTTCTCCGAATTCTGCTGATCCTTTTGATTCTCGGGATTCTGTTCCTGGTTTTGCTGATTCGGTTGCCGCTGATTATTCTTCGCCTGCTGTTGATCTTGCTTCTGTTGATCTTGCTTCTGTTGATCTTGGTTCTGTTGCTGGTCGTTTTGTGATTGCTGTTGCTGCTGCTGCTGCTGCTGATCCTGTTGCTGGTCTTTCTTTTGATCCTTCTTGTTTTGCTGATTTTTCTGCGGCTTTGGCGGTGGTTGTTCCGGATGTTTCTTCAGTCTCTCGATCTTTTTTCTAACGATCTCCAGCCGTTCCGCGGCCGCCTTATCCTGCGGATCCAGCTTCAACGCCTGCTCGTAATGTTGCGCGGAATTTTCCAAATCCTTCAACGCGTCCTCGTTCGTTTTCCGCAAGTCGGCGCGGTCTTCCAAGGTCCTGCCGAGATTGTAACGGCTCTTCTCTTGCAGCCCTGGCGATCGATCGACCAGAGACTGGCTGAATGCCTCCAGCGCTTTGTCGTAGTTACGCAGCTTGTAGGCAGCCACGCCGGCATCGAACTGCATTTTGGGCATATCGGCCGGATTAATGTTGTGCTGCAAATCCTTTTGAAATTGTGCGTAAGCGTCCTCGTATTGCCCCTTATTATATAGGTCGATCCCGGAAACCGCGTTCACTTCGGCTACCGCTACGAATAGTAAGGAGGCCGCGACCAGCACTTCGCGTTTCACTGGCGAACGCCCGGGAGTTTTCGTCCGTTTTCGGTCGTTTATAAACAGGGAGGCAATCAGGGCCACAATCGCGCCGGCCAGCGGCCATTCGTAGCGCTCGATCGGCCGGCTCGAAAGCCGCGCATCGATTTCGGCCGTCTTTAGTTTCGAAAGCCCTTCCGTGTACAACTGCCGCATTGTCTGCGGTCCGCTTTCCAAATGCAGATACATCCCGCCGGTCGCTTGTGCGATCTCGCGTAGCCGATTTTCATCCAGCTTTGACTTCACCACTTGGCCCTTCGCATCTTTCACGAAACCACCTTCGCCTTTTCCTTCGACCGGAATTAGCGAGCCTTGCGCGGTGCCGACGCCTATCGTAAAAATTTTCACGCCCGCGTCCGCCGCTTTCTTGGCTTCGTTTACCGCGTCGCCACTAAGTTCCTCGCCGTCTGTGAAAATAATGAGGGCGCGATTTCCCATCGCGCTTTTCCCAAATGTTTGTGTCGCCAGTGCGATCGCTTGGCCGATGTTGGTGCCGCCTTCTGGAATTGTTTTCGTATCCAGGTCGTTGATCGATTCAACCGCAGCATCGTAATCGATCGTCAACGGTGCCTGCAAAAAGGCGCGACCGGCGAAGGCGATGAGGCCGACGCGATCGCCCTGCAGATCTGTGATCAAATCCTGTGCTGCCAGTTTGACGCGCTCAAGTCGGTTCGGCGCTACATCATTCGATAGCATGCTGCGCGATGTATCGACGGCGAAGAGCAAATCGAGCCCGCGACGTTTCACATCTTCGTAAGTGTAGCCCCAGCGAGGCTTGGCCAACGCGCCAATAGCGAGCGCGAGCGCGAGCAAAACGAAAGCAAAACGAATCGCGCGTCGCACCCGATCGACATTGCCGGCGAGCTGCGGAAGCAATCGCGGCGAAACAAATTCGCGCAATTTGATCGCGCTGCGCCGCTCGGCCTGCGCGTACAAGAGGACGAGCAGCGGCAGAATGGCCAGAGTCCACAGCCAGTTTGGCGCACCAAAGTTCATAGGTTCGATGAAGCGATGAAGCGATAACGTGATGAAGAGTAAGCCCGCTTCAACTCTTCGACCTTTAAACGCTGCAACGTTCCGCTCACGGCAATCGTTTCCAAATGGTTTGGCCGAGCAGAAGCTGCCCGATCAGCAATCCTAAACCCGCCGCAATGCATTCGGGGAATAGGTCGCGGTACTCTTGATATTTCCGGGCGCTGATGGTGGTTTTTTCCAGCTTGTCGATGTCCTGATAGATCGAGGCCAGCGATTGCGTGTCCGTTGCGCGGTAAAATTTTCCATCGGCAATGCGCGCTACTTCGCGCAAACCAGTTTCATTGAAGGAGACCGGCGCATTCTGATAATAAACATTACCGCGTCCGTCCGTGATCACGCGTCCGGTTCGCTCATCCATCACTGGAAAGGGCGCGACCCCGTTGGTGCCGATGCCAATCGCGTAAAAATGAATTCGGAGTGCCTTCAAAGCCTCTGCCGCGGTATTGGGCGGAATTTTCCCGGCGTTATTATCGCCATCGGTGAGGAGAACCATCACCCGGCTTTTAGATTGCTTGTCATTTAATCGATTCCCCGCCGCCGCCATGGCCGAACCGATTGCAGTGCTTCCTTCCACCAGGCCAATGCGAACACGATCGAGATTTTGCAACAGCCATTCGTGATCTAATGTCATCGGGCTAACGATATATGGACGAGTGCCAAACGCGATCATCCCGATCCGGTCGTTCGGTCGTGCTTCGATGAACTTGCGCGTTACTTCACGAACAGCATCCAATCGCGTCGCTTCGTCGCCACCGATGGTGAAATCTTTCACCAGCATCGAATTAGAAACATCAAGCACCAGCATGATGTCGATTCCGCTGGCTTCGACTTGGGTGAGCGAC
>Ga0209468_1001068_pt1 | contig 12425 bp, 10 predicted proteins | sample GraSoiAngelo_102_FD_185871 | JGI IMG/M metagenome (GOLD analysis project Ga0209468, IMG submission 185871) | Grasslands soil microbial communities from the Angelo Coastal Reserve, California, USA - 14_0903_02_40cm (SPAdes) (version 2) | ecosystem: Environmental > Terrestrial > Soil > Grasslands ...
GGGTCTGGCGAACCTGAAGCGGGTGCACGACGCCGGGATCCCGGTGGCGCTGGGCACCGACGCCGGCAACCCGCTCACCCTGCACGGGGCATCGGTCTTCATGGAGCTCGAAGCGATGCAGTCGGCGGGGCTCAGGCCCGGAGATGTGCTCCTCGCCGCCACGCGCACCGCGGCCAGCGCATCAGGATTGGACAGCACGGGGACGCTCGCTACCGGTTCGGTGGCCGACCTGGTGGTGCTCGACGCTGATCCGCTCGCCGACATCCGCAACGTGCGGCGCATCGCGCTGGTGGTGCGTCGCGGTGAGATCTACACGCGGCGCGAGCTCGAATACCGCTAGCGGCCTCGGGCCCCCCGTCCCCCCGCCGTCTTGAGCGTGTCGGGAAGTTTCGCCCATTGGTCGGCCGTCAGCACGCTGCGGGCGCGCTCCAGGGCCCGGCGGATGTGCTCGCGTCCCTCGGCCAGCTTGGGGCGGAGCCGCGCGAACAAGGTCCCGGGGTCCGGACGCTCGCCCGCCCGCTGCACCGCCGCCTGCAGCGAGTCCGACACCGGCCGGTTCTGCGTATCGAGCGAATCGGCGATCGCCTGCAGCGCGACGACCTGGTCGGGGGAGCACGCCAGCGAGTCGCGCAGCTCGAGGATCGCGCTGATCGGATTCGGGAGAATGCGCGCGAGCCGCGCGGCGAAATCCTGCGGACCGCCGCCCTCGCCCCCGGGCGAACTCCCCCGCCCTCCCTCGCCTCCACCGCGTCGCCCGCCGAACGCGGCGCGCAGCCGGTCGCGCGTGCGGTCCGGGCCGACCGTCATGTGCACCTGCAGCGCGACCTGGAACGGGACGATCACGCCGCCGTTCGCGCCGGCGGTGGCTCCGAAGCGGCCATTCACGGCGTAGCGGTACCGCGGCGCGCTGGGATCGAATCCGCGCACGTAGAGCAATACCGGATCGGGCGCCGCCGTGAAGCCCCAGCCGTGCAGGTTTGCCGAGCCGTGCAGCCACTCGTCGAGACCGCCCAGCAGATTCACGGTGAGCAGCGACACGGTGAGCCGCCGGTCCAGTCCGAAGTATCCCGGTCGCCAGTTGACCTGCAGGTCGAGCGACGGCTGCCAGGGCCCGGTGCAGGAGTTGCGCGCCGCCACCCGGCCGACCTGGCTCTCCAAACACGTGCGCACGCCGGGCGACGCGGTGGCCAGCAGTGCCCGCATCCCGTTCGCCACGGCCGTGTCGGCCGTCGTCGCCGGATCGAACACCACCGCCCGGTCATTGCGCGCCCCGTCCCCGTTCACATCCGAGCCCACGAGCGGCGTGAATGGCACGCCCGACGTGAGCCGGCCGATGGCGGTGACCTCGAGCGCGCCGGTGATCGGATAGGTGACGGTGCCAAGGAACGAGTGGCGTCGCTCGAAACTGCTCGTGGCCCACTCGCGGGCATTGGGGTCGCCCGCGGTCGTCGGCGCCGAGAACCCCTGCGACGCCGCGCAACACGAGAACGAGGACTGGTCGCGCGCGTGCGTGAACGTGTACGAGAGCTGGAACGTCGCGCCCCGCGCCGTGAAGCCGCCCAACCCGAGCGTGAGCTGCCGCGAATCGGATTGCAGATCCGAGCCGATCGCGAGCACCTGGCCGAAGCGCGGATCCACCCGGGACTGCTGCAGGCTGAGCGCGCCAGTCGCGGGGACAATCGAGTCGGCGGGCACATAGACCGGGCGATTCGCTTCGTCCGGAAGCGCGAAGCGCGGCGTGGCCACCAGGTTGAGATCCCGGAACCCGTACTGGCTGCGGCCGCGGGCGTAGGCCGCGTCCACGGAGACGGTGTACGTGCCATGCACCCGTCGCTGGACGCCGAGCGAGGCGCGCCACGCGTGCGGCGCGGCGTACTCCCGGTCGAACACCGTCGCGTTGGGGTGCGGAGTGATCGTGATCGTTGTGGCCGTATCGACGCATTGTGACGGTATGGTCGCCGGATCAAGCGCGTACTGCGTCCAGTCGGGGCTCGGCACCGCCGAGCCGACGCACACGAGCTGGGTCTCGGCGTTCGATCGACCAGGCGCCCCAAGGGCGGCCGAGTAGAGCCCGCTCGGCGTGAGGCCGCGGAAGTCTCCCACGCCCCCCCGCACGATCGTCCCGGGCGGTTCGCCGAACCGCACGGCGCCCCCCGACCCCCCGCCCCCGCCCCCCACGGTCCAGGTGAAGCCGATCCGGGGGGACGCGTGCAGCTCCCGCGGGATCCGGTCGGTCCGGACGCCGAACAACGAGTCGACGGCGGGGTTGTACGGCGGCGCCCCGGTGAAGCGGGCCGCCTCGAGCCGCGCGCCGTAGGTGAGCTGCAATCCGCCGCCCGCTCGCCAGATGTCGCCCAGGTAGAGGGCGCCGTTCCAGGCCGTCCCCGCTTGCTCGAGCGGGGCGAGCGTGCGGGTGAACTGCGCCGGCTGTCCCGCGGCGAGGGCATCGAGCGATTGAAACACGAACGTCCCGTATTGGTTCGGCGCTTGTACTGCGCGCTGGCGCGCTCCCTTCAGGTAGAGGCCAAGCTTGAGTCGGTGCCCCGCGGCCGCGGACAGCCAGGAGAGCTCCTCGGTCACTTCCCCGCTCGTCGCGTCGGTGCGCTGGGGGAAGCCTGGGTTGCCGCCGAACGCCAGGGTCGCGATACCGCGCCCCCCTCCGGGGACGCTCCCCGAGAGGTTGGAGCCCACCTGCACGCGCGCTTCGGGGAGCTCGAGAAACCCGCTCGCGTCCGAGCGATCCGTGGACAGGTAGCCTCGCACCTCGTTGATGAAGCCGGCGCCGAAGTGCGACGACAGCGAAACCATCGCGCCTCCGGCACGCTGCGCCCGGGTGCCGCCGGTCGCGGGGAGCGCCAGCGGGCTCACGCGAGTGGGGTCCTGCGAGCTCCAGCGCCCGTCCAACCGCACCATCAGCGTCTGCGCGTCTGCGAGGTTCCAGTCGATCCGCAGGAGCGCGACGCTATTGTCGGTGGCGCGGTCACCCGGCAGTGCCGGCACCGTCATGGGGACACCGGTCGCTCCCGCCAGCGCGAGAAAACGCGCCGCCGAATCAGGGCTCACCCCGAGCCGCTCGAGGCTGGGCGCATCGGCCGATACGAGCGACGGCAGGGCTTGGCCACGCCAGCGCCCCTGCAGCGAGCCGAAGACGAACAGCCGGTTGGGTACGATCGGTCCCCCCATGCCGCCGCCCAGCTGGTTCTGGGTGTACCCCTGGTCGAACGGCGACTCCGTCACGCCGCCCCAGGCGAGGTCGCGATCGCGCAGCGCGTAGGTGAACGACCCCTGCGGAACGTTGGTGCCGCTGCGCGTGGTCGACGCGACGAGCCCACCGGAGAACTGGCCGCGCGCCACGTCGTACGTGCTGGTCACCACGCGCGTCGTGCGGAGGGCGTCTTGCGGCACGTTCCCCGAGCCGAACGAGAGGCCGTCGAGCGTGATGGTGTTGGCGGTCGAGCGCTGGCCCGCAACCGAGAACGCGGTGCTCGTGGAGTCGGTCTCGCCGATCCCGACGACGCCGGGGGCGAGGGTGGCGAGCGTGTTCAGGTCCGAGGCGTCGATCGGCAGGCGGGCAACGATCTCGGGAGTGAGGTTGCGCTCGGTGGAACCCGGCGTCGGTCGCTCCACGCCGCGCTGCGGGGCACGCGCCCGCACGGTGACCGGGTCGAGGGACACGGCGGCCACCTCCATCCGCACGTTGGCCACGAGGCGATCCTCATCCGCCTGGCGCGCGATCGCGACCCGCACCGGCGCGAAGCCAAGGTAGCGCACGACGAGCTCGTACTGCCCACCGCCGTCGGGGAAAAGGATGGTAAAGCGTCCCCGGGCGTCCGTGGTGCGCTGACGCGACACTTGGGTTTCGAGCGACGTCGCCTGAACGACGGCTCCCGGCAGCGGTTGGCTGTCGGGCCCAGTGACGCTCCCGGTGATGATATCGGTGGTCGTGCCGACCTGGGCCGCGCCGGAGAGCGGCGCGCCGAGCGCGCTGAGGGCGACGAGCAGCCAGCGGAACGGGCGTGGCATCACAGCGTGGGCTCGGGAGCAGTCCACCGGATATACGAGCCGGGCGGGACGCCTGTTGAGCTACTGCGACTGTGGCGCGGTCGCCGCGGTGTCGTATACGCGTCGGAAGTCGATACTGCGACCGCGGCCCCCGTCAAAGCTCACGATCACGTAGAGCTGCTTTCCGTCCTGCGAGCGGAGGTAGTCCTCGGTCACCTTCCCGCCACCGGAGACTTTTCGCTCCACGACGAAATCATTGCCTTGCCAATGCGCCTTGATCTCGACATCCCCGCCTCCGTCCACCGACTGTTTGAGCTTGCGGCCGTCGCCGTACAGCACCAGGGCAGCCCCGCTGTCGGATTTGAACGTGAGGGTCGAGTCGGACGCCACGATCGTGAGCGCAGCGGGCGGCCGGAACGCGAGGTCCATCGTCTGGCGCATCCGCTGCCGCTGCTCGTCGGTCATGTCGGCGCCACGGCCTCCACGGCCGCCCCGGCCAAACCCTCCGCCCCCTCCCCGTCCCCCTCCGAAGCCCCCACGCCCGCCGCCGAAGCCGCCGCGGCCACCTCCTCCTCCGAACCCCGGAGAGCCGCCCCGATCGCCCCCGGCGCTGTCGCGCTGTTGCATCATGGAGCGAGGGTTGTCGCTTTGCCCGGTGTTGTACGTCCAATGACCCGAGAGATCGGGTCGCTGAGCGGCCGCGGGCATCCGGCTCATGCCACCAACCAGGGTCGCACCGGCGAACACTATGACGGTTGTCGGATTCACATTGCGCCTTCTCTCGATAGGTGGGCCTCACGCTCGACGGAGCGTCGCGCGCCCTACGAGGGGACTACGGACGAGCGGGCTGGTTGGCTGAGGGCGGACGGCGCGCGGCGCTCAAGGATTGGCGCCCGGCGCCAGGTACCGCTCATCCCAGGCGATCCCGAACACACCGTGGCATCGCGGGCACTCGAGGTCGGCGGGATGACCCTTGATCGGCGCCCGCGTGTTGCACACGGGGCACACGACGTATCTGTTGCCCCAGGTGCTCGGGACGTTGCGGGCGTCGCGAGGACGCGGCACGATGGACCAGAGAAACGGGCGCCGGAACACCGTTTCGAGCAGGCGACGCGGCACGGGCACGGGCTCGGGCGTCACCTCCAGGACCGCCTTGGCTCCGGTCACCTGGACGACACGGTACCACCCGCCCCGTCGCAGCCCGCAGTTTACGTCCACGCGAAGACGGGCCCAGGCGACCGGCAATTCTTGAACGGGTCGCTCCATGCCTCTCTACTTAATCCACTAGCGTGCCGGATGGCCGTGACCGAGGCTACGCGTGTGCAGGTCGTGCAGCGCCTTGTGCAGTCCGCCTTGCACCTGCATCATCAAGGAGGATGCGGCCCGTCAGTCATACCCTCATCAATTCAATCCGCGCTCCGATCGACCGGGTGTTCGCGCTGCTCACCGACCCGGCGCGCATCGCGCAATGGCTCCCGGGATGCGACGGCGTTCAGAGCGCCGGCCCGCTCCGGAAAGGCGCTCGGTTCACGGCGAGGTTCGGCGCGCGCCAGACCGAATTCGAGATCGTCGATTTCACACCGCCCAGCACGTTCGGCTGGGTGGAGCGAGGTCAACGCAAAGGTTGGAAGACGTTCTTTCGACTGGATGCCAGCGCGGGCTCTACGGCCGTTACGATTCGGGACGTGTGGATGCCGCAGTCCTTCTCGGCATGGGTACGCGGGCGCTTCCTGGAGAAGCGCAAGGTCCAGAATCAGCTCAAGACCATGCTGGAGAACCTGGGGAAGCTGGTCGGATCCTGAGGGTGCAGGTTGCAAGAGTGCGGGCGAGACGCACGCCGCTCGCCCGCGGCCACCCCGGCGACCACGCCGTTTCCAACACGCTCACCAGTGGCACAGACCGTGCAAAACCCCTGGGCCATGAGAATCCACGCTCCCCGCCGATACGGATCTGTCGCTCTGGCGCTCGGCACGCTCGCCGGGGCGGTCCTCGCTCCCGGGCGGCTCGCCGCCCAGGGTAGCGAGCGACTCGGCCGGACCGAGCTGACGCCGTCCACGTCCTCCGAGCCGTCTCACCTCGAGCCGGCCCGCGGCATCCTCCACAGGCTGGTCGGCACGTGGCGCTTCGAGATCTGGTTCGCGGGGAACTACGGCGACGCGCCCGATGCGTCGGGAACACGCATGGTGAAGGCGCTGTTCGACGACCTGCGCCTGGAGTGGACCGAACAGCTCGATCACACCACGATCGCGGGGCAGGGCGTGCTCGGGTTCGACCCGGGGAGCGATCGCTTTTTCAGCTCCGCGGTTTACAGCGCCGGCGCTGCCCCGGAGTTCATGACGGGGACGCTCGACGCAGCCGAGCCGCTCGTCACCTTCAGCTCGATCCTGACTGCTCCCGCAGCGAGTGCCGGGCAGCCAGTCGTCCCCGCGTCGATCATGACCATGCTGGACCAGAACCACTTTGCGTGGACGGCGCGGGACCGTGCGTGGCGCGCGGTGTTCACGCGTCAGGAGTGATCCGGCGCAGCACGCGCGGGGCCGGAACCAGCTCGCGGGCGAGCGCCGCCAGCCGGTCGGCCAGCCGCTCCAGGTCGCGCATCCGCCGCCTCGTGCTGTAGTGGTAGAAGGTCCGCGCGGTCACGAACGACGTGAGCAGCCACAGCGGCACGACCACCCCGAACGCGGGCCCCGTAGCATGCAGCGCGCCCGCGAAGATCCCGATGATCGGCCCGATCCCGCCACCACCCATCCCGCCACCGATGCCGCCGTAAATCCCGCCGATCAGCGACGCGAGGTTCTCGCGAATCGCGATGCGGGTGTGACCGCCGCGCACCGACACCGCTACCTCGAGGTCTCGTTGTGACGCGCCCCGCCGGGTGGCGACCCACGAGAACGAGCGGCCGAACTGGCTCACCTGCCCGACGTTGTTCAGGGCACGGCGGATCTCGTCCACCATCCCCAACCATTCGCTGTCGGGCACCTCGCCGTCCACCACCCGCTCGAACAGCAGCGTCGTCGGACCGCCGAGCCAGCGGTTCGAGCGGGGTGGCTCGCTCGGCGCCACCGCCCCGGCCGGCGTCAGCGACTGCACCGCCGCGCGCACGACGTCCCGCGCGATTCCCACCTCCGCGGCAAGCGCTTCCACACCGCCGATCGTCATGGCTCCACCCGCGGTCGGCGCCGTCGCCTCGAGCTCGGCGGCCCGCTGCACGATCTCCTGAACCTCGCCGCCCGAGTACCGGCGCCGGGGGACCGTCGCGCCGCTGAGCTCGTCGATGAGTGCGGCCGGCGTGGCCGTGCGCTGGTCGTGCCGGATCGCAAGACCCCGCACCAGCGCCCCCTCGACGCGCGCCCCGGCGGCGTCCGAGAGGCGCGTGCGGTGCGTGGCGGTCGCTTCGAGAAACCGCCCGCACGGCGTCCTCCGTAGGCCAGCGACCGGGGACCTCGCCCACCAGCATCTCGTAGATCACCACGGCCAGGCTGTAGACGTCCGTGCGCTCGTCGAGATCGGTGAGCCCCGCAGCCTGCTCGGGGCTCATGTACCCCGGCGTGCCGACGGGGAAGCCCGTGCGGGTCAGGTTCGCGCCGCCCGCCGTACTGATCGCTTTGGCGATGCCGAAATCCGACACGATCGGGTGGCCCTGCGAAAAGAGAATGTTCTCGGGCTTGATGTCTCGGTGCAGCACGCCCATGCGGTGCGCGTATGAGAGCGCGTCGGCCACGGGCGCCGCGATCGCCAGCGCCTGGTCGGCGCCCCGCGGTCGCCTGCCCGCCAGCTGCTGGCGCAGCGAGCCACCCTCGATGTACGGCATGACATAATAGAGGAAACCACCCGCCTCCCCCGAGTCGTGCAGGGCGAGGATGTGGGGGTGGGTGAGGCGCGCGGCCACCTGGATCTCCTTCAAGAACCGCTCGACCCCAAGGAAGGCGGCCAGGCCCGGGAGCAGCACCTTGAGCGCAACGTCGCGCCGGTGCTTGCGGTCGTACGCCAGATACACGGTGGCCATGCCGCCGCGACCGAGCACCTCACGGAGCTCGTAGCGCTCGGCGAGCGCCGCCGCGAGATCGAGGGGGATGTCGGGTGGCACGGCATCACAATATAGGCCTGACGGGGAGAGGAGCGAGGCGAGGGGTGACTCAAACCTCGGCGGCGCTCGTGGCATCGAAGCAGTACGAACCCACGCGGGAGGACTCATGTTGCGAGGCTTGTTCCTGGCGTCGGTGATCGCCGCCGCGATCGGCGGATGGGCGGTCATCACTGTCGAGCAGCTCCCGGACTACGTCACGGCCGGCCGGCCGGTCACGCTGTCGTTCACCGTCCGGCAACACGGCGTCACGCGGCTCAGCGGCTTGAAGCCCAGTATCGAGGCCCGGTCAGGCGACCTCACCACTACGGCGACGGCGTCTCCTGGACGGGAGACCGGACAGTACGCATCCACCCTCAGTCTGCCCCGCGCCGGCGAGTGGACGATCACGATCCACAGCGGGTTCCTGGACCGCCAGGTGACGCTGCTGCCCCTGTCGGTCATCGCGCCCGGGGCCGCAACACCGCCGTCGCCATCCGAGCCCGAGCGGGGCCGCCGGTTGTTCGTGGCCAAAGGGTGTGTCACCTGTCACGTCCATCGCGAGGTGGCGGGGAGCGGCGTGGTGGCGGTCGGCCCCGAGCTGACCAATCACCCGTTGCCGATGGACTACCTGAAGCAATTCCTCGCCAACCCGGCGATCGCCCCGCAGAGCGGCACCGTTCGAATGCCGGACCTCGGGCTCGCGCCGCAAGAGATCGCGGCGCTCGCCGCGTTCTTGAGCACGGAGCGACAGGCACTCCGGTAGGTGCCTCTGGCCCTTACGGCCCGACGGGCAGCCCGCTCGGCACGGCCGCGGGGATGAGCGAGCTCAGGTCTCGCGCCGCGGGATCGGTCAAGGACTTGAGGAACGCCACCAGGTCGCGCTGCTCGTCGTCGGTGAGTCCGAGCGGCCGCCGCAACCGGAAATCGAGCGTCTGGAGCACCGCGTTAATCGTGGCGTCGTCGCCGTGGTACAGCGGGCGCAGCTCCGGGGCGAGCTGCGCGACGTCGTATGTCCGCAGCGCCAGCGTCACGTCGTTGTAGTGTCGCACCACGGCCTCGAGCGTGGGGAACGCACCGTCGTGCATATAGGGTGCGGTCAACTCGACGTTGCGTAGCGGCGTCACCCGGAACGCGAATTTGTAGAACGACTGATCCTTGAGGCCGCCGCGCCCCAGGTCCAGGGGCGCCGCGTCGCCCGTCCCCGGTCCGATCTGCGGGACGCCAGCGTTCGCGAAGCTCCCGCCTCCGAGCAACGCGCCGCTGTGACAGCTGGAGCATTGGGCCTTGCCGAAGAACAGCAGCGCGCCACGCTTCTCCGCCGTCGTCAGGGCCGCGTCGTCGCGGTTCAGGTAGCGATCGAACGCCGAGTTGGTCTTGGTGAAGGCTTGCATCTGGAAGGCGGCGATCGCCGTGGCAGCATGCTGGAACCCGAGCTGCGCGGGCGGCGTACCCGGGAAGGCAGCGGCGAACTTCGCCTTGTAGGCGTCGAGCGCCAGCAACCGCCGCATGATCGCCTGCCAGATCTCCACGAACTGGCTGTCGCCGTATTGCGCCAGCTCGTTCAGGTTTCCGAGCACGTCGAGGTCGCCGCGCTCGCCACGCATCTCGCGGCGGTTCGTCACGGGGAACATCGCCTGGGCTGCGAGGATGTTGGGCACTGCCGGCAGCAGCGTGCCCGCCGGCGTCACGAACGCTTGCCCAGCCGGGCCCGGCGGGGGAGGGCCGAAGCCCGCGCGCGCCACCTGGCCGTCCCAAAACAGGTAGAACAGACCGAGCCCGCCGTTGAGCAGGGACGGCGCGTTCCGCGAGACGAACTGGCGCCCCGGGCCGAGCGTCCGTGAGGGGCCGCCGCCCGTCCCGCCGGTGCCGATCGCAAGTGACAAGCCGTCCGCGGCGTGCTGCGACGGCAGATGGCAGGTGGCGCAGCCGATGTCACGGTTGCCGCTCAGGATCTTGTCGAACATCAGCGCCTGGCCGAGGTCGACGAGCACCGGATCCTGGGCGGGCATCGGACCGATCGGGATGGCGCCCCAGCGTTGCAGGGTTTGCCGCAACTCGGCGTCGAGCGGCGGCGGCAGCGTCTCCGGAGGCGTGACCCCGTCGCAGGCGGCGGCGAGCCCGAGCAGACCGAGGCAGATCGTGCGGACGATGCGCGTCGTCATCGTGCCTCCTTGCTCACCGCAGCGGGAGCGAGATCGAGATTTGGTGCGTGGTGGTGCTGACCTCCTGCAGACTGATGGGCCCGCTCGGCGCGACGAGGATGCTGCCGCCCGCGAGCGCGAGATCGCGCCCGGCCGCGAAGAAGCCGGACGGGGCCGCCACCCCCGGGCGACCGGTCCCTTTCGTGACCCGACCGCGGTAGCGGATCTCCAGGTCCGGGAACCGGAGGCTCACGCCCCAGGTCGGCGTCCACTCGACCCACGCCTCCTGCAGCGCATGTGCGACGGCCTGGACGTTATCGGACTGCGCCAGGTGGTAGTGCACCGAGCGGACCATCAGGCCGAGCTGTAAGGCTGCCGCCTTGCCGAGCGACCCGAGGGGCACGTCGCGGCTGACGCCCATGCGCAGCAGTCCATCCGAGAACCGGAAGTGGTTCTCCACGGTCCTGCCGCCCACCGGGATCGTATCGCCCGTCGCCGTGACGACGGGCGAGGCCGCGTCGGCCCAGGTGTAACTCCAGATCGGCTCGTAGATTGCGTCGATGCCGAACGTCAGGGGGCCGCGGGCCTTCGACAGCCCGAGGCCGACGTTGTAGGCGGAGGAGTGTCCCGGATCGCGCGGGATGGCGGGGACGTTGGCGAGCTCGTACTCCGGGAGCTTGGGGTGCGACATCCGGTTCGCAGTCGCGAGCCAGCCGATGCGCCAGCCCGTCGCCGCGAGCGGGCGCACGTACTCGACGTGCGCGCCCCACGTGTTGGTCTGATCGTGGTTGCGCTCCAGCCGGGGGCGCACCGCGATCTGTTGCGTCGCGGGATTCCAGACCTGGTCCAAGTACGCGACGTCGTCCGTCATGCCGAAGCGGTTGTGGAGCACGAGCGCCGCGAGGGAGCGCTCTCCCGGCCATTCCTTGAGGAGCCCGAGCCGCAGGTCGAGCGCGTGGCCGAACTGCCTGAGCCCTGCGTTGCCAGCGAACAGCAGATCGACGCCGTCCACCCCGGTGAGCTTGGCCCACAGCGCGCTGGCTGCGAGCGAGAGCCCACTGCCGGGCGCGCGCCGGCCGAGCATCGCGAACACGTACTGGTTGCCGTACGAGTCCTGCCGCGGCGGCACGGCGACCACGGTTGTTTCCGGCAGGGCCCCGCCCGGAAGAGGTGGGCGCGCCTGGGCCACGAACCTGCCCTGATCGAAGGGCGGTTTGCTGGCGTCGATTTGCTGCAGCGCGAGCGAGAACGCGCCGAACCAGGCACCCGACCCCGCATTGATCGCGAGCGGGAGGGTCCGGCCACCGCCCGCCCCCTGCGAGATGCCGTAGGCGGTGGGGGCGCCAAAGAAGCGCGCCGCCCCGAGCCGCGCGCCCTTCGCCGGGTTGAGGAAGGCGTCGAGCAGCGTGTCCGCCAGGGCGATCGACACGCTCCCCATACCGAGATTGTTGGACGGGAAGATCTCGAACTGATCTCCCTGGGCGATCGGGACGGTTTTGATCGAGATGAGCTGCGCTGCAGCTGGCCCGGCCAGGGCCAGGAGCAGACTCGAGAGGCGGACGGCCCGCTTGGTCATAGACACCTCGCTCGGAAGGGATCCCTACAAACGGGATACCTCGCGAGCCGAGCGTGGCGTCACGTCGCTCGAGCGGCTCCGATGCGTGGCGTGCGTGCTACAGCGGGCTACGACCGGCAGAACTCAGCGAATCGCCTGGACCACCGGCACCCGAGCGGCGCGGCGGGCGGGGAAGAAGCCCCCCAGCACGCCACGCACCACGGCGAAGACCAGGCCCGACAGCAGCAACCCCGGCGTCACGCGGAAGCTGAAGGCGATTTCGCTGAAGCTCGCCCAATTGGTGGTGCTCGTCACGATGCCGTTGATGGGCAGGGCGAACAGGCACCCGGCCGCGCCGCCGGCGGCGGCGATGATCGCGGATTCGACCAGAAAGCTCGCGAGGATACTGCGGGGGTGAAATCCCAGGGTGAGGAGCACGCCGATCTCGGGCGCCCGGGAGGCCACCGCTGCGTACATGGTATTCACGGCCCCGAAGACAGCGCCGATCGCCATGATGCTGGTGATCAGGTACGCGAGGATCCGGAGGATGCGGCCCAGCAGCTGTGACTGCTGCACGTAAAAGTCCGATTCCCGGTGCACATCCACGGTCATGCGCTTGTCTCCCTCGAGCAGGCGCTTGGCGTCTTCGAACGCGCCCGGA
>Ga0209468_1001070_pt1 | contig 12414 bp, 7 predicted proteins | sample GraSoiAngelo_102_FD_185871 | JGI IMG/M metagenome (GOLD analysis project Ga0209468, IMG submission 185871) | Grasslands soil microbial communities from the Angelo Coastal Reserve, California, USA - 14_0903_02_40cm (SPAdes) (version 2) | ecosystem: Environmental > Terrestrial > Soil > Grasslands ...
GCGCCCAGAGTTTTGCCTGAACTCGCTGCGCTTTGGGCCAATAGCAGAAAACTGTCGCGGCACCCGTGTCGGCCGCGTAAGCGACACGCCTGCCACCACAGAAGATCGACAAAAACAGATCACTGCAAACCGCCGATTGTTTACTGGCGTGGTAAGTGGCATTGCACATTACGGAAACTGCGTCGGTATCCCGACTATCGGCGGCGAGATTTATTTCGATGAGAGCTTCGAAGGCAATCCTCTGGTAAATGTTTTTTGCCTCGGCGTATTGCGTCACGAACAGCTCGCGCGCGGCACGGCAGAAGGCGCTGGCAATCCTGTTTTTTACGTCGGCGCTGAAACAGGTCGTGACGGTCTCGCGGGCGCCGCGTTTGCGTCACGCGAATTGACCGAACAATCGCGCGAAGATCGTCCCGCCGTGCAGGTCGGCGATCCTTTTAAGGAGAAGTTATTGCTGGAAGCCTGTCTTGAGCTGCTCGCCCGCGGTGCGGTCGCAGGAATTCAAGACATGGGAGCGGCCGGTTTGACTTGCTCCACGTGCGAAACCGCGAGTCGCGCCGACAGCGGTATCGAAATCGATCTGGCCAAAGTGCCGAAGCGCGAGCCGGGCATGACCCCGTACGAGATCCTGTTGAGCGAATCACAGGAGCGAATGCTAATCATTGCTCGCCACGGAAAAGAAGACGTTGTTCGTGAAGTATTCGAGAAATGGGACGTGCCGTGCGCAGAAATTGGGCGCGTCACCAGCGACGGCATCATGCGCGTCCGAAATAACGGTCAGATTGCTGCTGAGATTCCAGCGAAAGCGTTGGCTGAAGAAGCGCCGCTTTATTCGAGAGAAGCCAAAAAAAACATCGCAGAGATCACAGAGGACGCAGAGATTATCAGGAAGATCTCTGCGCTATCTGCATCCTCTGTCATTGAATCTCTCCGGCAAGTTCTCCGCGACCCGACAATTGCATCCAAGAACTGGGTCTATCGGCAATACGACCATACGGTTCGCACAGGCACGATTGTAAAACCGGGTTCTGATGCCGCCGTTTTCTTCGTTCGCTACGCCAATAAAATTTTGGCAGCCAGTACCGACTGCAATTCGACTTATTGCGCGCTTGATCCGCGTGAGGGCGGCAAGATCGCCGTCGCGGAAGCCGCCCGCAACCTGACCTGCTCCGGCGCAAAGCCACTCGCCGTGACGGATTGCCTGAATTTTGGCAATCCATACAAGCCGGAAAACTTCTGGCAGTTGCGTGAAGCAATTGAAGGAATAGCAGAAGCATGCCGGGCGTTCGGGACGCCGGTCACCGGCGGAAATGTCTCGTTGTATAACGAGAGCCCGGCTGGCGTAGTCGATCCAACACCGACAATTGCGATGGTCGGACTAATTGATGACGAAAAGTACATCACCACCCAATGGTTCAAAAACGAAGGCGACATAATCATTCTGATTGGCGAGATTGGAAACGAGCTTGGTGGCTCGCGGTTTTTAAAAATTTGCCACGGATGCGAAGAAGGTCCTCCACCACGCGTCGATCTTGAGCTAGAGATCAAAGTTCAAGATGCTGTGCGCGATTTAATTCACAAAGGTCTCGTAAAAAGCGCACATGATTGCTCTGAAGGGGGACTCGGCGTCGCGCTGGCGGAGAGCTGTTTTAATCCAGAAAAACTTTTTGGAGCGGAGATTAATCTGGAAGCAGGCGACACTGCTGCCGCTACATTACTGTTTAATGAATCGCAGTCGCGCATCGTCATTTCTGTTGTGCCTGCTGATTTGAAGAAGACGATGACGATCTTACGTGCCAGTAGCGTCCCGTTTGAGCAGCTCGGCAAGGTCTGTCGTGACGAGCTGCGCATCGGGATAAACGGGGAAACTTTTCGGTGGCCGATTGCTGATCTTTACGACGGTTGGTTCAACGCAATCCGCCACGTGGTTGAAGAAGATGCGGAGCGGATTCCAAGCTTGTGAAGTGCGCACGAAAAGGCGATTGAATGCTTACCGATCTGGTGAATTGTTTCGTGTGATATCCCCCTCAGATAAACGTGATCCCGACGGTACGCCGGATTCTGCCGTGCTGCCGCAACACGAGTGCGGACTTTTCGGCGTGTTCGGCCACCCTAAGGCGGCGGTGCTGACGTATTACGGTCTGTTTGCCTTGCAACATCGCGGACAGGAGAGCGCCGGAATCGTGACCAGCAACGGTCCCGGCACGACCTTTCTGATGCACAAGGACATGGGCCTGGTGTCACAGGTCTTTGGTCAGGAAGAACTGGCGAAACTGAAAGGAACACGCGCGATTGGACACACGCGTTACTCGACTACGGGCACCAGCACGATTAAGAACGCGCAACCGTTTGTGGTCGATTGCGTGCGCGGCCAAATGGCAATTGCGCATAACGGCAATCTAATTAATGCCGACGTTCTGCGTGATGAGCTGGAACGACGAGGCTCGATCTTCCAAACCACGGCCGATAGCGAAATTATTTTACATCTCCTGGCGCAACCGTCGGAGAATGGCGGAAATGTCCTGGCGGCGTTGCGCCGGATTCAAGGCGCGTTCTCGCTGATCATCATGAGCGAACGGGAGCTGATCGCAGTGCGCGATCCCTTTGGTTGGCGCCCACTCGCGCTCGGCAAGCTCGACGGAGCCTATATCCTGGCATCTGAAACATGCGCTTTTGATCTGATCCACGCGGAGTTCATTCGCGAAATTGAACCTGGAGAAGTGTTGATCATCGACGAGAACGGATTGCGGTCGGAACGGCCATTCCCGGACGAGCGTCCAGCATTCTGCATGTTTGAATATGTGTATTTCGCACGCCCGGACAGCATGATCGGCGGTGTGAATGTCGGGAAGGTGCGCATGGAGATGGGACGCGAACTGGCGAGAAAATTCCCCGTCGAGGCCGACATCGTCGTGCCGGTACCGGATTCGGGAAATTATGCCGCTCTCGGTTTCGCTCAGGAACTACAAATTCCTTACGCCCACGCTTTTGTCCGCAATCACTACATTGGGCGCACATTTTTGCAGCCGAGTCAGCTGATCCGCGATTTCGACGTGCGAGTGAAGCTGAATCTGATCAAGGAAATGGTTGCCGGAAAACGCGTCGTAGTTCTGGACGACTCCATCGTGCGCGGCACCACCGCGCGCGCGCGTGTGGTGAACCTTCGCGAGGCCGGAGCCAGGGAAGTGCACATGCGCGTGAGCTGTCCGCCACATCGCTTTGCTTGTCACTACGGCATCGATTTTCCTGACCCTGAAAAATTAATCGCGAACCAGATGTCGATGGACGACATCTGCAAATATCTTGGCGTTGACAGTCTGGGTTACCTCGATGTCGAAGGAATGGTGCGAGCGACGGGAAAGCCATTGAACAGCTTTTGCCTGGCTTGTTTTACCGGCGATTATCCCCTGCCCGTCGACCCTGCCTTGGATAAATTCATCATGGAAAAACGCGAGCAACGCGCCAAAGCGCTTGCCGATCAGGAAACACACCCCACGTTGTTTGCCGATTTAAAGTAGTAGCTTGTCATTTCGAGCGCAGTGCAGCGGAGTCGAGAAATCTCTTGCTGTCTGGATCAAAAACAGAGATTCCTCGACTTCGCTCGGAATGACAAAAAAAGCAAAGGCATACGCGCGCGCGGGCGTGGATGTGGATCTTGGCAACCGGCTAAAGCGACAAATTCAGTCGCTCGTTAAACAAACGCACGGCCCACAGGTGCTCGGTAAGGTCGGCGGTTTCGGCGGATTATTCCAAGCGCGCTTCCCTGGAATGCGCCAGCCGGTCTTGGCAGCAAGCATTGATAGCGTTGGCACCAAATTGAAGATCGCGTTTGTACTGGACAAGCACGACACCGTCGGCGCCGATCTGGTAAATCACTGTGTAAATGACATCGCAGTCTTGGGCGCGCGCCCGCTTTTCTTTCTCGATTACATTGGCTGCGAAAAACTCGAGCGTCGCATGTTCCAAGAATTACTTCGCGGCATTTCTCGCGCCTGTCGATCCGCGGGCTGCGCGCTCCTCGGTGGTGAAACAGCGCAATTGCCCGGAATGTATCGCCCGGGCGAATATGATCTCGCCGGTTGCATTGTTGGCGTCGTCGAACGCGATAAGATCGTCGACGGAAAAAAAATCCGGCCCGGTGATGTCATTCTCGGGCTAGAATCAAATGGGTTGCACACCAACGGTTACTCGCTCGCGCGAGAGATCTTGTTCGGCAAAATGCATCTCAAAGTAAGTTCGCGCGTGCCTGGGTCGACGATGATTGTTGGCAAAGAATTACTGCGAGTGCACAAAAATTATCAGCCACTCCTGGCAAGAATTCCAAGCAACGTGATCAAAGGTCTCGCCCACATCACAGGTGGCGGTCTCATTGACAACCTGCCGCGGATTCTGCCTCCGAATTGTGACGCAGTGGTTGAAGCGAAAAGCTGGAAGGTTCCACGCATCTTCCAAATTTTGCAGCGAAATGGAAATATTGATCTTCGAGAAATGTATCAGGTCTTCAACATGGGCATCGGGATGGTGGCGGTCGTCGCGGAGGAAAATGCTCGGCGGGCAATGTCGATGTTGCAAGCTAAGCGAATCGGTCGAATCGAACGCGGATCAGGGAAAACCGTTTTGAAACTGTAGGGCGTCGGCCGCAGCGGACGCATTGGGATTCACGGTATCTGCGGCGTGGCGGGATCCGTGGCATTCACAGGCACCTCAATTTCCAGCGTCGAGTCTGTGCTGGTGATTTTACCTCGGCGCGTTATACGCTGCAGACTGGCACGGTGCGCTGCGAGCTCGACAAGCTCCGCAACTCGTGACTTCAATGCGCGCGCTCGGGTCGCCAAGAACAACAGAAAGAGCAAGTAGAAACCAATGAACCAAAGATCAACGTGGGAAACGTTGAGCTGGCGATAAATCAACAGACTTGTTGCAATCAGACTAAAAATGACGGTGGTGGTAACCAGCCGGTTGCGAAGCCGAACGCGCGTCAGACATTTCGCACCACCGTGATATTCGGTGACGGTTTGAAGCGCTATGCTCCACCAGAAGTTTCCGTAGATTTGAATGTCCCACTCATTCCACCCACTATCGGTGGAGTAGCGCCAGCCTTCTTCCTCCAGCAACTGAAACATGGCGCCTAGCAGGTGGTGGCGATCCCTGCCTTGCTCGCTCCAAAAAAGACGCCTACTCAGACTGCCGGCAGAACGTGCGCGTTCCGGTAAATGCTCGTGCCGCTGAATCACGTTGGCCGGTGTGCGTTTGAAGCGCAGCCAGGTGAAATAGCGAGAAAATCCCCGCACGAGCGGCTGGGCAAATGCCAGTAACATCACCAGCAGCCGCGCACGCACCGTATCGAATTTGGGCTCAATGGAAGCGCGCACCATATAGGAAAGCGCGACACACAAGGTACCGCCCAGCATGAGGTACGGGACAATGCGCAGCGCAGGCAAAAAAATACCCAAACCAAAAAGGAAAATTGTCAGGGCAAACCATTCAATGCTGCTCAGGTACGCAGCCACGTCTGATTGCGGCGTAGGATAAATCGATTGAAAAAATCCCTCGCCGAAAATTCCGTGATAAATCACTGGTCGGTTGACGAACCAACTGAAGCGCGGTGTTCCATAGATTTGGCCGCGCCATTTCGCAGTGCCAGTCGGGCCAAAAAAAATCAAATGTTTAAAGCGGAGAAGTGATTCTGCTTCGCCGTAACCATCTTGCTGTTTCAAGAAAGCGCGAAGCGTAAAGCGTCGATAGTGCCAGACAATTGCGGTGGGACTGAAACCAACGACCCACCCAGCCTGCTGGATTCGCCAGCAGAAATCGACGTCATCTCCGGCTTTATGGTATTCGGGATCGAAGCCGCCGACGCCTTTAAACGCCCACCGATAAAATGCCATGTTACAGCCAGGGATGTGCTCGGCGATTGTATCAGTGAGCAAGACATGGCTAGGACCACCGGGCGCCGCTGCCACGCATGCCTGAATCCAATTTTGCGCTGGTGGCGTGATGTTCGGTCCACCCACTCCGGCATAATCGCCGCTTACAAGTGTGCTGATCAGATAATAGAGCCAATCCGCATCTGCCATGCAGTCAGAATCGGTGTAGGCGAACACTTCCCCTTTGGCTGCAGCGGCCCCTGTATTGCGAGCGTGACTCAGTCCGTGATTGCTCTGATGAATGTAGCGCACCCGTGGGAACTGCGCTGCAACGTAGGCCGTGTCATCCGTTGAACCGTCATCGACCAGAATGATTTCATACTCCGGGTAGTTGAGTTTACCTAGCGAATCAAGACACGCTGCCAGCGTGCGGGCACCGTTGTACGAACAAACTATTACCGACACGAACGGCGCGCGCGCCAACGGGCCATGCGGCAAAGCAGAATCGCTTCGCCCGAGTTTTTCCTCAATCGCATAAAACGCTTTCTTCGGTTTGCGATCGCGGGTGACGATACCAAATGCCCAATCTGTGATTTCCTCGCCGCCGGTAAACCATTCGTCGGTCCAGGTAAAAAAAATTGTTCCAGCCAGGCCGCATTTTACCACGCTGTCGATGTGCCAACCGAGCATTTCGGCCTGCTCGTCCTGCGAATGCCGGATCGTGTCCATCCCGAATTCCCCCAGGATAAGAGGATGTTCACCAGTGAGATTCTGGAGCCGCAGCAGGTACCCCTCGAAATCGCGCTGGTTATGGAGGTAAACGTTAAAACAACAAAAATCAGCATTCTGCGGCAGCAGATATTCGGTCGGGGGATACGTCGCATAGGAAAAGAGAGCATCAGGATCGATTCCGCGTCCGATCCCGATCAATTCCTCCACAAATTCAATCACGCGACGCGCGCCGAGCCAGCGCGCGATGGTACTGGAAATTTCGTTACCGACCAAGTAACCAAAAATTGCTGGATGCCCAACGTTTGTCTTCACGGCAGCGCGAACCGCTTCGGCAATCTGTTTCCGGGTTGATCTTTCGCGCAGGAATTCGACATGTTTTTGCCACGGAAGCGTCACCAAAACGCGGATCCCAGCTGCAGCACAACGATCAAGAAACCAACGCGGCGGCGCGTGATAAATTCGGACAAGATTCAGACCCACCTGGCGCATGAGGGCGAGATCCATCTCGACTTGCTCGGGCCGCCCAAGATAATTTCCATCAGCGTCCGGCTTGAACGGACCGTAAGTGACACCCTTAACAAAGAACTTTTTGTCCTGCTCGAAAAAGAATTTCGCAGCAGGTCGAATTCGCGAGTTTGGCGTCTTTGTCATGTCGAGCGGAGTCGAGGCATCTCTCGATGTTTGATGGGGCTCAATCAAGGGATTCCCGCAGCCTGCGCGTAAAGCTACAGCGTGGCAAGCGACTCCGCTCGAATGACAAAATACAAAATGCCCGAATGCGTGATCCACGGTCCGTCTGCACCCTTCCGAAAGAAAGCGCGCATTCGAAAAGATTACTCCCCTGAACAACTTCGGGGTTGGAATTTCCATTCAATCAAGCCACCATGCGCGAATGAAAATCGCTACTATTATCGCCCGCGTCCTTCTCGGACTGATTTTTGTTGTCTTCGGTTCGAATATCTTTCTGCACTTTATTCCGATGCCGCCACCGCCGCCGGGACCGGTTGGCGACTTCACCAAGGCGCTTTTCGTGACTCATTACCTCCATGTGGTCGCTGTGTTTCAAATCGTCGGCGGCTTGCTACTGCTTATCGGACGCTTCGTCCCTCTCGGTTTGCTGTTGCTCGCTCCCGTCATCGTGAATATCGATCTCGTTCACATCTTGATGGATCCCAGCGGTCTGCCGATGGCCACCGTCATTTCGATCTTGTTGGTCTTTCTCGTTTGGCGGTACCGCGATGCGTTCGCGGGTATCGTGCGTCCTTAATCCGGCTTATGGCTGCGCAAACCGATAACAAGGCACCTTACGTCGTCGTCCACGGCGGCGCCGACAGTTTTAAACAGGAAATCACTGTGGGTGAACATGGCCTTGTTGCCGATGAACCCGTGAGCGCAGGCGGTGGCGATGCCGGCCCTGATCCGTACGACTATTTGCTGGCGAGTCTCGGCGTCTGCACCTCCATGACCGTCGGCTTATACGCGCGCCGGAAACAATTCCCTCTCGAAAACATCACCGTTTCGCTCCGGCATTCGCGTATTTACGCTGAAGATTGCGAGGAGTGCGAAACCAAGGAAGGCATGCTCGACAGAATCGACGTCGAAATCGAACTCACCGGCCCTCTGACCGCAGAACAACGCGCGAAGCTGATGGAGATCGCCGCAAAATGCCCCGTCCATCGAACGCTTACATCTGAGATCAACATCAGATTGCGACCGGCTTCGAAAGCATCTGCATCGTAGATAGGAATAGCGGCAGCCGACTGGATTGATTCGTGGCTGTTGCAAACAACCGCGCGGAAAGAAACGCCCCAATTCGCCGACGGGCTCCGCGTCGGAAAATCGCACGTTTAAAAATTCAGCAGCGGCATTTTGATTGACGTAACAAGTCATTTTGGGCTGAATGAAGAAAGCACTAACACCGCCGTGCCCACCTCAGAAACTGTAAAGGTAATACCTGAACGCGAGGTGCGATTTGCCGTCGTGATGTATGGCGGCGTCTCACTTGCGATTTACATCAATGGCGTCGCTCAGGAGCTGCTTAACATTGTGCGTGCGACAGCGGCTAAAGCGGTTGATTCCGACGAGCCTTTATTGTCCGAGGAGGAATTGAGTGGCGCAACCAGCGTTTATAGAAAGCTCGGACAGTACTTCGCCATTCAGGACAAGGAAGCCCGCGGCAAAAACCTGAAACAAGCAAACCCGACAAAGGAACCGATTCGTGTTCGCTTCATTGTCGATGTCATCTCGGGGACTTCTGCCGGGGGCATTAACGGCGTGTTTTTAGCCAAGGCGCTCGCACGAAATCAAGGAATGGACGGTCTGAAAAAGCTTTGGTTGAGCGAAGGCGATTTAGGGAAACTCTTAAATGATAAGCGCTCCATTCAGGATTTGAGAGGATTCAAACTCAAACAGCCGCAGGAGTCGTTGCTGAACAGCCAGCGCATGTATCGAAAACTTCTCGAAGCGCTCGACAACATGGACACAGCGCGCGGCGAAAACACTAGTGAAGTCGACAAAAAGCTTTCGCCGTTGGTGAGAGAATTGGATCTTTTTATCACTACGACTGACATCGACGGAATTCCTCTTCCGATCGGCCTGTCAGACGAAGTTGTCTACGAACGACGCTACAAGAATGTTTTTCATTTTCGCTATGCCACACCGGAGGCAACCGGAAGTCTGCGCGACGATTTCATCAAAGATAACGATCCATTTCTCGCTTTCGCCGCGCGATGTACCTCCTCGTTCCCGTTTGCATTCCAAGCAATGCGTTTGTCCGATATCACCGAAATCGCGAATGGCTATTCGCCTTACAAGGACAAGACGAGCGGTGGCGATTGGGACAAATTCTTCAGCGATTATCTGCGCAACGGTCTCTTCGACCTCGACCGTGAGGCACGCGGGCAAAACGCCACGGGTCGTCTTCCGAGTGACGAGACCAGCGAACAAGCGAAGGAGCAACTGCGCGCTTCTTTTCGCGACCGTTCCTTTGGCGACGGCGGATATCTCGACAACAAACCGTTCAGTTATGCGACTTCGATGTTGAGCCGGCGCTATGCCGATTCCGCTGTTCTCCGAAAATTACTTTATGTCGAGCCGACGCCGGTCCACCCGGAACTAGCCGTGGAGAAACGGGACCGGCCCGATTTCGCCGAAAACGTGCGCGCGGCAGTTCTTGACCTTCCCCGAGAGGAGACAATCCGCGAAGACATCGACCGTTTGCACGAACGGAATGAAATCCTCGAGCGTGTGGCGATCCTCGCGAAAGAAGTCGACGCAGATATTGAGGCCGACAGTGCGGAGCCTATCGACGACGAGAAGTTTAAGACCCAAGGACTCAATCAAATGATCGACCATTACGGCGTAAGCTACGGCGCTTACCACCGATTGAAGGTCGCCGAATTAACCGGCGTGTTGGCCGACCTGATTGCGCGCGCTGCTGGTCACGATCCCGCTTCCGATGCGACGACTGCCATTCGTGAACTGGTCAGCGCGTGGCGACGAAGCGAATACCACCCGTTACAAACTGCCGACCGGAAAGGTCCCGATGATCGCAATAAAAAAGCTGAAAATGAATTTTTGCTGAACTTTGATATTCGATACCGCATCCGCAGATTGGGTTTTCTGAACCGCCGGATAAACAAGCTCATCGACCTCAATGCAGATGCGGCGAACTTGCTGGAAGCTGTTCGCACTCATGCCAGCGATTGGCCAGCAAATCTTACGGTACGGGAATTGATCGATCGACACGGCACCGATTTTCAAAACGAACTAAATCGCCTCAAGAAAGATGAAGTTGCGCCGGCGCTGAAGGAGGCACGCCTGGCCGAAGAGAACCTTCGCAACCACGAGGTCGGATCCGGGAAGGAATTGTATGATGAGATCCGCAACCTTCAGATTGGCTGGCCTGACTTGGCGGCGATTCTGAATTGCGATCCTGGTGCTGCGCGAGAAACCAAGGCCAACGAAATTCTAGAGGGCGGCAACCGAGGTCCCACATTGTCGATGCTCGCGACAATTATTTGCCGTGGGCTTAAACAACACGAGTCGGTCGAGATTCCGCCCGCGACCTCGAGTCCGGGAACATCAGTGGCACGGGTTTGCCTGAAGCACTACGACGCAAACTTTGTTTATTACGATCTTGTCACTTATCCGATTCAATATGGCACCGGCGCAGGTGAAGCAAACGTTGTCGGTGTGTTTCGAGTCAGTCCTGAAGACGCCAAGAATCTCGTAGACGAACGCGACAGCGGTAGCGATGCCACAAAATTAGCGGGCCGTACGCTGATGTCATTCGGCGCCTTTCTCGATGAGTCGTGGCGACGAAATGACATGCTCTGGGGGCGTCTCGATGGGGCTGAGCGGATCATTAGCGCGTTATTGCCGGAAAAAAGCGACCGCGAACTTCGCAAAAATCTGATCAACGAGGCGCACCTCGGTATCTTCAAACAAGAAATTGAGGAAGGAAATGGCGATGCGGTTTGCCGGTTACTCAGCCACGCGCTCGCGCACACCAAATCGCAGGGACCGAGCGAGAAGAATCTGAAAGACCTTGTCGGGCAAGTCCTTGCCCAAAACGCCGGACGCCTTAATGATGTTCAGAAAACGGCATTGAGCAGGCCACAAACTTTGGATCGACAACTTCACCCGCAGCGCGCGCTGGAATACATTTCGCGATCGACCAACATCACCGGCGACATGTTCACGGGTCTGTCGAACAAATATCAATTCGAACCCGGCAAGCGCGTGAGCAGCTGGACGGCGCGAGTCGGCACCATTCTTTGGTATGTCATCGCTGTCGCCGTTCCACAAAGTCTTGCCAGCTTATTTTTCCGCCATTGGCTCGGACTGCTTTATCTGGTCGCTGTCGCGCTCATTGCCGTCGGAGTTTTCCTAAATGACAATGTTAAATTCGCCGGCTGGCAGCTGCTCGGAATTGTTGTCGTGATTCACCTCATTGTTTCCGGCGTGGGCAGTCACCTCCGCGGTAAAAAGCTCCTGAAACTTGCAAAGGCGGTCGCTGTGTTTGTGGTCCTGGCTCTGATGACGATCGGTGGGCTTTCTCTCATTGAGCGCTCTCGACACATTTCGCTCAGTCACCCGGCCGAACTGGCGTTAGCAGCGACAATTGCTCTCGTCGGAACCTTGTTGCTGTCGATTTCCGGACGAGGCCCGGTTGAACAAGTTCGCCCAATAAGAAAATAGACGCGCTGACGATTCTGGGCGCGAACGGTAGTAGGCCGGGGTTTCGGTCACTTTCCGGTCAACGGAAGCAACTCTACGAATGATTATGAAAGTCTATCGTCTTTATTTCGGCAGCCTATGAACGCCAGGACGAAAAGATCGAGTAAGACCAAACGCTGGTCGGCGCGGGTCACCAAGCATAGCAACGCGCTGGATCTCAAGCCCGATGTGTTCAAATCAAAAGATCCACACAAGATTGCTCTCTCGCTGAAACGGTCTGCCGAACACAGCAAGCGACGCAAAGCGAAGCCGTATCAATCGGTGATGTCGATGCTGAATTTCTACATCAATCGCGCCGGCAAAAATCTCCCACAGAAGCGAAAGCGCGTTCTCGAACGCGCTAAGGACGCACTGCGCGAGGCCTTCGGGCGTAAATAAGAAATCGGAGTTTCGCGCGAAGCGCTTTGCAGTGTGGCGATATTTCGCCGCTTTTGTTTCAATCCCATGCTTCAGTGAGCAACACACGTGTTTCTTCTACGCCTGTACGCCAGATTTTCATCATCTCTTCGTCGTCGCGTTGATATAAACCGCCATAGTTGCCGTCCTTGAGATATTCGCGCAGCGATTTTGGATC
>Ga0209468_1001079_pt1 | contig 12326 bp, 14 predicted proteins | sample GraSoiAngelo_102_FD_185871 | JGI IMG/M metagenome (GOLD analysis project Ga0209468, IMG submission 185871) | Grasslands soil microbial communities from the Angelo Coastal Reserve, California, USA - 14_0903_02_40cm (SPAdes) (version 2) | ecosystem: Environmental > Terrestrial > Soil > Grasslands ...
GTACGTCTGGGGGATCGGATTTCACTGGTATGAGGATTGGTCGGGTGGACAGCAGATGTACGGCAATGTGGCGCTGGTGAACCGGCTCTACCCCGACAAACACATCCTCTTTACAGAAGGCACGCCGGCGAGCTTCGATTCGACGGGATATGGACGATGGAGTCTCGGCGAGGCGTACGGCCGGTCGATGATCAACGATTTCAATTCAGGGACCGAGGGATGGACCGACTGGAACATTCTGCTGGATGAGCGGGGTGGCCCCAACCATGTGGGGAATTTCTGCTTTGCACCGATCCATGCCGACACGCGTACCGGCAAACTGATCTACACCAATTCGTACTACTACATAGGCCACTTCTCGAAGTTCATCCGCGCCGGCGCACGACGGATCCTCGCGTCACCGAGTCGCAGCATGCTGCTCACCACGGGCTTCGTCAACCAAGATGGTACGGTGGCGGTCGTCGTCATGAACCCGACACCGCGCGGCGGGCAATACTCCTTCGTTGCCGGCTCTTCGTCAGTGGAGATCACCTCGCGGCCACACTCGATCCAGACGGTGGTCTTCAAGGCTAGGTGATAGCCAGAGGGCCCGCCGCTCAGGTACGTGTGCGAGCGAGCCGCCACGCCCACACGACCAGCCCGGCACTCAGGGCGACGATGATGACATCGCTGGCGAACACGTGAGACCGGTCGATCACTTCCCAGACATGGCCGACGGCGATGACGGCGAACAGCAGGCCGGTCGTGTACAAGTAGGCTTTCACTGGCGAGGCCTTTAGTTGTGAACATCACATTCGATAGTTGACAGGCTGCTCAAATACAGAACATGTGTCTCATATCGTCGGCGGGCAACTCATTCCGCCCGGCGACTAATCTTACGGCACGGTCCCGCTCGGCGGGGGCGGCTCCGCAGCGACCTTCCTCAGCTCCGCAGTCGACCCGGCCCAGGCGCCAAGGGCGGGACTTGCCCAAGCGGCTACCTTTGGAGGACGCAAGGGGCATCATGACGACATTCAACCGCCGCGAGTTTCTCGAGACTTCCGCGGGCGTCATCGCCGCCGGCATGAGTCCGCCGTTGCTCACCCAATCGAAGAAGCCCCTGCGTCTCGGTCTGATTATCGGAATCGGGAACGAGCCCGAGGCGGCGATTGCCAAGGTGCACGATCTCGGCCTGCCCACGTGTCAGGTATATGTGGAGGGTTTCGACCCCGGACTGCACACGCGACTGCTGCAGGCTCTGGACCGGCTTCAGATCGAGGCGACGTCCGTGGTGGTCGGTGGCCCAGGGCGCGAGGTTTGGGATTTTTACGAGGGGCCGCTCACGATCGGCGTGGTTCCGCGAGAGACGCGCGCCGCGCGGATCGCGCGAATGAAGCAGGGCTCGGATTTTGCCAAGGCATGCGGCATTCCCGCGGTGCAAAGTCACGCCGGGTTCATTCCGGAGAATCCCAACGACCCGGTCTACCAAGAGACGGTCGCGGCCATGCGCGAGGTGGTGGAGTACTGCCGGCGCAACGGACAGCAGTTCCGCTATGAAACTGGGCAGGAAACGCCGATTACGCTGGTGCGCGCGATGCAGGACGTCGGTCTCGACAATCAAGGCGTCAACTTCGATCTCGCGAACCTCATCCTCTATGGCAAAGCCAATCCGGTGGACGCGATCGAGATCCTCGCGCCACATGTCCAGGGCATCCATGCCAAAGACGGGCTCTGGCCGACGAATCCGAGAGCGTTGGGCAAAGAAGTCCCCATCGGCCGGGGCAAGGTGGATTTTCCGAGAATCATCGCCCGCTTGAAGCAGCTGAACTACCAGGGGGCAGTCACGATCGAGCGCGAGGTTTCCGGCCCGCAGCAGATCGAGGACGTGCGGGCCGCGAAGGCATACCTGGAAGGGCTCATCGGATAATTCGGAGGGCGTATGTCACGCGATGCTGACGCACTCGACCGGCGGACGTTCGTGGGCGCGACGGTTGCCGCCGCGGCGGCCATGTTTATCAAGCCTGAACTGGTGCATGGCACGCGCGCCAATTCGGCCGTCCGCGTCGGCTTGCTCGGCTGCGGGGGTCGCGGCACGGAAGACGCGTCGAATCTGGTGGACACCGGCGGCGCTCGCGTCGTAGCGCTGGCCGACCTGTTCCCAGACCAGCTCGACGCCGCGCGCGCGCATTTCGATCAGGTGCAGCAGGCGAAAGGGTTCGCGGCGCTGGATCCGAAGCAGCTCTTCGTCGGCCCGCGCGCCTACGAGCGACTCGCTGCCTCCAAGGAGGTGGACGCGATTGTCATCGCGACGCCACCCTACTTCCATCCGCAGCACCTCGAAACCGCCGTTGCCGCCGGCAAGCACGTGTATCTGGAGAAGCCGGTGGCGGTCGACGTCGCCGGCGCGAAACGTGTCATCGAGATTGGCAAACGCGCCCAAGGCAAGGTGAGTCTGGACGTGGGATTCCAGATCCGCGACTGCCCGCCCTTCGTCGAGCTGGTGCGCCGCATCCACGAGGGCGCGCTGGGCGACATCATCTGCGGTGAAGCCTACTACCTCACCGGGTACATCGATCGCCCCCCCTGGCCCAACGCCTCGCCGGCCGAGCGCCGGCTGCGGAACTGGGTACGCGACCGCGTGCTCTCCGGTGACATCATCGTGGAGCAGAACATCCACGTGATCGACATCTGCAACTGGGTCCTCAAAGCGCATCCCCTGAACGCCACGGCGACGGGGGGACGCCTGGGTCGTCCGGCCGATGACGGCGATTGCTACGGCAACTATCACGTCGTGTTCCGCTATCCCGGTAACGTGGACGTCACGTTCAGCTCCACACAATTCGCCAAAGGCTGGTGGGATGTCAGCCAACGATTCTTCGGGACCAAAGGTACGTCGCTCTCGCCGTACGTCGGTCCGCTCGGCATCTGGGGGGACGAGCCGTGGCAAGCTCCCCTCCCTCCCCCACCGCCGGGTCAGCCCGCTGCGTTTTCCGTCACGGGCAACTTTACGTCGAACTTGGAGTCCGCCGACCCAGAAAAGAAGAAGGCGTTCATCGAGAGCATCACGAGCGGGAACTTCCACAACCAGGCAGACAAAGGCGCCGAGTCCGCGCTCTCGTGCATGATGGCGCGCAGCGCCGCGTATACGGGACGCGAGGTGACGTGGGACGAGCTCATGACGTCCCAGGAAGTCTGGGAGTCCCGACTCGATCTGGACCGGCTGCGGTGAGGTAGGCTCATGCTCATGACGCGGCGGGATTTTTTGCAGTCATCGTTAGCGGCGGCTGGCGCTGCAGGTCTCCCCCTTCCGAAGGCGCCGCTCGCGATCAAGAAGGGGCTCGTTTTCGACATGGTGCCCGGCAAACTGCCTTATGCCGACCGCTTCAAGTTGGTTCGCGACGCGGGCTTTCAAGTTGTGCAGGCGCTCACGGAACCCGACCAGCGCAAAGCGGAAGACATGAAGACAGCCGCGGACGCGGCGACCATCCGCATCGATTCAGTGATGAATGTGGATCATTGGCGCTATCCGCTGTCCTCCAGCGATCCCACGGTCGTCGAGAAGAGCCTCAGCGGCATGCGCACGTCACTGCAGAACGCGAAACTCTGGGGCGCCGATGCGGTACTGCTCGTCCCTGCGGTGGTGAATCCGCAAACCTCCTATCGCGATGCCTGGACGCGCTCGCAAGCGCAAGTCCGCAAACTCCTCCCGCTGGCGGAGCAGCTCAAGGTCGTCATCGCGATCGAGGAAGTCTGGAACAGGTTCCTGCTCAGTCCGCTCGAAATGGCCCAATACATCGGCGAATTTCACAGCCCGTGGATCCGGGCCTGGTTCGATGTCGGCAATGTCGTGCTGTACGGCTATCCCCAGGACTGGATTCGCACCCTGGGCAAAGCCATCGTCAAGGTCCACCTCAAAGATTTCAAGCGCACGGAGAACGGCTACGCCTGGGTGAACCTCGGCGATGGCGACGTGGACTGGCCCGCGGTGCGCCAGGCCTTCGCCGACATCGGCTATGACGGCAGCGTCATCGCCGAGCTGGAGCAGGGAGACGAGCAGTACCTGCGCGACGTGAGCCGCAGGATTGACCGCCTGCTCCTGGGCTGAGCCGCCTTAGTGTGTGTCGAGCGGATGCTTGCTCCGCTCGTAGAACTCATTTTGCAGGCGCTGGCTCTCCTGGTCCGCTTTGACCGCGCGGATCGCCTGCACGATCCCATTGATCCACGTCTTCGCCTCGAACTCGCCGAGCTCGCGCGTCGCCGCGGCGCCTTCGCCGGCATAGTGATTCGGGAAGCGCGCGTACCACCAGATGCCAGTGTAGAGGCCTTCCGGAAGCTTCAGGCGCGCCTGATCGGCACCCGATTCCTGCGGCGCGCGATCCAGGTGCACGAGGTCGGGCCGGGCGATCATGCTCATGGACGTTTCGCTCTCGCCGGCGTGCATATCCGTCGCCGGGTTGGACTTGTGCTTGGGTTCGCCCTGTCCGCTACGCGTGATTCCTAGCACGTACACGACGTAATCATGGGGCGTGTCAAGCTGCGTCTGCGCGAAGTAGGGTAGCAGGCTGTTGTTGCCGCCGTGACCGTTCACGATGATGATCTTCTGGCAGCCATTGCGCGCCATCTCGTCGGTCGTTTCCTGCAACAATTGCAGCTGCAGTCCCCTGCTGTAGGCCACCGTGCCGGGTTGGTGCTTTGCTTCGAAGATCTGCCCGAAGTAGTACTCTGGAAACACGACGGCGTATTCCTGCTGGGCGGCATTGAGTGCGACGTAGCGGACGTTGAGCAGATCGTTGCCCAACGGCAGATGCGCGCCGTGCTTCTCCAGGATGCCGAATGGGAGCAGGCACGTCCCTTGGGCGCGGCCGATGGCGTCGCGGAAGTCGGCCGCCGTCAGTTCCTCCCAATGGACCGAGGGCTTGCTTTGCACGGCAGGTGACTGCGCCCACACGAGCGAGGCGCAAAGGGCGTTGATAGAGACCAGCAGTGATTTGTGCACGTGTCCTCCGCCGCTGATTGGGGGCCAATTGTAGACATTACCCGTATGCTCTGGTGACACTACAGCCGCAGGGTCTCGACGAGCGCCGCGAGTGCCGCCGGTAGCTGCCGTTGACGAGGATAATAGAGGAAGAAGCCCGGGAAGGGCGGGCACCAGTCGTCGAGCACGCGCACCAGCTCCCCACTCGCGAGGTGCGGCGCCGCGCGCTCCTCCGACATGAACGCCAGACCTACGCCGTCGACCGCCGCCCGGACCATGATCTCCACGTCGTCGACGATCAGCGGTCCGTTCACCGCGACGGTGAGAGACTGCTTGCCCTTGTCGAACTCCCACCGATACACGCCGTCGGAGCCGTGGCGAAAGTTGATGCAACGGTGGTTGGGCAGGTCGCGCGGCGTTGCGGGCTTCGGGTGCGACTCGAAATAGCTGGGCGACCCAACGATGGCCGGCCGGGGGTCCTTGGATACGCGGAACGTAATCATGTCCCGTTCGATGAATTCCCCAAAATGAATGCCGGCGTCGAAGCCGCCGGCGACGAGGTCGACGCGACTCTCATCGGTCGTCACGTCGAGCACGACATCCGGGTAGTCTCGGGCGAATTGTCCCAGCTTCGGTGCGAGCACAGTGGTCGCGGCGATCGGCGACACCACCAACCGCACCCGTCCCGCCGGCCGGTCACGCAGCCCCGAAATCTGGTCCAGCGCTCCCTGAATGTCGCCGAGCGCCGGGCGCAGCCGGGTGATGAGCTGCGCTCCAGCATCGGTAGGGGCGACACTGCGCGTGGTGCGCGCGAGCAGCGGCACGCCAAAATGCTCTTCCAACCCCTTGATCGCGTGGCTCAGCGCCGAGGTCGACACACCCAGCCGTTTCGCCGCTCGCGTAAAGCTCCGTTCCTCCGCCACAGTGAGAAACGCAGACAGCACGCTCAGCTCGTCGCGCACCATTTGTGAATAATACTCACAAACCCTTCTCGATTTTCCCGGCTACACAGGCGCGCGCGGTCCAGCTACGATTGGCCGCATGGACATCAAGCGCGGTGGCTCACAGCCCTCCGGCAGAGGACCTGCTGAGTGGTTCACCGGCGCTGTACGTGTCGACCCGTTGTTCCAGGCCCCTGACCCGGCGCGCGTGGTGGGCGCCAGCGTCACGTTCGAGCCCGGTGCCCGGACGGCATGGCACACGCACCCACTCGGCCAGACGCTGATCGTGACGGCGGGCTGTGGCCGCGCGCAGCGTTGGGGAGGGCCGATCGAGGAGATCCGGCCCGGTGACGTGATCTGGTTCGCGCCGGGTGAGAAGCATTGGCACGGCGCCACGGCAACGACCGCCATAACGCACATCGCTATTGTGGAACGGCTCGGTGACAAGACCGCGGACTGGATGGAAAAGGTCAGCGACGAGGAGGTATGATGACGGACAAGACTGACAAGAAGGTTTGGTTTGTGACTGGTGCGGGCCGTGGCATGGGCGTCGATTTCGCCATGGCCGCCCTGGCCGCGGGCTACGCGGTCGTGGCCACCGGTCGGGACACCGACGCCGTGGCCAATGCGGTGGGAAAGTCGGACGACCTGCTGGTCGTCAAGCTGGACGTCACCAACGGCGTCGACGCCGCGGCGGCGGCGCGGGCCGCCGTGGACCGGTTCGGCCGCATCGATGTGCTCGTCAACAATGCCGCCAACTTCTTTGCCGGCTACTTCGAGGAGCTGACGCCGGAGCAGATTGAACGGCAGGTGAAAACGGCCCTCATCGGCCCGATGAATGTCACTCGCGCCGTCCTGCCGGTCATGCGCAAGCAGCGCTCAGGGCACATTATCTCGATCTCGTCGGGCGCGGGACTCCTCGGATTTGCGTTCTGTTCGGCATACGCCGCGTCGAAGTTCGGCCTCGAGGGTTGGATGGAGTCGCTGCAACAGGAGGTCGCGCCGTTCGGCATCACCACCACTATCGTCAACCCGGGGTTCTTCCGTACCGAGCTCCTGGCGCCGGCTTCCGTGACCTACGCTGAGCCGTCCGTCGCGGACTACGCCGGAAGCAGAGCGGACCAGCTGAAGTGGTGGCAGGCCCAGAGCGGCCGGCAGCCCGGCGACCCGGCCAAGTTGGCGCGGGCGCTGATCGCGATCGCCAGCGAGGAGCAGCCGCCGCGCCGCTTCATCGCCGGTGCCGATGCCATCGGCCTCGCCGAGCAGAAGGTCGCCGATCTCAAGGCGCAGATCGACGCCTACCGCGAGCTGTCCACGTCGCTCTCTCTCGACGAGCTCGCGCCCGCCGGAAGCGCGAGGTGATAGGCCATGCAACAGCGCAAACTTGGAAACAGCAGTCTGGAAGTCTCGGCCCTGGGGCTCGGCTGCATGGGAATGAGCTTCTCCTACCCTCCGTTTCCCGACAAGCAGGACATGATCGCGCTGATTCGCGCGGCATTCGAGCGCGGCATCACGTTCTTCGACACCGCCGAAGTGTACGGCCCGTTCACCAACGAAGAGCTCGTCGGCGAAGCGGTTGCTCCCTTCCGTGGACAGGTGGTGATCGCCACGAAATTCGGCATCAAGATTGGTCCGGACGGGAAGCAGTTGGGCCAGGACAGCCGGCCAGAGCACATCAAGCAAGTCGCCGACGCGTCACTCAAACGCTTGAGGACCGATGTGATCGACCTGTTCTATCAGCACCGCGTTGACGTCAACGTCCCTATTGAAGACGTGGCGGGAGCGGTGAACGATCCGCCGCGCGCACGCTGTGCTACCCGTGACGGCACTCCAGAGTGAATACTCGCTGTGGTTTCGACGCCCCGAGGCCGAGGTGTTGCCGACACTCGAGGAGCTCGGCATTGGATTCGTTCCTTTCAGCCCGCTTGGAAAAGGCTTCCTGACCGGGAAGATCGACGAGAAGACGACGTTCGATGGCTCTGACTTCCGCAATGTCGTCCCGCGCTTTACGCCGGAGAATCGCAAAGAGAATCAGGTCTTGGTCGATCTGTTGAACAGGATCGCACGGCGGAAGCGCGCGACGCCGGCGCAGATAGCGCTCGCCTGGCTCCTGGCGCAGAAGCCGTGGATAGTTCCGATCCCAGGCACCACGAAGCTGAACCGCCTGGAAGAGAACATCGGAGCCGTTGGCGTCGAACTTACCTCGGACGATCTCCGCGAGATCGACGACGCCGCGTCGAAAATTACGGTGGCCGGGGCCCGCTACCCCGAAGAGCTGGAGCGAAGGACGGGTCTATGAGCGCTCTGGGGAGCGCGATCGCTAAGCGGGAGCGGCGGCGGGCTCCGGCGGCTGGGCGCCCTTGATCAGGAGCCACAGCATGATCGCCAACTCCCCGAACAGCGCGGGCTGGGAGAGCAGGAAGACCTTGTTCTGGTATGCCGGGAAGAATATCCCCGTGAGGCTCAATACGACATAGGCCGCCCCATTGATGAACAGCCACACGCCGATGAACCGGGGCACGAAGCGCGACCGGTACGCCAGCGCCCCCATCGGGAAGAGCCACAGTCCCCACAGGATCTCCGCGGCCGTGATCTGATGGTGATGCAGGCGGAGGAACAGCATGACGAGGGCATTGCGCTGCGGCTGGTCGAACACGGACAGGAAGTCGGCGCCCTGCGCGACCATGAGCGCGCCGGCGTCGGTCACCACGTTCACGAAATTGAGCAACGCCGGCATCACGCCGCCGGAGATCACGAGGAGCACCGCGAGCTGCTGATCCACCCCCTTGAACAGCCGGTAGAACGCCAGCACCAGGAAGATCAGCACCACGGCGCCGAGCAGATCGCTCGCCATGCCGAAGCGGAAGAGCCACGGGTGCGCGGCGATGTTCGCGGCGGTCGCGGCCGCGTCCCCCTGCACGAACAGCTTGTTGGGGATGTAGATGAGGCGCAGCGGGCCGCCCAGCACGAGGAGCAGGTACCAGAGTCCGGCCACTCGGCCGGGATTGCGGACCGCGTTCATGTCGCCTCCGTCGGTAACGGGGTTCTCCGGGTTCCCGGACGATACGCCGAATGTGGCGGGGAAAGTTTCGGCCGTTCGTCGTATCCTGGTCAGCTGAACTACGGCAGATCGGAGCTCGCAGCCATGCGCATCGGCATTCTCGGTTCTGGATTGATGGGCGGCAAGCTCGGCACGCTCTTTGCGCGCGCCGGACATGACGTGGTATTCAGCTACGCCCGCAGCGAGCAGAAGCTGAAGAAGCTCGCGCGGGATGCTAAAGGGAAAGCGCGGGCGGGCACACCGCGCCAGGCCGCACAGGAAGCGGATGCGATCCTGCTCGCCGTGCACTGGTCCCGAGTCGACGACGTGTTGCAACAAGCCGGCGATGTGTCGGGCAAGGTCATGGTAAGCTGCTCGCTCCCGATGAATGCCGACGACAGCGACCTCGTGATCGCGCACACGTCCTCTGGCGCCGAGGCGCTGGCCAAGAAGTTGCCCAAGGCTCGGGTCGTCTCCGCGTTCGGCACTGTGCCGAGTGAAGTGCTGTTCGATGTGTTCGAGGCCCGGCGCAGGGCCACCAAACCCAGCCTCGTGTATTGCGGGGACGATGCAAGCAGCAAGCAGGTTGCCGCTCAGCTGATCCGCGACGTGGGGTTCGATCCGGTGGACGCTGGGCCGTTGCGAATCGCCCGGTACACCGAGCCGTTCACGCTGCTCATCGCGCAACTCGCGTACGAGGGGGATCAAGGGCCGGAGCTCGCGTACCGGTTCGAGTGGCGTTGACACCTCTTCGTTTCTTGACTAAAGTCAAACAATGCGCGGGGACCAGATTGCCCAGGTGCGGCAGTTCAACCGCCTCGTCACGCAGCGGGTCGGGGCGCTCGACGATCACTTCCTCGGTCGGGGACGACCCCTGGGCGCGTCACGCCTCTTGTACGAGATCGGCGAGCGGGGCGCGGATCTGCGCGAGCTGCGCCAGCGGCTCGGGCTCGACGCGGGCTACGTCAGTCGTCTGGCGAAGGCTCTCGCGAAGGAAGGGTTGATCCGCGTCGCGCCCGGCGCCGGCGATCAGCGCTTGCGGACGGCCCGGCCTACGGCGCGCGGCCGGCGCGAGATCCGCGAGCTGAACGACCGGTCCGATCGGTTGGCCGCCCGCCTGCTCGGCGCCGTATCGCCCAAGCAACGGGAGCGACTCGTGGCGGCGATGGCCGAGGTACATCGCGTGCTTCGAGCCGCGGGCCTCGTGATCGAGCGCGTGGATCCCGCGAGTCCGGCCGCACGCTGGTGCGTAGCGCAATACTTCGCCGAGCTCGATCGACGGTTCCCCGCCGGCTTCGATCCCGCGGACAGCCTTCCGGCCGACGATCGCGACCTCGTCCCGCCACGCGGCGCGTTTCTCGTCGCGTCGATCGACGGCGAGAGCGTCGCCGGCGGCTGCATCAAGACTACGGCGCCGCAGGTCGGCTCCCTGAAGCGTATGTGGGTGGCTGATGCCGCGCGTGGGCTCGGGATCGGGCGGCGGATGCTGGAGGCCCTCGAGGACCGGGCGCGCGGGCTCGGGATCGCCACGCTACGGCTCGAGACCAACAAGACGCTTCAGGAAGCGATCGCCTTGTACCGCAGCGCCGGCTACCGGGACGTGGCGCCGTTCAACGCCGACCCGTACGCCACGCATTGGTTCGAGAAGCGACTCGGACGAACGCGGACGTCACGCGCACGGGCGAGGGGCACGGCCTCCGCATGACCTACTACCTGAGACACGACTGTCGATATCCGGCCTGCTCGTTCGTCGTCAGCAGGAGGGTAGAGGGTCGACCACGACGCGAAAGGGCCAACCGATGCGGAAGTACATGACGATCGTGAAGGGTTCCGAGCATCACGCGCCCCCACCCCCGGCGCTGTTCGAGGCCATCGACAAGCTGATGAAGGACGCCGGCAAGCGGCTGGTGGGCGTGGGCGGCCTCCTGTCCAGCGACAAGGGGGCGCGGGCGCGCCTGGCCAACGGCAAGATAACGGTGACTGACGGGCCGTTCACCGAGGCCAAGGAGGTGATCGGCGGCTTCGCGATTTACGAGGTGTCGTCGCTGGCCGAGGCGAAGCAGTGGACCAGGCGGTTTCTGGATCTGCACGTCGAGCATTTCCCCGGCTGGGACTGCGAGGTGGAAATCCGGGAGATGATGGACGTCCCACCGCCGACGTCCGTGGAAGCGGGCGGCGGTCTCCGTCGTTAACCGGTCCTGGCGAGGCTCGAGGAAGCGAGACCCATGCGCAAGCTCATCGTTTCGGAGTTCGTTCGGCGCTGAGCTTAGGCGCCAAGCAGCTGCTTCACCGCGCGGTCTGCTTCGCGAATGGAATTGCGGTGATCACTGGCGCCGGCGAGATCGGTATTCGCAAACGCGATTCGTCCGTGCGGGCGACCGCGCAGAACGTCCCTCGGCGCGGGCTTCCCGTTGACGCCGAAAAAGAATCCCGGCTGCGGATTCACGTACGCGTGTCCCCAGCGATTGAGAATGATTCCCGCGATGTCCCGGCGCGGATCGAATCCGCCGGGCGCGAACATGTCCCCCAGCTGCTCTCGGAACGCGCGCTCGTACTGCGCGAACGACGTGCCGAGCAGCTGCGCACGGCCCAGCGCCCCTTGCTCGGCGATCGGGAGTCCGGGTTGTGCGAACAGGACCTTGATGGTCAACACGGTGGGTGAGTCCGGACCGATTGTGGGAGCCTCGTTGCCGACGAGTGCCATCTTCCGAACGGACAGATAATCGCCGAGTCCTCCGAACCAGCGGCAGCCGGACACTCCCATGTTGTAGAGCCAGCGCCAGTTGCGCACGGCGATGTTCGCCATCAGGCAGGGCGATCGATAGAACTGCGCGTACGCTTCGCGATGGCTCGCGGGCAGATCGTGGACGATGTGCTTGGTCGTCCAGCTGCCTCCCGCCATGACGACCGAGCGCGCTGTGACTTTGTAGAGGCGATCGCCTTTGACGTAGGTGATGACGACGTGCGGCGCGCTGGCCGGATCTCCCGCGTGCTCGACGCGGACAACCGTGGAATTGAGCCGCAGCCGTGTCGCTTGGCCCGCGCGATCGAGGGCGCGGAAGTTCACGCGATTCTGCCACACGGCGTCGACGGTACGCGGACCCGCGAAGGCGTCGGGGATGAGCGTCTTCACCATAAGGCGCGCGAATCCACCGTTGCCGTCGGGGAACATCTGGTCGCCCAGCGTGTCGTCGCCGTCTTCGGGGAACTGGGTCTCGATCGCGTAGTGGCAGTACGCCGACAGCACGTCCGGACCGAGACCATAGCCACCGCCCTCGACCGGAGACAGAAACCTTCGCACCGTTTCGCGACTGATGTCGTATCGCGCCATCAGATGCTCTTCGAGCGTGATGGAGTCGAGCTGTCGCGAGATGACGTCGCCTTCGGTCTT
>Ga0209468_1001082_pt1 | contig 12296 bp, 10 predicted proteins | sample GraSoiAngelo_102_FD_185871 | JGI IMG/M metagenome (GOLD analysis project Ga0209468, IMG submission 185871) | Grasslands soil microbial communities from the Angelo Coastal Reserve, California, USA - 14_0903_02_40cm (SPAdes) (version 2) | ecosystem: Environmental > Terrestrial > Soil > Grasslands ...
CCGGCCGGCCTGCAGCACCATCAGACCGAGCTGGTGCGCCCTGTCCGCGGCGATCGATTCCCGGCCGGCCGGGCTGTGCAGGGCGATCACGGGCGCGTCGTCGTCGCCCGTTTTCAAGAGGAGAACGATCTCCCTGACGCTGGGCACCCGCGCCATCTCGCGTCCGATCGCTTCGACGAGCGCCGTCCGCTCGAGCTCGCCGGTGACCGCCCGGGAGAGCTCGTGCAGCACCGACAGCGTCTCGACCTGGCGGCGATTCTCGGCAAACAGCCGCGCGTTCTGGAGCGCGATCGCGGCCTGCGCGGCGAAGCTCTTCAACCGCTCGACGTCGTCACTCGAGAACGGACCCGCCTTCTCCCCGAGCCGGTTCATCGCGATCACACCGAGCAGCTCGTCACGGATGAGCAGCGGCTGGGTGATCGCCGAGCGAAGGCCGATGGCGACGAACTCGGGCAGCGCGTACGGAGAGGTGGGGTAGTTGTCGACGAGGAGCGGTTGCCGCAGCTTGGCGGACGTCCCGACGAGGCCTTGTCCCACCGGGATGTGGACGTCACTGAAGGCCCCGCCGTGGGTCCAGGCGCGCGGCACGAGCTTGCTGCCTTCGTCGAGCAGGTAGATGGCGCCGTTGCCGTTGAACAGATCGCTGGCGTGGTGGACGATCAAGCGAAGCAGACGATCGGTCTCCAGCTCGGCCGTCAATTCGCGCTCGATCGTCGCGAGCGCTTCTCGCTCGGCCACCAGCCGTCGGTTACGTGCTTCCATCTGCGCGACGACCGCCAGCGGCAGCACGTACAGCAGGACCGCCAGCGCGCTTCCCGTCAGGGAGAACAGGACGAGGAAGGCGGCGGTCGACTTCACGACGCGATCCTGGCGCATGGAGACTTCGACGAAACGCGTCGCACCGGACCCGTCCTGCGTCGGCACGCTGACCCGGGGCGCTTGCGCGTTCCACCACCGCGGGCGGTCAGGGACGATCGATTCGGCGAGCGGCGCGTGACTGCCGTCGAGGATCCGAATCCTCAGAACCTCGGGCTCTCGCTGCCGCGCCTCCTCGAGATCCGGCGTGCGGCCGCTCGCGAGCCGGGTGGCGATGTCACGGGCGAAGCCTCGCGCTGCAACATGGAGCCGTCGGATCTCGAGCAGGTAGTACGTTCCCGGAGGGCCCAACCCCACCACGATCGTCACGAGGAAGGCCAGGCACCAGAGCCGCCGGCGCAACCGGCGACGGAGCGGACCTTCAAGCTTGTCAACCACTCAATCGACTATAGGCGATCGGCCCCGCTCAGATGGCAAATATTTGAGCACTTTGGGTGATTTTCTAGATGGAGGCGATAACAGGCTTGGTGCATCTCGATCAGCAGATCGGGGATCGCAATGGTCGGCTCGGTGGAATCCACGCGCTGACCACACAGGGAGCATCGCGACGGCCACCGCGCGTCGTCGATCATCGCGCCACGCACTCGGCGTCAGCGGACCGATGCTCACGCCCGGCTTCAATGGCCTCGACGATCGTTCGGCTGAGCCCGTCGAAGTCGAACGGCTTTTGGAGGTATTGGAGCGCGCCGGCTGCGACGACCCGCCGAGCCATGTCTTCTGCGGCGTATCCGCTCAGCATGACGATCGGGAGCGAGCCGTCCAGGGTCCGCAATTTCGCGAGGAGCTGCTCGCCCGACATGTCGGGCAGGCGCATATCGAGGATCACGGCGTCGGGCCGCTTCGCCACGGCCAGCCGAAGAGCCTCGTCACCGGTCGTCGCCACGTCGACGGAATACCCCAGCTCGGCGAAGTACTCCTCGAGCATCTCGCTGACATGGGGCTCATCGTCGACGACGAGGATCGAGCCCTGATCACTCATTGACATGACCGCCTCCCATTGCGGGCCTTTGCACCGCAAGCGGCATGCCCGGCTGGCGCGCTCGGTAAATGTGTGCCGCCGTTGGCCTTCTCCGTCACGGCCCGGGGTCAGCGGCTCATTTCCAACCGTCGGCGGCGTGACCGCGCGGTAAGAGACTGACCGCTGCGTAGCGACGAGCCACCCTCACTCCGCATAGCCGACCAGCTCCACATACCCCTGCCCCGCGATCGGCCGATCGGCGGCGGCGCCGGCGACCGCGACGGCGCCCTCCCAGTAGCGCGCGCCCACGAGCAGCTCCTGATCCGCCAGCCGAGGCTCGATCTCCAGCCACAACTCTGCCGACGGCACGCTCAATCGCCACCGCGCGGGATAGCGAACGCCGCTGCGCGGGCTGGTCCAGTACGCGAGCGTCTCGACGCGGACGTCGCCGGGCTCGAGCGCGCGCTTGGTGCCGTCGGCCGCGACCAGCGTCCCGGCGCTGAACGGATCGATCGTCCCGTCGCGGCGGCGGAGCAGATAGAACATCAGCTCGCGCCCGTCGTCCAGCTGCAGCGCGAACCAGTCCCAGCCCTCGACGCCAGGAGCGAGCGCGCTGGTGCTCCACTCGCGATCCATCCAGGCTTCGCCGGAGACCTCGAGCGTCTCGCGGCCCAGGCGGACGACGCCCCGCGCCGGCATCCGGGTGAGCGAGTAATAAAAGGAAGCGTTGCCGGGCTCGGGACCCTTGCGGCTGAGGCCGCGGTCGCCCTGCGCCACCACCGGCTTCGCCGCGGATACCTCGAGATCGACCGCGACGTCGCCCTCCGCGGCGCGCAGCCGCGCCGACGAGCCGTCGCCCGCGGCAGACCAGTCCTCGAGCCAGACGCGGAAGGGCGAGGCCGAGGCGCCGGCCAATCCGAGCGCCTCCCGGCTCGAACGGCTGAAGGCGTGAAAACGTCCGCCGGTGATATCACTGACCGCGAAGTGGGCGACGTAGAGCTGGCGGGTGGACCACGCCGACGCGCGCGGCTCGGCGCCGGCGGTCAGCACGACTCCGGGCGCCAGCGCGACGCGAAAGAACGTCAGCTGGAAGCCGAAGTGGCGGCCGGCCGCCGTCCTGAGATTGCCGGTGTAGTACCACCACTCCGTGCGGAAGTCGGGGTGCGGCCCGTGATCCGCAGGGAACGACAGCGGACGCGGCGCCAGAGCGCGAGCGAAGCCAGCGCTATCCGAGGCGAGCGCCTCGCGCACGGCGACCGTGGCCTCGATGCGAGGTCGCGAGCCGGTCGGCCACAGGGCAAAGAACGCCACGCCCAACGCGGCGACGACGACCGCGAGGCCCAGCGCCACCTTACTCATCGCGCAGCGACTCGGCCGGCGGTGCGGTGGCCATGCGCCAGGCGGGATAGAGGCCGGCGAGGAGCGCGGCCAGCAGCGACAGCGCGACGCCCTGCAGCAGAATCGACGGCGACGGGTCGATTGACATCGTCCAGCCGAACGAGCGGCGGTTGATGACGAAGACGAGGACGGCGGCCAGCAGCAGGCCGCTCGGCACGGCGAGGACGCCGGCCAGGAGCCCGATGACGCCGGTCTGGGCGGTGACGAGGCCCCAGACCTGGCGCGGCGTCAGGCCGAGCGCGCGCAGCACGCCGATCTCGCGCGCGCGCTCGAGCGAGAGCGCCATGAGCGCGGCCAGCATGCCGACGAACGCCACCACCAGGCTCAGCGTGCGCAGCACGCCGGTGATGGCGAACGTGCGGTCGAAGATCTCCATCGACGCCTCGCGCAGCGCGCGGTTTGAGCGGACGACGAGCCGCGGGCCGCCGGCCGCGCGCTCGCGCACCGCGGCCACCAGCGCGTTCACGTCGACGCCGGGCGCCGCCTCCAGCGCCAGGCCCGAGATCTTGCGATCGTTCCACGCGCCGTCGTAGGTGCGGCGGCTCATGACCACGACGCCGGCGCTGGAGCCGTAGTCGTAGAAGACGCCGGCCACGCGGAAGTCCTGCTCGCCCTGATCGGTGCGCAGGCGCACGGCGGCGCCGGCACGCAGGCCGTGGCGATTGGCGAAGGGCTCGGAGACGATGACGGCGTCGCCGTCCCAGACGCCGGTGGCGCCGCCGTCGCGAAAGCGCCAGCGCGGCGGCCGTAAAGGATCCACGTCGAGTGCGACCACCTGCGCCGGGCCGCGCGGGCTCTGCACCACGACGCCGCGCGAGGTGCTGGCGCGCGCGACGCCCGGCGTCGCGGCCAGGTGCGCGACGAGCTCGGGATCCAGCGTGGCGTCGGGGCGGCTGCCGACCAGGCTCGGCGCTGAGACGTAGACGTCGGCGCGCAGCGTGCCCTCGAGCCAGGTCGTGACGGCCTCGCGGAAGCTCGCGATCATCACGCCGACACCGATGGCGGCGGCGACGGCGATCATCAGCGCCGCCATCGCGACCGACGTGCGAGAGAGCGCGGCGACGATGCTGCGGGTGGCGAGGCGGCCGAGCAGGCCGAAGGCGGCGCCGGCCACGCGATGCAGCGGGCTCAGCAGGCCGAGCGCGGCGGCGGGGGTGACCAGCGCGCAGCCCACCATCAGCACGAGGAGCCCGGCGAAGCCGACGACGATGCTGCCGGGCACCGCGAGAATCACAGCCCCGGCGGCGAGCGCCACCAGCCCCAGCCAGCCGGCACGGTGCGCCCGACGGCGGGCGCTGCTCTCGAGCGAGGCGCGGCTCATCACGATGCGCGGCGGCGCGGCGGTGGCCTCGAGCGCGGGCGGCAGCGCGGCCAGCGCGGTGGCGCCGATGCCGAGGAGAACACTCTTCGCGAGAGTGACCGGATCCAGCGCCACCTCGCGCACCGAGAGGACGAAGTAGAGGTCGTTGATCGTGCGCGTGACGAGCCTCAGCAGGCCCTGCGCCATGCCGAAGCCGAGCCCCACTCCCAGGAGGGTGCCGGCGATGCCGATGACGAGCGCCTCGCTCATGACGAGCGCGAAGATCTCGCCGCGCGTGACGCCGAGAGCGCGCAGCGAGCCGATGAGCGGCCGCCGCTGCACCACCGAGAACGTCATCGTCTGGTAGATCAAAAACATGCCGACGACCAGCGCCAGCAGCGAGAGCGCGGCGAGGTTCCACTGAAACGCCATGATCATCCGCGCCGTGGCTCCGGCCGTCGCGCCCGCTGAGACCAGATCGGCTCCCGCTGGCAGCGCCTGCGCGACGCGGGCCAGCAGCGCGCGCCCCGGCGCGTCGTCGCCGACGATCAGATCGATGCGCGTGAGGCGGCCGACGGCGCCAAGGGTCTCCTGGGCCGTGGCGATGTCGGTGACGAGCAGGCCGTCGAGCGCGCGGGCGCTGGCGGGATCGACCGGCTGGAGCAGGCCGACGATCGTCAGCGTGCGGCGGTGGCCGCTCACCTCGATCGCGAGCTCGCGGCCGATCGCCAGGCTGAGATCACGCGCGGTCGAGGCGGCGATCAGCGCCGTCCCGGCGCGTCCGACGAGATCGGCCGCGCGCGAGAGCGCATCGCGGCCGCGCGCCTCGCCGCGGTCCTCGGCAGCGAGGTACGGCCGGAAGTGGCTGTCGACGAATGGATCGATCCCGAGCAGGTGCAGACTGCGCCCGACGCGGCCGGCACGCGGCGTGTCGCCGGCGCGATCCGCGGCGGCTACGTCGACCACGCGATCCGCCACCGCCACGTCGCCCTCGACGATCGGCGCGGCGCGGCGCACGCCGACGTCGACCCGAAGGCGGCGATAGAGATCGTCCGGCAGTCCCGAGGGTCCCCCCAAGATCTGATGCGTCGCCCGGCCGCTGACGGCCTCGGTGGCCAGCGCGAACGCGCGCAGCGCGCTGCCGTTGGCAAGGTCGATGGACACGGCGACGGCCACGCCGAGCGCGATGCCGAGGATGGCCAGCCCGAGCTGCCACGGATGCGAGCGCAGCTGCCGGGCGGCCAGGCGCGCGAGCATCGCCGGTCGCGGAATCATGTCGAGCATGCTACACGCGCGGCCCTTGACACGCCCACGGCGACCCAGTACGGTTCCGGCCACGCACGGGACCTTTCGGCTCGCTCCAGCGGAAAGGATGACCGCCATGATTCCAGCCGCGTTCGAGTATCACGCCCCCGCATCGCTCGACGACGCCACGGCGCTGCTCGCGAGACTCGGCGAGGAGGCCAAGATCCTCTCCGGAGGGCAGAGCCTCATCCCGCTGATGAAGCTGCGCCTCTCGAGCCCGCCGCACGTCGTGGACATCAACGGCATCCCCGGTCTCTCGTACATCCGCGAGGCCGACGGCGTCCTCGCCATCGGCGCGCTGACGCGGGAATCCGAGCTGGAAGAGTCGGAGATCGTTCGCGCGCGCTATCCGCTGCTCCACGACACGTGCAAGGTGATCGCCGACCCGCTGGTGCGGAACCTCGCGACGATCGGCGGCAACCTCGCCCACGCCGACCCCGCCAACGATCACCCGGCCACCATGCTGGCTCTCGGCGCGGAGGTGGTCGCCAGAGGGCCAAGCGGCCAGCGTCGGCTGCCGATCGCCTCGTTCTTCACGGGCCCGTTCGAAACGGCGCTCGCCCCGGGCGAGCTTCTCGTCGAGATCCGTATTCCCGCGCCCGCGGCGCGCAGCGGCGGCGCGTACTTCAAGCTCGAGCGCAAGGTCGGTGATTTCGCCACGGCGGCGGTGGCCGCGCAGCTGACGTTGCGCTCCGACGGCGCGGTCGAGCAGGCCGGCATCGCCCTGACCAACGTTGGGCTCACGCCGATCAAGGCGGTGCAGGCCGAGACCTCGCTGCGGGGCAAGCGGCTGGACGACGCGACGATCGCGCAGGCCGCTCGGCTCGCCTCCGCGGCCTCCGAGCCGGCGGCCGATCTGCGCGGCTCCGTCGCGTACAAAAAGGACCTGGTGCGAGTGCTGACCGGGCGCGCGCTCCGCAAGGCGGCCGAGCGCGCCGATAGACGGAGGTAGGTCATGCGGGTGCAACTCTCGATCAACGGCGAGAAGCACGAGGCGGACGTCGAGCCGCGGCTCCTGCTCGTCCACCTCATCCGCGACGTGCTGCGGCTGACCGGGACGCACATCGGGTGCGACACGACCCACTGCGGCGCGTGCACCGTGCTGCTGGAGGGCCGTCCCGTGAAGTCGTGCACGATGTTCGCCGTGCAGGCGAACGGCAAGAGCCTCATGACCGTGGAAGGGCTCGAGCAGGACGGCAAGCTCCACCCGCTGCAGGAAGGCTTCATGGCGGAGCACGGCCTGCAGTGCGGCTATTGCACGCCGGGCATGCTGATGACCGGCTACGCCTTCCTCGGCAAGCATCCGACGCCCACCGAGGACGAGATCCGCGTGGCGATCTCCGGCAACCTCTGCCGGTGCACCGGCTACGTGAATATCGTCAAGGCCGTGCAGCACGCAGCGGCCACGCTGCGGGAGGGAGCCGCGCGATGACACCCAGGACCTCGCTCGACGTCGGCGGCATGGGCCACTCGATCAAGCGCAAGGAAGACCCGCGCTTCATCCGCGGCAAGGGCACGTACGTCGACGACGTGCAGCTGCCCGGCATGCTGTGGCTCGACATCGTGCGCAGCCCGCACGCTCACGCGAAGATCGTGAAGATCGACACGGCCGCGGCGCTCGCGACGCCCGGCGTGCTCGCCGTGATCACCGGCCAGGACCTCGCGAAGTACAACCTGCACTGGATGCCGACGCTGATGTCGGACACCCAGATGGTGCTGCCGGTGGACAAGGTGATGTACCAGGCGCAGGAAGTGGCCGCGGTGCTGGCCACCAGCCGCTACGCCGCCGCCGACGGCGCCGCCGCCGTCACGGTCGAGTACGAGCCGCTGCCCGTGGTCGTCGACCCGAAAAAGGCGCTCGAGCCCGGCGCGCCGGTGCTGCGCACGGACAAGAAGGACAAGAAGGACAACCACATCTGGCACTGGGAGTGGGGCGATCGCGCGGCCACCGACCGCGCCATGGCCGAGGCCGACGTCACGGTCAAGCAGGACATCTACATTCCGCGCATCCACGTGGCGTCGATCGAGACCTGCGGCTGCGTCGCGCACTTCGACAAGGTCAACGACAAGCTCACCGTGTGGATGACGACGCAGGCGCCGCACGCGATCCGCACCGTCTTCGCGCTGGTGGCCGGCCACGTGGGACTGCAAGAGCACAAGATCCGCATCATCTCGCCCGACATCGGCGGGGGGTTCGGCGGCAAGGTGCCGGTCTATCCCGGCTACGTCATCGCCGTCGCCGCCTCGGTCCTCACCGGCAAGCCCGTGAAGTGGATCGAGGACCGGATGGAGAACCTGCAAGCCGACTCGTTCGCGCGCGACTACCACATCACGGCCGAGCTGGCGGCGAAGAAGGACGGCACGCTGACCGCGCTGCGCATCAAGACGCTGGCCGACCACGGCTACACCGACGCCGCCGCCAACCCGTCGAAGTTTCCCGCCGGGCTGTTCCACGTCTGCACCGGCTCGTACGATCTGAAGGCGGCGCACGTGGAGGTCGATGGCGTCTACACGAACAAGCCGCCGGGCGGCATCGCGTATCGGTGCTCGTTCCGCGTCACCGAGGCCGTGCACACGATCGAGCGCATGGTGGATCTCATGGCCCATCAGCTCGGCCAGGATCCCGCGCAGTTCCGGCTGCAGAACTTCGTCAAGCCCGAGCAGTTCCCGTACAAGTCGGCGCTGGGCTGGGAGTACGACAGCGGCAACTACGGCGGCGCGCTCCTGAAGGCGATGGAGCAGATCGACTACGCCAGGCTGCGCAAGGAGCAGCAGGAGAAGCGCCAGCGCGGCCAGCTCATGGGCATCGGCATCTCGAGCTTCACCGAGATCGTCGGCGCCGGGCCGTCGAAGCACTTCGACATCCTCGGCCTCAAGATGTTCGACTCGTGCGAGATCCGGATCCATCCCACGGGCAAGGCCATCGCGCGGTTCGGCACCAAGTCGCAGGGGCAGGGCCACGAGACGACCTACGCTCAGATCCTGGCGGAAGAGCTTGGTATCCCTGCACGCGATATCCAGGTCGAGGAGGGCGACACCGACACGGCGCCGTACGGCCTGGGCACCTACGCGAGCCGGTCAACGCCGGTCGCGGGCGCGGCGGCCGCCGTCGCGGCGCGCAAGGTGCGCGACAAGGCGCGCAAGATCGCGGCGCATCTCATGGAGGTGGCCGAGCAGGATCTGGAGTGGGAGCCCGGCAAGTTCTCGGTCAAGGGCGCGCCGGACAAGTTCAAGACGATCCAGGACATCGCATTCGCCGCGTACACCAACCATCCACAAGGATTGGAAGCCGGCCTCGAGGCCGTCAGCTACTACGATCCGCCGAACCTCACCTACCCCTTCGGCAGCTACATCTGCGTCGTGGACATCGACGCGGGCACCGGCGAGGTGAAGGTCCGTCGGTTCGTCGCCATCGACGACTGCGGCAACATCATCAACCCCATGATCGTGCAGGGGCAGATCCACGGCGGGCTGACGATGGGGCTGGCGCCCGCGCTCTACGAGGAGATCTCCTACGACGACAACGGCAACATCCAGGGCGGCAGCTTCATCGACTATCTGCTGCCCACGGCGGTCGAGACGCCGAAGTGGGAGACCGGCCACACGGTGACACCGTCACCGCACCACCCGCTGGGCGCCAAGGGCGTCGGGGAATCGGCGACCGTCGGCGCGCCCGCCGCCATCGCCAACGCGGTGGTCGACGCGCTCTGGCACCTGGGCGTCCGTCACATCGACATCCCGATCACGCCGGCGAAGGTGTGGAAGGTGCTCCGCGAGAAGGGTGTCACCGAGTGAACGAGCTGCTCGCGCTCGCCGCGGATCTCCAGCGCCGCGGCGAGCCGTTCGCGCTGGCGACGGTGGTCCGGTGCGAGCCGCCGACGTCCGCCAAGCCGGGGGCCAAGGCGCTCGTGCGCGCCGACGGCACGGTCTCCGGCTGGGTCGGCGGCGCGTGCGCGGAGCCTGTCGTCGTCCGTGAAGCCCTGGCGGCCATCGAGGACGGCCGGCCGCGACTGATCGGGCTCATCGGCGAAGGCGCGCGCGGTCCCGGCCGCACGGCGGGCACGGTCGAGTACCCGATGACGTGCCACAGCGGCGGCACGCTGGAGATCTACGTGGAGCCCTGCCTCCCGCACCCCATGCTGATTCTCGTGGGTCACGGGCCGGTGATCGAGGCGCTGGCAACGTTTGCTCGCGCCGCCGAGTACTCCGTCCTCACGCTCGGCGCCGAAGAGGCCGCCGCCGCGCTCGATCGTCCCGGCGTCGCGCGGCACGCGTCGGTGGTGGTCGCCACGCACGCCGACTCCGACGAGGACGCGCTGCAGCGGATCCTCGCGACGGACGCCGGCTACGTGAGCCTGGTGGCCAGCCGCCGCCGGGCGGCCGGGATCGTCGAGCGCCTGCGCGAGGCCGGCGTGCCCCTCGAGCGCCTCGCGCGGCTCAAGGCGCCCGCCGGTCTCGACATCGGCGCGGTGAGCCCAAACGAGATTGCCGTCAGCATCCTCGCCGAGATCATCCAGCACCGGCGCACGGCCAAGCCGAGCCTCGCGATGGAGACGCCGGCCGCGCAGACCGCGATCGACCCGATCTGTGGGATGAGCGTCGACGTCGCCGCGGCGGAGCACCGCTCGGAGACCGCGGCAGGCCTCGTGTACTTCTGCTGCCGGTCTTGCAAGGTGACGTTCGATCGGCAGGCGGCGCGCGCGTAAGCGCTCACCGCGGGCGCTCCACCAGCGCCCCGCGCTGGATGGCGAAGATCCGGTCGGCCACGCCGCGGGCGAGCTATGTATCAAAAGTTGGACATTGACGTGCGTGCGAAGCGACTCCGTAGAATCTGGCGCAGGTGCATTTCGAATGGGATCGGGCGAAGGCCGAAGACAACATCGCCAAGCACGGCGTCTCGTTCGGAGAAGCGACGACCGCCCTCCGTGACCCGCTGTCAACGACCGGCGTGGATCCCGATCACTCCTTCGGCGAGGAGCGGTTCATAACGTTCGGTGTCTCGACACGCGGCCGTCTCCTGGTCGTCGCCCATACCGACCACGAGGATATAATCAGGATCATCAGCGCACGCGAAGCGACCCGCACCGAGAGGGAAATCTATGAAGAAGGCTAGCCGCAAGCCGACCGACGGATTGCGGCGCGAATACAAGCGCTCCGACTTTGGAACGCTCGCGCGTGGCAAGTATGCCCACCGAATCGCCGAGACGACGAACGTCGTCGTTCTGGAACCAGAAGTCGCGAAAGCGTTCCCGAATGATCGCGCCGTGAACAAGGCGTTGCGCGGGCTGATGCGAGACGGTATCTCCGCTACTCGCTCGGCGAGGCGTCGCAAGAGGTCCGCGGGTTAGCTCGCCGCTGATCACCGCGGGCGCTCCACCAGCGCCCCGCGCTGGATGGCGAAGATCCGGTCGGCCACGCCCACCACCTCGCGGCTGTGCGTCACCATCAGCACGGTGCGGCCGGCCTCGCGCGCGAGGGTGTCGAGCAGGTCGAGCACGCTCGCCGCCGTCTCCGCGTCGAGGTTGCCGGTCGGCTCGTCGGCGAGGATGAGCGCGGGGTCGTGGATCAGCGCGCGGGCGATGGCGACGCGCTGCTGCTCGCCGCCCGACAGCCGCTCGGGATGGCTGTCACCGCGACCGCCGAGGCCGACGCGCTCCAACAGCTCGCGGGCGCGCGCGGTGCCCTTGGCATCGGCGCGATTGTTCAGGTCAAGCGGCAGCAGGAGGTTCTCCTCGACGGTGAGCAGCGGGATGAGGTTGTAGAACTGGAAGACGAAGCCGATGTGGCGGCGGCGGAAGCGCGTGCGCGCCTGCTCGATCACGTTGAGCAGCGTCGATTTGCCGGAGCCGCTGCGCCCGACGAGCACGACGATCTCGCCGCGCGCGATCGTCACCGACACGTCGCGCAGCACGACGCGCTCGGCCTCGCCTTCGCGATACGCCTTGCCGACCTTCCGGAGCTCCAGGGCGGGCGGCAACGGTCACGACCTGATCGCGTCGATCAGTCCGTAATCGAGCGCCTCTCGCGCCTCGAGATGGCGGGCCCGGCGCATGTCGTCGGCGACGTCCTCGACCGGCCGGCCGGTGGCCTTCGCCAGCCGCGCCTGGAATCTCCAGAGCGTGTGCCGGTGCTGCTCGCTCTGGGCGGCGATCTGATCGGGAGTGCCGGAGAGCTGCGTCGCCGGAGCCGAGAGCCGAAACGTGGTGTGCGGAGACGCGGAGCGATGATCGGCGGCGGCCGCGACGCCGATGGCGGGACCGCCCACCTGCCCCTGGCAATGGACGCGCACCGTCGCGCGAGCTGAGTCGATGACGTCGATGAGCACGAAGGCCGCCTCGAGCGTGCCGTCGCCGCTGCCAAGAACGACGTCGATCGGCTCGTCACCAGCGGCATCCAGGGTCATGATCTGCGCCGCGGCCTGGCCGGCGAGCGCGTCGTCGAGTCGGCCCGTCACGAAGA
>Ga0209468_1001086_pt1 | contig 12280 bp, 10 predicted proteins | sample GraSoiAngelo_102_FD_185871 | JGI IMG/M metagenome (GOLD analysis project Ga0209468, IMG submission 185871) | Grasslands soil microbial communities from the Angelo Coastal Reserve, California, USA - 14_0903_02_40cm (SPAdes) (version 2) | ecosystem: Environmental > Terrestrial > Soil > Grasslands ...
AACAAGAGTGCCTGGCTTCTTGTTCTGCTCTCGGCTGCACTACAGATCCTAATCTTTCCACTGCCCAATCTTTACATGCTTTGCTGGATTGCAGTCGCGCCATTGTTGGCGGCGCTTCTGCGGGCCCAGCCTCCGGATACTTTGCAGGTATCTGAGGGAATGAAGCTCGTTCCCGCCAGCCCGCTGCAAGGGTTTGCGCTCGGTTATGTCTGCGGAATCATCTGGTATGCGGGCACATGCTATTGGATTTACAACACCATGCGCCAGTACGGCGGCGTGAACGCTCTCGCGGCGCTGGGAATTCTCATTCTTTTTTGCCTCTACCTCGGCATCTATCACGGCGTGTTCGGTTTGATTGTCGCTTTGCTTGCTGGAAAGAATACGGCAGGGCGGCGGACCCTCGTGCTCGCTCCATTTGTGTGGGTGGCTGTTGAATTAGCTCGAACACGCATTTCGGGTTTCCCCTGGGATCTGTTAGGAGTGACCGAGGTCGACAACATTCCATTGGCGCGGATCGCAACTGTAACCGGGGTATATGGAGTTTCGTTTGAAATCATGGTGGTCAACGTGGCAGTGGCGGCTGCATTTCTGTTGCATCGAGACCGCACTCGGCGGGAAAGGCGCAATTCCCTGCTGCTGGCATCGGTGGTTGCCATCGTAGTGCTGCAAGTGGGCACGTTGGTAAATCCTCCGGCCTTGCCCGCTGATCACGTGGCTCGACTGGTGCAGCAGAACATTCCAGCCGTAGAAGGATCGGATTGGACGGAAGAATATTTCAAGACCACTCTTAAGGATTTGACCTCGATCAGCCTCAGCACACCGAATGGTGAACGAGCGAGAAAGCGCGACCTGATCGTGTGGCCTGAGTCTCCGGCTCCGTTTTACACGACTGATCCGACGTTTCGTGAGACGGTAAGCAATATCGCGCGTGAGTCGCAGACGTGGGTGCTTGTCGGGAGTTTGGGAATTCGGAATGCCAGCCAGACGCCGCAGCAGGCGACGGAGGTCTATAACTCTGGCAGCTTAGTCAGCCCGAACGGCGAATGGGTGGCGCGCTATGACAAGGTCCATCTGGTGCCTTTCGGGGAATATGTTCCCTTCAAGCGTGTATTTTCATTTGCCGGCGGATTGACAAAGGAAGTCGGGGATTTTGCGCGGGGCACGTCGCGTGCGCCGCTTGATGCAGGCGGGACGAAGCTGGGCGTGTTCATCTGCTATGAATCGATTTTTCCGGATGAAGTGCGGCAGTTCGCCGCTTTCGGAGCTCAGGTTTTAGTGAATATTTCTAACGATGGCTGGTATGGTGACAGCGGCGCGTACGCGCAGCACTTGAGGCAGGCGCGCATGCGCGCTGTGGAGAACTCGCGCTGGCTACTGCGCGACACGAACACCGGGGTGACCGCCTCGATTGATCCGTATGGACGAATTGTGGCATCCGTGCCCAGGAAAGTGAGGACAGTGCTCGACGCTCCATATGCGCTTTCGAACGTCACCACGTTCTATACGCGTCAGGGTGACTGGTTTGCTTATCTATGTGCGATAATTTCTGTGGCGGGGCTGCTGACGCGCCTTTTGGAACGGAGAAAAGTAAGCCGCTAATTCTTTGCGACGCTCGAATTGGGAAAGATTTTAACCGCAGAGCGCGCCGAGGTTCGCAGAGGACACTGAAAAGATCTGGTGTCGTCTTGATGTGGAGGTCAACATGGTAGAAGAACTGGAACAAGAGTATGCAGGGTTGAAAGATAAGGTACGTGACCTCCGGGAGTACCTTTGACGCAGGAAAGTTGCGTCAGCAATTAGCCGAGATTGAAAAGCAAGCCGCTGATCCGAATCTCTGGTCGAATCCTCAAAAATCCCAACAGGTAATGCGTGAGAAGAAGCGCCTGGAAGAAGGGTTGTCCACTGAGGCCGAACTGATACGGCGCAGTGATGACATCTCTGCTTACTTTGAGCTGGCGCGCGAAGGCGAGGTCGTGGATGGCGACCTACGCCGCGAAATTGATTCGTTGCGCGAGCTGGTTGACCGGCTTGAGACTGAGACTCTGCTGTCGGGCGAAAATGATGCGCGTAACGCGATTGTGACGATTCATCCTGGTGCCGGGGGCACAGAGTCGCAGGATTGGGCTGACATGCTGTTGCGAATGTACCTGCGCTGGGCGGAGCGGCAAGGATTTCAGACAGTTCTCTACGATTATCAGCCGGGCGAAGAAGCGGGACTGAAATCAGCGACGTTTGCGGTGAATGGAGAGTACGCCTATGGGTTGCTGGTTGGCGAAATCGGGGTGCATCGACTGGTGCGCATTTCGCCGTTTGATCAAGCCAAGCGGCGGCACACGTCGTTTGCCAGCGTCTTTGTTTCGCCGGAAATTGACGACAGCATCGAAGTTGTCATCAAGCCCGAAGAAATTCGCGTGGACACCTACCGCTCGAGCGGCAAGGGTGGACAGCACGTGAATACGACGGATTCAGCCGTGCGCATCACACATATTCCGACGGGGCTGGTCGCGAGTTGCCAAAACGAGCGTTCGCAGCATAAAAATCGCGAGCGCGCCATGAGCATGCTGCGATCGAAGCTGTACGAATTTGAGATGGAAAAGAAACGAGAGGCCACGAGGAAGATTGAAGATTCGAAGCTCGACATCGACTTCGGCTCGCAGATTCGGTCATATGTGCTGCAGCCATATCGGCTGATTAAGGATCACCGAACCAAGGTTGAAATTGGAGATGTGGACCGCGTGCTGGATGGGGATCTGCAGCCGCTTATCCGGGGGTATTTGCGGATGAGGCGAGGAGAGAAACAGTAGACAGTATCTCTCGGGGTTAGAAAGGTTTTTTCTTGGCGATCTTTGCGAGTTTTTCTTGGCGAACTTTGCGGTAGAAGGTCTTTAACTCCTCTTTAACCGCCAAGATTCGCCAAGTTCGCCCGAAGTTCCCAAGAACTGCTATCAGAGTGTCGCCATTCGTGAAGCTTATGCAGCGCCGGTCCACGGTCTCTAAAGTAACCTTACCACCCCTCAAAAAGCTGGCAAACGGGCGCCCACTGCGTAATCCTGTAATGTAATTGCCCCTGGGAATGCCTTCATGCCGCGCATGATCGATCTCATCCGCGTTTCGGCCTTGCCATCGAATGTGATGCAGGCTGCTTCGAAGGGATCGCTCTCTGTGCCGGCAAACGAAATGATCGAGATCCTCGTTTATCTTGCGACTCACAACAAAATTTTCGGGCAGCAGGCGCAGCTCACGCTGGCAGGGTGGGACGAAGTTGCATCGCGGGCAGTAGCTGCAGACCCAAACACCGCGAAGGAAGTGCTCGATTATATGGTCTCCGCGAAGAACCTGCGTCCGGCGTTGCTTTCGGCCTTGCTCGAAAATCCCTCGGTCAGTCAGCAGGCTTTGGTCGACCTGGCAGAATCGGCTTCGCGCGACGTTGTCGAGATCATGCAAGGCAGCGAACGCGTGCAGAAATCTGCTGTGATTCTGGAGGCGCTCAAGGGAAATCCCCACGTGCCTCCGGCAAAATTAGACACTATGCAGGTTCAGAAGGAGCCGGAGCATGCGCTGGCTGCGGCTGCCGGTGCAACGGCCAGCCCGGCTGTTCCGGCCGTCACAGTCGTGCTCGTTCACCTGAGCTCAGCAACTGGACCGCTGCTCCCTTTGTCCAGCGTTGAGCAGCCTGGTGAAGACGACATCCTGGATGAGGACATCCTTTCCTATCTGAGTGAGCATGCGGGCGAAATTTCTGCGGAAGGCAATAAGGAGTTCCAGCCCATCGGCGGTTTTTATGATGAGTTCGTGCCGGGATCTGACAAGGATGTATTAGAGAGTGAAACTGCACCGCCTTCGACAAGTTCGGAAAAGACTGCGGCGGCACCCAAGAAAGCGCCTGCGGGTAAAAAGCAACACTTGAGTCACGAGGAAGAACGTGGCAGCGCGTTGCAAAAAATCTCCAAGCTGGACATTAAAGGGCGCATCCAGCTCGCCATGAAAGGCACCAAGGAAGAGCGCTCGCTTCTGGTTCGAGACGGGACAAAGGTGGTGGCGCTAGCGGTCCTGGAGTCGCCTAAAATCAGCGATGCCGAGGTGGAGAGGTTCGCGACGCAAAAGAATGTGCTCGAAGCTGTGCTTCGCGCCATTCCGATGAAGCGCCGTTTCGTGAAGAACTATGCCGTAGTCCGCAACCTGACGTTCAACCCGCGCACTCCGCTGGACGTTTCACTTTCGCTGATCAAACATCTGCTCATCACGGACCTGCGGCACCTTTCGGGTAACAAAGAAGTGTCAGAGACTGTCCGAAAACTGGCACTGAAGATGTTCAAGCAAAAATTGGAGAGCGGCAGCAAGAGAAGCTGAGCCCCAGAATTAGCGGCCGGAACTGGTTTCCCGCCGCACCATCCCGCTACAATCAACGCATGGCTTCAATTCCTGACTCTGACCCCATCGCGGACCTGCTACGACACGCCAAAACTATCGCCGTCGTCGGACTCTCCAACAGCCCGCTGCGACCCAGTCACGGCGTCTCTGCCTACATGCAAACGCAGGGATACAGAATTATTCCTGTGAATCCGCGGATTCACGGCGCATTGGGGGAGAAGTCGTATTCGTCGCTTCTTAACGTTCCCGAGAAAATTGACATTGTGAATGTGTTTCGTCGTCCGGAGTTTGTGGGTGAGATCGTGGATGAGGCAATTCAGCTTAAGATCCCCGCGGTCTGGATGCAGGAGTCGGTGATCAACGAGAGCGCAGCAGAGAGGGCGCGTAAGGCGGGAATTTTTGTAGTGATGGATCAATGCATTTTGAAGGAGCATAGGGCGCGGTTCGGATAGTTCGTTTCCGCCCTGGGCGGCCGACGTATTGGGGAATTCCTGCATGCGGGTTGGGCGCCCAGACGATATTGTGGAAATATTCAGGCTTTGATGAAGATCACGGTGGCGTCGTCCTGTAATCCGGCGCCGTTCACGAACGAGCGCACATCTTCGAGAATGCTCTCGGGCGAAGCATTCGAACTGACCACATGACGTTCGAGCCGTGCCGGCCCGTACTCTTCCTCGGAAGCCTCGGCTGCCTCTGTAATACCGTCGCTATAAAACACCAGCCGGGAACCTGGGGAAAGATCAATCTCAACCTCAGAGAAGCCGCCCGCCGCCAGTCCCAAGGGCATGCCGCGATCGGTATCGAGAAAACGCGCACCGTTGTTGGTGACCAGCAGCGGACGCAAGTGGCCGGCGTTAGCAAAAGTCAATTTCCTGGAGGCCGGATCGAGCACGGCATAAACCATGGTCACGAACTTGCCGCTGGGAAAGTCCTGGACCATTAGATCATTCAGGCGGGCAAGCACTTCGCCGGGGCCGCAACCGGCTTCTGCGAGCGAGCGCAGCATTCCGCGTGTTGCCGACATTAAGAGCGCAGCGGCGGTGCCCTTGCCAGAAACGTCAGCCAGCACCAATCCCCATTTGCCGTCGCTCAACGGAATAAAGTCATACCAATCGCCGCCAACGGCGCCCGCGGGAATGCTCAGTCCAGAGATAGCAAATCCCGGAACATAGGGCGAACTCTTTGGCAGAAGCGCCTGCTGAATGACGCGAGCTTCGTGCGCCTCGCGACTCATGCGCTCGCGCTCCTGGCGCTCACGCTGGAACAGGCGCGCATTCTGCACGGCGACAGCCACGTGGTTGCACAGCGCTTGCAGAAGCCGGAGTTGCTCGGGCGGAAAAGCATTTAACTCAGGATGGGAAGCCGTAAACACACCGACCAATCGGTTATCGACCACCAGCGGGATGGCTACTTCCGACAGCGTCGACTCCTCGCACGCGATGTAATAGGGGTCCCTGCGCACGTCAGGTGCGTAGCGCATCTTGCCGGTGGCGGCCACATGGCCGACCATGCCATCTTTCCCGACTTTCAGAATTTGCCCTTTTTCATGAGTCGTGCAGCCGCAGACACCGGCGAGAATTAACTCGGCGCGCGGTTCATCGTGCAGATAGATGTTTGCTTCCAGGCACCCGAAAGAAGAGGCAATCTCGTGGACAACTTTGTCGATGAGCTGATCGAGATCGAGGATGGAGGTAATCTTCTGCGCGGCTTTTTGCAGTCTGAGCAGATCTTCGACTTGATGGAATTGCAGGTCCCGCGTAGCGAGGTGATCCGGGTGCGTCGTGGGTACGCTCGTGGCCATGGTTCCTCGCAGTGATCCGCCGCGGTGCCGTCAGAAGGGACGGCGTTTCACCAAAATAGATGCGAGGCTACTTGCCTAGGATTCGCTTTTATTGTCTTCAGAACGCTTGCTCGCTCGCGAGCGGATGCGCTTAATCTCCTCGATGCGCTCGCGAATTCGCTTCTCGATTCCTTCAGTGGTGGGATGGTAATAGACACGGTCGCGCAGATTGTCGGGGAGACACTGCATGTCAGCAACTTTATCTGCGAAATCGTGAGCGTATCGATAGCCTTGACCATAACCCAGGCCCTTCATTAATCCGGTGGGAGCATTGCGAAGATGCAGCGGGACCGATTCGGCGGCGGTGCGTTCGACATCCTGCTGCACATCGCTGTAGGCGGCATACAGAGCATTCGATTTTGGGGCAACGGAGAGATACACGACTGCCTGCGCGAGCGCCAAATTGCCTTCGGGCATGCCGATGAAGTCGACCGCGTCGCGAGCGGCCATGCAAAGCGATAGCGCGTTGGGATCGGCCAGCCCGATGTCTTCGACCGCCATGCGAACCACACGGCGCGCGATGTAGAGTGGATCCTCGCCGGCCTCCAGCATGCGGCCCAGCCAATACAGCGCCGCATCGGGATCGCTGTTGCGCACAGACTTGTGCAGGGCGGAGATGAGGTTGTAATGCTCCTCGCCGGCTTTGTCGTAAAGCAGGACACGTTTTTGCAGCGCGTCTTGGACAATTTCGTCGGTTATCTCTGCCCCGATTTCTTTGCCGGCATGGCTTCGCGCGAGCGAAGCGGCAACCTCGAGAACGTTGTAAGCACTGCGAGCATCGCCGCTCGAGTAGGCGGCGATCTTTTGCAAAACTTCGTCTGATGCCTGCAGCTTCATCGTTCCCAAACCGCGTTGTTCGTCGGCAAGAGCGCGGTGCAGGAGGGCCACGATCTGATCTTCAGTCAGAGGTTTCAGAACATACACGCGACTCCGGGAGAGCAGCGCAGAAATAATTTCGAATGACGGATTCTCAGTCGTTGCGCCGATAAGCCGGATGTTGCCTTTTTCCACGTGGGGAAGGAATGCATCCTGCTGTGCTTTATTGAAGCGGTGTATTTCGTCGATAAAGACGATTGTGCGCGTGCCATATTGGCGCGCACGCTCGGCGTCGGCCATGACCTGCTTGATTTCCTTGATACCGGCCAATACTGCAGAGAATTGGATGAAGTCGGCTTTGGTCAGGTGAGCGATGATTTGCGCCAATGTCGTCTTGCCCGTGCCCGGAGACCCCCAGAAGATGAGCGAGCCGGTATCGTCGCGCTCGATTTGTGTACGTAACGGCTTGCCCGGGCCGACGAGATGCTCCTGGCCGACAAATTCGTCGAGCGTGCGCGGGCGCATGCGATCGGCAAGCGGGCGGGTGCGATCGTCTGGATTTTCAGCGCTCGGGATGGGTTGAAAGAGGCTCACGTTTCAAATTTGCGATTTCCGATTTTCGAATTGCCGAGTGTCGTTGCCGTGCCCGGGCACTTGGTGGGCTTCTCGTTGCAGTTCAGCGCCAACGAATTGGCAATCCTGAATCATTATCTTTGCTTCGATATTTCATACAGCACAATGCTGGCTGCGATTCCTGCGTTCAGCGATTCCACTTTAGAGGAATGCGGGATGACCACTACTTCGTCCATCTCTGAGATCAGATCGCGGGGAAGCCCGCCTCCTTCGTTGCCGATGAAGATGGCGAGCTGGCCTGTAAGCTTTGCTTTGGAAAGAGTGATGCCTTTGTGCGACGAAGTTGCGATCAGCCGCAGACCTTGCGCCCGCATTGCGCCCAGCATTGCATCAAGCTTTGTCCGCGCGATGGGTACGCGAAATACCGATCCTGCCGACGCCCGGACTAGCTTGGAATTAAAGGGGCTGACTGTGCCTTCTCCAAGCAGCACGCCGGCTGCTCCAAAAGCCTCAGCCGAGCGCAGAATTGTGCCTAGATTGCCGGGATCTTGCACACCGGCGATAGCGAGCAGCGGCCCGGCCTGTGCTCTAGCGATCACGTCATCGGGCGAGTGCTCCTTCCAGCGAACAAGTGCCGCCACGCCTTGCGGAGTCTCGCTGGGGACAGCGCTCGCGAACAGCTTGTCAGGAAGGAGCAGGGTTTCAACATTTGCGCCGATCTGGGGCAGCAGCCTCGCGACCGTGTTTTGCGTTGAATTACTGAAGAACACCGCGCGAAAGCGAAGCCCGCTGCGAATGGCTTCTTCCAGAATACGGACGCCATCGATGGCACAGTAACCATCCGGAGTAAGCTCCCCGTGGGCGAAGGCTCGACGCAATTCCTTTACGAGAGGGTTGTGCCTGCCTTCGATGGGGCGAAGGCGGTGATGCAGCGGCTCCTTTCGGTTTCGATTCTGAGGCTGGACTTTGGCCAGAAAGGACTCCTATCCTGCGGCAAACGACGGTGAGATATTAGCAGCAGGCCTGGTAGTGGTGCAGTTTAGTAAGGAAGCGAGCCAAACGCGCGATTATTGCGTCGCAAGGCACGCGACGCTTCGGCGCGGCTCGCCCAGACCCTTCGCTGCGCAAAGAACGCTTGCTCAAGGATGACAATCAAACTGCACCACGACCCGCAGGTCTGCTCCCCTTGCTGGGCGGTCCCGTGTTATGTTAGGTTTCCGCAATTTTAGGAACACGGAACCAGAGGGGGCGGTAGTGCGCGCCGAGATTGTGAAAATAAGTAGCGAGCGACCAGAGCCGTCGCTGATCCGTTACGCGGCGGACAAGATTCGCTCCGGCGAAGTGTTGGGCATGCCCACGGATACGTTTTATGGGCTTGCCGCTGATCCCTTTAATCTGCGTGCGGTCGACCGCGTGTATGACATCAAATCGCGCTCGCGTCACAAGCCGTTGTCGTTGCTAATTGAAAGCGTGGATCAGGCTGAGGAGTTGACGCAGCCGCTGCCGGAAGAATTCTATGTGCTGGCGCGGCGTTTCTGGCCAGGGCCGTTGACGATTATCGTAAAAGCTTCGTCGAAACTGCCTCTGAAGGTGACCGCGAACACGGGTAACGTCGCCTTGCGCGTGCCCAATGCCAAGATTCCCCTCTCCGTAGTGCAAGCCGCGCAGATTCCTATCACGGCCACGTCGGCAAATCTGAGTGGTGAGAACGAATGCACCACGGCGGTCGCGGTCCGCGATCAGCTTCAGGATCGGATCTCCATTATCGTCGACGGCGGGACCTCGCCGCGTGAAGTTGCATCGACAATCGTCGACCTTACTGATGAAGAAGCCCGCTGGCGCATCTTGCGTGAAGGCGCCATTCCCGCCCCAGAAATCTCCGAGTTTTTCGCACAAGGATGAGTGCGGCAGCAGCCATGCGAATTTCGAAAGGCCGGTCGTTTTGGCTGATCGGAGTAATCGCGGCTGTGTTTGCGGGGCTTTTCCTCTCGATTTGCATAGGTATCGTCCACGATGCCTCGCTTCAGGAACTGCACCCAGCCGATGCGATTGTCGTTTTTGGCGCTGCTGAGTACGCTGGCCGGCCATCACCGGTATTTCGAGCGCGCCTGGACCATGCGTACGAACTTTTCCAGCTTGGAATGGCTCCAGTTGTAATCACCTCAGGAGGCGCCGCAGCGGATCCTAAATTCAGCGAAGGCGGAGTTGGCCACGATTACCTAAAGCGGCGAGGAATTCCAGATTCCAGTTTGATCGCTGAAACGCAGGGTTCGGATACGGCTGAGTCGGCGAAGCGAGTGGGAGTGATCTTGCGGGCTAATCATATGAGTAGCTGCATCGCGGTGAGCGATGAGTATCACGTTTTTCGGATTCGCAGGCTGCTGGAGGATGAAAGAGTGCGAGTGTATGTGGCGCCCCGCCCGGAATCCAAGCCGCACTCCCTCTGGCTGCGGGCATGGGCAGTGACACGGGAAGCGGTCAGCTACATCGCGTGGAGGTTGCATGTGCGTGGGTGAATCGCGCGCGATTCTAACGCTGTCGGTGTCGTTAATTCTTTCTCCCGGGCGGGCTGGTGATTTTCCATCTGCGGCGCAAGCCTTCCTATTGCTTTGACTTTCAATCCAGTCGCACCTTCGCACGTATAAGACTTACCAGCCCATCCGTTTTCGCAATTCCGTGATGTGTGCCACGTGATGGCGTCCGTGCCAGGAATAAAGCGCAAGGTTCTTCTCCAATGGCATGATTCCGAGCTCTGGGTGCTTGAATGTCCGCTTCCATTCTTCGAATTTCATCGAGCGCAGGACGCGCACAAAGCGGTCGTGCAGAGATTCCAATAATGCAACCGAGACTTCCAGCGGCGTGGATTGGCAGTCAGGCAATTGCGCCCAGCGATCCTCCATGTAAGGTTTGATCGTAGGCTCATCCTCGGTGAGGGCCAGTTTGAAGCGAATATATGCGTTCATGTGGCTCTCAGGCACATGGTGGACAACCTGCCGCACCGTCCAGCCGCCTTCGCGGTAAGGGGTTTCGATCTGCTGTGGCGATAGGCCCTGAATTGCGGCGCGAAGGCGGGCGGGCGTTTGCTCGATATCATCGATGAACTTATTCCGCTGCTGCTCAGTCGGCGGGCCGTCGCAAGCAAACTTTCCGATGGGATAGCGTGGGTCGCTCATTTTACCTCCATATAAGACGGGGATTACGTAGGCCAAAATTCTAAATGCAGGAGCGTGAACCGAGAACCAAATTAATCATGAAAAAAAGAACTGCCCTTGATGAAGGAATTGCCCAGCCCTCAGGATCCCTGGTAGTGGGCTGTTTTGAAATTAGGTGGAATCAAATGGCAGCCGCTTGTAAAAGTACATAATGATGCAAGCAATCACGGGAACGCCAAACGTGTGAACCAAGCTCTCCTTCGTTTTGCTGATTACGTCCCAGAAAGCGGAAACCGCTAAAATTGAGCAGAATATTCCGAGAGCATCTTCCCATGCCGTGCTTTTGACAGTGTTCATGCCGCCTGTGCAGTCGTGCGTGCCTCCAATAATCCCACCAATTCCTCTAAGCTCCAAACATGATCTGCGATTCCGGCCTCCATCGCAGGCGTCACGCGCAAGGTTTGATGGACACGGCAGAAATTGTAATACGCTGTCGGTTGCCAATTGCGAGTGCTCAGATTTCAAAACAGCCCACTACCGGACCCCTTGGCTCACTTTAGCGAGAAGAACGGAACCGTCGCGGCGGCCAGGATTGCAGCCAGCAGCGTACTCAACAAATTGACCGCATCGTTGCCGATGCGGCCTTGGCGCTCCAGCGAAGCGCCAAGAACACTGTCGAAGAACATACCGGCTGTGGCCGCGCCGAGGCAGTTCGGCAGATATTGCCACGGCAGCAGCCCCACAGCGATCGATATTCCTGCAATTACTGCAGCGGATAAGATGCCAGCAAGCGTGCCTATAATGCTAACTGCACCGTTGGTACCAGTCGGAACGGGTTCCCAGGTGGTGATCAGGCGCGGCTGGCGGTTCGCAGTCTGCCCAAGTTCACTCGAAACAGTGTCTGCACCGGCTTCCGCAAAGGCGGCAACCATTGCAAGCAGGAACAGCGAATTGCGGTGTGAGAACGAGTAGAAGATTGCACAAGCCGCGGCCACTCCAAGGTTGGCGCTGACCTGCGATGCCTTGCGCCCTTCCGGGCCCTCCGCAATTCCGAGGATCTGTTTTCTACGATAGCCAAATCTGGTGGCAATCCACGTCAGGGCGAATACTGAAATGAGGCCAATGAAGGCGCCTAGTCCGGCGGACGCAATCAGGGCAAAACAGATGACCGCCCCGGCGACCGCGCCGGATCGGCTCACTCCCCGCATAAAGCGCGCCAAGGCCGTGAAGACAACTGTGGTTATTGCGGCAATCCAGAGGGAATTGCTGTCCATTCTGCCTGCTAAAGCTGTAACAGCGATCAGCCGATGGTTCTCCATCGCAAATTACTGGACACTACAAGATGTAGTATGGCCCTGGTCCGCATACCAGGAATTCGGCTTTGATTCTGGATTACCGTCTCTGGTTCATGCATCCAAGTGCCGAAACCTAGTTTAAACTCACTAATCTGGCGCGCTTTGGCGCCATCCTGAGTACGGAGCGAAATTATGGCGGCCTCGGTTTGGTCTGGCTATCTTACCTTCGGCTT
>Ga0209468_1001098_pt1 | contig 12205 bp, 7 predicted proteins | sample GraSoiAngelo_102_FD_185871 | JGI IMG/M metagenome (GOLD analysis project Ga0209468, IMG submission 185871) | Grasslands soil microbial communities from the Angelo Coastal Reserve, California, USA - 14_0903_02_40cm (SPAdes) (version 2) | ecosystem: Environmental > Terrestrial > Soil > Grasslands ...
CCGCAGCCGTACGTCGTCCCTGGCGGCCGGTTCCGCGAGGTCTACTACTGGGACTCGTATTTCACGATGCTGGGGCTCGTCGCGAGCGGCCGGACCGATCTGGTGCGCAGCATGCTCGACAACTTCGCGTACCTGATCCGGACCGTCGGGCACATCCCCAACGGCAACCGGACGTACTATCTCAGCCGCAGCCAGCCGCCGTTCTTCGGCGCCATGGTCGGGCTGTACGCCACGGCGACCGACACCACCCAGGCGCTGACCTACCTCGATGCGCTCGAGTCGGAGCACGCCTTCTGGATGGACGGTGCGGAGCGGCTCGCGCCGGCGCAAGTGTACCGCCGCGTCGTGCGGCTGCCCGACGGATCAGTGTTGAACCGTTACTGGGACGACCTTGCCGAGCCGCGGCCCGAGTCGTATCGCCCGGACTACGAGCTGGCGCAGACACTGCCTGCGCCGCAGCGGGAGGCGTTTTACCGGAACGTCCGGGCTACGGCCGAGAGCGGCTGGGATTTTTCGAGCCGCTGGCTGCGCGACCCGAAGGACCTGCGTACGCTGGAAACGACCGAGCTGCTCCCGGTCGATCTCAACTGCCTCCTCTACCACGCCGAGCGGACGATCGTCGCGCTGCGGCGCGTCCGCGGGCGGCCGGGAGACCGGGACGTGGCGGACCGGTTCGCGCGCGCCGCCGAGGCCCGTCGCCAGGCGCTGCTCAACGCCTCGTATGAGCCGGGCGCCGGGTTCTTCTTCGACGTCCGCTGGCGGACGGGCGTGCGCGTGACGGATCGCCCCACCATCGCCGCCGCGGCCCCACTGTACTTCGGGCTCGCCACGCCCGACCAGGGTCGCAAAGTTGCCGCGCAGCTGGAGCGGCTGTTCTTGAAGCCGGGCGGATTCGTACCGACGCTGGTCGCCTCGGGTCAGCAGTGGGACGCGCCCAACGGGTGGGCGCCGCTCGAGTGGCTCGCGATCGAGGGGGTGCGCCGCTACGGGCGTGGCGACCTGGCCGCTGTCGCGCGCGATCGCTGGCTCGCCTTGAACCGGCGGACCTATCGTGCGACCGGCAAGATGACCGAGAAGTACGACGTCGTGAACCTCGAGCGGCGTGCCGGCGGCGGCGAGTATCCGACGCAGGACGGGTTCGGGTGGACCAACGGGGTGGCGCTGGCGCTGCTCGGGCAGGCGAGCTCCGAAAAAAGATAGCGTCGGGGATGTATGAGGGACTGAAGTCCCACCTCGGCGGCAGCGCGTCCTTAAGGACGCCCCCCGGCCGAGCAGGGACTTCAGTCCCTCATACACAATCGCAGGACGGCACTCGATCAGTCCCCCTTAGTCGCTCTTCGGTCGCAATCGCTCCAGCACGTACGCCGTGGTGATCAGCGCGGCGTGGGACAACCCCTGCGGAAAGTTGCCCAGCTGCTCGCCCGTGGCGGGATCGATTTCCTCGGCGAACAGGCCGAGCGGGTTGGCGCGTCGCAGCAGATTGTGGAACAGCCGCTCGCCCTCGTCGAAATCGCCGGCCATGGCGAGCGTCTGCGCCAGCCAGAAGCTGCAGGCGAGGAACGCGCCTTCGTCGCCGCCCAAGCCGTCGGGGGATTTATAGCGATAGATGAGTTCCTCGCACGACGTGGCGAGCTCGCGCCGCACTGCCGCGATGGTGCTCCGCACGCGGGGGTCGGCGCGGGGCAGGAACCGCACCTTGGGGATCACGAGCAACGCGGCGTCGAGCTGGGGCTCGCCATAGACCTGCACGAACGTCTGGCGGACGGGATCCCAGCCGCGCTCCAGCACCTCGGCGTGCACCAGCTCGGCCTCGCGCCTCGGTTCAGCGCCACCCAGGCCATGACCTTGCTGAACACGAAGTGCTTCGGCTCCTGGCGCGGCTCCCAAATGCTCAGGTCCGGCTCGCGCCAGTGCGTCGCGGTCCAGTCCACGAGATGCTGCAGCACCTTCCACACGCCTTCGGTCATGGCGTGATGGCGCCGCCAGATGTCGACGGTATCGAGCAGCTCGCCGTAGACGTCGAGCTGAAACTGCTGGGCCGCGCCATTGCCCACGCGCACCGGCCGCGCACCGCGGTACCCGTCGAAATGCTCGAGCACCTGCTCCGGCAGGTCGCGCCGGCCATCCACGCCGTACATGATCTGTACGTGACGCGCGTCGGCCCGCCGACACACCCGCTTGAGGAACTGCAGGAACCCGTCCGCCTCGGCGTAGAACCCCACGCGGTCGAGCGCGAACAGCACGAACGCCGCATCCCGCAACCAGGCGTAGCGATAGTCCCAGTTCCGCCCGCCGCCCCCCCCGGGAGTTTCCGGCAGCGACGTCGTGGGCGCGGCGATGATGGCGCCCGAGGGCTCGTAGCAGCACAGCTTGAGGGCCAGGGCGCTGCGCTCCACTTCCTGGCGGTACGGACCCTGGTACTGCAGCCGCGAGGACCACTCGTCCCACCAGCGGGCGGTCGCGTCGAGTTTCTCCTGCGAGCGGTAATGCGCGACGGCATATACCTCATCGTCGTCGCACCGCAACACGAACCAGGCGGCCTCGTCCATGGCGAGGCTCAAGCGGGCGGTGGCGCGCGCGGGCTCGATCTGCCACGCCACGTCCGGCGCGGAGGAGAGGGTGGCGACGTCGTCCTCCGCGTCGGTGGCGAGCACGCCGCAGGCGCGCCGGGCCAGCACGGGCTGACGCGTGCCGTAGTCGAACCGGGGCTCGAATACGACCTCCGCCTCGCAGGCGCCCCGGGTGCACTGCACGCGCCGGTGAATCTCGGTGCGCCCCTCGCGGGCGGGCCCGGCGGGCATGAAGTCCGTGACGACGAGCACACCCCCCGATTCGATGCGGAACGTCGTCACCAGGATGTTGGTGCCCGGGAGGTAACGGTGCTCGGTCGTCGCCGGCACCGTGGGCGCGATGCACCAGCGGCCGCCTCGGACCTGATCGAGCAGCGCGGCGAACACGCTGGGCGAATCGAAGCGGGGTGCGCACAACCAGTCGATCGAGCCGTTGCGCCCGACCAACGCCGCGGTGTGGAGGTCACCGATCACGCCGTAATCGCCCACGGGGAGGAAGCTCATCGCGCCGGAAATCTACGTACCCCGGAGGCGCGGCGACGGCGGTGCATTCCCACGGCCCTGCCGGTAGATTATTCGGGCCGTCGTCTCTCGAGAGGCTGTCGTGCGCCCGCGTGGTTTGATCCTGTGCCTGGCAGGCTTTCTGGTCGCCTTCCCGCTCGTCGCGCAGTCGGCGCGCCCCGGGATGGTGGTGTTGAATCTGCGGTTCGACGGCGCGTACGCCAACGTGCTCAAGCCGGGGGACACCGCGGTGGTCCGCGCCGCGACGAGCCGGCTGCTCGCCACGCTGCGCGCCTTCGACGGCGTCGCCGTCGTCGATTCTGCTACGGTGGCCGCCGCGGTGACCGCCGCCGAAGCCGACGGCAATCCGTGCGACAATGCGTGCGCGCGAGTCCTGGCGCGGCGGCTCGGTGCTCGCTGGGTGGCGAAGGGCACCGTCTCGAAGACGAGCAACCTGGTCTGGCTGCTGCGCGCGGAGCTGTTCGACGCGACCACGGGCAAGGCGGTCCTGGCGGACAACTACGAGCTGAAAGGCGACGCCGCCCGCATGGCGCCGGCGGGTGCGCACGTGTTTGCCCAGCGGGTCGAACGGGCCGTCGCGGAGCGCCACGCCGCCGCCGTGGATCCGTAACCCGGTGAACGAGGAGGTCCTCCATGCGTCCCGCGTTGCTGCTTTCGCTGCTGCTCGCCCCGATCGCCATCGCCGCTCAGGAGACCGCGTCGGACACGCTCCTCACCGTCGCGCATTACCTCGATTGGGAGCAGGCGAGCGAGCCGCAGATCTCGCCCGACGGCGCGCAGATCGTGTACACCCGCCGCTGGGTGAACAAGCTGGAAGACAAGTGGGAGTCGGCGCTGTGGATCATGAACGCGGACGGCTCGCATCAACGCTTCCTCGTCAAGGGATCGGGTGCCCGCTGGTCGCCGGACGGGACGCGGATCGTGTATCTCGCCGAGGGCGAGACCAAGGGGACGCAGGTCTTCGTGCGCTGGATGGATGCCGAGGGGGCGGTCACGCAGGTCACGCGCGTGGAGGAGACGCCCGCGGACGCGCGCTGGTCGCCCGACGGCAAGGCGATCTCGTTCGCGATGCTCGTGCCCGACTCGACGCCGTGGAAGATCTCGATGCCGCAGCCGCCCGCGGGCGCGAAGTGGACTCCGGCGCCCCGCGTGGTCGATGAGCTGCACTACCGGCAGGATCGTGTCGGCTTCATGAAACAAGGCTTCACTCATCTCTTCCTCGTTCCGGCGGAGGGCGGGACGCCGCGCCAGCTCACCGCCGGGCACTGGAACGTAGGGGCCCGCTTCGACGGTCTGTCGGGCCGCGTCGGCTACGACTGGACACCAGACGCCAAGACGCTGGTGTTCGACGGGCTGCGCGACACGACGGGGGACGATCAGTACCGGGTCTCCCGCATCTACGCGCTCGACGTCGCCACGGGCGCGATCCGCACGCTCGTGTCCCGCGCGGGCTATTGGGCCGACCCGACCGTGTCCCCCGACGGCCGCACGGTGGCGTTCGCGGGAGCCGATTCCAGCGGTCAGACCCACCGGACGTCCGACCTGTACACGATCGGGATCGACGGCTCCGGCATGCGGGATCTGTCGCGCTCGCTCGACCGCGATCCGGGCGACCTCACCTGGGCGCCGGACGGCAAGGCGATCTACTTCACCGCGCCCGATCGCGGTGCCATCAATGTCCACGTGGCGGACCTGGCGGGTGGTGTGCGCGACGTGACGCAGGGCGCGCAGGTGGTGTCGCTCGCCTCGGTGGCGCACACCCTCGTGGCGGTCGGCGTCCTGAGCGATCCCACCCATCCCGCCGACGTGGTGCGGCTCGATCTCCGCAAGCCGCAGGGGCTGGCGCGGCTCACGCACGTGAACGACGACGTCCTGGGGGATAAACGGCTGGCGCGCACCGAGGAGATCTGGTACGGCTCGAGCGGCGGCACGCGGGTGCAAGGGTGGATCGTCACACCGCCGTCATTCAGCGCGGGCAAGAAGTATCCCCTGCTGCTCGAGATCCACGGCGGGCCGTTCGCGATGTACAACGTCGGGTTCAGCTACATGTTCCAGAACTTCGCGGCGAACGGCTACGTGGTGCTGTTCGTCAACCCGCGCGGCAGCACCGGCTACGGGGACCGCTTCTCCAACGGGATCGATCACGACTACCCCGGCCCCGACTACGACGACCTCATGGCCGGCGTGGACGCCGTGATCGGGCGCGGGTTCGTGGACACGACGCGGATGTACGTGGCGGGGTGCTCGGGAGGCGGCGTGCTCTCGAGCTGGGTGATCGGCCACACGACACGCTTCGCCGCCGCCGCGGTGCGCTGCCCCGTGATCGACTGGATCGCGATGGCGGGCCAGACCGACATCCCGCTCTTCACCTACAGCTTCTTCCACCAGCCGTTCTGGGAGAAGCCCGACGAGTGGCTGGCGCATTCGTCGCTCATGTACGTGGGCCACGTGACCACGCCGACGCTGCTGATGACGGGGGAGCTCGATCGGCGCACGCCGATCCCGCAGACCGAGGAGTACTACGCGGCGCTCAAGATGCGGCACGTCCCGACCGTGATGCTGCGGTTCAGTGACGAATTCCACGGCACGGGATCGAAGCCGTCCAACTTTATGCGCACGCAGCTGTACATGCTCAGCTGGTTCGAGAAGCACAAGGCAGCCGGGGAGGCCGCGGCCAGCAGTCAAGGCACCCGGTAACCGGCGCCACACGGGAGGTGCGCATGTCCTGGTTGAGGGAATCAGCAGGTGCCGTGGTCGTCGCTGCCCTCGTCGCTCCGGCTACAGCGGCGGCCCAGGGCCTCCGGCCGCAATTCGGCGTGGCGGCCGGTGTGGCGCTTCCCACGGGCGACTATCACGCGGCCGCGAGCGGTGACGGGTTCAATAGTGCTTGGGAGGGGATGGCGCTCGTCGCCTTGAAGCTGGCCCGGTGGCCGGTTGGGCTCCGCGCGGACGTAACCTATGGCACCAACGGCGCGAACGACCAGCTCAAGGCGGCCCTCACTTCCTCCTTCGGCCAACCGTCGGACGAGAAGACTAAGCTGCTGGGCGGAAACGTCGATCTGACCTTCCCGTTTGGGTCGGCTGCTCGCGTCCAGCCGTACCTGCTTGGCGGGATCGGGGTGTACCACATCACGATTTCGGTGACCTCGGGGGGCTCCGCCGCGGATAACTCCGGGACCAAGTTCGCGTGGAACCTGGGTGGGGGGGTGGCCTATCGCGTGCGCGGCGCCGCGTTGTTCGTGGAAGCCCGCTCCCTCAACGTGGCAGCGCTGGCGGGCTTTCCCAGAACGACGCTGCTCCCGATCACGGCCGGCGTGCGGTTGGGCGGCCGCTAGGCGGCCGCTCGCCCTGGAGCGGGGAGCGCCGTTACGGCCCGAGCCGCGCCTGGAGTCGATAGCGGCCCCCGAACACCCCCCCGCCGAAGCTTCCTGCGACGGCGACGTAATAGGTACCGGGGCTGAGCGAGCGCGTCAGGCGCGAGCAGAAGTTGAGATGGGTCCGGTCGATAAAGCCGGCGCTCGTGATGAAACTGCTCCCGGCGTCGAACAGACCGATTGCCGTTGCGTCCTCGAGCGCAAAACCGCAGGCCGCCCCCCAGCCCGAGGTCTCGAACGTGTAGGTCGCGGCCGCGGGAATCGTCACGCGATACACATCGATGGTCGCGGTATCGATGATCGCACCCTGCGTATAGCCACCGATCGCCAAGGGAGTCGCCCCTGCGATGGTATGGCTGGGCTCGAGCTGGATCGGCAACCCGATCGAGAAGGAAACGCGATGCGGCCCCGCGCCCAAGACCGTGAAGGCACTCGGGACCGCTGGGTCGCCGAACGCGCCCCACAGCCTGCCGGGACTGCCCACCTGTTGATCCCCGCTCTCGTCGGTGCCGCCGTAGAGGAAGTAAGACCCGTCCTCTACATCGCTGAACGAGAATTCCCCTCCCGCTTGGGCGAGCACGGTCTGCACGGTGGCCCCCGTGGCCGCGGAGTAGAGGCGCGCATAGCGCCGCGCTGGCGGGCCGTGACTTTGGGTCAAGCTGTTGTACGCGTTCACCAGTCCCGCTCCGTACCGATTTGCCGGACCGACCGCATAGCTCGTCAGGCGGGAACGCAACGCGGCCGCCGTCAACGCAGGGTTCTGAGCCAAGAGCAGGGCGGCCACGCCCGAGACATGTGGTGCCGCCATCGACGTGCCTTCCGCATACGCGTATGCGGGCGCTTTACGGGTGAAGTCCCACGCGGTAGAAACGACCAGATCGGTCAAGTCGCCAAGACCGAGGTTGCCCCCCGGGGCTCGGATGCCGACGAATGAGCCGAAGCTCGAATACGGGGTCGGGGAGCCGTCAGGGCCCACCGCAGCGACGGCCAGGACCTCCGGGTAGGCAGCCGGATACTCGGGGTCGGAGCTTCCAGCGTTGCCCGCCGCCGCCACGAGCAGCGCGCCAGCGCTCGCGGCGCTCTTGATCGCGTTGTGCTCCGTCGTCCCACTGTCCGGACCTCCGAAGCTCATGTTGATGATCCTGGCACCGCTACTCGCCTGCACCGTGCCGCCCGCTCCGTTGTCCGCCGGTAGACCCGCCGCGTAGAGGATCCCTTGGGCTTCGTCGTACTCGTTCCCGAATCCCCCAACGCCGAACGCGCGCACGGGACGGATTCTCACCGTCCAGTTCACGCCGGTCACGCCGATTCCGTCGTTGCCCACGGCCCCGATCGTGCCCGCCACGTGAAGGCCGTGGCCGAAATTCACGGGAATGAAGCAGGTCCCGGTTGCGCTAGGCGTGTATGACGCTGGGATGGTCGGGTCGGGGTCGTAGCCGTTCCCGTCACCGGCATTGCTGACCGTGTCACGGGTGCACAGGATCAGGGAGTCGACCAGACTGACGAAGTCGTACCCGTCCGCCGTCAGGTTCGCCGCGATCGCCGGATGGTCGAAGCGAATCCCGTCGTCCACCACGGCGACCAATACCGAGGCGCTCCCGGTGGTAAGCGACCAGGCGCGCGGCAGGTCGATGAGACCGTAGTGCCAGGACTGGTACGGGTACAGCGGATCATTGGACGTCGTCTGCGCCGCCGCGGCGGCGGCACCGTCCATCCCGTTCAGGGAGCGGGCGGTCTCATCCAGCCAGATGAGTCGATTGCGCGTCACAGCGGCGATGGCCGCGTCTGGGCGCAACGCCGCCGCTACCGCGTCCAGCTGCGTCGTGTCCGCAACGCGGATCCTTGCCGTGAGGATCGTGGGTGAGACGCCCGCAACCGCCGCGCCCTGAAGTGCCATAGCGGCCAGGCGCGAGCGGATTGCCGTCCCGAACGCTCGCACGCCCGCCGGCGCCGCGAGCGCTGCCGTGCCCACGGGCGGTGCACCGAGCACCGTGTGCCGGAAGGTGGCAATCAGGTCGTGCGGCGTAAACGCCGGACGCGGTCCTCGCGTGAGGTGCATTCCGACGGACAGCACCGGCAGTCGCGGCAATGAAGCCGTTCTCGAAGCGGTGCGCGGCACCAGCGCCGCCACCGGGGCAGTGCCGAATGCGGGGACGGCCGCGCTGACAGTGATGATGCCGCTGACGGCCGCGGTCCGTGGAATCCATCCGGTTGGTGCGGTTTCCCCGCTGCAACCGGCCAGCGTGAGCGCAACCAAGGCGATGACGAGGGTCCGCATTTACGAAAGATGGCGCAGCTAGCGGGCGCCGGTCAACGCCTGTTTCACCCGCTCCTGCAGCGCCTGCAGGTGCCCTGTGAGCCACCCTTCCTCCCGCATCCCTTCTGCCCGCGTCGCCGCCACCCACGCGGCCATGATACCCGAACGCTCGACGTACCCGACCACGCGTGTCGGGTCGTCGCGGCTCACGACGGGAAGCAGTTCGACCTCGTGTTCGAGCAGCTTGACCAGGGCGTGCTCGAGCAGCTCATCGGGGTACGCCGTGGCGGGCGGCTCGTCCGCGACCTGGAGCACCGGAGGCTCCATCACGTCCCGGACCTGGAGGAGATGCAGCGGGTTCACGATGTATTCGCGCGTCAGGTGGTACCCACGGCGCGCGACCTTCTCGGTGAGGATCGAGCGCTTCATGAGGAGCACGGTCACCGCGTGGGCGGCGGCGCAGGCCACGAACAGTCCCGCGAGCACGTTGACGTCGTGTGTGAGCTCCAGGACGAACACGACGGCTGTGAACGGCGAGCGCATCGTGCCGCCCATCATTGCCCCCATGCTGATCGCGGCCCACAGTCCGGCGTCGCCCGCCGGGATCCAGGGGGCCGCGAGAGCGCCGAGCGAGCCCCCCATGATGAGGAGCGGCGCAAGCACGCCCCCGGATGTGCCCGAGCCCAGGGCCGCAGCCCAGATCACCGCCTTCGTCAGCAGCAGCCCGACCAGCGCGACGCCGACCAGCCGTCCGGTGAGCAGGTCGTGGATCGTGTCGTAACCGACGCCCAGCGCCCGCGGGTAGAGGAGGCCGCCCAATCCTACCACGGCGCCGCCCAGCAGGGGCCACCACATCCAGTGGACCGGCAGCTTGCGGAACAGGTCTTCGCAGGCGTACACCAGCCAGGTGAGGAGCCCCGACCCGAACCCGGCTACGATACCGAGCCCCAGCGCGGCGAAGAGCTCCGGCCACGCCAGCAGCGCGTGGGGCGTCACCGGGAACAGCGGCCCGCTGCCGAGCAGCGGCACTCGCACCGCCCCCGCGACCGCTGCCGCGCAGGCAACCGGAATGAAGCTGCGCGGCTTCCATTCGAAGAGCAGCAGCTCTATCGCGAGCAGGGCCGCGGCCACCGGTGTGCCGAACACCGCCGCCATCCCGCCCGCGGCGCCCGACACCAGGAGCGTCTTGCGTTCGGCGGGCGACAGGTGAAACGCCTGGGCGAAGAGCGAGCCGAAGGCGCCGCCCGTCATGATGATCGGCCCCTCGGCGCCGAACGGTCCGCCCGTGCCGATCGCGATCGCGGAAGACAAGGGTTTGAGGATCGCGACCTTCGCGGACATGCGGCTCTGACCGATCAAAATCGCTTCGAGTGCTTCCGGAATGCCGTGACCGCGGATCCGCTCCGATCCGAACCGCGCCATGAGGCCGACCACCAATCCGCCGAGCACCGGGATCGGGAGGACCCAGAGGCCGAGCCGGCTGTCGGCGGGTGACGCGAGCGTTCCCGCGAGGCGGTGGAAGTACGCCAGGTTGGTGAACAGACCGATCAAGCGGACCAGTCCCAGGGCCACGAACGCGCTGATGACGCCGATGAGGGCGGCCATAATCGCCAGGCGGACGACACGCCGGTCGGCGGTGAAATCGCCGAGCGGTGCGTCGACCGAGGGAGTGGGGGCCATTGGGAGACAGGAAGGAATGTAACCACGGTGCCGCGGCTGCTGTCGCGGCACCGGTTTCGCTCCGAAACCCGGTTTCCGGTGTGCCTCTAGCTTGTGGCTTCTCCTGCTTCCCGCGCCAGTAGTTCCTTCTTTCGCTCGATCCCCCAGCGGTATCCGCCCAGGTCCCCGTCGGCCCTCACGACTCGGTGGCACGGCACCACGATCGCGACAGGGTTCGTGGCGCATGCTCTCGCGACGGCGCGCGTGGCTTTCGCGTTCCCCATCGCCCGAGCGATCTCGGAGTAGGAGCGCGTGCTCCCGTACGGGATCTTGCGCAGCGCTTCCCACACGCGCCGCTGGAACGCGGTGGCGCGCACGTCCACCGGCAGGTCGAGATGCGGCTGGCGCCCGTCGAGATGGGCGGTGATTTCGGCCACCCAGGACCGCAGCGTGTCGTCGTCGCGGGCGATCGTGGCGGCGGGGAACTCGGCGTGCAGACCTTGCTCGAGCGCGGGGGCGTCGTCGCCGATGCCGACGCGGCAGATGCCGCGCACGGTCGCCGCAACGAGCAGCCGGCCGAGCGCGCAGGGGACGACGGCGAACGCGATGCGTGTTCCGGCGCCGCCCCGGCCGTACGTGGCGGGCGTCATCCCGAGCTGCGCGTCCGCGCGCTCGTATACACGGCTGGTGGAGCCGTAACCTGCTTCGTAGAGTGCGGGGCTCACTTTCTTTCTCTCCTTGAGCTGGGTCTTGAAACGGGCGAGCCGGCGCTCGTCGCGATACTGCCGGGGGGTGACGCCGAGCACCGCGCGGAAGGCGCGCAGCAAGCGATGCGGCGTGGTGGCGGCGCTCGCGCTCAGCGTCGCCAGACTCGCGGGTACGTCGGGACGGGCATCGATCAGCCGGCAGACCGAGCGGACCAGCGCGATGCGCGGATCCGCGGGGCTCGCCGCCCCCGGGTGACAGCGCCGGCAGGCTCGGAACCCTGCCCGCTCGGCCGCCTCGGGTACCGGGAAGAACGCCACCTGGCCACGACGCGGCTTCCGGCTCGCGCACGACGGCCGGCAATAGATCCCCGTCGACCGCACGGCGTACACGAACGCGCCGTCGAAGCGCCGGTCGCGGGCCAGGACGGCCCGCCAGCGGCTCGCGGCATTCAGATCGGGAACTGCGGCACGGGTCACGCTGGAGAACTTAGCGCGTCCCCGTGCCGCGATCTATCCGGTTTTGGCGGGTGAATCGGGAGCACGACGGAGCAGTGTCGTCGGGGTCTCACGGAGCGACTACCTTCGAGCATGATATACACGGTGGGCCACTCCACCCGAAGCCTGGAGACCTTCCTGGCGCTGCTCGCGGAGCACCAGATTCGGCTCCTCGTGGACGTGCGCCGCTACCCCGCCTCACGGCGCTACCCCCACTTCGCGCAGGAGCCGCTCGCCGCTGCCCTCGAGGCCGTGGGGATCGCCTACCGGCACGACGCGGACCTGGGAGGCCGCCGGTCCGCCCGCAAGGATTCAGCGAACACCGCGTGGCGGAGCGCCGGCTTCCGGGGCTACGCGGACTACATGGAGACCCCCGCCTTCGATCAAGCCGTGGCACGCCTGGTCGCGCTTGCCGGCGCGCCACCGCCCGTTGCCGTCATGTGCGCCGAAGCCGTGCCATGGCGTTGCCACCGCCAGCTCATCGCCGACGCGCTGGTTGCACGCGGAATCGCGGTGCGGCACATCCTCGGGGCAGGGGAGGCTCGGGACCACCAGCTGTCGCCCCACGCGCAGCTGCTGGCCGGCGCGCGCATTCGCTATCCCGCACCACCGGACCAGCCG
>Ga0209468_1001103_pt1 | contig 12175 bp, 11 predicted proteins | sample GraSoiAngelo_102_FD_185871 | JGI IMG/M metagenome (GOLD analysis project Ga0209468, IMG submission 185871) | Grasslands soil microbial communities from the Angelo Coastal Reserve, California, USA - 14_0903_02_40cm (SPAdes) (version 2) | ecosystem: Environmental > Terrestrial > Soil > Grasslands ...
GTGGCCGATGAGGCCGCGGCCAGCGTGAAAACGATATTGGAACAAGCGGCCGAGAAGGGCTTCATCTTTCGAGAGAGCCACCATGCAATTGCGAATGTCGCCGGGAGGAAGGATGCGGTTCTCGCGGCGCAAGCGGCCGGAGCTGCCGCCGTCATCGGTGACGGTGACGATCGCGGCGAGATCGGCGATGGGCCGTTCGGCGGTGGCGCGACCGTCGGTGCGGCGAATCACGTGTTCCTTGAGTCCCCGAAGCAGCGTGGAAAGCCCGGTGCCGCCTCCAAGAGCGACGACGCGGAAACCGGGGGAAAGAGCTTTCGATTTGGAGGCCCGCTTTTTCATAAGGATATTTGGGATCGCAGAAGCGGCTTCATTTCACGGAAAAGAATCTAACACAGAGGACGCGGAGTACACAGAAACACGGAGAGGAAAAAAACCGGCCAAGCTAAAGCCTGTCTCACTAGCTGGCGAGGCCGTCCTTCTCTGGATAAAGCAGTTCGGTGAAGCGCGGGTCTTCCTGGAGGAACGCAAAATCCAGAGAAGGACGGCCTCGCCAGCTATTTTCCGCGCGTAGCTGAATCGCCACCTTCAGATTGGCCAGCGCGGAATCGGCTTCGCCGGTAAGGCAATCGAGCGCGGCCAGCGCGTAGTGAATGTGGTCTGCCTTGGGCGCGGCTTTGCGGGCTTTGTCGAGACTTTCGCGCGCGTCGTCCCATCGTCCGATGTTCATCATGGCAACGCCACGCTGATAATGTTCTTCGGCGGTGCGCGGATTCTGTTCGTGGGACGGCTTCATGCGCTGCTCGGCGATTTTCACGTGCATACGCGCGCGGTCCGCGAGTTCCTTGCTGGGGCCTTCGAGAACTTTTTCGAGTTCCTGCTTGGCTTTGGCAAATTTTTGCTGGTGGAACAGCGACAAAGCCTCATCGTAAAGTTTGAGCTGCGCTTGGACGAGCGGGTCAACCAGCTCGACACCTCCACGTTGGGCGGGCGGCAGGGGAGGGAAAGGCTTCTTTTTCAGTGACTTAGACGGACTCCGCGCCGCGCCCTTGGAATGCCCGGATGACCCTGAGGAGGGCTTATGCGCTTTAGCCATGGGGCGAATGCTAGCAGAGCAGGATTCTCGCGTCAAATCGTGTGAGAGGAGGCGCTCCTTAGCGCTTCAGGCGTTACCGAACGGAGGCATGGCCGAAAATAGCACGTGGAGTTCAGCGCCGAATCGCGGAAACTATATGCAGTTCGTGCAACTTACCACGCGGGGCTGGAAAGCTGGCCTGCCTGCGCCGCGTATGCTATAAGTTTGTGGCCAATCCTGGTTAACGACAAAGTGCCTTTCATCAATTTTCCTGCGCGCGAAATTAACTGCAAGCTGGTGTACTACGGTCCAGGTCTGGGCGGAAAAACCGCCAACCTGCAATGGATCTATGACCACACGGGGCAGAATCAGAAGGGCAAAATGGTGTCTCTGGCCACGGAGACGGACCGCACGCTGTTCTTCGACTTCCTGCCATTGGATTTAGGGACGGTGCGCGGGTTCAAGACGCGCTTTCATTTATATACTGTGCCCGGGCAGGTGTTCTACGAAGCCAGCCGCAAGCTGATCCTGAAAGGCGCGGATGGCGTGGTGTTCGTGGCGGATTCGCAGGAAGAACGGCTGGACGCGAACTTCGAAACCATGGAAAACCTGCAGGAACATTTGAAAGAGCACAACCTGAATTTCGCGACGATTCCATACGTGCTGCAACTGAATAAACGCGATTTGCCAAATGCAATGGCCGTGCCGGAATTGACGAAGGAGTTGCAGAAAAAAGGCGAGCCGGTCCTGGAAGGCATAGCGATTCAGGGAGTGGGCGTGTTTGAGACGCTGAAGGAAGTAGCCAAGCTGGTGCTCGCCGAACTGAAAAAGGGCGGGTAGAAACTTCCTGTATAACCTTCTTCTGAGATTCAAGTGCAGCTCACCAAAGGCTTAATAGAGGTGGAAAGTGGTTTCGGTTTCGACCCGAACTGAAATAGGCCTGCCGTCTTTCTGCCCCGGTTTGAAGCGCCAACCTCGCGTTGCTTTAATTGTCTGAGCAGTCAGGCCAAAAGGCGCTCCCTTCAAGACATAGACAGACGTGACCTGTCCTTCTGCGGTGACCACGACTGACAAAATCACTGTTCCTTGGAATTTGGCGGCCCTGGCCGCGTCCGAATAGTCTGGTTGCGGACAATAGCTGCAGACAGGTGATGCAACCCCCGGGCTACCGGACCTAACGACATCCGGCTCCTCCGGAATTTCGTCGGCTCTGCGAGCGTAGTTGGGGCCATGCTGGTAGAGCATCGCACGCATGTTTTCACTCGTGGCAAAACGAACCCTTTCATCCGTCGCCTCAAATGGGTCTGTTCTATTAGCGACCGGACCAAATCCTTCGAGGTGGATTGTGAGACTGATCTGGCCGTTCTCCTCATACAGAGTCCCCAGAATGACTCCTGTTGCCCCCAATTGTCGGCCAATCAGCAAACATACGTCTCCAGACTTGAGATCCTCGAGTGTCGTCCACTCTTTGATCAAATAGTCTTCGAGAACGTTGCGATCCAGAATTTTCAATCCCGCCGAATATGCAGACAGTGATTCAGAAAAGTGATCTGAGAGCAGCGTGCCTAATCGCGACGAACTGCCTGGTGAACTTCGGAAGAAATCAATTACAAGAACATGAGGCTCTATCTCCTCGAGTTTCGCCTGTCGAATCCTTTGCGCTGTGTGCAATGCCAGGGAATCGAGGTCCGCTTCTTCCGAGCGAGTCAAGGCCAAGCCGGACGACTGGGAAAGTGCACTTACAGGCATCGCCAAGTGAGCCGCCACGATAATCGGTAGGAGCCCAAGACGGAAGCTCGAGTGTCGAGCCATACATGGAAACTATCACACGAGATGCTAGCCCGAAAACGATTACGAGAAACGCGCGGTTCAATTACGCGAAGTTTTGCAGGGCCGCGGATTCGGATTCGAACGTGGGGATAGCCTCGATGAGGCGAGTGACGGTGAGGGCGTCGCGGACGCGGCCGGGGCCGCAGACGAGGCGCAGCACACCGCCTTCGCGGGCCAGCTTGATGGAGATGCGCACCAGCGTGGAAATGCCGGAGCTGTCAATCTGCGGGATGCCGTTCAGGACCACAACCACTCTCTTCGCGCCGCCCTGGACCACGGACTCAAGCGCGTCGTGAAGCTGCTCGGCGGGCTCGCCGATAGTGAGCCGGCCGTGAACTTCCAGGACAGGCACTCCAGCGGTTTCGCGAACGTTGATTTCCATGGGCGGACGCTCAGTCATGGCGGTGGGTGAGTCTATCCTCATTAAGGCGACGATGGTGATTCGCCAGGCCGGACGGCATTATACGCTGTAGCATAAGCTGCACAAAGTAAGTTAGACGGAGTTAAGCCGGACAAGTTAAGCCGAAAAAAGAGAAGCATTTCAGAAGTTTACAAGCCAATTCGCCCAAACCTACAGAGGACGGCGTATCAGAAAAACAAATCTACGGAATGAAAATTTCAAACGGTGTCCAGGGGCGCGCATGCGTATAATGTTGGCCGGCAAAGTAGCGGGTCCCCGGTAGTAGAATCCAGAGCCAGCGGAGCAGACACATCTATGAAGTGCGTAGGATGGAAGTGTAGTTTCAGCCTTCTCCTGGTGCTTGGGGCCATCCTATTCACTGGAATTCCCCTCTCCGCACAGCAAACGCCTGCCCCCTCAAGCACCCCTCCAACAATGATGGCCTCCCTCGCCGCACTGGAAACCGCCAAAACTGTTTCCGAAAAGCTGGCGCAACTGGATAAAGACGTGAAGGCAGCACAATCCTCGGCGGACAACGCCTGGATGCTGGTCAGCGCGGCGCTGGTCTTGATGATGACCGGGCCGGGGCTGGCGCTGTTCTACGGCGGCCTGGTACGGCGGAAAAATACCCTGGCGATCATGATGCAGAGCTTCGCGCTGATGGCGTTGATCACGGTGATGTGGGCGTTGGTCGGCTACAGCCTGTGCTTTGGCGGCGATGGACATTTTATCGGTAACTTCGAGCACGCCTTCCTGCGCGGCGTGGGCGCGGACCCGAATCCCGATTACGCGGGGACGATTCCGCAACTCACGTTCATGGTCTACCAACTGATGTTCGCCATCATCACGCCGGCATTGATTACCGGCGCAACCGCGGAGCGGATGAAGTTCAGCGGCACGGTACTGTTCCTGACGCTGTGGTTCCTGGTGGTCTACGCGCCGCTGGCGCATATGGTATGGGGCAAAGGCGGGCTGCTGAATGCGTCGCTAGGTGGAAAATTTCCGACGCTGGATTTTGCCGGCGGCACCGTCGTGCACATTTCTTCGGGCGTCTCGGCGCTGGTGTGCGCGCTGTATTTGGGCAAGCGCACCGGATACCCGAAGCAGCCCATGCCGCCGCATAGCCTGGTCCTGAGTTTCATTGGCGCGTGCTTGCTGTGGGTGGGATGGTTCGGTTTCAACGCGGGCAGCGCGCTGGCGTCAAATTCACTGGCCAGCAGCGCGTTTGTTGCTACGCACTTCGGGGCAGCAGCGGCGGCACTGAGTTGGAGCGCGGCGGAATGGATCAAGAACGGGCGCGCCAGCGCGCTGGGCGCGATTTCCGGCGCAGTTGCGGGGCTGGTGGCGATCACTCCTGCTGCCGGTTTTGTGGGGCCGATGCCGGCGTTGGCAATCGGCATTCTTGCCGGGGCAGTGTGCTATTGGATGGTGACGAAGGTGAAGGCTCTCTTCGGGTATGATGACGCGCTGGATGCTTTCGGGGTGCATGGCGCGGGCGGCACGATCGGAGCTTTGCTTACCGGAGTTTTTGCGCAACAGGTGATCAACCCGATTTTTGGAGCGGGTAAGCCAGTAGGCGGTCTGGATGGGCATTGGGGCCAGGTCGGCAACCAACTTGCCGGCGTCTTAGTCGCCTGGATTTTTGCGCTGGTGGGAACGCTGGTGCTGCTTAAGATTGTGGATTTGCTGACTGGCATACGCGTGCCGGAAGAGCACGAGATCGAAGGTCTGGACATTACGCAGCACGGCGAAGAGGCTTATAACCTTGAGTCTTAGGCGAAGCTGGCAAGGGAGCGTCAGGCAGGGGGCGGAGCGGAAACACCCATGATGAAAATCGAGGCAATCATTCAGCCCTCGCGGTTCGAATCGGTGAAGGATGCGCTGCGCGAAATCGGCATCGAAGGGATGACGGTGACGGAGGTGCGCGGGCACGGCCGCCAGAAAGGACACACAGAGGTATATCGCGGACGCGAATATACCGTGGACTTGCTTCCAAAAATAAAATTGGAAATGGTGCTCCCAGATGCGCTGGTAAATCGCGCCGTGGACACAATTTTGAAGACCGCCAAGACAGGGAAGATTGGTGACGGTAAGATATTCCTATCAAGGGTTGAGGAAGCGATCCGGATTCGCAACGAGGAGCGTGGTGAAAACGCGCTCTAGCCATTCACTCTTGGCCGCCCAGCAGCCGATTTGCTGACCGCAGGACGCTCAACGTGACTACCGCTGCACGCCCCAGTCGTACTCCGGGCATCCCACCCGAAAAAAACATGCAAGGTTCCCCAACGCCCTTGTCCGTGCTCGGCCCGCAGGCGGAGGCCGAACGGCAACGTATCCGTCAACAATTTGAGGCGGGTACCGGTCCGCGAGAAACGCTTCGGGCGTTGTGCGAACTGGCGGATCACAACGTCCAGCAAATTTTTGGGGAACTCCTGCGCGTCCACGGCCACGACGCGCAAGGACTTTGCCTGCAGGCGCTCGGCGGGTATGGGCGGCGGATGCTCTTTCCGTACTCCGACCTCGATATTCTGTTTTTGCTGGGCAATGAAAAAGTAGAGCAGGAATCGCGGCCGCTCATCTCCGAGTTTTCGCGGACGTTGTGGGACATCGGATTCCGCGTCAGCTCGGCCGGGCGCACTCTAGAAGAGTGCAAGCGTATCGAAGAGGACAACGCAGAATTTCACCTGGCTTTGCTGGATCGCCGGTTCCTGGCGGGCGATGCTGCGTTGTTTGAGAAGCTCGACGCCAAAGTTTTGCCCGCGTCGGAAAAGCAGGCGCGGCCGTTCCTCCTTGCACAAATCCATCGGTTGACCCGGGAAAGGTTGACGCGCTACGGAAATACGATTTTTCACCTGGAGCCCAACGTGAAAGAGTCGCCGGGAGGCATGCGCGATTATCAAGCGACGATTTGGTTGCGGCAAATCGTAGAGGAAAAGAGAGGGATTCGAAACGTCACTGCAGCGGAGGAAGAGCTTTCCGCAGCGGCAGTGGATTTTCTTAGCGCCATCCGATGCTTTCTACACTACAGCAACGCACGGAACGATAACACGCTCACCTATGAGCTTCAGGCGGCGGCCGCAGAACAAGCGCTGGGCGTGGGCGACGGATTGTCGCGAACCCCCGCCGAATGGATGCGCCAGTATTTCCGCCATGCGCGCACCCTCAACCGGCAACTCCTGCGCTATCTCGAGCAGAAGGCTCCCGTACCGTTAACGCTGCGGCAGCGCTTGTTTAACGCGGCCCGCTCGGCCAAGAGCGAACCCGCAGGCGGCAGATATTCTTCGGTGCGGGACGGCTTGCTGGAGGTTGTCGATCTTCCGTCGCTCTCGGACCGCGCCATCACCTATTCCCTCTTCGCGGAAGCGGCTCGCACGGGGACTCCGCTGAGCCGCGAGGCGGAACGCAGCATCGGTTACATCCTGACGCATCCGGAACTCCCTCCGAAGAACACGCAGATTTCCTGGGCCACGTTGCGCGAGATTCTGGGCTCGGATTATCCGGGAGTGGCCTTGCGCTCGATGCAGCGGCTGGGGCTGCTGACGGAAGTTCTGCCGGAATTTGGAAGGATCGACTCGCTGGTGGTGCGCGATTTTTATCATCGCTACACGGTCGACGAACATTCGTTGCGCACCATCGAGCACCTGCAGGAATTGGCGTCGCCGCCGGACGAGCGGGGAGCGCATTTCGCGCCGCTTTGGAAGACCGTTGAGCGGCGGGATTTGCTGATCCTAACGCTGCTCTTGCACGACGTAGGCAAAGGAATGCCGGTGGAGAATCACGTTACCGGCAGCCTCACTGCGCTTGAAAGCACTGCCAAGAGATTGCAACTTTCGCCGGAAGAAAAGGAAGAAGTCCATTTCCTCATCGAACATCACCTGGAAATGTCCGCAACTGTGCAACGAAGAGACATCTTCGATCCCGCCACTGTTTCTGCTTTTGCGCAGTCCGTCACGACGCTGGAGCGCCTGCAAAGATTGTGCCTGCTGACCTATGCGGACATTCACTCCGTCAATCCGGAAGCGTTGACGCCCTGGAAAGCGGAAATGCTGTGGCAGCTTTTCGTGGCCACTTCCAACCACTTCAGCCGCACGCTGGACCGCGACCGCTTGCATGCGCCGGATGAAGGCTCGCTCCTGGAGCGCGTAAAGGCCAAAGCAACCGCCGCCTCCATCGAGGAGATCGTGCGGTTCCTGGAAGGATTCCCGCGGCGATATCTCGCCGTGCATTCGGCAGCAGAGATTGCGGCGCACTTTGAGCTTTACCGCAAGCTGGGAACGGATCCTGTGCAAACGGAACTGCTCGCCACGCGCCATGGTTTCTCTTTGACATTGCTTACCGCGGACCGCCCAGCGCTTTTTGCCACGATTTCAGGGGTGCTGGCCGGCTGGGGCATGAACATCAACAAGGCGGATGCCTTCGCCAATGCTGCCGGCGTGATCCTGGACACTTTTCATTTTGCGGACTTGCACCACACTCTGGAGCTGAACCCCAGCGAAACCGAGCGCTTCCGCAGGAGCCTCGCCGATGTCGTGAACGGAGCCGCGCCGCTGGAACCGCTGTTGAAAAGCCGCGTGAGCGCGAGCCGAGCGCGGGCGCCGAAAGTCGCCGTCGAAACACGCATCAACTTCGACGATTCCTCATCCGCGCACAGCACACTACTCGAAATCGTCACGCAGGATCATCCCGGATTGCTCCACGAGATCGGCGCGGCGCTGGCACGGCTAGGATGCAACATCGAAGTCGCGCTGATCGATACGGAAGGCCATAAAGCCATCGACGTGTTCTATCTTACCGGGCAAGGCAAGAAGCTCACCACGCAAAAACAGGAACTCCTCCGCGAAGTACTCCAGGGAACCTTGGTCTAGCTCGTCCGTCCCGGTGCAGTGAAGGGCTGGGCGAAATATGCTGCCGTGAAAAGCGGAAAATACCCATACCGGAGAAAGTACCTCGAAGCCTTGACCCTTCATCGAATAGCAATCGAGAATACGGCGCGGAGCAACAAGTCTTTCCGTCTTTGTGCCATCTGTGAAACCATTCACCCGAGGAAGCCACATGTCACGATTCGCAAGCACACTGCCGATCGTATCTCTGGCAGCAAGTATGCTGTTGGGCGGGGCAGCAGCGCAGGAGCCGGCCGCGCTGCCGTCGGCCGACCAGCGCTACAAAGTGGATCTCATGCTCGTGGTGGCGCATCCGGACGATGAAGGAGCCGCGACAGCGTATCTTGCGCGCGCGCTGGACGAACACAAGCGTGTGGCGGTGGTTATCAGCACGCGTGGCAGCAGCGGCGCGAATAAAGCTGGCACCGAGCAAGCCGCGGCGCTCGGGGACATCCGGGAGATCGAAGCGCGCAACGCCTTGGCGACGCTCGGCATCACAAACGTCTGGTTTCTCGATGGAAAGGATACGGCTTCGCAGAACGTCTTGCAGTCGCTCGCCAATTGGGGTCATGGCGTTGCACTCGAAAAGCTCGTGCGCCTCATTCGACTGACTCGCCCGGAAGTCATCCTTACTTTCTTGCCTGGAACTTTTATTGGCGAAGACCACGGCGACCACCAGGCTTGTGGCGTCTTGGCCACGGAAGCGTTTGATCTGGCGGGCGATCCTACCACCTTCCCGGAGCAGGTTGCTGGGCCGGCCAATCGCCGCGAGTTGTTTCTTGAAAATCTGCGGCCGTGGCAGCCAAAGAAAATCTATTATTTCCCGGACGCGGACCGCGAGGACGTCTTTCGCGGCAAAGGCCCAAGCTATTCCGTGAAGGAAATCTCAAAATCTACCAAACAGCCATACTGGCGGATCTCGTTCGACTCCTTCCGCGCCCATCAAACGCAGGCAAAGGAATTCCTGGACTCCGTCGCCCAAATGGACGAAGCACAAATTGAAAAGATGGCCGCCTCGGACGGCTGGACGGATGACATGCGATTTGTGCTCGGTAAATCGCTGGTTGGCGGCAGTGTGATCGGCGACATTTTTGATGGCATCACCCAGGGCGCGATTCCCTTCGGCCGGCCTGAAGTTTCTCCGGAACCCGCGCGGCCGGAACTATCAGTGGAACTCGGAGGCCCGTACAGCTTCTACGCGGACTTTCGGCGCGCTCATGGACTCGGGAATCTTCCGCATCCCGAGCCGCCGGAGATTGCGCTGCAAGCGCCCGGCACACTGGTGATTCCCCTATGGGTTCGCAATCGCACCGCGAAGACTCAGGAAATCACTCTCTCCGCCGTGCTGCCGGCGGGGTGGACAGCGCAAAGCGGTGCCGGGAAATTCACGGTCGCTGCGAAACAAGTGGCGTCCGCGCGCATCGAAGTCAATTTGCCCGCGCCAGCGGAAAACAGCGCCAAAAAACCAGAGCCTCAGGAAGTCACTGTTCGCGCCGATTCGAACGGGCAATCCATAGGAGAGATCAAACTTCGCGTTGAACTTCGAAAGCGGGCGCTGCCTCAGTAGCTATTCGTCATTTTCTCGCGCGCTCGGCTTCCATCTGTTCCCAGGCAGCTTCGGGCAACAGAGACAGGTCGTTGAATTCTCCTGCGCCGCGCAACCATTGCGCGCCGTCAATCACGACGCATTCGCCGTTGATGTACTCCGCCATGTCGCTGATGAGAAATGCGGCCAGGTTCGCCAGCTCCGCATGTTTTCCGAAGCGTTTCATCGGATGCTTGTCCTTGGCGTGCTCTTCAAATTGCTTCGAGGGCATCAGCCGCGACCATGCGCCTTCCGTCGGAAATGGACCCGGTGCGATGGCGTTCAGACGGATGTGATACTTCGCCCATTCCACGGACAGCGAAGTGGTCAGCGCCAAAACGCCAGCTTTGGCGCAAGCCGACGGCACGACAAATCCCGAGCCACAGTTGGCGGCTGCGTACGTCGTCACGATATTCAGCACATTGCCGCCGAGTTTTCGAGAAATCCAGCGTTTGCCAAAAACCTGCGTGCAGTGAAAGGAGCCGTTTAGTACGATGCCGACCACGGCGTTGAAAGCGTTGGGAGTCAGTTTTTCCGTGCGCGCCATGAAATTCCCGGCGGCGTTGTTGACCAGCGTATCGATTTCGCCGAATTGTTCCTCGGCCTTCGCTGCCGCGGTTTCCACAGCGCCGTAGTCGCGCACGTCGCAAGTCGTGTATGCGGCGGAGCCACCTATGCGGTGAATCTCTTCACACGTTTCCCGCAACGGATCTTCCCGCCGGCCGACGAGAAAGATCCGCGCGCCCAACTCCGCAAACCGCAATGCCATCGACTTGCCAAGTCCGGTTCCCCCGCCGGTGAGGAACACGGCGCGGCCCTTCAATAATTCCTTTTGAAACACTTATCACCGCCTTATTTAGAAATGATCGACCGCGCGTGGACCACTTGAGCGCGATTCTATTCTATTCGCGAGAATAAGGATGATTTATTCGGCAGCCGCCTGGCCCGGGGGACAGAAAGCATGCCAACAACCTCAGGGATGCATTTGCGCGGGAATGGGCCGGCCCATGGCTTTTGCGTACTCGGCGGCGTAGAGCGGGCTTTCCGGAAATTCCTCGCTCAATTCGCGCAAAAGTCTCTGCGCCAAATCATCTTGTTTTTGCCGGCGCGCGGCCAGCGCCAGGAGGATTTTTGCAAACGGCTTCAGGTACCGTCCGCTTTCAATGGTCTTTCCAAGTTGCTCCATGCCGAGCTTCTTGTCGCCATGAATTCCGCCGAATCGCAGGAGGAAGCGCGTGCCGCCGGAGAGGCTTCCAATAATGTAATTGGCCGCCCCCAGCGCGACATACGCGTCATTGGCGTCCGGCTGCTCCGCCAGCAATCGCTTGGCTTGTTCATTGGCTTCCTTGAGCCGCTTCAACGCTTCGATATGCTCCTTCTTGAGAATCATATCGGCGTCCGATTCCATTCCAGACGACAAGGCCAGAGCGAAGAGCGCTTCCGGGTCGCGTTCATCTTTTTCGAGGCGCCGGCGCGCGAGCGTTCGAGCGAGCCGGATGGCTTCCTGAAAACTCTTCATGCGCGCGGCGTCGGGTTTCCCCTCAATGCCGTGCAGGAATCTTTTTTCATTCAAGAAAAAATCGCTGGAGAGAACATCCTGGCGATAAAACTCCTCAAAGAGGTAGCTGGCGGCCACAGCAACTTCGCCGAATGGCTCGTCCGGATGCTGCGTTTCCCAGCTGGAAAACTTTTCGCGAGCTTCTGTGAAGTTCTGAATGTACAAGGAGCGAAACCCCGAAGCGAGTTCAGGCACGTTGGTGAACGCTGGGGTGGCACCGTCGGTCTCCGCTCGAGCGTTGCAGACGGCCGCTGAAAACAGCAGCATGAACGCCACGCAATGGCTTCGCCCGCGCATTTATGTCCCGCTCTTCAGAACAGCCCAGGCAAGAAACGCGGCTTGCCGGTCATTGCCGCGCGATAGTCAGGATTGGCGAAGAGCACGCGCTCTTCCGTGGAGAGCCGCTGCGCCAGGACTCCAATGTGCGCGAACGCTCCTGCTGCCGCGGTGATCCAGGCCGTGTGAATCAGCGGAAGAGCGAGCATCTCCGCAAAGACCGCCGCATAGTTAGGATGGCGAACGTAGCGAAAGGGTCCGGAGGTCACCACGCCCAGGCGCGTCGAATCCACCACCTGAACGTTCCAGTGTTCCCCGAGCGAGCGTATGACCCACCAACGCACCGCGTTTGCCGCTAGAAAGAGGCTAAACATTGGCGCAGCCAGCCACAAAATAAAGGGACGCCGCAGAACAACGACTTCCAGTGCTGCGCCAAGCAGGACCGCTGTATGCAGCAGCACCATCCAGCGGAATTTTGGCTCATCGATTTTCGCCGCGCCCCGTGCGGCCATTTCCTTCTGATGCCGCTTGGAGATGCGCAGTTCGACCAGCCGGAGCAACGCCACGGCAAGAA
>Ga0209468_1001115_pt1 | contig 12084 bp, 12 predicted proteins | sample GraSoiAngelo_102_FD_185871 | JGI IMG/M metagenome (GOLD analysis project Ga0209468, IMG submission 185871) | Grasslands soil microbial communities from the Angelo Coastal Reserve, California, USA - 14_0903_02_40cm (SPAdes) (version 2) | ecosystem: Environmental > Terrestrial > Soil > Grasslands ...
GGGCGTCCGGAGCCACATATCGGCGACGCCGTTCAACATGAAAACAAGCAGCGGGATCGCGATGAGGAGGGTCGATCCTCGGGGCATCGCCCAATCCCGACGCTCGACAGTAAACATGGGCCCCTCGCAAGTTTATTTCGCCTACTCAGGCTGTATCGACGGACTGTCGTGGTCAAGGGCTTCCCGAGACGATCGATAGATTCGGAACAGCGATTCCCTCGCGCTAGCCAGGCCGTGCCGGGCGCGTTACGAATGCCCATGGCGTTCGAAACCATCCGCTACGCTCTGACCCCGGCCACGGTCGGCGTGATCACGCTCGATCGCCCCGAGACCCTCAACGCGCTCAACGCCCCGATGGTCGACGAGCTTCGCGCGGCGGTCGAGGCCGCGCCCGGATCGGGCGCGCGCTGCCTGCTGCTGGCCGGGGAAGGACGGGGCTTCTCCAGCGGGGCGGACCTCGCCTCGGGCGGGGGGCTTCCCTCGGACGCGGGCATGGCGCTGGAGAAGCATTTCAATCCTTTGGTCGAAGCGCTCTTCGCGCTGCCGATCCCGGTGGTCGCTGCGGTGAACGGCCCCTGCGCGGGTGCGGGCTGCAGCCTGGCGCTCGCCGCCGACATCGTGATCGCCGGCCAATCGGCCTATTTCCTCCAGGCCTTCGTCAATATCGGCCTCATCCCGGACGCCGGAGCGACCTGGCTGCTGCCGCGCCTCGTCGGGCGGGCGCGGGCGATGGAGATGATGATGCTCGGCGAGCGGATCCCCGCGGCGCAGGCGGCGGAATGGGGGATGATCGCCCGGGTGGTCGAGGACGAGGCGCTGGCCTCCGAGGCGCTCGCCCTCGCGGCGCGCCTCGCGCAGGGACCGACGATCGCCTACGGCCTGATCCGACGGCTGGCGCGCGAGTCCGGCCAATGCTCCCTCGGCGAGGCGCTCGCCGCCGAGCGCGTCGCGCAGCGCGAGGCGGGGGAGACGGAGGATTTCAAGGCGGCGGTCGTCGCCTTCCTCCAGAAGCGCCAGCCAAGCTTCGTGGGGCGCTAATTCCTCCCCGGAACGGGGAGGGGGACCGCGGCGCGAAGCGTCGTGGTGGTGGGGCCGTTACGGAGTCCGTCGACCCTCCACCATGCTTCGCATGGTCCCCCTCCCCGTTCCGGGGAGGATTTGTTGCCTCCCCGCTTTCCGGCGCATAAGACCCGCCCCATGGGCACGACGATCGAAGAGCTGGAGCGGCGCCGCGAGCAGGCGCGCCTTGGGGGCGGCGAGAAGAGGATCGCGGCTCAGCACGCCAAGGGCCGCCTGACCGCGCGCGAGCGGCTGACCGTGCTGCTCGATCCTGGAAGCCTCGAAGAATATGACATGTACGTCGAGCATAATTGCGTCGACTTCGGCATGGAGAAGCAGAAGATCCCGGGCGACGGCGTGGTCACGGGGTCGGGCACGATAAACGGCCGGCTGGTGTTCGTCTTCGCCCAGGATTTTACCGTGTTCGGCGGCTCCCTGAGCGAGCGCCACGCGCAGAAGATATGCAAGGTCATGGACATGGCGATGAAGGTCGGCGCTCCGGTGATCGGCCTCAACGACAGCGGCGGCGCGCGAATCCAGGAGGGCGTCGCCAGCCTCGCCGGCTATGCCGAGGTGTTCCAGCGCAATGTGCTGGCTTCCGGCGTGATCCCGCAGATCAGCCTGATCATGGGCCCCTGCGCCGGTGGCGCGGTCTATTCGCCCGCGATGACCGACTTCATCTTCATGGTGAAGGATTCGAGCTATATGTTCGTCACCGGCCCGGACGTGGTGAAGACCGTCACCAACGAGGTGGTGACGCAGGAGGAGTTGGGCGGCGCGGTCACCCACACGACCAAGTCGGGCGTGGCCGACGTGGCGTTCGAGAACGACATCGACGCATTGCTCGCGACCCGCGACTTCTTCGATTTCCTGCCGCTCTCAAACCGCCACGATCTGCCCGAGCGGCCCTGCCACGACCCCTGGGACCGGACCGACGACAGCCTCGACACCTTGATCCCGGACAGCGCCGCCAAGCCCTACGACATGCACGAGCTGATCCGCAAAACCGTCGACGACGGCGACTTCTTCGAGATCCAGCCGGCGCACGCCGCGAACATCATCACCGGCTTCGCCCGCGTGGAGGGGCGAACGATCGGAATCGTCGCCAACCAGCCGGTGGTGCTCGCCGGGTGCTCGACATCAAATCGTCGAAGAAGGCCGCGCGCTTCGTGCGCTTCTGCGACGCGTTCGACATTCCGATCATCACCTTCGTCGACGTGCCCGGCTTCCTTCCGGGCGTCGCGCAGGAGCATGAAGGGATCATCAAGAACGGCGCCAAATTGCTGTTCGCCTATGCCGAGGCGACCGTGCCGAAGATCACCGTGATCACGCGCAAGGCCTATGGCGGCGCCTACGACGTGATGGCGAGCAAGCATTTGCGCGGCGACTTGAACTACGCCTGGCCGACGGCGGAAATCGCGGTGATGGGCGCCAAGGGCGCGGTGGAGATCATCTTCCGCGGAAAGACGCCCGAGGAGATCGCCGAGCGCACCGCCGAATATGAAGCCCGCTTCGCCAATCCGTTCGTCGCGGCGAGCAAGGGCTTCATCGACGAGGTGATCATGCCGCACTCCACGCGGCGGAGGATCGCGCTGGGCCTCAGGAAACTGCGCGACAAGCGGCTCGAGAACCCGTGGAAGAAGCATGACAATATCCCCCTATGACGATCTGCTCGTCGGTCTCGTCGCGCTTGCTTTGGTGCCGCTGATCGGCTGGCGGGTCCTGCGCGGTTTCAGAGAGGGACGGCTGCCGCTGTACCGTACCTATCTCAACCGCGCGGACAACGGATCGCGGTTCGGAGTGCTGATGGCCCTGCACATGCTCAGCCTGATCGCCGTCGGTCTTGTCGCGGCCGACTTGCTCTTCAACCTTGGACTTCGGGATATGAAGCTCGGCCGCCTCAACCATGTCGGGGTCGCCACCCCCTCGATCGTCGCCTCGATCGCCTTCTATCGCGACGTGATGGGGGCGGAGGTGATCCGCGAGCCGTTCGACCTGCCCGCGCAGGGCGTGAAAGTCTGCTTCGTCGATACGCCCAACAGCCAGATCGAGCTGATCGAGCCGCTTGGGCCGGACTCGCCGATCCACGGCTTCCTTGCCAAGAACCCGGCGGGCGGGCAGCATCACATCTGCTACGAGGTGCCCGACATCCACGAGGCCAAGGCGTGGTTCGAAAGCAAGGGCGCCAAGGTTCTCGGCGAGCCGCGCATCGGCGCGCATGGGACTCCGATCTTCTTCCTCCACCCCAGGGACATGGGCGGCGTTCTGACCGAGATCATGGAGAGTCCGAAGGGTGAGGGCCATTGACCTTTCTCAGTTCCCCGGCGAAGGCCGGGGCCCAGGCGGCGCTCCCGCGCCGTTCTCTGTTTAGGACTGGACCCCGGCCTTCGCCGGGGAACGAGTGAATGACCGACCGTAAACCCAGCAAGGCCGATTGGGACGCCGCCGCCCGCAAGGAGGTGAAGGGCAAGGACCTCATCACCCCCACGCCCGAGGGGATCGACGTGCGCCCCGTCTACACCGCCGAGGACGTCGAGGGGCTGGACCCGGGCCTCCCCGGCTTCGCGCCGTTCACGCGCGGGCCCTATGCCTCGATGTATACCGGCCGCCCGTGGACGATCCGCCAATATGCCGGCTTCTCGACCGCTGAAGACAGCAACGCCTTCTACCGCCGCAACCTCGCCGCCGGGCAGAAGGGCCTCTCGGTCGCCTTCGATCTCGCCACCCATCGCGGCTATGACAGCGACCATCCGCGCGTTGTCGGCGACGTCGGCAAGGCGGGGGTGGCGATCGACACGCTCGAGGACATGAAGATTCTGTTCGACGGCATCCCGCTCGGCGAGATGAGCGTGTCGATGACGATGAACGGCGCGGTGCTTCCGGTGATGGCCTTCTACATCGTCGCCGCGGAGGAGCAGGGCGTGGCGCGAGGCCAGCTCACCGGCACGATCCAGAACGACATCCTCAAGGAGTTCGCGGTCCGCAACACCTATATCTATCCGCCCGGGCCATCGATGCGGATCGTCGCGGACATCATCCAATATTGCTCGGCCGAGATGCCGAAGTTCAACTCGATCTCGATCAGCGGCTATCACATGCACGAGGCCGGGGCGACGGCGGTGCAGGAGCTGGCCTTCACGCTGGCCGACGGCATGGATTATGTCCGCGCCGCGCGGGCCAAGGGGCTCGACGTCGACGCCTTCGCGCCGCGGCTGAGCTTCTTTTTCGGCATCGGCATGAACTTCTTCATGGAGGTGGCGAAGCTGCGCGCGGCGCGGCTTCTGTGGCACCGGATCATGGACGGGTTCGGGGCAAGGAACGACAAATCGAAGATGCTTCGCACCCATTGCCAGACGTCGGGTGTGTCGCTGACCGAGCAGGACCCGTACAACAATGTCATCCGCACCACGCTGGAGGCACTGGCGGCGGTGCTTGGGGGCACTCAGAGCCTTCACACCAACAGCCTCGACGAGGCGGTGGCGCTGCCGACCGATTTCTCCGCCCGCATCGCCCGCAATACGCAATTGGTGATTGCCGAGGAAAGCGGCATCCCCAACGTCGCCGATCCCTTGGGCGGCTCTTATTATGTCGAAGCGCTCACCGCCGAGCTCGCCGGCAAGGCCTGGGCGCTGATCGAGGAGGTCGAGGCGCTGGGCGGAATGACCCATGCGGTCGCGCAAGGAATGCCCAAGCGCCGGATCGAGGAGGCGGCGGCGGCGCGCGCCGCTCGGGCCGATCGCGGCGAGACGGTGATCGTCGGAGTCAACCGCTACCGCAAGGACGAGGAGGATCATCTCGACATCCTCGACATCGACAACGACAAGGTCCGCGCCGGCCAGATCGCCCGGATCGAGAAGACCCGCGCCGGCCGCGATGCGCAGGCCGCCCAGGCCGCGCTCGATGCGTTGCGCGAAGCCGCGAAGGGCGATGGCAATTTGCTCGCGCTATCGGTCGAAGCCGCCCGCGCGCGCTGCACGCTGGGCGAAATCTCCGCCGCGCTCGAAGACGTGTTCGGCCGCTACGGCACGGTGCCGACTCCGGTCGAGGGTATTTACGGCGCCGCCTGGGCCGACGATCCCGCCTGGGAGCGCGCGGAAGAGGGTGTCGGCGCGGTCCGCACCAGGCTCGGGCGCAAGCCGAGAATGCTGGTCGCCAAGATGGGCCAGGACGGCCACGACCGCGGCGCCAACCTCGTCTCCTCGGCCTTCGCCGACCTGGGCTTCGAGATCGTCCCCGGCCCGCTGTTCCAGACGCCCGAGGAGAGCGCGCGCCTCGCGGTAGAGAAGCAGGTTGACGTGGTCGGCGCCTCCAGCCTCGCCGCCGGGCACAAGACTCTCGTCCCCGAGCTGATCGGCCACCTCAGGGACTTGGGGCGGCCGGACATCAAGGTCGTCGTCGGCGGAGTCATCCCGCCGCAGGATTACGACATGCTGCGCGAGGCCGGAGTCCAGGCGATCTTCGGCCCCGGCACCAACCTGGTCGAGGCCGCGGGCGAGGTGCTTCGGCTGCTGGGCCACAACATGCCGCCGCTCGAGGAGGCGGCGGAATGATCGTGCTCGCGCTCGCGCTGGTCGCGCAGCCGCTGACCGCCGAGGATTGCCGCGACCCGCAAACGCAGGTGGAGATGAACGCCTGCGCCGCGCGCGAACTCAACATCGCCTATCGCGAGGCGATCGCCGGAGCCCGCGCCGACGACGCCGAGCTCGACCGCCAGGCCGATACCCGCCCGACCAGCGAGGCGGTGCTGCGCGAAGCCCAGCGCGCCTGGGTGACCTTCCGCGACGCCCATTGCACGCTCCAGGGCTATCAGGAGGCTCGCGGCGGAAGCATGGAGCCCATGTCCTACAATAGCTGCCGCGCCGGGCTCACGCGGGCGCGCACGGCGCAGTTGCGCGGCGACGCGTCAGCGGCTCAATAGGGCGCATGTTCAAGAAAATCCTGATCGCGAACCGGGGCGAGATCGCCTGCCGGGTCATCAAGACGGCGAAGCGGATGGGGATCGCCACTGTCGCGGTCTATTCCGACGCCGACGCGCGCGCCCCGCACGTGAAGATGGCCGACGAGAGCGTCCGGCTCGGCCCGCCGCCGGCGTCCGAATCCTACTTGAACGCCGAGCTGATCATCGACGCCTGCAAGACGACCGGCGCGGAGGCGGTCCATCCGGGCTACGGCTTCCTTTCGGAGCGGGCCAGCTTCGTCGAGGCGCTCGAGGCGGCCGGGATCGCCTTCATCGGCCCGCCGGCGAACGCGATCGCCGCTATGGGCGACAAGATCGAATCCAAGAAGCTGGCCAAACAGGCCGGCGTCAACGTCGTCCCCGGCTATCTCGGCGAGATCGCCGATACCGACGAGGCGGTTCGGATCGCCGGCGAGATCGGCTATCCGGTAATGATGAAGGCCTCGGCCGGCGGCGGCGGCAAGGGCATGCGCCTCGCTTATTCCGAGAAGGATGTGCGCGAAGGCTTCGAGGCGACGAAGCGCGAGGGCCTGGCAAGCTTCGGCGACGACCGCGTGTTCATCGAGAAGTTCATCGAAGAGCCGCGCCACATCGAGATCCAGGTACTCGGCGACCAGCACGGCAACATCGTCTATCTGGGCGAGCGCGAATGCTCGGTCCAGCGCCGCCACCAGAAGGTGGTCGAGGAGGCGCCCTCCCCCTTCGTCACGCCGAAGATGCGCGAACGCATGGGCGAGCAGGCGGTCGCCCTGGCGCGGGCCGTCGGCTATTTCAGCGCCGGCACGGTCGAGCTGATCGTCTCCGGCGCCGACGAGACCGGAGAGGGCTTCTACTTCCTCGAGATGAACACCCGGCTCCAGGTCGAGCATCCGGTGACCGAGGAGGTGGCCGGGCTGGACCTTGTCGAGCAGATGATCCGGGTGGCGGCCGGCGAGAAGCTCTCCTTCGCCCAGAAGGACGTGAAGCTGGACGGCTGGTCGGTCGAGACGCGGGTCTATGCCGAGGACCCCTATCGCGGATTCCTTCCGAGCACCGGGCGGCTGGTGCGCTACCAAGCGCCCGCGGAGAGTGAGGACGTTCGCGCCCGTTACTCCGTTCGTGTCGAGCGAAGTCGAGACACCCAGTCGAGCGAAGCCGAGACCTTAAGGGAAGAAGCCTCGGCTTCGCTCGGCAGCCCCCCTCGACTTCGCTCGGGGCGAACGGGTGAAGAGGCTGCGAATAGCCCCCTCACCCGCGTCGACGACGGGGTCTATGAGGGCGGCGAGGTCAGCATGTTCTACGACCCGATGATCGCCAAGCTCGTCACCTGGGCACCGAGCCGGGAGGAGGCGATCGACCGGCAAATAGAGGCGCTCGACGCGTTCCAGATCGAGGGCATCGGTCACAATGTCGATTTTCTCTCCGCGCTGATGCAGCACCCGCGCTTCCGCTCAGGCCAGCTCACCACCGGCTTCATCGCCGAGGAATATCCCAAAGGCTTCCACGGCGCGCCCGCCGACGACGCGCTTCTGGAGGACCTGGCGGTGGTCGCCGCCCTGATCGCGACGGAGAGAGATTTTCAGTCCTGCGCGACGAGCGGCCAGTTGAGCGGCACTGCCATGCCGCCCGAAGTTCGCATCGTCAGTCTAGGCGGGCGAGACTTTCCGATCCGGTTCGACGGCTTCGAGGGCGGGCTTATCGCCTATGTCGGGGACGGCGAGGGGCGCGAGCTAATCGGCCACTGGAGGCCTGGGCAGCACCTCTTCAAGGGCACGATCGACGGGCGGGCGCGCACGGTCCAGATCGCACGCAAGGGGCGCCAGTGGCGGCTGACGACGCGCGGCGCCGCGCACCTCGCCGACGTCCTTCCTGAGCATGTCGCCTTGCTCTCGCGGCACATGATCGAGAAGGTGCCGCCCGACCTTTCCAGATATCTGATCTGCCCAATGCCGGGCCTGCTCACCGCGCTCAATGTCGGCGAGGGCGACCGGGTCGAAGCCGGCCAGCCGCTCGCCGTGGTCGAGGCGATGAAGATGGAGAACATCCTTCGCGCGGAGAAAGCAGGAACGGTGAAATCGGTCAACGCGAAGCCCGGAGACAGCCTTGCGGTCGATGCGGTAATCCTTGAATTCGCCTAGAAAATCGTTTTTTGTGCTGGAGGCGCAACGAAATCGACAGCAGGGGGTTCTCCGGTCATGAACGCTGCACTCATCCCTTTCCGCGGGGCCGCGCTGCTCGGCGCGGCTGCTCTCTCCCTCCTCCCCGCTCCCGCCGCCGCGCAGGATAGCGGCCGCGGCACGACGGTCATGGCCGGCGTCGGCGCGCAGGCCTATCCCAAGTTCGTCGGCGCCGACGATTACGGCATCTTCCCCTATTTCATCGGCAGCTTTCGCCGCGAAGGATCGCCGCTGAACTTCTCGGCGCCGGGCGACGGCCTGGGCATCACCCTGCTTTCGCGCGACAACGCGTTCAACTTCGGCCCCTCCGTCGAGTTCGTGGCCGAGCGCGAGGAAGACGATGTCGGCGCGCCGGTGGGCAATGTCGGCTTCACCGTCGAAGCCGGCGGCTTCGTCGAGCTGTTCCCGACGCAGAATTTCCGCCTCAGGGCCGAGGTTCGCAAAGGTATCGGCGGCCACGAAGGTTTGGTGAGCGACCTCAGCGCCGATTTCGTCGTGCGCGACCGGGATACCTATGTCTTTTCGATCGGCCCGCGGGCGCGGTGGGCGGACGACAATTATCACGACGCCTATTTCGGCGTGACTCCCGCGGTGGCGGTCGCCTCGGGCCTGCCCGCCTACAATCCGAGCAGCGGCTTCTACTCCGTCGGCGCCGCGGCGGGGCTCACCTACAAGCTCGGTCGCAATTGGGGCATGCAGGGCTATCTCGGTTACGACCGGCTGGTCGGCGACGCCGCCGATTCGCCGATCGTGCGCAACCTGGGCTCGCGCGACCAATTCTCAGGCGGCGCGGGTCTCTTCTTCGAATTCACCATCCGCTAGCCGCCGATCATCTGCGCGAAGGGGATCGGGCGCCCGTCATGGCGCAGCTCGACCGTGACCCGCGGGGTTCCCGGCCCGGCGCGGCCGATCGGGGCGCCGCGAGCGACGACCTGGCCCCTGCGAACGCCGGTACTGCCGAGATCGGTGAGCACGGTCATCCAGCCGCGGCCATGATCGATGATGACGACCTTGCCGTAGCGCCGGAAAGGCGCGGCATAGACGATGCGCCCGGCCGCCGGGGCGATCACCTCCGCCTCCGCCCGAGTCTGCAATGTGACGCCGCGGGAATGGACTCCGCCGTCGGAAATCTCTCCCACCCCCGTGACCACCCGCCCCTCGACAGGCAGCGAATAAGGCAGCCGCTCCGCCTCGGCCCCCGCCTCCGGCGGCCCGGGGCGGGCGATCGGACCGCGCAGGGCGCCCAGGCTCGCCGCGAGCGCCGCCTCGCGCTCGCCCGAGCCGATGCTGTGCTGCAGCGCCTGCGCCTCCTCGCCGTAGACGAGCGCACAGTCCTCCTGGCTCAGCGCCAAGCCGCTGAGCCGGCGCGAGCGGACCCGCTCGGCGGATTCGAAGGCGGCCAGCGCCGCCCGCCTCTGCCCGAGCGCGGCCCGGCTGGCGTCGAGCTCGCTTCGGGCCAGCTCCGAACGGCGGCGCAGAAGCGCGCTGTCGTGGACCTCGCTGCGCAGGGCGGCGGTTCGGCGCCGGATTTCCGGCAGGGCGGCCCCGAGCAGCGAGCGGACATGGACCGCGTCGCGGATCGAGCCGGGCTGGACCAGAGCGAGCGCGGCGGGGCGGCGCGTCATCGTCTGCAGCGCGGCGGTCAACCTTACGATCGGCCCCTGCCGCTCCGCGAGCCGGGCGCGCTGCACCGCCTGCTGCGCGTCGATCAGGGCGATTCGGCGCTCGGCGGCGGTGAGATCGGCCTCGGCCGCCTCGATCCGCGCGGCGAGCGCTTCGCCGGCGGCCCGGGCGCGCTCGGCCTCGCTGGTCGCGCGCCGCGCCTGCGCATCGAGCGCCTGGAAACGCTGCGTGGCTTCGGCGGCCTCCTGCCGGGCCTGCTCGAGCGCCTTGCGATCCGCCTCGCCCTGGCCCCGCGCGGCGCCGGCCGCCGCCACGAGCACTGCGATGACGGCCAGGGATACATGCGCGCGCATGCCTAACCTTCGCGATGATAGGGATGGTTGGCAAGGATGCTCGTCGCCCGGAACAATTGCTCGGCGAGCATCGCCCGGGCGAGGAGGTGCGGCCAGGTCGCCTTGCCGAACGACAGCAATAGATCCGCTTCGGCCCGCTCCGCCTCGCCGAAGCCGTCTGCGCCGCCGATCAGGAAGCGGGCCTCGCGCCGCCCCTCGTCGCGCCAGCGCTCCAGCCTGCGGGCGAAGTCGGTCGATCCGAGAGCCTCGCCTTTTTCATCGAGCAGGATGGTGACCGTGCCCGGTCCGGGCGGGGGCGGCGCCTTGCCGCCGCTTTCGGGCAGCTCGGTGACCTTCACCGGCCAAGTGATGCGCCCCAGATAGCGCTCGACCAGCTCGGCCTCCGCCCCGCGGCCGATCTTCCCCCGGGCGATCAGGTGGAGCAGCAATCAGCTGCCGGCGGTCGCCGCCGCCCGTTCTTCCGGGGCGCGCTCCTCGAACGCCCACATCCGCTCGAGATTGTAGAAGCTCCTGACCTCGGGCCGGAACAGGTGGACGATTACGTCGTCGGCGTCGATCAGCACCCAGTCGGCGACCGGCAGGCCCTCCACGCGCACGCTTCGGCCGAGCTCGCGCTTGATCCGCTCGGAGAGCTTCTGCGCCATCGACGCCACCTGTCGGGTCGAGCGCCCGCTGGCGATGACCATGTAATCGGCGATGTTCGATTTGCCGTTCAAGGGAATGGAGACGACTTCCACGGCCTTGTCGTCGTCGAGCGAACGAAGAACGAGGTCATGAAGCGCCTCGGACCGTTCATTGGCTCCGTCGCTGACCGGAGCGGGGGCTGTTTGGGGCAAAATACCTCCTTACGTAATCGGCCTGCGCGTTACGCCGTCGCGCATGGGCCTGGGGTGAAACGATTTCCTTGCGGTTTCGTGCCAATCGGGATCGGCGGCGCGGATGGCGGTAGCGGATGTCGGATCGGGCGGCAGATCAAGCAGCACGAGCGCCGGCGGTCTCCACGTCGTCCAGTTCCGCGCCATGGCGGCGGGCCGGACGAAGCGCCGCAACCAGCCCCAGGCCGGTGCCTTTAGGGCGGTCGCATCATAGCCCGGACGGCCCGCAACCGCAATCGGCACGAGCGAGGCGATTTTCCGCCAGTCGCGCCAGAGGTGGAACTGGGCGAGATTGTCGGCGCCCATCAGCCAGACGAAGCGCCGCCCGGGGTAGCGGCGGACCAGCGCCGCCAGCGTGTCCGCCGTGTAGACGGTGCCCAGCTCGCGCTCGATCGCGGTGACCCGGATCGGCGCGCCGCGCGCTTGCCGCCGCGCCGACGACAGCCGCGCCGGCAAGGGCGCCATGCCCGCTTTTGGCTTCAGTGGGTTGCCGGGCGAGACCAGCCACCACACCTCGTCCAGCCCCAGCGCTTCGATCGCGCCGAGGCTGATGTGACGGTGCCCGCCATGCGCGGGGTTGAAGGAGCCGCCGAGAAGGCCGGTGAGGATCATGGGCACGCGTTAGCACGGTATCTCGACGCTGGGCCACGCTTGCGCCATGATGAGCTGGAGAAGGGGGGCGCATGGTCTCGGGCATCGAAGGGGTCGGCGAGGCGATTACCGGCGGAGTCATCGCCCGCGCGGTCGAGCCGCAGGCGGGAGAGGCGACGCACGACGAGGGTGGGAACTGCCTGAATTGCGGCGCCGAGCTTGCCGGACCTTATTGCCATCGGTGCGGGCAACAGGGCCACGTCCACCGTACGCTCGGCGCCTTCTTCCACGATTTGCTTCACGGCGTGCTCCATTTCGAAGGCAAGATCTGGCGCACCCTGCCCCTGCTCGCCTGGCGCCCCGGCGAGCTCACCCGCCGCTACATTCACGGCGAGCGCGCCCGCTTCGTCTCGCCGATCGCCCTGTTCCTGTTCTCGGTCTTTCTGATGTTCGCGGTCTTCTCGGTTCTC
>Ga0209468_1001122_pt1 | contig 12020 bp, 9 predicted proteins | sample GraSoiAngelo_102_FD_185871 | JGI IMG/M metagenome (GOLD analysis project Ga0209468, IMG submission 185871) | Grasslands soil microbial communities from the Angelo Coastal Reserve, California, USA - 14_0903_02_40cm (SPAdes) (version 2) | ecosystem: Environmental > Terrestrial > Soil > Grasslands ...
GGTTCGAGCACGGTGAAATGCGGGGCCGCGCGCGACCTCTTCGAGCGCGTGACACGCACCAAGACGGCGCTGCAGATCGGTCGCCGAATCCATCCCCCGACCGCCGATCAGATGTTGGGGTACGTCACCCAGTATGAACGGACCAAGCCGCAATTCCAGGCCGCGTTCAAATGCAGACCCGAGCTGTAAGCGGGCGTTGAATTGACCTAACTCCGGGTCTATATTCCGGCGCTCCGTGAGGGGCTTTTTGGGGCTGTAGCTCAGCTGGTTAGAGTGCCGGTCTGTCACACCGGAGGTCGCGGGTTCGAGACCCGTCAGCCCCGCCTGAGTACCCCGACGACTTGAACCCCCGCCACCCGCCCATGGTGGCGGGGGTTTTTCTTATTTTGGAGAGTGCTCACGGTCGCGTCAGAATCGCGTTCGACGTACCATGTCCCGGTCCTGGCCGAGGCAGTGCAGTCCTGGGCCAGAGGCGGCAGCCGCGCCGTTGATGCGACGCTCGGCGGCGGTGGTCATGCGGCACTTCTGCGGAGCGCCGGCGTCACCGTCCTCGGTATCGATCGGGATCCCGATGCCATCGCGGCCGCGCGCGAGCAGCTGGGCGCCAATGGTATGGAGTACCACGAAGGTTCGTTTGCCTCGCCCGGCGCGCTCGCTGCGGTCGCCGCGTTCCAGCCTGACCGCATTCTTCTGGACCTCGGCGTCAGTTCGCATCAAATCGACGCGATCGAGCGCGGCTTCACGTTCAGGCCGGGCGCGCCGCTCGACATGCGAATGACAGGAGCTCGGAGTCGGGAGTCAGGAGCCGGGGTAACTGCTCGGGACATTCTGAATACATGGCCTGTCGAACGGTTGAGCACTGTCTTCACCGATTACGCGGACGAGCGGCGGGGACGCGCGCTCGCGAAAGAAGTCGTCCGCCGGCGTCTCTCCGCGCCATTCGCCATCAGCGACGACTTCGTCAATGCGATCCGCGCCGTGCTCGGCCCGCGATCCGGGCCGCCGGATTTCGCCCGGCTGTTTCAAGCGCTGCGCATCGCCGTCAACGACGAGCTGGAAACGCTCGCCGCCGCGTTGCCCGCGTTGCGCGATGCGTTGGTGCCCGAGGGGCGTCTCGGTGTGATCACGTATCACTCCGGCGAAGACCGGATCGTGAAGCACGCGTTCCGCGAGTGGGGCCGCGACTGCATTTGCCCGCCGCGCCAGCCGGTTTGCACGTGCCGCGGCAGGGCGCTGGGACGCGTGCTCACGAAAAAGGCCATCGTGCCCGAGCCCCGGGAAATCGCGGCGAATCCGCGCGCCCGCTCGGCGCGGTTTCGCGTGTTCGAGAAAGCCGCGGTCGATGACGCTTAGAGGCCGGCACTGGATCGCGGTCTGGCTCGTCGCGTTGCTCGCGGCGCTGTCGCTCGTCATCGCGCGGCAGACGGCTGCACTCAACGCCGCGCGCGCGCTCACGGACTTGCGTGAAGAGCGCGCCGCACTGGAGGGCCGCCGTGCCGACCTCGAGCGGCGCGCGCGCACGGGACAGAGCCGCGCAGTCCTGCTGCCGCGGGCGCAGAGGCTGGGCCTCCGCCTGCCGGCAGACACGGAGATCATTCTGTTGCCGACCCAGTCGGAACCTCCACGCCCCCCGGAACCTCGAGACCGGCGGTAACGTGGCCAAAGTTCTCGTCCGCCTGCGCGTCGTCGAGCTCGGTCTCGGGGTGGCTTTGCTCGCGCTGCTGTTGCGCGCCGCGCAAGTGCAGTTGCTCGAGGGGGCCAGGTATGCGGCGGTCGCCAGAGCGCAGCGGACCGAGCACGTCGTGCTGGAGGCGCGCCGCGGCACGTTGTATGACCGCCACGGCCTTGGCCTCGCGCTCACACAGGAGACGTACCACGTCGGCGTTGCTCCCAACGAGCTGCGCGATCCCCCGCGCGATGCCGCTGTCATCGCCCGCCAACTGCGGCTCGCGCAGAGCGAGGTGGACCGCGGGCTGCGCCGGCGCTATGCCTGGTTTGCCGGTCCGTACACGAGCGGGGAGGTGCAGACCCTGCGCGCCATGCGTGGCGTGCATCTCGAGCCCGTGCTCCGGCGCTTCTACCCGTCGCCCGACTTCGCCCGCGCGGTCATCGGGAGGTTGGGGGAGGATGGGCGAGGCTCCGGAAACGGGGGCGGTGGGCTCGAGCGACTCTTGGACACGGTGCTCGCGGGCAAACCCGGTGCCGCGGTCGTCCTGAAGGACCGCTCGGGCCGCGAATACGAATCGCCGGCGCGCGTGATCGCCGATCCTGTTCCCGGCAACGACATCGTCCTCACGCTGGATGCCGAGCTGCAGGAGATCGCGCAGCGCGCGCTCGATGACGCGATCGACAACATGGCGGCGGAAGGCGGCGACGTGGTGATGCTCGATCCCCGAACCGGCGAGGTGCTCGCGGTCGCCTCGCGGCGCGCGGACGGCAGCATGCGTCCCTCGGCGTTTACGGAGACGTTCGAGCCGGGGTCGGTCGCCAAGATCTTCGCGGCCGCGGCGCTGCTCGCGTTCGATCGCGTGCGTCCGGGCGAGCGCGTGTCGGGGGAGGGCGGGCATTACCGCCTGCCCGATCGCGTGGTCACCGATGAGCATCCCATGGCATCGCTCACGCTGGCCGATGCGATCCGCGTGTCGAGCAACATCGCGGTCGTGAAATTCACGGCGCGCCTGAAGCCGGACGAGCAGTACGGCGTCCTGCGGTCATTCGGCTTTGGCGCGCCCACGGGCGTCGAGTTTCCGGCGGAGTCGCCGGGACTCCTGCGGCTCCCGCGCGACTGGTCACGACCGAGCTCCGCGAGCCTCGCGATCGGCTACGAGTTGTCCGTCACGCCGATGCAGCTCGCGGCGGCGTACGGCGCGATCGCAAACGACGGCGTGCTCCTTGAGCCGGCGCTGGTGCGCGAAATCCGCGCCCCCAACGGGATGGTGCTCTATCGCCATCGGGCGCAACCGGTGCGTCGCGTGGTGACACCCGAGGTTGCGGGCCAGCTCCGCGACCTGCTCCGCGGCGTCGTGGAAGCCGGTGGCACGGGCGCCAAAGCGGCGCTCGCCAATTTCCAGCTCGCCGCCAAGACCGGCACCGCACGCCGCGTCGTGGGCGGCCGATACGCCGCGGGCCAGTACACGGCGTCGTTTGCGGCGCTGTTTCCGGCCGACCAGCCGCAGCTCGTCGTCGTGATGATCATCGACAATCCGCAGAAGGGCAGCTACTTCGCGGCGCAAACCGCGGCCCCGGTGACGCGTTCGATGCTGGAGCAGGCCCTGGCCGCGCGTACCGTCGCGATCGATCGGGCGCGGCTCACCAACATGGTGGTACCCACCGATCGGGTGCCGCTCGCAGAGCCGGAGGGGGTCGTACCGTACGTGATGCCGTGGCCGTACGTGCCCGATTCCGCCTCGACGCCGCCCGATCGGCTCATCCCCGACGTGTCCGACCGCCCGCTGCGCGAAGGCATCCGCACCCTGCACCAGCGCGGGTTCCGCGTCGTCATCAAGGGCTGGGGCCTCATTCACCACACCTGGCCCGCCGCCGGTGAGCGCGCCGCCGCTGGAAGCACCATCACGGTATTCGCGGAAGCCGAAGCTTCCCTATCGAGCAAATGAGCCGATCGATCCAGGAAGTCGTCGACGCGCTGTCGCGCGCCGGCGTCCTGATCGATGCGCCCGATCCGAAGCGAGCGCCGCTGCCGGAGATCACCGGCCTCACGGCGGACGCGCGGCGGCTGGAGCGCGGGATGCTGTTTTGCGCCGTGCGCGGTGCGGCACTCGATGGCCACAGCTTTATTGCCGACGCCGTCGCCCGGGGCGCCGCCGCGGCGCTGGTCGAGTCGCGGCAGCCGTTTCCGATCCCGCAAATCCTCGTGCGCAACGGCCGCCGAGCCGCGGCCATCGCCGCCGAGGCGTGGTATCGCCGTCCGGCCGCGCGGCTCCAGATGATCGGCGTGACCGGCACGAACGGAAAGACGACATCCGTGATCTTGGCCCGGCACGTGTTGGGAGCGCTCTGGCCCATGGGCGCCATCGGCACGCTCGGCGCATTCGACCCCAGCGGCGCCGCGGTCGACAGCGAGGCGGGGAACCTCACGACGCCGGGACCGATCGACCTGCAGGCGACGCTCGCGGCCATGGTGGAGCGCGGCGCGCGTGGCGTCGCCATGGAAGTCTCCTCGCACAGTCTCGATCAAGACCGTGTGGAGGGTCTGCTGTTTCGCGCGGCGATCTTTACGAACCTGACACGCGATCATCTCGACTACCACGAGACGTTCGACGCGTACTTCGCCGCCAAGGCCAAGCTCATCGGGTATCTCGCCGACGCGGGACTCGCCGTGATCAACGCGGACGACGCCGCCTGGGCCCGCCTGCCGCACACGCCGCGTCGCATCACGTTCTCGGCGACCTCGCACCCGGCGGACGTCACAGCGCGCGATGTCCAGGTGGATGCGCGCGGGGCTCGGTTCACTCTCGTGACGACGCAGGGCAGCCACGCAGTGCACCTGCCGCTGCTCGGCCAGTTCAACGTCGCGAATGCCCTGGGCGTCGCGGCGTGCGCGGTGGGGCTCGAGGTGGCGCCGCGCACCATCGCCGAGCGGCTGTCTACGGCGCCTCAGGTGCCGGGCCGCATGGAGCGCATTGCGACCGACCCGTGTGTGATCTTGCGCGACTACGCCCACACGCCGGACGCGCTGGAGCGCGCGCTCGAGACTGTGCGCGCCGTGACGAGCACGGGAGGCCGCCTGATCGTCGTCTTTGGCGCGGGCGGCGACCGCGACCGCGGCAAGCGCGCCCCCATGGGGGAGATCGCCGTGCGGCTCGCCGACATCGCGATCGCGACGTCGGACAATCCACGCACCGAGGACCCGGAACGGATCCTGGACGATGTCGAGGCCGGCATGACCGGACGACAGCATTACCGGATCGCGGATCGCAAAGCGGCGATTGCGCAGGCGCTCGAGCTCGCGCGGCAGGGCGACACCATTCTGCTGGCGGGGAAGGGACACGAGACCTACCAGGTGATTGGCACGGTGAAGGAGCCGTTCGACGAGCGAGAAGTCGTGCGCAGTCTCGGAGGAGCCGGCTGATGGCGGGACAGACTGACGGCCTGACGGCCGGACGGCCATGGACCAGTGACGAAATCGCTGCCGCGCTCGATGTGCCGGCACCAGCGACGCTGAGATTCGCGGCGATTTCCACTGACTCCAGACATCTGAAACCAGACACCCTGTTCATCGCCCTCAAAGGCGACAAGTTCGACGCCCACGACTTTCTCGAGCAGGCCAAGGCCGGCGGCGCGACCGCGGCCGTGGTTCGTCACGGCACCGCCACGATCGAGGGACTGCCGTTCTTCGCAGTGGACGACACCCTGGTGGCCCTTGGGCTACTCGCCCGCGCCCGGCGCCGCATGTTCCCGGACGGGACTCCCGTGGTCGCCATCACGGGCTCGAGCGGCAAGACCAGCACCAAAGAGATGATCCGTGCCGCACTCAGCGCGCGCTATCGCGTCCATGCCACGGCCGCCAATCTCAATAACCTCATTGGCGTGCCCCTCACGATCCTGGGCGCACCGGAGGATACGCAGGCGCTGGTGGTGGAGGCCGGCGCCAGCGTCCCCGGCGAGATCGCGCGTATGCGCGACATCATCGAGCCCACGATCGCGGTGATCACGAACATCGGGTATGCGCATGTCGAGGGCTTCGGCTCGCTCGAGGGCGTGATGAGAGAGAAGCTGTCGCTGCTCGATGGGGCACCCGTGGCCGTGCTCGGCGCGGGTCCGGACCTCATGTGGCCCGAGGCCCGCCGCCGCACCCAGGTGATTCCCGCCGCGCTCCCGGGGAAGAGCGCGGATGACGCGCTCCTCGACCGCTACCTCGACAAGGACGGGCACCCGCGGTTGTCGCTCGACTCGGGCGAAAAGGTGACGCTGCCGGCGCTCGGGATTCACCAGCTCGAGAACGCCCAGATTGCCCTGGCGGTCGCCCAGCGCGCCGGCGTCGACCATGACGCCGCCGTGCGGGCGCTCGCGGACCTCCACCTGCCCGGCGGCCGCGGCGATTTCCGGGAAATCGGCAATCTGCTGGTCATCGACGACACCTATAACGCCAATCCGGCCTCGCTGCGCCGGGCGGTGCAAACCGGCGCCTGGCTGGCGAAGCGGCACCGGCGGCCGTTCGTGGTGGTGGTCGGGACGATGTTGGAGTTGGGACCGGAAAGTGCAAGATTGCACGCCGAAGCCGCGCGTGAAATCGCCCAGCGCAAGCCGGCGCTCGTTGCCGCGGTGGGGACGTTTGCGCGGGTGTTCGAGTCGCTGCGCGAAGCACTGGGCGGACGCTTGATCACCGCCGCCGACGCCGAGGCGCTGGGCCCGAAGTTGAAGTCGGCGCTGCGGGGCAACGAGCTGGTACTCCTCAAGGCTTCACGCGGAGTCGCCTTGGAACGTGTCCTTCACTACCTGACCTGATGCTCTATCATTGGCTCGCGCCGCTCGCTCGCCAGTACATTTTTTTCAATCTCTTCAACTACATCACGTTCCGCGCCGCTGGGGCCACGGTGACGGCGCTGCTGCTGGCGTTCATCGTCGGCCCGCGGATCATCCGAAAACTCCGCGAGCATCGCATCGGTCAAATCGTCCGCGCCGAAGGTCCGGCCAGTCATCAGAGCAAACGCGGCACGCCGACGATGGGTGGACTCATCATTCTCCTCGCCACCGTCGTGCCGACGCTGCTGTGGGCCCGGCTCGACAGCCGCTACGTCATGGTCACCGTCGTCGCGACGCTGTGGATGGGCTTGATCGGATTTCTCGATGACTACCTGAAGATCGTGCGCGGCCAATCGCAGGGACTCGTCGCGCGCTGGAAGCTCGCCGGCCAGGTGTCGTTCGGCGTCGGTCTGGGCGCCTACATCCTGCTGTTCCCGCTGACCACCAGCGTTGCGCCGTACGCGACGCAGCTGCCGTTGTTCAAATACATCGTGTGGGTGCTGCCGTGGCCGATTTACCTCGCGTTCGTGACCTTCGTGACGACAGCGAGCTCGAACGCGGTGAACCTGACGGACGGGCTCGACGGCCTGGCGGCGGGACTCACCGTCATCGCCGCGGGCGCATTCGCGATCTTCTGCTACCTGTTCGGCCGCGTGGACGCCGCTCGCTATCTCGGCGTCCTCCATCTCCCCGGCGCGGGCGAGCTGACGATTTTCTGCGGAGCGCTGATGGGCGCGTCGCTCGGGTTCCTGTGGTTCAATGCGCATCCGGCGCAGGTCTTCATGGGCGACACCGGCGCACTCGCCATCGGCGGCGCGCTCGGCACCGTCGCGATCCTGCTCAAGACCGAGTTCCTGCTCCTCATCGCGGGCGCGGTGTTCGCCGCGGAAACAGTCTCGGTCATGATTCAGACGACGACGTACAAGTACCGGAAGAAAAAGTACGGGAAGGAGTACGCGGATTCCCACAAGGTATTTCGTATGGCGCCGCTGCATCACCATTTCGAGAAACTCGGATGGGCGGAGCCGCAGGTGGTGATGCGGTTTTACATCCTGGGGGTGCTGAGCGCGATGATCGCGCTGGCGACACTCAAGGTGCGGTAATGGAACGGAAGGAGGGAGGACTCGTTCCGAACACCTGGCGCCGCGCCGGTAGCGTGGTCGCGATCATCGGCCTCGGCAAGAGCGGAGTCGCGGCCGCGCGGCTGCTCGCGCGCGAGGGCGTGCGCGTCTATGCCAGTGACGCATCCGATCATCCGTACGCCGGCGCCGCCGCCGAAGCGCTGAAGAGCGTGCCGTGGGTGGACGTCGAAATCGGCCGTCACGACCTCGCCAAGATTCGGCATGCCGCGGGCGTCGTCGTGTCGCCCGGGGTGCCGCCGGACGCGCCGGTGCTGACCGCGGCGCGGCATGCGGGTGTGGAGATCGTGTCGGAGCTCGATCTCGGATTCCGCGCGCTCGCGGCGCTGCAGCCCGGCACGCGCAGCATCGCCATCACCGGCACCAACGGCAAGACGACGACCACCGCACTGGTCGCGCATCTGCTGAGCGCCGCCGGGTTGCGGTCGACGACCGCCGGCAACATCGGCCGGCCCGTCACCGACCTCGCCCTGGCGAACGAGCGCTATCAGTGGCTCAGTCTCGAGGTTTCCTCGTTCCAGCTCCACGACAGTCCGAATTTCGCGCCGGAGATCGGCATCCTGACGAACCTCGCGCCGGATCATCTGGACCGATATCCGTCGGCGGAGGCGTACTACGGCGACAAGCGGCTGCTGTTCCGCAACGCGAGCGGCGACGACATCTGGGTGCTCAACGGCGACGACACGCTGGTGCTCGAGCTCGCGCGGGGGGCCGCGGGCCGCCACGTGTGCTTCTCACTCGGCAAGCCGATGGAGGCATGGTATGAGGCGAGCGCGCGCGTCCTGCGCCTGGGGGGCGAGGCGTTGCTGCAGCGAGACGAGCTGCATCTCCTCGGCGACCACAACGTCGCGAACGCCCTGGCGGCGGCGCTGGCGGTCCACGAAGTCGGCGTCCCCACGGCGCTGATCGCCGGAGGGCTGCGCTCCTTCCGCGCGCTGCCGCATCGGCTCGAGCCGGTGCGTGAGGTGAGCGGGGTTCTCTGGATCAACGATTCCAAGGCGACGAACATCGCGGCTACCACCGTGGCCGTGATCGCGATGCAGCGGCCCTACGTGTTGCTGCTCGGCGGCCGCCACAAGGGCGAGCCGTACACGAGTCTCGCGCCGCTGCTCGCCGAGCGCTGTCGGCTGGTGATCGCGTATGGAGAAGCCGGGCCGCTGGTCGAGCAGGATCTCAAGGGCACGGTTCCGCTCGAGCGCGGGACGACGTTTGAAGACGTGATGGCGCGCGCCGCGCGTGCGGCGCAGCCGGGCGACGCGGTGCTCCTGTCACCGGCGTGCTCGAGCTACGATATGTTCAAGAACTACGAAGAGCGGGGGGCCACATTCCGGCGCATAGTCGAAGCGCGGTAACCTGGGAAGGGCGCCTGCTCTTTGTCGTGACCGCAGTCCTGGTCGTGTTCGGACTCGCCGCAGTGTACGGCGCATCGAGTCTCGTCACCACGACCGGCGGACAGGTGGGCGCGAGCTTTGCTCTGCGGCAGGCCGTCGGTGCGGTGGTGGGTGGATTGCTCGCCGTCATTTTTGCGCGCATCGATTACCACCGGTGGCGCGAGTGGGCCTGGCCATTGCTCGGCCTCACGCTGTTCCTGCTGCTGATCCCGCTGCTGCCGTTCACGCACGCGATCACTCCGACCATCAACGGCGCGCGGCGCTGGGTCAATCTCGGCATTCTCACACTGCAGCCGTCGGAGCTGGCCAAATTCGCCGTCGTGGTGTGGTGCGCCATGCTCGCCGCGAAGAAGGGCGTGCAGCTCAGAGAGTTCAAGCGGGGCGTCCTGCCGTTTCTCGTCATCCTCGTGCCGCTCATCGGCTTGATCTTCCTCGAACCGCACCTCTCCATGGCGCTGCTCGTCGCGGTCCTCGCGGGCACGGTACTGTTCACGGCGGGCGCGCGCATCGGCCACTTCCTCGCGCTCGGCGTGGCCGCCGGTCCGCTGCTGTTCGGCGCCATCGCCACGGCGCAGTATCGCCTCGCCCGCGTCCTCACCTTCTTGAATCCCGGCGCCGTGCCGGCAGAGGCAACGTGGCAAGTGCAGCAGTCGGTGACCGGCATCGGCGCGGGCGAGCTGCTCGGGGCCGGATTCGGGCAAGGGCAGCAGAAGCTCGGCTACCTGCCGTACGCGTACTCCGATTTCATTTTCTCCACGATCGGCGAGGAATGGGGATTCCTGGGCGTGCTGGTCATCATGCTCCTGTTCGGCACGTTCGTCTGGCTCGGGTTTCGCATCGCGCGGAATGCTCAGGATCCGTTCGGGCAGCTCCTCGCGGCCGGGATCACCGTCATGGTGGGCCTGAGTGTCGTGCTGCACATCGGCGTGAGCCTCGCTGTCATCCCCGCTACCGGAGTTACGCTGCCGTTTATGTCGTATGGGCGCTCGTCCTTGATCGTCGCGCTAGCTGCCACTGGTGTGCTGGCGAGTGTTGGGCGAGCGCGGAAGGCATAATGCGGAATGCGAAAAGCCCAATGCGGAATGCGGAATGTGGAATGCGGAATGTAGAGGCGGGGTTCGAATCAGGTAGAATGGCTTCGACCCGGGCCCGGATATTCCGCATTCCGCATTTCGCATTTCGCATTTGGTTCACCATTCCGCATTCCGCAATCCGCAATTCTTTGTCGTGAAGATCCTGATTGCGGGCGGAGGTACTGGAGGGCACCTGATGCCCGCCCTGGCACTGGCGCGAGTCGCGGCCGACGCCGGGCATGAGGTCACGCTCGTCGGCGCGGCACGCGGCCTCGAGGCGCAGATCCTTCCGCAGCATCCGTTCCGATTTCATCTGTTGCCCATGGAGCCGATCTATCGCCGCGCGTGGTGGCGCAACATGCGCTGGCCGGCGATCGCCGTCCGCGCGTGGCGTGCCGCGGGCAGCGTGTTGCGCGAGGAGCATCCCGCGATCGTGATCGGCACGGGCGGGTACGCGGCGGGGCCGGTCGTCTGGCGCGCGCAGAACGCCCGGATCCCGACCGCACTGCAGGAGCAAAACGCATTTCCGGGACTGACGCAGCGTTGGCTCGCGCGCCGCGCCGATCAGGTCCACCTTGGATTTCCGGAAGCGCGTCTGCTCCTCTCACCCGGAAAGCGCACGCACGTTTTTGTCTTTGGAAATCCGATCATGCCACCAGGACCGATCGACCCCGGCGCCGCGCGCGCGGAGTTTGGACTGAGTCCCGAGCGACGCACGGTGCTCGTCTTCGGCGGCAGTCAGGGCGCGCGCGCGATCAACGACACCATTGCGCGTACCATCCAGCGCCAAATGCTCGGCGACGTGAATCTGTTGTGGGGCACGGGCACCATGCATCTCGAGCGCTACGCGTCACTCGCGATTCCCGGCCGCGTCGCGGTGCGCGGCTTCTTCGATCCGATCGGCACCGCGTACTCCGCCGCGGATCTGGTGGTCGCGCGCGCGGGTGCGATGACCGTCTCCGAGCTGTGCGCCTGGGCGAAGCCGAGTGTGCTGGTGCCGTTGCCGACGGCGGCCGCCGACCATCAGACGTTCAACGCGCCAGCGTCCTGCTGCTCGAGCGGGAATTCACGCCCCAGACCTTCGCGACCACCGTCGTCGGGCTGGCCCATGACGACCAGCGACTGGCTGCCCTGGCCCGGAGTGCCCGCGGCCGAGGCCACCCGAATGCCGCCCGAACCATCGTCGCCAAGGTTTTAGAGCTTTCGCAAGTTGCGTAGATTTCGTATATTAGCTGCCCACAGATGACCTTGTTTCGAACCGGGGATCCCCGGCCCATCCATTTCATGGGCATAGCCGGGGCGGGGATGAGCGCCTTGGCGATGATTGCCAGGCACCGGGGAGTCTCCATAACTGGTTGTGATTCCGACACTTCCGCGGGCGGTGCCAATGACCTGACCGCCTTGGGAGTTCGTGTTTGGCAGGGCCACGATCCGAGCCATGTGGCAGGGGCTCGCGCTGTTGTAGTTACGGCGGCGGTGCCGCGCGACCATCCGGAGCTGGACAACGCGCGTGCGCTGGGCCTGCCGATCGTGCGCCGGGCCGACGCTTTGGGAGAGCTGGTCGCCGGGGGGACAGAGGGGGTCGTAGCGGTCGCCGGGACACATGGTAAGACGACCACTACGGTCATGGTGACGGAGGCCCTCACGGCCGCCGGGCGAAACCCCACCGGGCTCGCCGGCGGCCGTGTCGCTGCGTGGGGCGGCAACGCGCACATCGGCGGCGACGCGCTGTACGTCGTGGAAGCGGACGAGTACGACAAGTCGTTCTTGTCGCTGCGGCCGACCGTTGCGGTCGTGAACAACGTCGAAGCCGATCACCTCGAGTGCTACGGCTCGATGGAAGGGCTCGAGGAAGCGTTCGCCGTTTTCGCGTCGCGGGCGCAGCGCGTGATCGTCGGCGCGGACGACTCGGGGGCGGATCGTGTCGCACTGAG
>Ga0209468_1001145_pt1 | contig 11862 bp, 8 predicted proteins | sample GraSoiAngelo_102_FD_185871 | JGI IMG/M metagenome (GOLD analysis project Ga0209468, IMG submission 185871) | Grasslands soil microbial communities from the Angelo Coastal Reserve, California, USA - 14_0903_02_40cm (SPAdes) (version 2) | ecosystem: Environmental > Terrestrial > Soil > Grasslands ...
GAGCTGGTCTCCGGACGGTACGCACCTCGCCTTCGAATCGGACCGCAGTTCGAACTACGACATCTACAGCACGACACTTGACGGCTCGGTGCTGCTCCAGCTCACCGCCGACACGGCGTTCGACGGGCAGCCGGCGTGGTCGCCAGATGGTGCGAAGATCGCGTTCGCCTCGACACGCAATGGGACCACGCCGCAGATTTATGTCATGAAGGCGAACGGGGACAGCGTCGTGCGCCTGACGCACAGTATCCGATTCGATGTGCAGCCCGCCTGGTCACCCGACGGCACGAAGATCGCGTTCGCGACGAACCGCGACAGCAACGATGAGATTTACGTGATGAACGCCGATGGGACGAACGCCGTGAACGTGACGAACCATCCCGCCGCCGACGACGGGCCCGCCTGGTCGCCGGACGGGACGAAGATCGCCTTCTACTCGGACCGCGACGGCAGTGATTTCGCGATCTACGTGATGAACGCGAACGGGAGCGGCGTGGCGAGGCTCACGTCCACCACTGTGCATCACGAGCTGCCCGCCTGGTCGCCCGATGGGCAGTACATCGCGTTCGACTCGGATGCCGACATCTATATGATGAAAGCGGACGGCGCCGGGCTGCGACGGCTCACCAGCGGCAACGCGCAGGACTTCATGCCGCGCTGGCAGCCGTGAGTGTCTCTCACCCCGGCCCCGACCTCGTCCAGATCACGATCGTGCCGCACTGGTTGCCGATCCGCAGGAAGTCGAGCGGGGTCTCGGACAGCGTCCGATAGACCTCGATCCCGATGATCCCGATGGTCGGCATGTCGAGGCTGGTGGAGTAGGTCGCCGGGAAGCCGTCCACGACGAAATCGGGACTGCACTCCCGCGGCGCGCGCGCCATGCGCAACCGGCAGCCGGCGGTCGAGCCCCGGCACTGCATCCGCACGCCCGGGACGCTGCGGAACAGGTCACCGAGGGTCCGGGGTCCGGCTCGAGCGATCTGCTCCTCGGTGAGGAAGTAGCCCCGCCCAGCCGCGCGGCGCCGCTCGAAATCCCGCCGCCGCTCCTCCGCGAAGCTCGGGCGACGCTCGACCGCCACCGGGTCGAGCAGAACGGGAAGCCGCTCGAGCTCGAACACATCCGTGTGCACTTCGCCTTCGGCGAGCTGCACCACCCACGATGCGCCGACGTACCCGATCGCCCGCACTTGGAGGACGTAGTTCCCGGCGCTCAAGCTGTCCCGGGCGAACCGGCCCTCGCTGTCCGAGGCGACCCCCCGGAGCGTTCCCAGGAGCGCGATGTGCGCACCTCGAATTGGGGAATGAGATTCGTGGTCCACGAGCCGCCCGGCAATAGCCCCGGTGCGCCGCTGGGTCACCGCCGCGTGAGGGGACGAGAGCAGCATCACACACGCCAAGCCGATGGTGGCGGCCTGGAAGACGCCCGGCGAGCGGAACCGACGTGCCATGTGACGAGCGACCGGCTGGATGTGGTCAGTTAGATAGTACGGGCCGATGGGGAGGTTGGAAAGAAGCGGTGCTCGCCGCCGGGTTGTCGCGGGGTTGGGACGGATGTGTCACAGTCCGCCGCCCCTCCCCTTGTCCCCCCGGGAGGACGATCTCCAACGGCGCCTCCGGAAACCTCTTGACGCCTGGCAAGCTGTGGCGTATTTCCTGCAGTGCAGGCGGTCCGTCATCAACCGTCCGAGCGCTCATGACCGTCACGCTCGCGTTAGGCCGTGTCAGACGGCTCGACATCTCTCACCTCATATCCCGGCCGGGTCCCCGTGGACGCGACCGGCGTTGTGCTTCGTTCCCCCGGGGCAGTTCCCCGCTCACATGAGGATTCCGCTATGACACTACCACGTCGTCAGGATTGGCTTGGTGCGGCGCTGCTCGCGTGCGGATTGGTCACTCTGGCGGGCCCGGCGGGGGCCCAAGACGCGGTGATTCACGGTCGAGTGATCAACGACCGGGGCGAGGGGCTGCCGGTCGCGACCGTGCAGATCCAGGAGTTGAACGTCGGGGTCTTCACGAACAGCGAGGGCCGCTACGCGATGCAGATCCCGGCCGCCCGCGTCACGGGGCAGACCGTGATGCTGCGCGTGCGGACCATCGGCCACAAGCCCGCGACTCGCCAGCTCACCCTGCGGGCGGGCGAGCAGACGCAGGACTTCACGCTCATCACCGACGTGAATCTGCTCGAAGCAGTCGTGGTCACGGGGACGCAGGAGGCGACCGAGCGCGTAAAGGTGCCGTTCAGCGTGACGCGCGTCGACGCCTCACAGATGCCCGTGCCCGCCGAGGACCCGCTGCGTGCGCTTCAGGGCAAGATCCCGGCGAACATCGTTTCCTACAGTGGGCGGCCCGGCGCGCAGCCGTCGGTGCTGCTGCGCGGGCCGACGTCGATAAACGCGCAAGGGCGGGGCCAGGATCCGCTCTACATCGTCGACGGGGTGATCATCAATGGCGCCCTCCCGGACATCAACCCCGGGGACATCGAGAGCGTCGAGGTGGTGAAGGGCGCCGCTGGCGCGTCGCTGTACGGGGCGCGGGCCGGCAACGGCGTCATCAACATCACGACCAAGTCCGGGCGTCGGGCGCTCGAGGGCGTACAGTTCAGCGCTCGCAGCGAAGGGGGCGTGAGCGACATCGAGCGCGACTTCGGGCTGGCGCGGTTCCAGGCGCTGGCGATGGACGAGCACGGCCGGCAGTTCTGCCAGGCTGTCAGCGGGCAACCCCTCTGCGCTCGAACCTTCGACTACCTGAAGGAGGAGGCGCGGATCAACAACTATCCGGCGGACTCGGCCACCACCACTGTGTCGCTGCCGATCGATCCCGGGGCGAACATCGCCGGTGACGTGCTGCGGCGGCGCTTTCAGGTCAGCCCGTGGCCCAGCACGGGCTACAACGCGGTGAACCAGGTGGTGACGCCGCATCCCTATCTCCAAAACAGCGTCGACATGACGGGGAGATTCGGGTCGACGCGCTTCTACGCCAGCGCGTCGAACCTGACCGAGCGCGGCGCGTTCCGGTTCCTGCAGGGGTTCGTGCGCAACTCGTTCCGGGCGAACGTCGATCAGGCCATCGGCTCCGCCTGGAACATCGGTCTGCGGACTGCATACACCCGCAGCACGCAGGACGGTCTCAATCAAGTGTTCCCGCCGTCGCCAACATACTGCAGCGGGACACACTGGGGCGGCTCTACATCCGCCCCAATCTCCAGGGGGGCGGCACCCAGAACGAGAATCCGCTCTACTCGCTCGAGAACACGGCGCGTCAAGACCTCACCAATCGGTTCATCGGTGGCCTCACGCTGCGCTACGCCCCGGTGGACTGGTTCAATCTCGAGGGCGAGGTCGGGTACGATCTGCGCCGAGCGAACTTCTCGCAGGTCAATGACAAAGGCTTCCGCACCACGGCCTACGACCCCGTGACCAACGGTGGCTCGATCTTCCGGGGATCGTCCAGCAATGAGGCGATCAACGGCGGCGTGAATGCGAACTTCCGCCTTGACCTCGCCCGAGACCTGCGAGCGCGCTGGAGCTTGCGCTACTCCTACGAGCAGCGGGACAGCTCGATCGCGAGCGGCTTCGGGAACGCCCTCTCCGTCAAGGGCGTGACGTCGTTGGTGAACGCCGCGTCTGGCAAGACGCTGGCGTCGGGCGTGACCAGCGTCAGGCAGATCGGGCTGTTCGCGGGCACGGGACTCGAGTACAAGGACCGCTACATCCTCGACGCTTTGATCCGGCGTGACGGCAGCTCGCTGTTCGGTCCGGGCAGCCGCTGGGCGACGTTCGGCCGAGTCTCCGGGGCGTGGCGCGTCGCGCTCGAGCCCTGGTGGCCGCTCCCGCAAGTCAGCGAGCTCAAGCTGCACGGGTCCTACGGCACCGCGGGCGGCTCGCCCAGTTTCTCGGCCCAGTATGAGACGTTCACGATCGGGGCGGGTGGGTTGTTGTCGCTCACCACGCTCGGTAACCGCAACCTGCAGCCCGAAGTGCACCACGAGATCGAGCTCGGGGCCGACCTCGAGCTCTTCAATCGCTACGGTCTGACCGCCACCTACGCCCGCACCAGGATCGACCGCCAGATCCTGCTCGCGCCGGTCTCGTCGTCGACCGGGTACACGAACCAGTGGCAGAATGCCGGTACGCTCTTGAACATCACCTACGAGCTGTCGCTCAATGTGCCGCTGGTGCAGCGCCCCAGTGTGTCGTGGTCGATGAGCTTCGTGTATGACCGCAACCGCTCGTGGATCCAGCAGCTCGGTGTGCCGCCCTACTTCTACGGGGCCGCCAACGTCCAGGCGACCGACCAGATCTTCCAGGCGAAGGAAGGGGAGCTGTACGGGACGTTCTACGGGCGCAAGTTCCTCACCAGCTGCAGCGAGCTGCCCGCGCCGTTCAATACCGATTGTGGAGGTGCGAAGAGTCCGTTCCAAATGAACGACGAGGGTTGGCTGGTGTGGGTCGGCAAGGACAACAATCCTCGGTGGGGCATTACCCACAACTTGTGGGAGACCTCAGTGCCCGGCTGCATCAACTCGGCCGGGATCGCCGAGACCGTGTGCAGCCAGCCCGGCACATCCACCATCACGTCCCCTTGGGGGGTCGGGCTCAACTGGGGGATGCCGATCATCCTGCGGGGTGACCCCGGCGACATGCGCAATGCCCGGAACGTAGCGCTCGGGAACGCGCTGCCGAGTTTCCGCTTCGCGGTCACGCAGGACCTGCAGTGGAAGCGGTTGAGCCTGCACGCGCTGGTGGACGCAGCGATCGGCCAGCATGTGTGGAACCAGGGCTTCCACTGGGCCCACCTCGACTTCCTGTCGAAGGATGTGGACCAGGTCGGCAAGTCGGTCGAAACCGCCAAGCCGATCGGCTACTACTACCGCGCAGCGCCGCCCGACAACGCCGCCGGGTTGGGCGGTTTCTACGACATCCTGGGCCCGAACAATTTCACGGTCGAGGACGCGAGCTACGCGAAGTTGCGCGAGCTGATGGTGTCCTACCACATCGGCGCGGTCCGCGGCGTCGGGGACTGGGGCGTGAGCCTCGTGGGCCGCAACCTGTTCACCATCACGGGATACCGCGGCTTCGATCCGGAGATTGGGCTCGGCGCTTTGCCGCCGCAACCGGGGCTCGCCGGTGGCGGCAATGGCGGCCAGGCGGCATCGGGAGCGGTCAACGCGGTCGACGCGTTCTCGTTCCCGAACCTGCGCACCTTTACGATCGGGATCACGACCAGCTTCTAGGCTCGGTCCGACCCGCCGCGGCGGCAGGCGCTGCGTAGCGCGGCGGGGTCGGGCTGTCCGTGTTCGCTCCAGGGGGATCGATGAGAACGTTTCTATTCGGATTGTACGGTGTGGTGATGGTGGGTCTGACGGCGTGCACCGACCCGCTCGTCGTGGACAATTCCAACAACCCGGACCGGGGGCGCGTGTTCAGTAACGCGGCCGATCTCGAGCAGCTCATCAGCAACACGTACGCGCGCGCCCATGCGGCGACCCTCGGGGGGGGAACCGTGCTGACGGGCGGGATCAACGATGCGCTGCAGCCGCAGCTTCTGGTCATGGGGATGGAGAACGTGTCCACCCTGGCCAATTTCGCGATGGGCCCGCGCAGCGCCATTCCGCGCAATCCGATCAGCAATGCGCGCGGCAGCCAGGGGAACCTGGGGAACTACCGCGACTGGGTCGTCGGGCACAGCGCGGAGCGCATGGCGGCGCTGGGGGTGGCACGGCTGAAGGCCCTGACGCTGGGGTCGCCGGCGCGCGATGCGCGGGCCCGCGCGTTCGCGCGCTTTTCGCAGGGCGTGGCGCTCGGCAATCTGGCGCTGGCGTACGACTCGGCCTCGATCCTCACCGAGAACGACAACCCCGAGGCCGACGCCGGCGTGATCGTGCCGCTGTCGGGCTACCGCCAGGTCATGACCGCGGCGCTCGCCTACCTCGACTCGGCCATCGCGATCGCCTCGGGTCCGGCGCCCACGGGTCCGACGGGGGACTGGTTCCCCCTTCCCGCCACCTGGGTCAACGGGAACGCGCTCACCGGGGGCGCGACGGGCACGTTCGTTCAGCTGGCACGCTCGTACAAGGCGCGGCTCCGCGCCGGCGTGGCCCGCACGCCTGCCGAGCGTGCCGACATCACGGCTGGTGGAATCGTGGATTGGAGCAAGGTGATCGGCGACGCCACCGCTGGCCTCGGGGCGACCGGTGCATCCGACTTCAGCATCTCCATGGACCGCACCATCGGGTGGGATATAGCGTGGGTGGCGCAGCATTTCGCCTCTGCCAACTGGCACCAGATGTCCCAATTCTACGTCGGCATGGCGGACACGTTGGGCGGCTACGATACCTGGCTCGCGACGGCGCCGCTGCTCCGGCCCACGTTCACGGTGGTGACACCCGATCGGCGATTCCCGCAGGGCACGACGCGCCCCGCGCAGAACGCGGTCACGATCCCCGGGACGTTCGCCGCGACCCCGTACTTCCGGAACCGCCCGCCCGGGAACGACTCGCCCGGCGAGGCCATCGGGATCTCGCAGTACGACTTCTTCCGATCGCGCGCGTTTCGGGTCGCGGACCGCGTCGGAGCCTACCCCGTCATGACGGCGGCCGAAATCCGCCTGCTGGCGGCGGAGGGGTACCTGCGCTCGAATCCCCCTCAGGTCGCGACCGCCGCCGCGCTGATCGACGTCTCCCGCGTCGGGAAAGGGCAGATGAAGCCGCTCGCTGGCGTCATAACGGACACCCTCATGTCAGTCCCGGGGATGGATGCCACCTACGTGCCGGCCAGCCGCTCCTGTGTGCCTCGCGTGCCCGACGCGGCGTCTCCGAGTCGGCCCTACACCAAGAGCAAGTGCGGCAACATCTGGGACGCGCTGAAGTGGGAGTACCGGATGGAGACCGCGTACACCGGGTATGGGATGTGGTTCTTCGCCGCGCGCGGCTGGGGCGACCTCCCGGTTGGGACCGCCACCGACTGGCCGGTGCCGAACCAGGAAATGGACGCTCGCAGCGAGCCGTTCTACAGCACGGGCGGCACCGGGGGCCGGGACGCCGCTGGGCCCGGTAACTACGGACTGTTCCTGGGCGGGGTCTACGGCTGGTGAAGGCGCGGCAGGTAGTGCGCCCGTTCTGCGTGGCGCTCGTTCCGGCTGTGCTCGCGGCGTGCTACACCTACACACCGTTGCCGACGCTCGCGCCGACACCCCAGGCCAGCGTGGCCCTGACGCTCTCCGATCAAGGCCGCGTGGGCGCCGGCCCCACGATGGGTGCGGGCGTCGCGCGGGTGGAGGGGGCGCTGATCGGCTCGACCGACAGCGACTTCACTCTGCGGGTGGCCGCGATCACGGACCTGAGGGGACGGCAGACTCGCTGGAGCGGGGAAACCGTCACGCTGCAGCGGGCGTGGGTGGGGAACGCGTACGAACGGCGCTTCTCGCGGTCCCGCACCTACGTCCTGGTAGGCGCGCTGGCCGCCGGATTCGTGTCGTTCGCCGTCACGCGCCACTGGTTCGGCGGCGGGCCCTTGACCGACAACCCCGGCGGGGGTGGAGGAAGCCAGCAGTGACACCTGTGAACCACACTCTCGACCCGAGTACACCATGATGCGATCCCGGTCCGCCGTTCTCTGCGTCCTTGCGTTCGTGGTCGTCGCGTGCCGTCGCGACGCAACCTTCACGGAGCCCATCCCCGCGTACGCGGCGATCCACTGGGTGCACGCGCTGCCTGACACGATGCAGGAGGACTTCCGCATCGTGGACATCGTGTCGAATGCGGGGCTGTACGATCAGAACTTCCGCGGCGCGAACATGTTCTATCAGGGAATCGAAGTGGGGGCGCGCCACGTGCAGATCTTCAACTCGAGCCCGGACCCGGACGTTTCGAAGCAGGTCATGCAGGACACGGTGATCGACTTTGCGGCGAGCGACAGCATTACGCTCATCCACATGGGCTTTGCCCGCACGGGCTCGACGCCGGCGCGCCAGGTTCACCTGTTCACCGACAAGGCCGGCGATCCCGGGGCGGGCAACCTCGGGTTCCGCGTGATCCACGCGGGCGCCGGCATGGGCAACGTCGACGTGAATCTCATCCGGCACCGGGCCGACACGCTGACCTTGCCGGCCACACCGCTCGTCGCCAACGTGGCGTATGGCGTGGCCAGCGCGTACGTCACGGTGGCTGCCGATCCCGCGGTGGCGACCCCAGAGTCGTTGCGCGTCGTGGTGACGGCGGCGGGCACGACGACGCCGATCCTCGTGAACGTCGCTCTGCCTGTGGGGGAAAACGGCGACGCCACGAAGAATCCCATCCCGGGCGCCCGGGTGGCGCGTTCCGCGATGACGGCGGTGGTCGTCCCGCGCTCTGTCGCCGGGACCACGGCGCCGCAGACGACGGTCTTCACGACGCCGAGCGCCGTGATCCTGGTCGATCGACGCCCGCCGGATACGGTACCGTAAGGCTAGACGGGCAGACGGGTAGTAAGAAAGAAACGGGGGGCGCACAGAGCTTGCGTCCCCCGTTCCGCTTTCTACCCGTCTAGCTCTTCAGTCCACAATCGCATCCGGCATCACGAACCTGATCGGGTCCACCGCGTGGCCGTTCACCCACACTTCGTAGTGCAGGTGCGGGCCGGTGGAGAGGCCCGTCGAGCCGACCTTCGCGATCACATCGCCCCGCTTCACCCGCTTGCCGCGCGCGACGAGAATCGTGGAGCAATGGGCGTAACGCGTCACGACCCCGCCGCCGTGATCGAGCGTGAGCATGTTGCCGTAGCCCTCTTCCCACTTCACGTCGGTGACGATGCCGGCGGCTGGGGCCTCGATCTCGGCGCCCGCCTTCGCCGTCACGTCGATCCCCTCGTGCGGGCGGGCGAGGTGCAGAATCGGGTGGACGCGCATGGACGCGAAGGCGCTCGAGATCCATCCCCTGGTCGGCATGATGGACGGCGTCGCCGCCAACCGCTCCCGCTGCTTGGCGAGCGAGCCGTATGCTTCGTTCAGCGACCGCACCAGAATGTCGGCGCGCCGGCTGAGCGCGTCCATGTCGACCCGCGCCGCGAGCGCGGCCTGGCCATTCGGCCCCACCGCGGACAGGCTGTCGCGCTCCGACCACGCCCCGGCCGGCCCGCCGATGCCCGCCCGCTGCACGCCGGCGTCGGTCGGCGTGAGCCCGGCGAGCAGTCGCATCTCCTGCTCCCGCTGGCTGAACTGGTTGATGGTGTCGGTGAGTACGACCAGCCGCTCGCGCATCCGCTGGACTTCCTCGGCGAGCAGGCGGTTCTCGTTTTCCAGCGCGCGGCTGCGCGTGATGTTGACGCCGCGCGAGATGGCGGCGGCGCCCAGCACCAGGAACGCCAGCGCGACCACGCTGCCGATCCCGGCCAGGACCTTCACGACGGTCTGCGACAGCTCGACGGCGCGGGAAGTTCCCGAGCCGTGAGGCACCACCATGACCGTCCAGCGTCGCTCCGTCTTGTTGCTCATCTCCCTGTAGCGACCTCACGTCAACACGTGTGATCCGACGCGATACGCGCCGGTACTCGCCAGCACTCGATGTACCTACCGAAGGGAGAATCCGGACAGGGCGTTGGGCCGGGTTCCCGGTGGGAGTCCAAAGCTACGGGTCGCCTCCCGACCCGTCAACATGGCAAAAAGTGAGCCAAAGTGAGCCATATCACGTGGTTTCGGGCTCTATGCGGAGGCCAGGCGGGGCTTCGGAAAGAGAATGGGCGGTTTCGCTACCGGACGACCCTCAACCGCCGGCTCGCCCAGGTCGGCCAGACGCACGCGTGCCAGGGGTGTGGGGGGCCCGAACAGTGTCCACACGGCGTCAGCTGTCGCGGGAATGAACGGTTGGCACAGTACCGCCAGCCGAGCCACGGTCCGCGCAAGGCCGGCGAGCACGGCATCGAGCTCTGTTTCCTTGCCCGCCTTTCTGAGTTCCCACGGCACCGTCTCCTGGATGTACCGATTGGCACGCGCCGCGAGATCCATCCACTGCGCCGCGCCCTCCTCGAGCTCGTAGCCGTCCATCGCCCGCTGGTACGCCGCGACCGCCGTGCGAGCGGCGTCCTCGAGCGGCGCCGCCCGTGTCCGGGGGTCGCGGGGCACAATACCGCCACGGAAGCTGTGGATCATGTCGAGCGAGCGCTTCACCAGATTGCCGAACGTATTGGCGAGGTCGGACTCATAGCGCGCGTCGAACCGCTCCCACGTGAAGTCCCCGTCGTTCGCGAACCCGACCTCGCGCAGCAGGTAATAGCGCAGCGCGTCGGGGCCGTAGTGATCGATCGCTTCGCCCAAGGTCACGGCCGTCCCGGCGGTCTTGCTCATCTTGGCCCCCGACCATTGCACGTAGCCGTGCGCCCACACCGCACGGGGTGGCGCGAGCTCCGCGGCGAGCAGCATCGCCGGCCAGATCACGCAATGAAACCGTGTGATCCCCTTCCCGATGACGTGGAGGTCCGCGGGCCAGAGCCGCTCGTAGCCCGCGTCCGGGAATCCCGTGGCCGAGAGGTAGTTGATCAAGGCGTCGAACCAGACGTACACGGTCTGCTGCGCGTCGTCCGGAAACGGAATGCCCCACGGCTGCCGCTGCCGCGAGATGGAGATGTCCTGGAGCCCGGCCTCGAGCAGCCGCACCACTTCGTTGCGACGGATCTCGGGCTCGACGGCGAACGCGCCCGAGCGGATGCGGTCGAGCACGGCGTCGCGGTACCGGCTCAAGCGGAAGAAATGATTCCGCTCCTTCGTGGGGATCAAGTCGAGCGTGGGGTGCTCGATGCAGTGGCCGTTGACGATCTGCGCGCCGGTCTTGAACTCCTCGCAGCCGGTGCAGTACAGGCCCTCGTATTCCGCCTCGAACAGGTCGTCGGGGTGGCGGGCACGGATGCGCCCGAGCAGCGCGGTGACGGCCCGGGCGTGCCGCGGCTCAGTAGTGCGGATCCAGTCGTCGTTGCTGCATTCCAGGCGGCGCCAGTAGTCCGCGAAGCTCACCGCCATGCGGTCCACCCACGCCTGCGGCGTCACGCCGGCGCGGGCGGCGGCCTGGATCACCGACTGGCTGTGCTCGTCCATCCCCATCAGGAAGCGGACGTCGTCGCCGCGCAGCCGCCGGTAACGGGCGATGCAGTCGGCGCCGATCTTTTCGAGGGCGTGCCCCAGGTGCGGGTCCCCGTTCGAATAATCGATGGCGGTCGTGAGGTAGAACTTAGGCATCGCCGCCGGAGCGGGCGATTTCGTCCTTGAGCTTTTCGAGCGATACCACGCGCGTGTCGCCGCCCCCCCCCTCAGAGCGGAGCGTCACGGTCTCGCGGAAGATGTCCACGGCCAGGACCCGCTCGGGTCCCACGCCGGTGCGTAGCACCTTCCCCTCTTTGGGAAAGCGCTTGCGGGTCTGCACGTAAAAGTCGTGCTCGTAGCGCAGGCAGCACAGCAGCCGCCCACACCCGCCCGAGATCTGCGACGGATTGAGCGACAAGTGTTGATCCTTGGCGAGCGCGAGGCTGACCGGCCGCAGCTCGGGGAGCCAGCTCGAACAGCAGTACTGGCGCCCGCAGCGGCCCACGCCGTCCAGCCGCTTCGCCTCGTCGCGCGCGCCGATCTGCCGCAGCTCGATCCGGGTGTGGAACAGGCCGGCGAGGTCGCGCACCAGCGCGCGAAAATCGACGCGCTGCTCGGCCGTGAAATAGATCGTCAGCTTCTTCCGATCCCACTGCCACTCGGCATCGGAGACCTTCATCGGGAGCGCGTGCTGCTGCACCCGTTCCATCACCCTGCGGCGTACCGTGGCTTCCTCTTCGTGGAGCCGCTCGGCGGCCCGCGTGTCGTCCGGTGTGGCGCGCCGCACGATGCGACGCTCAGGAGCGGCGGGCTCGG
>Ga0209468_1001155_pt1 | contig 11817 bp, 7 predicted proteins | sample GraSoiAngelo_102_FD_185871 | JGI IMG/M metagenome (GOLD analysis project Ga0209468, IMG submission 185871) | Grasslands soil microbial communities from the Angelo Coastal Reserve, California, USA - 14_0903_02_40cm (SPAdes) (version 2) | ecosystem: Environmental > Terrestrial > Soil > Grasslands ...
GCCGCGACGAGGTCCGTAGATCCACGCGAAGAGCGTCCCGCCGGGTGTCACATACGGGGCGAGAGAACGGAACCCACGTTCCGGATCGGGGAGGTGGTGCAGCACGCCGATGCTGTAGACGAAGTCGAACGTGCCCCGGGCGAACGGTGGGCGATAAATGTCTCCCTGGACGATGTGCGCGCGCCGGTTGTCGCGGTTGTTGCGGTACGCCGCGAGCACGGCCTCCGAGAGGTCGAGGCCGACCATCTCGGCTCCGTAGCGGGCGGCGTAGTGGAGGTGCCTGCCAAACCCGCAGCCAGCGTCCAACCCGAGCTTTCCGGCAAAGAACTCAGGCGTCAGGGGGGACACATAGTCCAGGAAGTTCTCCTCCCAGAAGCCATACATGTCCCCGAAGGTGTTCCACTGGAACGAGAAGCTGCGCAACGTTCTTTTGAGATCGCGCGCCGACTCGGAGTCTCGGCCCGAGGACGCCGACCCCGACAGGAGACCGGGATGCCGGGTGAAGAAGTCGCGGTTCAGCGCGCGCATCTCGCCGGCGAGGTCGTCGGGAAGCATCCGTGGGATGTGATCGATGATGGGGTAGGCCGCTCCGCACTTCCGACACCGCAGCGCGCCTTCGACGATCTCGTCGTCCCGCGACGCGAAGGTCTCGACGTCGAGCGGCGCGACGCAGATCGGACAGCGAAGGAGTTGCAAGAGACGTGGTTTCATTCGGAGTCCCCTCTCGGCGTCATGTTTTGGTCAGTTGGCGCCCCGTGAGTGCCCGCCCGAGCGTGACGAGCCCGCGGGCCAACGGCCCGGGAAGGCCGGCGACCGCTCGGTAGGCCAGGGGCCCACCACCGGCCCGCCGGAGCTCTCGGCGCGCCTGGCATGTCCGCCCCCTCTCGATGAGCGCCCGCGCGCGGATGAGGTGCTGCTCGGTGAGCACGCGACGGTACCGGTCTCCCTCCATCGCCAGGAACGCCGCGTCTCTGCCCCAGATCCGGCTGAGCACGGCGATGCGCGCGCCCGCTGTCACCAGGGCATCGGCGCCGGTCAGGCGCGGGCCGGCGTGGCCGTGGTTCCATACCGTCTCGCACGCGAGGTAGGCGCCCCGCCCGGCCCTGGCGAGACGCGCGAAGCACTCCCAATCCTCGTAGAGCGGCAGGTCCTCGGCGAAGCGGAGCGCCTCTCCCGCGTCCCGTCGGACCATCACGGTGAACGTGCTGACGTAGCAGGCGGTCATCATGGACGGATAGATATCACCCACGTGCACGCGGAAGTCGGCCCGGCCCGGCGGCAGCGGACCGATCGTGGAGAACGGGACGCCGGGGCCGAGGATCTCGTCCCAGCCCCTCGAGTCCTTGTGCCACTGCGAGAGGTAGAATCGGTGCTCGCGGCCCTTGACGTCCCGCACGGCGAAGTCGGAGAACGAGAACAGGACGTCTGGACGGCGCGCCATGAGGGCGCGCTGGAGCACGAGCTTGTCGGGCATCCACTCGTCGTCGGAGTCGAGGAACGCGATCAGTGGGTTTCGCGCCTCACGCACTCCGCGGTTGCGAGCCGCTCCCGCTCCCCGGTTGGCTGTGCGCACGTAGCGGATCCGGTCGCGGTACGGCGCGAGCGCCGCCTCGGTCCCATCGGTGGATCCGTCGTCCACGACGATCACCTCGTCGCCGGTCGCGCTCGCGGCGAGGGCGGAGACGACCGCGCGGCCGACGAGCCGCGCACGGTCGTACGTCGGGATGACGACGCTGACAGCGAGATCGTCCACCCCGCCTCTCATGCGGTGCGTACTCGGCCCGACAGCCAGCGCCGGGCGGAGCGGAGGACGACGACCTTCTGACGGGCGCGGCCGGGGATCCAGGACTTGACGAGGTACGCGAGGGTTCCCCGGGCGCCTGGGTCGTAGATCCGCAGCCGGCAGAGCGGTTCCAATCGCGTTGCCCACCGCGCCTTCCACTCGCTGACCAGACCCATGTGGTAGCTGCGGACGCCTCCCGACTCGAGCTCCCGCTGGAGGAGAAGGAAGCGGAGGGCGTTGTTCGGCGAGTACCGGCCGAAGTCGGGGTGGTAGCTCAGTTTGAGAAGGTCGATCCGGCCGTTGTGTCGGAGACAGTACTCGAAGGCGATCAAGGTCGAGTTCAGGCGGAGGGTGTACAGGGCCAGACGTCCGGCCGCGGCGGAGACCCCGGCCAGCTCGGAGTAGAACTGCAGCGTGTCGGGTCTCGAGCGGATCGGAGTACCGCCGCGCCACCCTTTCCACCCGAGCGTCTCGAGCGCGAAGCACTCCGTGAGGACCTGCGGGAGAGCGGCCCCGCCGGTGACGACCTCGAAGTCCAGCCGGCCGAGCCGCCTCAGTTGGCGGAGCGCCCGAAAGGTGTTGCCGACGAGCTTGGTGCGGAACGAGCGCCGGAGCTCGGCCCACGACGCCGGGAGATCGATCACGGCGTCGGCTCCGTGCGCATCCTGGGAGACGCGGAGCCCCCGCCCGCGCGCTGCTCGGGCCAGCGCATCGGTCAGCACCCCGCAGGCGTAGAGCGGTCCGAAGTCCAGCACCCGGGCGGAGGCCATCAGGTGCTCCACCGCCGCCACGGCGACCTGGCCACTGAGGGCGAACGTCCAGTAGGGCGTGTGGGCGTTGACTCCGGACGACCATTGCCGCAGGAGGCGCCCGGTCCGTCGCACCGGAATGATGGCCGACACCTCGTCACCCACCCGCAGGGCGTGGACACGAGGGGCCGGCCCGTCGGCGCCGAACGCCCGCCAATACACCCGGTGCCACATCGGGTCTCCGGTCGGCGGGGCCTCCGGAGCATCGGTGAGTTGTCTCCACTGGTCGCCGAGCGTCTCGACAGCGGTCTCGACGTCCAGCTCGATCCACCCGGCGAGATCCGCCGCGTGCGGCATCAGCAACGTGCGCCGGCCGAGCGCACCCCTGGTCAACGCGTGATCTCGCGAGGAGCCGAAGGGGCGTAGGTGATCCATCGCCGAGCGCGTCCGAACCGATACTGGATCCAGCCGCTGGCCCAGTACCTGAAGCCGACCTTCTCGATGTTGTGTCGGGAAACCGTATTGTCCGCTCGCACGCCGATGAACATGCTCGTCTCGCCTGCCGCGGCCGCGTCTCGTAGCCGGCGGTGGATTGATCGGGTCTGCAGGCCGCGACCGCGGGCGCCGGGGCGCGTGTAGTCACTCCAGAGGACAGCCGCCGGGTCCGGGAACGCGAACTCATGGTTGAAGTCGCTTCCCGCGCGTCGGGTCTGCGCGATCAGCCAGCTGTAGTGAAGGAGCACGCCGTCGGCCGCGAAGGTGTAGACGTGCTGTCCCTGTTCGAGCCTCTGCACCGCTTCGCTGAGGAAGTCCTCCACAGACATCTCGTCCGCCGAGAACGGGCGATAGAGGAGGAGGTCGTCGATCGCATCGCGCCGCAGGTCTCCATCGCTCTCGGTCTTCGAGACCTCCGACGCCGACAGGCCGTACATCCGGAATTCGCGTACCGACCAACACCGCGCGAGCCGACCCTGGAGCGCGGCGAGCAGCGCCGGCGCGAGCCCCCGCGAGCTCACGCGCCTGCGAATCTCGGAGACGCGGCTCGCGATGCCCGTTCGACCGGACAGCACGTGGGCGACGTCTGGAGTGTCGAGGAGGGGGATCTTCATCTAGAGGTGGGCCAGCACGACCAGGGCGATCGACGCCGCGCGGAGGCCGTCGAGCGACGGGATTCGGCGATCCTGTCCTGCGCGGGGCGCCCCGAGCAGCGGGCGCGGAGACTCCGGCACACGGGCGCTCACGATCCGCTCGCTGCTCCCCCCGCAACCGTGACGTCCTCACCGTCGAGGAACATCCGCTGCCAGAGCTCGAGGTTCACGAGGAGCCAGAGGCGGTCGGCGTGGCGGCCGATGCCGGCCTGCTGTTCCTCCGCGATCCGCCGCAGCTCGGACGGCACGAACAGCTCCCGCGCCAGCGCCCGAGGCCCGAGGACGAACTCCTCGACGACCGGCCAGAAGGGGCCGCGAAACCAGGGATCGAGCGGCACCGGGAATCCCATCTTTCGCCGAGTGAGAATCTCGGGGGGCACCAGGTCGCGGACCGCTTCTCGAAGAACCGCCTTCGTCCGCAATCCGTCGAGCTTGAAACGCCCCGGCATCGCCGCCGCGTACTCGACCAGCGCCTGATCGAGAAAGGGCACCCGGCTCTCGATCGACGCCGACATGCTCATCTGGTCCTGCTTCATCAGGAGCTCGACCAGGTAGGTCTGCAGGTCGGCGTGGCTCATCCGCTCGAGCAGCCCGCCCGGAGCGGCCCCATAGTGGCGGAGCCCCTCGGCATGCGGGTCGCGGCGAAACAACGAGGCATCGGTCAGCAGGCTCTGCTGCATCGCCTCGGGGAACACGGCGAAGCCGTCGAAGAAGAGGGCGCGGGGAGTCGCCGGCCGCGCGAGAAACGTCGCGTCGGTATAGCGCCGGAGCCGCGACGGCAACGCCCGCGCGATCAGGGCGCTCGTCCGGCGGATGCCGCCCGGCACCGCCGCTTCCCAGACGCGACCGAGCCGCTGATTCCATGCCGTCACCCGATAGCGGTTGTAGCCGAGGAAGAGCTCGTCGGCGCCCTCGCCGGTCAGAACGACCTTCACGTGGTCCCGGGCCAGCCGCGACACGAAGTGCAGCGGGACGCTCGCCGGTGTGGCGATGGGCTCGTCCTCGTGCCAGATCAAGCGCGGCAGCGCCGCGAAGAACTCGCCGGGCGAGACGATCACCTCGCGATGCTCCGCGCCGATCTTGTCGGCGACGAGCCGGGCCCAGCTGAGCTCGTTGGCGCGGGGATCGTCGAAGCCGACCGAGAAGGTCCGCACCGGCTCTTCGATCATCCGGGCCATCAGGATCGCGAGCGCGCTGGAGTCGATACCGCCGGAGAGGAACAGCCCGAGCGGGACGTCCGTCATCAGATGGCTGCGGACGGCGGCGGTGAGGCGGTCGCTGAGCTCTCCGGCCTGTTCCTCGAGGGTGGCCGGTCCCTCGTCGATCGTCGTCGGCAGGTGCCAGTAGCGGCGTATCTGGACGCGCTGCCCTGGAGACCACGAGAGGGTGCGCCCGGGGAGAAGCTTCTGGACTCCCCGGAACAAGGTCTCCTCTCCGGAGACGAACCGAGAGGCCAGAAACTCGGGAATGACCGCGTGGTTGAGCGCGGGGCGCGTGGGGAGCGCCGCCAGGATCGCCTTGATCTCCGAGGCGAACAGGAGCTCGTCGGCTCCCCACGCGTAATAGAGCGGCTTGATGCCCAGCGGGTCGCGCGCGAGGAGCACGCGTCCCCGCGGCCGGTCCCAAAGCGCGAAGGCGAACATCCCGCGAAGACGCTCGACACAGCGGTCGCCGTCTTCTTCGTAGGCGTGGAGGATCGTCTCGGTGTCGCTCCGGTTCCGGTAGCGGTGTCCCCGCTGCTCCAGACCGGGGCGCAGCGCCGCATGGTTGTAGATCTCGCCGTTGTAGACGATCCAGATCGTCTCGTCTTCGTTGGCCATCGGCTGGTGACCGCCAGCAACGTCGATGATCGACAGGCGGCGATGGCCGAGTCCGACCGGGCCGTCGAGGAGGAGTCCCTCGCCATCGGGGCCCCGGTGTCGGAGGACGTCACGCATCCGCTTGAGCCGTGCTTCGTCCACGGTCTCGCGGGGGTCGAACTTGACGATTCCTGCAATGCCGCACATTTTTAGTTGCGAAGGCCCGGGACGGTCATCGTCGCCACGTCCGGTGCCGAAGGCGTGACAGATTCTTGGTGACGAGAAAGACCAGGAACACCTCCGCGCGGGCCATCCGTCCGCGGCGCTCGGGATCCCAGCGCTCGCCGCGCTCGCGGAGAACCCGCTCGCCCGACACGGCGCCCAGCGCGCGGAGCAGGGCCGCGTTGAGCTTGTTGTAGTGGGGAGGACACAGGTACCCGTGAGACCCGTACCAGCTCCAGCGGCCGCGGTAGTCCCAGAACTCGAGCGCGCGCACCAGGCCGCCGATTCCGTCCACGAACAGCTGCTGGATGCGCGCCTCGCCGGTTTGCACGGCGAGATCGCGGAGACCGAGCAGGCTGAAGAGGAAGCCGTCGAGTACGCGAGGCAACGGGTAGCCGGGGTATTCCTCGTACAGGGCGTGACCATGCTCCAGCGTCCGGACGCCACCGTCCTCCACGTTCTTCTCGCCGCCCGCCATCCGATGCGCCCGGACGAGGACACTGATGGCCAGGCCCTGGGCCATCGCGCAGATCCACGGGGCCTCGAGCCGGCAGCGTCCCTCGCGCCAGTCGAACGTGTAGGGCCAGATCACGGCACCGTCGGACCGGCGAACGGCGTGAGCCACGAGCCAGTCGGCCTGGCGCGAGAAGGCGCGAGCGCCCCCGGGGTCGGCGCCGCGAAGCCAGCGTTCCAGGCTGACCAGGCCGTGCCAGGCGACATACGCGGGGTTGTAGGTCTCGCCGAAGATGCGCGATCGATGTACCGGAATACCCGCGGGATCGAGCTGCATGGCGTCGAAGAACAGGCGGTCACTGTAGACGTAGTAGCGCAGGGACTCTCGGGACCCGGCGGACGGTACCGTCTCCAGCGGGTAGTCGAACCGGAAGCCGACCGCTTCGTTCCAGAACGCCCTCGCCGCCGACCACAGCGGCTCACGGACGCCTTTTGGAGGGCGCGAGCGTCATTCCTTCGAGACCAGCCAGTTACCGATCGCGAGGTGACGGAGGCCGGAGCGGTCCAGCACGTCGAGCGCGTCCTCGGGGCGACTGACGATGGGGAATCCATGGAGGTTGAACGACGTATTCAGCACGGCGCCAACGCCCGTCAGCCGCTCGAACTCCTTGATGAGCGCGTGATAGTCCGGATTCCACTCGGCTGAGACTTCCTGGGGCCGCGCCGTCCGATCGAAGGGATGGATCCCGGCGCGAAGCTCGCTCCCGCCGCCGGTCGTGTCGAACGACAGAATCATGTACGGAGCCCGAACACCCTTGGGGTTGACGAGGTAGTCCGCCGACCGCTCGGCGAGCACAGACGGGCAGAAGGGCATCCAGAAATCGCGGGCCTTGATCGCCTCGTTGATCTCGCGGACGACGTTGGTGTTGCGCGGGTCCGCCAGGATAGAGCGATTGCCGAGGGACCGGGCGCCGAACTCCTCGCGCCCCTTGTAGCGGGCAACGATGTTGCCTCCAGCGAGGAGGCGAGCCACGCGCGGCTCGATCGGGACGTCGCGCCCGTAGCGGACGGGCGTCCGGAACCGGAAGCGCCGCAGCGCCTGCTCGACCTCCTCGTCGCTGAACTCGGGACCCCAGTAGAGGTCTTGCAGCGGCGTCATCTTCGCCGTCCCCGCCTTCTCGGCGTATACCGAATAGGCGGCGCCCATGGCGTTCGTCTCGTCGCCGCACGACGGATAGACGAACAGCTCCTGGACCTCGGGCAGCTCCATGATGAGCTTGTTGGCCTTGACGTTCATGAAGACGCCGCCGCCGAGCGCCAGGCGGTGGAGTCCTGTTTCCCTGATGCAGTTCCGCACCCACTCGAGCAGCACGGCCTCCGTGAACTTCTGCACGCCGCCGGCGATCCAGTCGAATCGCAGGCGGTCCAGCAGCCGGTGGAAGAACCGATACGAGCAATACGTTTCCGGGCAGCCCGCCGCGCGCTCCCAGCCGAGCGGGTTGCGCGCATCGAACCGGATGAGCCGCCGCAGCGCTTCGTAGACCTTCTCGACACCCTTGGGGTCGGCGTAGGGAGCGAGCCCCATGAGCTTGTACTCGTGCTCGAGCGGGACCATGCCCATGAGGTAGGTGACCATCGCGTAGATGTTGCCGATGGAGTCGGCCTTCTCCACGGCGTGGAGGCGCTCGAGCCGCCCGTTGCGGCCGATGCTCACCGTCGCGCAGAGCCCGTCGCCGACCCCGTCGCACGTCAGCACGAGGACGTCGTCGTCGAAGTTGGCCTGACCGTAGTAGGCGGCGGCAGCGTGGGCCGTGTGATGGTCCACGCAGACGACGCGCTCGGCGGGAATTCCCATCCGGACCAGTTCCCGAATCCGCCCCGCCTGACGCCGTTCCTGGTGGAGTCCGTAGAGGGGAGTCGCCTGTGCCGCGCGCGTGATCGCGCGCTTGGCGGAGCGCTGCAGGGAGACACCGAGATCGTTGATGGTCCGGTACTCCTCCATCAGTTGCTCTCGTGTCATCGGGAATGCGGCCCAGCGCCCGTTGAGGGCGACGAAGTCGATCTCCTCCGGCCGCGTATCCGTCATGCGCAGCACGGTGGCGATCGCTTCGGTCGGCATGCCCGACCAGTTCTTGATCCGCCGCAAGCGTTCTTCCTGGATGGCGGCTCTGACCTGTCCGTCCTGATAGAGGCAGGCGGCGGCCGTGTGGCCGTCGTTGATCCCGAGAATCAGCATGCGAGGTCTCCCTTGAGCGACAGTCGTTCGTAGATCGCGAGAACACGAGGCCACGAACCGGCGTCTGCCGGCCCGGGTCGCGGCCGGGAACGTCGGGCGCCGAGTGTCTGGGCGAGCTTGTCGGTGAGATCGTCAACGCGCCCCCGCCGGAAGACGATCACGCCCTCCGGTCGGAAGTCGGTGTCGCTGGCGACCACGGGCACGCCGAGGGCGAGCGCCTCGCGTACCGACGACGCGTCACCATCGAAATAGGTGGGGCGGACGAACACGTTCATTCTCCCCATCACGGCCAGCGCCGTGTCGTGCGGAAGCTGGCCCGCGAGGAGCAGGCTCCCGTCGAGGTCCGCGCGCTCGAATCCCGCCGGCCCCATGAGGAGCAATCCGAGCCGTGGATACGCTGGGCGCAGCCGGACGGCCGCCTCGGCGATCAGCGGAAGGCCGTACTCGGGCCCGATCGACGCAACGGCGCCGATCACAGGAGAATGCCGGCGCAGGAACTCCTCCACCGACGGTGGCACCGTGGTCGTGTCGGTCGGCCCCAACCCGTAGAAGCCCGAGAGCACCACGATCTTGCCGGCCGGGACGCCCAGCGCGGCGATGGCGGCGCGTGAGCGCGCGTTGCGACAGATGATGACGCCCGTCAGCGCGAGCGTGAGTCGCACCACCAGGCGCATGACCGGGCCCGCGGCGTGGATCCAGTCCGGCGCGAGGCCGGAGCCCAGGCTCAGGACAGTCTTGCGCCCGTTGAGCAACCCCGCCGTCGCACAGGCCAGCGCCCCCAGCCAGCTACTGACATTGTGGCCGCTGGTATGGAGATGGAGGATCCACTGGCCGGCGGCGTGCCAGAGGAGCTTGGCCGCGAAGTCGAGGCCATGTCTTGCCCCGAGGCACTCGGGCCGCCGCTGGTGACGGCCCTCGCCGATGTCGAGGACGCGGCACGCGTAGCCAGGGCGGCGCGCGAGCAAGGCGCGAAGCACCGACACCTGCACGGAGAGCCCTCCGTAGGGCGGCGGGTAATTGCCGACGATGAGCACCTTGTTGGCGTTGGGGCGCATGGTGAGTTGGAGCGTCGACCTAGGGGCGCGCGCGGTCGACGAATGCGCGGTGCCAGAGCTCCAGCATGAGCAGCATCCAGATCTCGTGCGCGAAGTTCGCCTGCCCACTCCGATGAGCCGCCCAGAGCGTCTGCACGCCTGCGGGATCGAAGTAGCCGCGCTCGCGAGCCCGGCGCGAGCAGATCGTGTCCTCGACGTACCCGGCCAGATCGCGGCGCAGCCAGCCGGCGATCGGCGAGACGAAACCGTGCTTGGGCCGGTCGAACGCCGCGCGTGGGACCATGCCGTCCAGCACGGAGCGCAGGAGCACCTTCGAGCCGCCGCCGGTGAGCTTCCAGGCCGGCGGAAGCTTCGCGACGAACTCGACGAGCTTGTGGTCGAGCAGCGGCGCGCGGACCTCGAGCGAGTGCGCCATGCTCATCCGGTCGACCTTGACCAGGATGTCGTCGCAGAGGTACGTGGCGATATCGACGTTGAGGATTCGATTGACGGCGTCGGCCGCCGCGGCGCGCCGGAAGGCACGGCGAAACGGCGCGAGGGGATCGAGCTTCTCCGTCTCCGCTCGCAGCCACGGGCTGTAGAGGCGCGCCTTGAGCCGCGGCACCTCGGGCGTGAAATAGAATTTTCGCGCGCATCCGTCCTCGGCCGGCAGGCCGACGTCGAGGAGGACGTTGCGTCCTTTCGTGCCGACGGGCAATCGAGCCGCCGCCAGGGCAAGGGCGCGGCCCCCGCGCCGTCCGAGCACCCGTCGGAGCCGATGCTCGAGCGCCTCCACCCGGTGCCGGCCGTAGCCCGCGAACAGCTCGTCACCGCCGTCGCCCGACAGCGCGACGGTAACGTGCTCACGCGCCGCCATGGAGACGAAGTACGTGGGGACGGCCGACGAGTCGGCGAACGGCTCGTCGAGGTGCCAGACGAGCCGCTCGATCAGCTCGGGCGACGGCGCCGTCACGATCCGCTCGTGGTGCTCGCTGCCGACGTGCCGCGCCACCACGGCCGCGTAGGGCAGCTCGCTGTAGCCGTCATCGTCGAAGCCGATCGAGGTCGTCACCACCGGACGGTTCAGGAGCCTGGCCATGGTGGCGACGACCGCGCTCGAATCCACGCCGCCGCTCAAGAAGGCGCCGAGCGGCACGTCGCTCCGCAGCCGGATCTTGACGGCCTCGGTCAGGAGCTCGTGGAAGCGATCCGGCGCGTCGGGACGAGGCTCCGGCTCGGGCAAGGGAAGCTCCCAGTACCGATGGAGGCTGGCGCCCTCGGGCGTGCACACCAGAGTGTGACCAGCCGGCAGCTTGCGCACGCTCCGGAAGATCGAGGCGGGCGACGGGACGTAGAGCAGGCTGGCATAACGGTCCAGCGACTCGACGTCGACGTCCCGCTCCACGGTGGCGTCCTCGAGCAGCGCCTTCAGCTCGGAGGCGAACACGAGGGCCTGCCCCGAGCGCAGCGAATAATAGAGCGGCTTTTTGCCCAATCGATCGCGGGCGAGGAGTAACGTCCGCGTCCGCTGGTCCCATACGGCGAGCCCGAACATCCCGCGCAACGGCTGCACACAGTCACGACCGAGGTCCTCGTACAGGTGCACGATGACTTCCGTGTCGGTGGCCGTCTTGAAGCGGTGCCCGCGCGCGGTGAGCTCGTCTCGCAGCTCGACGTAGTTGTAGATCTCGCCGTTGAACACGACCCAGACCGAGCCGTCCTCGTTGCAGAGCGGCTGGTGACCGGCGCCCACGTCGATGATGGAGAGCCGGCGCATCGTCATTCCGAACGGTCCGTCGACGTAGAAGCCCTCGTCGTCGGGCCCGCGGTGGACCATGGCGCCCGCCATGCGCTTGAGCAGGCGGGGATCCACCGGCGCTCCGTCGAGGCGGTATGTTCCGGCGATGCCACACATGGTCAGGCCACGCCACGACGCTGCGGAGCCGGCGCGCGGCTCCAGCGCCGCGTGCCGGCCGCGACCACGGCGAGGACGAAGTCTCGCAGTCCCGATGTGGCCACGATGAAGTGGGCGAGGGTCATGTTGTCGTGCACGCCGATACGCCGAAGCGCGTAGGGGTCGCGGCGCTCGTCGTTGAGCGCCTCGATGGTCGTCACCGCTCCCCGGTAGCCGGCCCGCCGCGCGGCCTGCATGACGTCGGCGGAGAACTGGCCGTGCGGATAGGCGAGCCAGTCCACGCGGGTTCCGGTCCACTGCTCGAGCTGGCGCTTGGACTCCGTGAGGTCGTGCGCCAGCGCATCGCGATTCAGGAGGAGATACGAGTCGTGCGAGACTCCGTGGCTGCCGATCGTGACGCCGTCTTCGGCCATGGCGCGAATCTTGGCGGGCGTCAGCGGCGCGGCGAAAGGCCCGCCCTCGGCCGGCGGCACGTCGA
>Ga0209468_1001158_pt1 | contig 11809 bp, 11 predicted proteins | sample GraSoiAngelo_102_FD_185871 | JGI IMG/M metagenome (GOLD analysis project Ga0209468, IMG submission 185871) | Grasslands soil microbial communities from the Angelo Coastal Reserve, California, USA - 14_0903_02_40cm (SPAdes) (version 2) | ecosystem: Environmental > Terrestrial > Soil > Grasslands ...
GAAGAGCCGGGTGCAGGCTGGTATGGATTGTTTATGGCCGTGCCGGTTTTCGCTATCGCATTGATCCTGCTCATTCCGATCCTGCGAAATCGCACCCGGGGCGAACTGCAAAAAATGTCATTGAGCATCATCGGCTTTATTTACATCGGTTGGATGTTCGGGCATCTCGGTTTTCTGGCGAACGCGACGAATGCCTACGGATTTCTTTGTTACGTCGTGTTCGCGACCGAATTGAATGACGTCGCCGCGTTTACATTTGGCAGATTGTTTGGACGGCATCCGCTTCGCAGCGAAATCAGCCCGAACAAAACCTGGGAAGGCGCGCTTGGCGCGCTCGCGGTTTCGATGGTTTTGCCCTGGGTGCTGCGATTTTCGTTTCCATTTTTCGGTGCGACACAATTGATTCTTACGGGGTTAATCGTCGGAATTGGTGGACTGCTGGGCGATCTCTCAATCAGCCTGATCAAACGAGTCATTGGGGCCAAGGACATGGGCGCGGCGATTCCGGGGCACGGCGGAATCTTGGATCGCATCGACAGTTTGATTTATGTTGCGCCGCTGTTCATGCACATGGCGGCATATTATTACCGGTTACGATGAAAACCTGGCATTACGATTCCGCCTGCGATTTCGACCAACCATTGGTTGATCGCTTGCGCCGATTTCCGCGCGAACCCGACATGCTGGTTTACGGAGTGCGCGAGCTGATCGCATTGATCATCCGAGGATGGCTGCACATCTATCACCGGTTCGAAATTATCGGACATGAAAATCTTCGGACTAACCGATCGCTCATTATCGTAGCAAACCATTCCAGCCATCTCGACACGCTCTGCCTTCTCGCCGCGCTGCCCTTGCGCAAATTGCATCGCTCTTTCCCGGTTGCAGCTGCGGATTATTTTTTCCAAAGCATGCCGCGCACTCTTGTCGCTGCCGTGGTTACCAATGCGCTGCCCTTTGCGCGACGAGTTCGCGTGCGTCGGAGCCTCTCCATCTGCTCGGAGCTCCTCAACGATCCCGAAAATATCCTGATCATTTTTCCAGAAGGCACGCGATCGGAAACGGGCGAGACCCGGGAGTTCAAATTGGGAATCGGCGCCCTCGTCGCTGGGCGTGACGTCACGGTTCTTCCCTGTTATTTGCAAGGCACTTTTCGGGCGTGGCCGAAGGGCCGACGTCTGCCGCGTCCAAAAAAAGTTAGACTCATTGTTGGCGCGCCTCGCAATTATTCGTCGCGCAACACAAACAAGATCGACATATGCACAATCGCAGCGGAATTGCATCGTGTGGTGAAGGAATTGGGAGAAAGCAATGGAAGCGACTGAGCATGTTATGACGAGTTGGGACGGCGCCGAGCTGTTCTATCGAGCGTGGACTCCTCGCGAAAGGACCGATAAGGCGATTTTACTTTTTCATCGCGGCCACGAGCACTCGGGCCGGTGGCAGCAGACAGTCGATTTACTCGGGCTTCAAGACATCGTCGTTTTCGCGTGGGACGCGCGCGGGCACGGGCGATCGCCGGGCGAGCGCGGCGCCGCGAATAATTTTGCTGACGTAATCAGAGATGTGGACGCTTTCGCGCGCCATATTTCCGAGCGTTACAAAATCCCTTTCGAGAACATGATCGTTCTCGCTCACAGTCTTGCTGCGGTCAGTGTCGCGGCCTGGGTGCACGATTACGCACCGCCGATTCGCGCAATGATTCTGGCTACCGCTGCGTTTCACGTGAAGCTTTACGTCCCCTTCGCCATCCCGTTTCTGCGAATGAAACAAAAACTGTTCGGCCCGGGCCAAGTGAAGAGTTACGTAAAATCGAAGCTCCTGACTCGAGACCAGGAGCAGGCTGCGCAGTACGACGCCGACCCGCTTATCTTCCGTCAAATTGCGGTCAATGTTCTACTTGATCTCAACGATACGGCGGACCGATTGGTTTCGGACGCGGGCGCACTCCAAACACCGACGTTGATGATCGGAGCCGGCCGTGATTGGGTCGTTAGCCTGAAAGCGCAACGCGAATTCTTTAACCGGCTTTCGTCGCCGTCAAAGGAAATGGAGATTTATCCTGCCGCTTATCACGCCATCTTTCATGACCAGGATCGACATCTGGTTGTGCACCGCGTGCGTAAGTTTGTTTACGAACGCTTCGCCGAGCCGATTACGCAGCCTTCGCTTTTGAACGCGGACCAGGTTGGCTACACATGGGATGAATATGAGCGGCTGAAGTCGCGCGGCGGAATGAAGTTTGCCGTGGCACGAGCTGGACTAAGAGCGGCTGGCCAGTTGAGCCGCGGGGTAGATCTCGGTTGGCGGAACGGCTTCGATTCGGGACTTTCGCTGGATTACGTTTACGAAAATAAACCGCGCGGATCGTTAGGCGTCGGTCGTTTGATCGACAAATCGTATCTCAACAGCATTGGTTGGCGTGGCATTCGGCAGCGCAAAGCGAATCTTAAGAAGGCGTTGAGAAACGTAATCGAAAAGCTTCGTCAGGAAGGGCGGCCGGTTCGCATTTTGGACATAGCTGCCGGGGCCGGGCGATATGTGATCGAAACGATGCACGAGCTTCCAGACATCTCGATAAATGCGACCCTGCGCGATTATGAACAGGAGAATGTCGATGCCGCGCGAGCGTTGGCGCAGGAATTCGGACTGGAAAATGTGATCGTGGAGCGAGGCGACGCATTCGACCGCGATTCGATTGCCGCAATCGCACCGCGTGCAACGATCGGAATCGTGTCCGGGCTGTACGAATTGTTTCCCAGGAATGAACCAGTCTTGAATTCACTCCGCGGGCTTGCCGGAGCCATCGAGCCGGGCGGCTATTTGATTTACACGAATCAACCCTGGCACCCGCAGGTCGAATTCATTGCGCGTGTGTTACGTAATCGGGAAGGGGAACCATGGATCATGCGCCGCCGGACGACGGCCGAAATGGATGAATTGGTGTGCGTGGCCGGTTTCCGGAAAATAGCGATGGAAGTGGACCAGTGGGGCATGTTCACCGTGTCAATCGCACGGCGCGCGGAGCCTTAACATCGCGTGCGCGCCTCTCGCCTTAAAGCATTCGCGGTTTCTGCGGGATTGTCGGTCCTGTTTCTGGTCGTTTACAGCGGTTGCAATTGGATCACTGGGCAACGCGGCCAAGTCGGCTCATTTTATTTTCAATGGGAGCGCGCCATCCCATTCGTTCCTTTCATGATTCTCCCATACATGTCGATCGACCTCTTCTTTATCGCGGCCCCGTTCCTTTGTCGAACGGACGAGGAGTTACAAATCTTTTCGAGGCGGGTCGTAGCCGCAATTCTCATTGCGGGCGTTTGCTTTTTGCTTTTTCCGCTGCGCTTTGCTTTCCCGCGCCCTCATGCTAGCGGATGGCTCGGCGCGATCTTTGATTGGTTTCGCGGAATGGATTCGCCCTTTAATCTTCTCCCGTCGTTGCACGCAGCGCTGCTGTTGCTCCTGATCGATCTCTACGGGAGAAATCTTCGCGGCGTTTTCTTGCTCGCGACGATGCTTTGGTTCTTTCTTATCGGTCTCTCGCCGTTGCTCACTTACCAACACCACGTCATCGATATCGTCGGTGGTTTTGTCCTGGCCGGGTATTGCTTCTACCTCTTTCGCGAGCCTTCGCGCGTGTTGCCAGTCGTGGTGAACCGTCGCATCGGTTCTTACTATACAGCAGGAGCGGCGGTCGTTTTACTCATGGGCGCGATGTTCTGGCCATGGGGAGCCCTGCTTCTTTGGCCAACGATCGCGCTCGGCATGGTGGCGATTGGATACTTCGGAGCCGGTCCGGTCATTTTTCACAAGACGAAAGGCAAGTTGCCGTGGAGCACGCGGTTTGTGCTGGCGCCTTGTTTGCTCGGTCAATATTTCTCTCTGCTGTATTACCGCAGCCGATGTCGATCTTGGGATGAGGTCACGCCGCGAATCCGGATCGGCGGTAAACTAGGGTCCCGCCTCGCGAACAAAGCTTTGCGCTCCGGAGTGACCGCCGTGCTCGATTTAAGCGCTGAGTTTGCTGAAGCTAAACCGTTCCGCAAAATCAATTATCGAAACATCCCCATCCTCGATTTAACAGCTCCCACTCAGGCGCAGCTCGCGGAGATGGCCGAATTCATCGGCAACCACTCCCGAAACGGCGGCGTCTATGTTCACTGTAAGATCGGTTACTCGCGAAGTGCGGCCGCGGTCGCCGCTTATTTAATAATGAGTGGGACAGCGAACACTGCGAAAGAAGCATTCGCGATCATTCGCCGGGCTCGACCGTCCGTTGTTATTCGGCCCGAAGTGATCTCCGCTGTGTCCGAATTCGGCCTTCGACTTCGTCATTCCCCAGTAGCACTGACTCTTTTCTCCTCGCCTTGAATCACGGCGCACCTACATAATCGCGAGAATCTTATGAACTACAACGAACTGATTCAGCTTTACTTCGAGCGCTCGAACGCGATGCAACAATATTGGAATCTCTACGTCATCATCGTTGGCGGCGTCCTCGCGTTCTCCTCGCTGCGCAAACAGCCGGCTGCAATTACGACCGCCCTCGTCTGCATTCTATTCGCCCTGTTCGCCTATAAGAATCTCGATGCGATGAAAGACACAACCGCGCAACGCTTCGCCACGATTGAGGCGATCAAACAATTCGATTCTGCCGGTGCGACTGTCCCGGTCTCGAAGCAAGTGCGCGATCTAATCGAGCCGACTCTTACACCCGCAACGTTTGGAAGCGTCAAAGCCACCCACATCATCAGCGACCTGCTTACCATTATCGCACTTTGTGCAATGGAGCTTCGAAGAAGAAGGCTCAAAGCGAGCCCGAGTATGCCTTGAAGCACTCGATCGATTCAAGGCTCGCACGAGAATTCCACGACGATAATTTGCCAGGACGTCTACTTTGTGAGCTCTTCGACGGGCGCAGCGTATGACAGCAATCACGATGTTTCCTGAAACAATTTGTTCAAATCTGCAGACGCAGCGCCGTTCGCCAGAAGATTGAATGTGCCGTGTGCTTTGATCTCTTTGGCGGCGCGCAGAAATGTGCCCCATGCAGCGAGGGCAAGGCCGGAACCGACAGAGATGCGCCGCACACCCAGGTCAGCCAGTTGTGACAGTGAAAGCTGATGATTGAATCCAGAGACGAGGACATTAACTGGCTTCGGCGCGATGGTCTTCACGATCTGCGCAATCTCATCTGGTTTACTAACGCCTGGCGCGTAGAGGCAATCAGCGCCGGCATCAGCGTAGACAGCAAGCCGGTCGAGGACGGTATGAAATGGATCGGGATCGTGCACCAGCCACGCTTCACAGCGTCCGGTTAGCACAACGCCGCTTTCCGAAGCGTCAATCGCAGATCGCGCTGCCCGAATTCGATCGATAGCCAATTTTTTTTCGTAGAGCGGTTTGTCAGTGCGACCCGTACTGTCTTCGATTGATAAACCGGCAACTCCGGTTGAAACGCAAAGTCGCACATTGTTCGCCACGTCTTCTGGCTGATCGGCGTAGCCGGCCAGGAAGTCTGCGTTAACCGGCAGCGCGGTTACTTCCACAATTTCCCGGATGTGGGCAAGCATTTCATCGCGCGGCGCACCGCCATCGGGTTTTCCACGTGAGAAAGCGAAGCCTGCTGAAGTTGTGGCAAGCGCTTCGAATCCGAGATGTTCCAAATAGATCGTCGTTCCGATGTCCCACGGATTTGGAAGCACGAAACATCCGGACTCGTGCAGTACGCGAAATTTTTCAATGACAGAAGTTTGTTGTGCTGAAGTCATGTCGAAAATCTTATGCTACTTCGGCTCGCGCGCGAGTTTGGTAACTTAGGCATCTTGTCCGCCAGTCGGACGGACTCGTCCCGTGGCGAGCCTGATTCGTCGCGCAGGCTTCCCAGCCTGCCAGGCCTGCGGGCAAGATGCCCGCTCGACCTAACAGCCAAGATGGCTGTGTTACGGCTTCATGCGGATTTCCAAATCTTCCGTAACGGGCCTTCGGCGCCGTAAATCGGATCGTTCTCCGGCATTGGCAAGGCCGCAATATTGTGATCGGCTTTCGGACGCTCGCCCGAAGCACCACGAAGTAAATCCCAACGGCGACCCTCGGGGTAAGCTCCGACAACGCCAAAATCGTCGCTGGCACCAACGTTCTGGTGTGCCACACCGGCCGGGATGACTATCAGATCGCCCGCATGCACCTCGATGTTCTTGCCATGCTCGCCGCCGAGTCGAAGAGTGGCAGCGCCAGAATAAACACCCAGCACTTCATGCGACGTGCTGTGATAATGAGGAAAGGAATAGACTCCGTCTCGCCACGAGTTGGTCCAGTCGTTACCGGCAAAACGTTGTTCGAAAATAGAACTAGGATCTTTGGCGTCGGTCGTGATCGCGTGTCGATAGACCAGCAAGGGCAGGCGACTATTTGGGAAAATACCGTCGTCGTTAAAATTCAATTGCTCCGGTTGAATGAAATCTTGCTGTTGGATCATAAGGGGTGTCTCTGTTCACATAACGCAAGAAAAGGCGAAGGCGGCCGTGGTAGGAGCAAAATTGTGATAGCTCCTGTAGTAGCCGCCTCGTTGTGTCGAGGAGCTCCTGCGGTGTCGCCCATGACAGCACAGCGACACAGCGGCGCTGTGGCTACAGTATCTATGTGACCTAGAAAATAGAACGCAGCACACCACCTTCTACACGCAAAGCAGCGCCGTTTGTGGCGGACGACAAAGGACTCGCCACAAATGCAACCAATGCTGCTACTTCCTCAATTGTAGCAAATCGTTGCAGCAGCGAGCTTGGTCTAACTGAACTAAAGAAATCCTTTTCTATTTCGTCAGGCGTGATCCCCTTCGTTCTTGCAACATCGGCGATAAATTGTTCGACGCCTTCGGATCGCGTTGGACCGGCCAGGATTGAATTTATTGTGACACCAGTGCCCGAAGTTGTTTCCGCCAAGCCGCGGGCCAACGCCACCTGCATCGTCTTGGTTACACCATAATGAATCATCTCAACCGGAATGTTCACAGCGGACTCGCTGGAGATGAAAATGATGCGACCCCAGTTGGCGGCCTTCATGCCCGGCAGGTAGTGCCGGCATAGCCGCACACCGCTCATAAAGTTTGTCTCGATGATGGAATGCCAATCGTCGTCGGTGATTTTGTCGAACGGTTTCGGCTCGTACACGCCAATGTTATTGACAAGAATATGTAGTGAAGGCAGAGCCTCGATGCATTTCGCGCTGCCCCGCGCCGTTGCGAGATCGGCAACCATGCCGCTGACTTTTGCGTCGCCGATTTCCTGTTGAATCGTTTTGACGGCGCCATTGACTCGATTCTGAGTACGGCCAGTAATAACAACGGACGCTCCTTCCCGGGCCAGGGTGCGAGCAATCGCAAAGCCGATACCAGCAGTCGATCCAGTAACCAACGCTTTCTTTCCGTTTAATTGCAGGTTCACAGGTTCAGTAACTATCGAACTTCTGGGTGAAATGTCTTCCCTAACTCCATTTCAACGCCACCTTAGTCTTCGTTTTGTTAGGCCACAACTGGCCGAGTCACTCTGAGCCTCGGATTACCGAACTGGAAGTAAGCACCACCGGTGGCGCCCACCTCCATTTGTTTCGCGTCCGATTATGAAGAAGAGAACGTGTGTTGTCATCACCTGATTCCAAGCGATTGGAGCGTCGCCGCATCCACCGTCCCCGTGACGCTCAGGTTGCGGTCTTCCTGATAACGGGAAATAGCGGCCTCTGTTTGGTCGCCGAGGGTTCCATCGATGTCGCCGTTATAGTAGCCAAGCTTCGCAAGCTCCGACTGAACCGCGCTCACGGTTGCGTTGGCCGCGGGCTGACCCGAATCGGAATAAGCTGGCTGATCATCATCGCTATATGGGGAGTAGTTATAGTAGCTGTAGGGATTACCAGAGTAGTCACCAGAGTAATCATAGGGACTGTAGCTGTTGTAATCGTACGGGTAACCGTAGTCGTAGGCGTAGTAAGGATAGTAATCCCATGGGTAAAGTCCCCACCAGAAGCCGTCAACAAAAACAAACACCTGGTTGTTATGAAAGTGGGCGTGATGTCTGTCCCAATCGCGATGCCAGTTGGCGTCATGCCGCGCAAACGCGCGGTTTCTGAGAAATGACTGACGGTTTGCCGAAGTCCGCGGATCCGAACCCCGGTTCCGCCCTGCAATTGAACCAACGCGATTTGATTGACGGTTTGTCGTGGGCGCGATTGAGCCCACACGACTTGGTTGGCGATTTGCCGCAACCACTCTCCCATCATATGGGCTTGTGGACCGACCGACTGAGCGAGCGATGCCCTGCGGCCGCACGGCAGCCATGCGAGCACCACCATATTGGAATCGAGGTGCGGCACTTGGTCTATCGACACTTCTGCCGGCAAAGTATGCACCCCGGAAAGCCGGTGCTCCTCGAACGCCACCGTAAAGGGCTGGTGCGGCACGAGAGCCGCCACCGGCACGGCCGCCTCCGCCAACGTGCCCGCCGCCACTATAACCGCCTCCGCCGCCACGAGGATCCGCCCACGTTGGCTGACTAAGGCTGACAAAAGCGATACCTGCTAAGCCCAATAGCGTAATTGTTTTCATGACATTAAGATCATAGCCGATACCCTCTGCTGCTATTGCGATTCGGTGGGATTTTGCGGTGCTACGGAAGAGTTGAGCCTCGCTCCCTCCTTTGGGGGAGGCCGCGGAATGGGATTATCGTCCCCGGCGAGTAACGTCACCTAATGACGAAGCACGAATGACGAATGACGAAACCCAAAATAATGAGAACACGACTGAGTGCGTGTTAGGATTCGTAATTCGGCCGATTAGCGAAAAGCTTTTGGCTGCGCGGAGAGATGCTCCTCGATCGTGTTGATCAACTCTGGAATGCTAATTGGCTTGGCAAGAAATGGATGCCCGTCGATGTGTACGCCAGCCTTGGCTTCGGTCGGCGTAACGAGTGCCGTGAGGAAAATGATGGGTGTGTTTTGCAATTCGGGGTCGGTCCGAATTTGTGCTGCGATATCCCCTCCGTCTGTCTCTGGCATCACTATATCGAGGAAGATCAGATCCGGCAGAAAATTCCGGGCGGTCTGATGAGCCCTCGTAGAGTCGTTCTCTTCGAAGACCAGATAGCGCCCTGTCTTTTCGAGAAGAATTTTGACAAGATGAGTAGTGTTCTTGTCGTTATCAACAATCAGAATCCGCCGCGCGGAATCGCCAATTGAATCTAGCCAGGAGAAAGCGACATCCGTGTCCCTGGGAAGGAAGTCTACTTCGATTACCTTGTTCATAGCTTGTTTGAGGATGTTGTTATCTTGTTGGCTTCCTAGCTCGTCAGCCATGTAACAAACCAGGCGCCGAGAAATCCAATTATTAAACCGATCAAAGGGCTGGAAACGGCGAACCAAAGCGGAATTGCCTCGCGTAATGGAAGTGCATCTCGTCGTCGCAGATGCCAGTGTGCGTCTGTGATTTGAACTGTTGAATGGCCCGATGCTTCCTGCGGCACTAATCGATCAAGGGAGTGAGTGGCTTTCATGCCTTCAACACTCGATGACGATTCCGTTCCGGCTAATGCGCGTGTGTGGGATTTTGCGATGCCACCGAAGAGTTGGTTGATGCTCCCTCTTTCGAGTGAGAACGGGTTGGTAAGCTTCGTGAGACCCATATCGTAATAAGGGAACGCAAACTACTTGGTAGGGCGCGACCGCCGGGCGCGCCGCGAACGGCGGACGGCCTGGCAGTCCGTCCCTACCTTCACCAGATTGATTCTGATTAGCGATAACCGCTGGAGACGACCAGCGTTTCGCCAGTGATCCAGCCAGCATCTGGTGAAGCAAGAAACACGACGACAGGAGCAACGTCGTCTGGCTTTCCGATTCTTCCAAGCGCGCTTTGTGCCTCAAACAACTTTTGGAAATCGCTTCCAACGAAGCCGCCTGCGTGAAGGCCTTCGGTTTCCACCATGCCCGGATTGATGGCGTTCACGCGGATTTTGCGCGGTCCAAGCTCCTTTGCCAGCGATTTGGTGATCGTATCCACGGCTGCTTTGGTCGCGCTGTAAACCGATGCGGTCGGCGGCGCCGACATGCTGGCGCTAGAGCTGATATTAATTACACTTCCGCCTTCGGGACCGAAGTACTTCGTTGCTTCCTGAATTGCTAAAAGTAAACCGAGAACATTCACGTCGAAGTGTTTGTGGAAATGTTCCTCGGTGACATTCTCCAGCGGAAGAAACTCGTAGACGCCGGCGTTATTAACGAGGATATCAAGCCTGCCCGAAGGCTTTTTTGCTTCGGAAAAGAGACGTTCAACTTCGGCCTTTTTAGCCATGTTCGCGCGGACAGCGACTGCCTTTCCACCCTGTTTTGTAATTTCGTCCACGACCCGATCGGCTCCTTCCTTGCTAGAGGAGTAGTTAACCACCACGGCGGCGCCTTCGGCAGCGAGATGTTTGGCGATCGCAGTCCCGATTCCTTTTGACGCGCCCGTTACAATTGCAACTTTCCCATCAAGCTTGCCCGCCATAGCCTTGGCGAAGGTGGGTTTTTTCGTATTCGTTTTCATAGCATTTCGTTTTCTTTCTATTGATATCTTAACAGCAAAGGCAACCGATCTGCCTTCGGCGGAGCATCTGGTTAGCGCCAAAGGCGCTATCTCATTGCTAGCCTGGCATCTCGTCCCAGGAATCTGATTACCCGGCCAACCAAGCGCTGAAAGTGCGATTCAAGTGGCTCGCCCAACTCGTGGCGGAAGTGAGTCGCGCTTTCAGCGCTGCCGTTTTCAGGGACTCTAGGAATCCTGGGGCTTTGCCCCAGGCTTGACGTGATTGTCGCGCCTTTGGCGCTAAACAAGTGCAGGGCGGCGGACTCTGAGGACGACGAAAGACCGAGCAATTCAGCAAGACGAGATTCATAGGATTCGCAGGTAAGACAACCTCCGTTGGGCTCAATTCAAATCTGGATGCTGAACACGGAGAGCGTCATGAATTTCCTGTTGGAGTTTGAAGAGGCGCGTCTGACTACCGTTCGTCATCTCATTATTTGCGTTGTCTTCGTCAATCGTCATTTGTTCCAAGCCACCTGTAAATTGTCATTCTGAGCGAAGTGAAGAATCTCAGGGGACTTGTCGATCGATCCCAACGGCAATAAATCCGAGATGTTTCGCTTCGCTCAACATGACAAATCGTTTAAAAAGTGAGTTGTTGTCATGCGTTGGCTAACTCGTTCATGGTAGAATCGTCAAGATTGAGAAGCGCCGCAGCGGTGTTTTCTTCGAGATGTTTTACTTTTGAAGTTCCAGGGATCGGCAGCATTACGGGAGACTTGTTGAGTAACCACGCCAGAGCTACCTGCGCAGGCTGACCGCCGAGCTGCCTGGCGACCCTTGTTAATACTCCGTGCGGTTTCGCGAGATCGCCAGTCGCGAGCGGGAACCAAGGGATGAACCCGATATTGTTGCGCGTGCAGTAGTTTAAGACATCCTCGGAATCGCGGTGCGCGAGATTGTATTGGTTTTGCACGGTGGCAACTGGAACGATGCGACGCGCTGCTTCGATCTCGGTAACGTTCACTTCTGAAAGTCCAACATGCCGGACCTTGCCTTCCTTCTGAAGATCTCGTAGGGCTGCAAATTGATCGTCGGCCGGAACCTTGGGATCGATGCGATGCAACTGAAACAAATCAATACTCTCGACGCCTAGGCGTCGCAGGCTCATCTCGCATTCCTGTCGTAAGTAATCAGGTCTTCCTAGCGGAACCCACTTGCCAGGGCCAGGTCGGGTAAGACCCGCCTTCGTAGCGATAACAAGTC
>Ga0209468_1001160_pt1 | contig 11803 bp, 10 predicted proteins | sample GraSoiAngelo_102_FD_185871 | JGI IMG/M metagenome (GOLD analysis project Ga0209468, IMG submission 185871) | Grasslands soil microbial communities from the Angelo Coastal Reserve, California, USA - 14_0903_02_40cm (SPAdes) (version 2) | ecosystem: Environmental > Terrestrial > Soil > Grasslands ...
GAATGTGATGTTAGTAGAAGGAAAGAGTGCCCTCCAGCCGCGCCCGGCGGAGGGTATGCGAAAGCACGAGCAGGCTTACGGGCAAGATGAGCAAAGCGAAGATTGCCAGATACAGAATTTCACTGCGCAATGCTGCAAAATTCGCTCCTTGCAGCAGAGCCAGCCGCATTCCATTGAGTGAGTGTGTCACCGGAATAAGGTCGGCAAGGGAATGCAGCGGCTTCGGCAATGTTTCAACCGGAAAAAGAGTGCCGGTCAAGAACCACGTCCCGGATCCGAATAACCAGAGCAGGGCAGAGCCTTTTTGAATAGCCAGTTGCAAAGCCGCTGCGAAGATTCCAAGCGCTACCGCAATCGCTGCGGAGAGCAGAAAGACCAAAACACAACCCAGCAAGTTTGGATTCCCGAGTGGCGCCCGAAAAAGCAGAAGCCCGCCGCCGACATAGATCACAAACTGAACCATGTGGCCGGCGAATGCCGACATCGCGCTCATGAAAATCAACACGGGCGCAGGCGTTGAGGTTGTCATCAATACTTCCAGAGTGCCCGTTTGCTGTGCGTCCTGAACAATCAGCAGAAACGAGTGGACCCCCATCACCAGAAATGTGTAGAAACCGGTACCGACGAGCAGAAACGGAAAATACTCGACTCCTTCCGGTCGGAATCCTGGCCCGATGGCTCGCGCCAGAAAGTAGAACGATGCAAGTTCAGCCGCCGACGCGAAGGCGGTCAGGAGAAAACCGTTCCTGTAACGAAGCGCGCTCAGAAGATCGCGCCGCAGGATGGCGGCCATTTTGTCGAGCAAGCCTTTCATATTATCGGCAGTTCCTCACCGCGAACTCGTCGATGTGATTTAGTTCGCCGGTCGTCTGGAAATAAAACGAGCGCAGTTCCTCGACTTCTATATTTCGAATTTTTTGGTAAGCCGCTAACCTCCCGCAGTGCAACAGTGCAACAAAATCTCCGACTGCGACTGCTTCTTGAAAGCTGTGCGTTGTGAGAATCACGGTTGCGCCCTGATCAGCCAGCTCGCGGACCAGGTTCCAAAAGCAAGCCGTCGAAGCCGGATCGAGGCTGCGCGTTGGCTCATCGAGCAAAATGACCGAAGGCTCTTTGATCAGGGCGCGGGCAATGCCAAGCCGTTGATACATGCCGCTGGAGAATTTCATGGCCAGAGTGTTCGCTGTGTCTTGAAGTCCAGTCCGCTCCAGCATGGCTTGTATGCGTGCCGGGCGAATCTTGGCAGGAACATCTTCGAGTGAGGCGAAAAAATCCAAGTTTTCCCGGGCCGAGAGCCGCGGGAAAAATGATCGCTCATTGGCCACAGCAAAGCCTACGTGCTTGCGCACTGTTCCCGCCCTCAAACAGGTATCGGCCCCTTCGATCAGCACGCGGCCCGAGTCGGGCAGAAGCATGGTGGAAATCAGCTTGAGAGTAGTTGTCTTTCCGCTGCCGTTCGGGCCCAGCAACACAAGAACTTTGCCTCTTTGCACCCGCAGGGAAACGTCGACAAGCGCGAGCGTCTCGCCGCTTCGCTCGCGGCTCAGCCAGTTGGACAAAGCAGGCCGATGGCGAAATTGCTTCGTGACGGAATCTAGGACGACACTATCCATCTCGATGAAGCTTGGCCGTGTTTCTGTTGCGCTGGAAGTACTGCCTGGAAGTCTCTGTATTATAGTGTCCGCTACGGTGAGTTCCATACGCATGAATGGTTGAGCAACGACAAGGATTCAGTGTGCCGTCTGCCGTCCTGCCAAATACAGTGCCACAGGTTTTGCCGAAGCGGGAGTACGCATCGAGTTTCAGCAGCGATCCAGGGTTTGATCTGCTGCTAGCCTGCTGCGCTTGCGACGAGAAAGTGGAGCGAGTACAAAACGCCCTCTGGGGTGAGCTAGAGTGGGAGCGACTCGCCCGCCTCGCCGATCACCATGGAGTGTTGCCGCAGGTTTACTCCGTTATGGCTCAAGCCGAGGGTGCTTCATCCGCCGAACTCTCAAGCCTTCGGCAGATGTACGAGCGCAGCGTGCATCAGGCTCTTTGGCTGACCCGGGAGATGCTTCGGATCATCGAGTGTTTCGACGGCCACGGCATCAGAGCCCTAGCACACAAAGGCCCCGCACTGGCACAGATTCTGTACGGCAACGTCACATCACGTCAGTTTGCCGATCTCGATATTTTGGTTTCACCCGATGACCTGCCGAAGGTCAGAGCTTGCCTTGCCGAATTGGGTTACGAAGCAAGCCTCAAGCTCTCCCATTCCGAGGAGCGCGCCTATATGGACGCGGGGTACGAATTCGTATTCGACTTCGGCGAGCACCGGAATCTGCTCGAGATTCAGTGGCGAATCCTGCCTCGCTTTTACGCAGTCGATTTCAATATCGAACGCTTTTTCGACAGGGCTATTGCGGTCGATCTATGCGAACGCGCCGTGCGAACACTGTGTCCGGAAGACCTGATGCTGGTACTGTGCGTTCATGCCGCCAAACATGCCTGGACACAACTTTCCTGGATACGCGAGATTGGGGAACTCTCAAAATCGCAGCAGCTCGATTGGGTTGCTATTTTCAATGAGGCTGAGCGACTCGGCATCTGCCGCATTCTTGCTGTGAGCCTTGCACTGGCAAACAATCTCTTCGGAGCAGAGATACCAGAGGCGGTCCAAGGGTATGCACAGTGCGATCACGAGGTCGAGGTCGTTGTGCATCGAGTTATTCCTTTGCTCTCGCAGGAAGAAAATCTTGATCCCGAATCCGTTTCCTACTTCCGTCTGATGATGGATGCGCGCGAACGCTGGCAGGACCGTGCTCGTTTCCTGTGGCGACTCGCGGTTACACCCAGCGTCGGCGAATGGTCTGCGATCGGGCTACCGGAGCCGCTATTCCCGCTTTATCGAGCCGTCCGCTTTTTCAGGCTGGCGCGACGATGCTGGCCCCTGTGATTTTTTCGTGGTCTTTGCAGTGAAAGATTTTAACCGCGAAGTTCGCGAAGAATCGCGGAGGCCGCAAAGATAAAATCAACCCAACCCGGTATTCTTCCTGGCTCTAGCCATTCCAGCTCTTAATCCCTTTGCGACCGCTCGCTCATATCCTGCGGAGCTCATCGCTGCCATCACCGTGGCTGCAGTTCCACCCGGAGTCGCAGCCTCCCGCAGCAACTCATCAAGTGCCATCTTGCTCTCACGCCACACCAGAATACCGTCGGCCAGAGCATGCGCCGCAGCAGTCATCGCGGTCTGGCGATCCAGACCTGCTCTCTGCGCCGCTCCCGCCAACGCAGCCAACGCATGATAGCCGTGGCTGCTTGAATAGGTAACAGTGAATGCGTCGAACTTGCGCTCAGGAATTTCGATTACCTGTCCGACTCTCTCAAATAGTTGCTTCACGTCACGCCGCACGCCAGGCGAAACCGCCGGTTCAAACGTGATAGCTGTGAGGCCGCGCCCGCCCCGGCATACTGGACTCGGCATCGCTCGCGCCCAGCGTACGGGCGGTCCCAAGCGGGCGCGCAATTTCGCGAGTGGCACACCCGCTGCCAGGCTAATTGCTGTGATCGGCCGCTTAATATATTTGATTGTGTCCAGCAGCTGGCCGATCCCATCCGGGCGTACCGCAATGATCAGCAAGTGCGCTTGATCCACAGCACGGCGGAGATCATGCTCAATCACGACGCCGTATTGTCGCTTAAGTTTTCTTAGCTTTTGAGCGTGCCGATCATGCACGATAATCGGCTGCCCGTATCCAGACAAACGCAACCCGGCGACAAGCGCGGAGGTGATCCGCCCTCCACCTAGAAAAACCGTTGCTTCTGCGCGGGAGCCTTTCATGTGAGCGCGGCGCACGCCTGGTCTGCGGCTTCAATCAGCGCCTGAACGTCGGCTTCAGAGTGCGCGGTGCTGATAATCCAATGCAGGCCATTCGACGGAGTCATATAAATGCCGCGTTGCAGCAACGCGTGCACAAAACGGGCATATGTCGCGGTGTCAACACAGCTGCAATAATCGCGATAATCGTGGATCGCGTCGCGATCAGTGAAGTAGATCTGGAACATCGGCCCAAATCCCTGAACAATTGCCCTCATCTTTCGCCGGCGAAACACTTCGCGTAAACCCGCAATCGCGGCATCTCCCAATGCATGCAGCCGACGGTACGTATCGTTCACTGATAATAGATCCAAGTTTGCCGCCACCACTTTCATAGTGAGCCGGTGGCCGTTGAACGTGCCGTAGTGCAGCACCATGTTCTCTCCCCAACGCATGCGGTCAAGAATCGCCCGCGCACCGGCAACGGCGCCAACGGGGAATCCCGCGCCCAGAGCTTTCCCGAACGTGCTGAGGTCCGGTTGAATCGAGTAATACTCCTGACATCCGCCGGGCGCATAGCGAAAGCCGGTGACTACTTCATCAAGGATCAGCACAATCCCATATTCGCGCGTCAGCTCGCGCAGTTTTTGCAGATATCCTTCTCGCGGAGGGATGCACCCCATGTTGGCCATGATCGGCTCACTGATCACAGCGGCCAGTTCGCGGCCACGGGTTTTCATTACCTGCTCGAGCGCGGCTACGTCATTCCAGGGAGCAAGCACGACATCATCAAAGGTTGACTGCGGAATTCCTTCAGAATCCGGAATGCGAGCAGGATTCTCCCGAGATCCAAGTTGCTCTGGCGGATGGCTGTGGGCGTTCAAAAGAAACGCATCGTACCAGCCATGATAATGTCCTTCAAATTTCAGAAACTTTGTACGTCTAGTATGGGCGCGCGCCAAACGCAACGCGAGCATTGTGGCTTCGCTTCCAGTATTGGTGAAGCGTACAGCCTCGGCGGACAGCACCATGCGCCGGAAGCGCTCGGCCGCTTCCACTTCGGCCGAAGTCGCTGAGGCAAAATGCGAGCCCTCCGCCATCGCCTGCGAGACGACCTCGACCAGCTTGGGATGCGCATGCCCATGAATCAGCGCTCCGAATGACATCATGAAATCGGTGTATTCATTTCCATCAGCATCCCAGACGCGCGTGCCGGCGCCTCGCTCCAGAAAAATTGGCGCAGGGGAGTACACGGCCGCACCTCGCGATGGAGAATTGACGCCCTCGATAAGGACTTGCTGAGCGCGGCCAAACCACTCCAGTGAACGGCTACGGCCAGGAGTTGGAACGGCACAATGCCGAAGCGTTTCGTTTTCCTTAATCATGGAGAATCGAAGAGCCGAAATCACAAAGAGAGTAATCGAACTCACGAGCATTTTGGAATATTCTTGCCACAGTGGCGATGCACATAGTGAAAATAACCCGCTGTTAGTGGGCTGAACTCCTTTTCGGGATGCTCTCTGTTACCGTTATCCGCGGTCTGCTGATTCCCTCACAATTGTGCTCATGCTGTTGCCCTTGGCCTTCGGTGCCGAATTTGGAGTATTGGATCGCACTACCGTTTGTCTTTTCGGGCCGTTTATTGGATCAGGAATTTTCATCTGACCGTTCTGTCCACCGGTCTAAATCGATACAGCTTATTTTGGATTCTGCTGCTCATCGGCCCATCTCTGCTCGCCCTGAAATACCTGTATCTGCTCTGGGCAAGGGATTGGGAGCAGAGCTGATTCCAGCCTCAATCTGCTGATCCGCCGCCATCGACCACCAGCGCAGCGCCAGTCATAAAAGAAGAGTCGTCTGACGCGAGAAACAGCGCGGCTTTTGCGATTTCGTCAGCAGTGCCGATTCGACCCAGCGGACGATTGGCACAACCCGCCAGGTAATCCTCCCATTTCATGCCCCGCATGCGTGCGTCTTCCGGAAGCATGGCCGTGTCCACATCGCCGGGGCAGATGCAATTCACACGGATGCCCTGCCGGCCGTGATCGATCGCCATCGCCTTAGTCAAAAGCACCACGCCGCCTTTCGAAGCACAGTACGCAACCGCCGCATCACCGCCAACAATTCCCCAGCCTGAACTGTTGTTGATGATCACGCCACTGTGCCGCTGGACCATGTGCGGCAGGACCGCTTTCGACATCAGGAACGTGCCTTTCAGGTTGATGTCGATCTGTTCATCCCACTCTTCTTCCGAGCAATCGAGCGTAGTGTGAGGATAAAAGACACCTGCATTGTTGAACAGAATGTCGATGCGGCCGAAAGCACGCAGGATTTCATCGACCGCGAGCTGACAGTCGCTGCTTTTCCGCACATCGCTGGTGATGAAGACGGCATGCCCACCGTTTTTAGTGATTTGCTCTGTTACGGCGTTGCCGCGTGTTTCGTTACGACCGGTGATGGCGATTTTTGCCCCTTCTTTGGCGAACAGGCTCGCCGTGGCCTCGCCGATGCCAGAAGAGCCGCCGGTAATGAGAGCAACTTTGTCTTGCAATCGCATATGTTCCTAAGGAGTACGTAGGCCCGGACGCCCTCGTCCGGGTGGGCGAGCAAAGCGCGCCCGGTTCGCGGAGAGTTTCTGAATGTCGTCTAGTGAGGGCACCACCCTAAATCATCTGTTACACCGATCCCGCTAAGCCTCCCCCATCTACCACCAATGCCGCGCCCGTGACGAACGATGCGGCATCACTAGCCAGGTAAAGCGCTGCTTGCGCGATTTCTTCGGGCTTCCCAAGTCTGCCTAACGGCCGGCGGGCCGATTCAGCAAGAAAGCGCTCCTCGCGCTCGCCCATTTGCTGAGCTTCACTGCGGAGCATGGCAGTGTCGGTATCCCCAGGGCAAATGCAGTTTACGCGAATATTCTGCGGGCCGTGGTCCACAGCCATCGCTTTTGTCAGCAGCACTACCGCTCCCTTGGACGCGCAATACACCGCCGCTTTCGGCCCAGCGCTCAAGCCCCATCCGGAAGCCATGTTGATGATCGAACCGCCACCTGCCTTGGTCATGATAGGGATCACCTTGCGCGACATCAGGAACATGGATTTTACGTTTACATCCATTACCCGATCCCAATCTTCTTCGCTGAGCTCGGTTACCGTCGCGCGGCGAATGATCCCGGCATTGTTGAACAAAACATGAATGGCGCCGAATTCGTGAGCAGTGTGTTCGACTATACGGTGGCAGTCCGCCGCCCGGCTAACGTCAACAGGAGTGAATAGCGCCCGACCGCCGTTGTTTCTGACTTCGTCTACCAAACTGTTCCCGGCAGTCTTATTAAGGTCAGCGATGGCGACGGCAGCGCCCTCCCGAGCGAACAAATGCGCGGTGGCGCGCCCAATGCCGGAGGCGCCGCCGGTGATGAGAGCCGTTTTAGCTTGCAGGCGCATGTTTGTCTGGAAATCCGCACATCACCGCCCCGCCAGACTCCCCGCCGTTTCCGCACCATCGATCGTGTACACGTGACCAGTCATATACGCGGCGTCATCTGACGCCAAAAACGCAAACAGCGCTGCAATCTCTTCCGGCATAGCATGGCGCCGCAAAGGGATCTTGCGATTCACTTCGTCGAGCATTTCGTCCGTATATTCGGCGCGCTGCATGGGAGTGAGCACATATCCAGGCGCAACCGCGCAGACGCGAATCTTGGGCGCCAACTCCAAAGCCATCGAGCGCGTCAACTCGATCACACCGGCCTTCGTAGCATTGTAATCGGCATAGAAGGGGTATCCCATGATGCCGTTGGTCGAAGCGGTTTGCAGAATCACGCCGCCTTCTCGCTCCCACATGTGCTGGGCCGCAGCCTGAGCCATGTAGAAGACGCCGGTCAGGTTAACGGCGATGACCTTGTCCCATTCTTCGGGCGTGATGTCGAGAAAATTGTGCCGGATGCTGATGCCGGCATTGTTGATAAGCACATCCACCCCGCCCATGAGCCGAACCGCATCTTCCAGCGCCGCCTGCACCTGCTTGAAATCGGAGACGTCCGCATCCACGGTGCCTGCCAACTCAGGTAGCTCATGACGAATTCGTTCCCGCGCCGGACTATCACGGTCGAGCACTACCACCGCTGAACCTTCTTTCAGAAACCGCGCCGCCGTGGCCGCACCAATACCGCTTGCGCCTCCGGTGATAAGCACACGCTTGCCTTCGAGTCCTCGCATCAATTTTCCTTTGAGGTTACTGCGACTTCAGGATAAATCGGCGGGAGAATAAATGGCTAAGAAATGCTGGGGTGTTACCAGGCGACTGGGAACTGACAACTGGGAACTGCCAACCAGATTTTTCTCTACCTTCGAAGCATGCCATCACGTTTTGGTAAACGATTCTATATCCTCACATCCGAAAAACTGTCTGACCTAGGCAACTCTGCCGCGTTTTATTCCGTCTTGGTTGAATAGAGCTTGCCAAGTCCGCTTCTTAAGGGCAACTTGCAGCGCAACTTGGACGCTCTTCAAGGCTCTACCGTATAATTGCCGTTTTCCATATTCCCGGAAGATGAGGTAGGAGCGATTCTTCGCGTTCATCAGGATAGCCCTGTACCGAGGGAGGAGTGCGGCTGGAAGCGGGTCGCGCTGACGCCATCTTATTCATGCACAAGCCATTGCGAGCGGGCGGGGAAATCGCTGCTGGGCCTGCTGCTGTTTCTCGCAGTTTTCTGTTCCTTCGGGTCAGGTCAGCAGGAGCTGGTTGCAGACGTCCACATTCATGGGAACCGGCGCATTCCAGCTGAAACCATCCGCTCTCGTATATTTACCCGTCCGGGTGACGTCTACGATCCGGCAGCCATCGAGCGCGACTTTAATTCTTTGTGGAATACCGGATATTTCGAGGATATTCGTTTTGAACGCGAGCAAACCACCATAGGCTGGGTGATCCACGTTTATGTGAAAGAACGGCCGACGATTCGCGAGATTGACTATGTAGGCCTCAATTCGGTTTCGAAAAGCGATGTGCTCGATCGCTTCAAAGAACGGAAGGTTGGGCTTTCGCCGGAGAGCCAGTACGATCCCACCAAAGTAAAGAAGGCGGAAGTCACGATTAAAGAGCTGCTCTCCGAACATGGCAGGCAGTTTGCCACCGTGCGGACCGAAGTGCGGCCAATTCCGCCCTCAGCGGTGAGCATTACGTTCGTGGTGAAGGAAGGCCCCAAGGTCAAGGTCGGAAAGATCCGCTTTGAGGGCAACAAGCACGTCAACAATCGGATCCTGCGCGGCGCCATGAAGAACCTCCGACCGATCGGTATTCCACACTCGATTTTCCTGGAAAACATCTTCGCCAAGACTTATGACGCAAGCAAGCTGGAAGAAGACACAGACCGCGTACGCGCGGAGTTCCAGAATCGGGGGTATTTCAAGGTGGTCGTGCAGGATCCGAAAACCCAGATCCACGACACCGGCACTACAGGGTTTCACATTCCGCTCATCATGAAAGGTCCCGGCAAGGCGGTGGATATAACGATTCCGATTGAGGAAGGGGAGCGCTACCGGCTCGGGTCCATCACGTTCAAGAACAACAAAGCAGTGCCCAATCAGAAGGCGTTGCGTTCGCTTTTCCCCATCAAGGATGGGGACATTGTCAGTCGCGAGAAAATCGCCAAAGGCCTGGAAAATCTTCGCAAAGCATACGGCGAGCTGGGGTACATCAACTTCACGTCAATTCCGAACACAACCTTTGATGAAGATAAGAAGCTGCTGTTGCTGGATATCGACGTGGATGAAGGCAAACAATTTTTTGTCCGGCGAATAGAGTTTCAGGGAAACACCACTACGCGCGACAAGGTGATCCGGCGTGAAATCGCCCTGGAAGAAGGCCAGCAATATAACCAGCGGCTGTGGGAGTTGAGCCTGCTGCGACTGAATCAGTTGGGATATTTTGACACTTTAAAGCCGGATGATCCCAACGTGACCGATAAGCGCCTGGATGAGAAGAACGGGCTCGTGGACCTCACGCTGAAAGTAAAAGAAAAGGGAAAAAACCAGATTGGCCTGAATGGCGGCGTAAGCGGTTTGGCGGGAGCCTTCATTGGAATCAGCTACAGCACGAATAATTTTCTCGGGCTGGGCGAGACGTTATCGGTGCAGGCCAGCATCGGCAACTTGCAGCGTAATTTGAGTTTTGGTTTCACCGAACCGTATTTGTTCGATCGGCCAATCCAGGCTGGCTTCACGGTTTACACGCAGAAATACAATTTCAACCAGGCTCGAGAGACGGCGATTCTGACCGGCCAGCAGATCAGCTTGCCAACGCCGTTCTTGCAGAACCTTCAGAACTACACTCAATCGAGCACGGGATTTACGCTTTCATCCAGCTACGCGCTGCATCACTCTTTCAAGCGGGTTGGAATCACTTACTCACTTGATCGCTCTTCTATTGTCGCGGTCAGCACCGCGTCACAAAATTTGTTTAATTTCCTGGCGTTTCGCGGGATCAGTGGTCCCAACTCGCTGAACGGTATCATCACCAGTAAAATTCTGCCCAGCTTCTCTGTTAATAGCGTGGATGCGGCTTATTCACCAAAGAGCGGGAGCAGCTTTTTCGTGGGTGGCGAGGTTGCGGGGCTGGGCGGTACGGTGCGCTCGTTTCGTCCGATTCTTCAGTACAAACATTTCATTCCCATGCAGAAGAAACGGAACACGATTGGCTACAACTTGCAGGCATCGTTCCTAAGCGGTTATGGCGGTGTGGTCGCGCCACCCTTTGAGCGCTTCTATATGGGTGGGGAAAACGATTTGCGGGGATTCGATATTCGCTCGGTGTCGCCGGTTGCATTCCTGCCGAATACCTCGACCGTAGTGCTGCGCAATCCCGACGGATCGGTAGTTCCGAAGGACCCTAGCAATCCCCTACTAGGCCCGTACACAATCAGAGTGCCGGCGGAGCAGATCGTGTTTCCCGGCGGCGACCTGAGCCTGGTGGGAAACCTGGAATATCGCTTTACCATTGCGGGTCCGGTGGCGCTGGCGCCATTTGTCGATTTCGGAGTGGACCCGATTATCAGGAATTCCCAACTACGAATCAATTCAGGGCAGTTGACTGATATCAACACCACTGTGTTCGGCTGCCCGCAATTGGATGTCGCCTTAAACTGCGTGGGCGGGCATACTGAAAAGTTTTCGCAGAATTTGCAGCTCGTTGGCAGTACAAATTGGATTCCAAGAATGTCTACCGGTCTGGAGCTGCAGGTATTCCTACCTGTCGTCAACGCGCCGTTCCGCGTGTATTGGGCTTATAACCCAATGCGGCTGAACTCGAGCGCGCGGGGCCCGGCGCAGATTACGCGCGACATGTTCCCAGGCCCGACCTGCCTGCCAGAAAAAGTCTGCTCGGCGGGCGATTTCACATACCTGAATGCCGTCGAGACAATCGGACCGCTGTTTCAGTTGCGGGAGCCGCGCAAGACGTTCCGCTTCACGGTAGCGACTACGTTCTAGGACCAGCCCTTAGATTTTAGCCTTTAACGCTCAGCTCAATACCGAGGATGTCAAAGCATCTGCTACGTGAGGCTGGGGAGATAAGAAGCTTACGGCTGATGGCTATAAGCTAAAAATAGAGCGTTTGACCTGCGACCAAAGCTGTACCTATAATGTCACCATCCACACCCTGAAAAAATGGCAGCCGACGGGGTGGTCGCCACGCCGCCAGGTCCGGCGTGAGGGAGTTGGGACATCCGGCCCGCCTCCACCGATGAGATCGAAAAGTCGGGTTGACCTTGAGGCATGACCAGCATTTGCCTGTAAAAGATCTGAGACATTTTCCCGGAAATTTCCAAGGAGTCCAAAGCAACACATGACAAGCAAGTTCGCGCGAATTGTTATGGCCACGGCGTTTGCCCTTTCGGTGAGCGCGGCGGCCCAAAATGGCGGCACGGCGGCCGCATTACCCGCGGCTCCCAGTGCGGCAGCATCTAATCCGGCGTCAGCCAGTCCTACCGCCCCGGCGGTCACCAAC
>Ga0209468_1001168_pt1:5000-11756 | contig 11756 bp, 6 predicted proteins | sample GraSoiAngelo_102_FD_185871 | JGI IMG/M metagenome (GOLD analysis project Ga0209468, IMG submission 185871) | Grasslands soil microbial communities from the Angelo Coastal Reserve, California, USA - 14_0903_02_40cm (SPAdes) (version 2) | ecosystem: Environmental > Terrestrial > Soil >...
ATAAATTATAACACACAAAATACCATAGGGTAATAAAAAATATTACAAATTATATATATAATAATACCCAAAAACATTTTATACAAACATATTATGATATTTTACACATTATATTTCTTTTTTGTAATTATTGAATAAATCTTAATATAACACAATATAAAATAGCAAAAATATTGTGAATAAACCGTAATATCGTTAAATCTTTCCACATAACATATACTTAAAAATAATATATAATATGAGATTTAAAAACATTAATGGTCTTTTAAACTAAGTTGTATAAAAAAAATAATACCAAAATATAATACCAACAAAGTCTCTTGGATCCATCAAATGTATATCTCTCATATTTTTAAATAATATATGATATGTATATGTGTTAAACGAAAGAAACGATTTCTGGTATTAAACACAAATACACGCTATATACATAATGATTTATTCAATTTCATTTGTAAATTATCGTGTATGGTTTAGTAATTTTTCAATTACTTTACCAATGACACTTGTAACATATTTAAGAGTACAATTCATATTACAATATCTCTTATTTTCATAAGAGATATGATATGAACTGAAAACTCCAAAATCGATTGTATATATGTAAAATACATACAATCAGTCTTGTTCATTTAGTAAACACGACCCTCAGTCAGGTGTGGTCTGGAAATAGTATCCCAAGACCGCAATGTGCGTTCGAAATATCAATGTTCATGTGTCCTGCAGTTCACAAGTTGACGCGCAATTAGCTGCGTTCTTCATCGATCTGCGAACCAAGTGATCCACTGTTCAGGGTGATTTAATAAAAATTTTTATATTATATAATATTATACCCATAATACAAATAATAATATTAAAAATATCATCATAAATATAATATAGGATGTTGCATTTCTTTCATTTAAAACATAGTCATAAAAATATATATATATGACACATTTACCAAATACCATAATGACTATATTGTTTTAAATATTACCAACAAGAAAAAACATACACCACTTTTATAATCATAATAAATATATTGAGTGATATTTTTAAAGTTGGTATAATATATAATATAAAATTGGAAAGTGTTTATTTCATACCACTATGCGAAATATATAATATAAGTTAAAAAACCTAAATGGTGCCGCACTTAAACACGAACAACGCCCAAAATGGTTATGATAATTCGTGACAATATAATAAAATATTATCAGTACTTGTATATCATAATTTTATCATCGTTCTCAGTAACGAGCACTGCATAAAGGTTTTATATAACAAATAAAATATCTTTGTGCGTTCAAATATATGGTTGCATAGGTTAACCACTATGCGAAATATATAATATAAGTTAAATAACCTAAATGGTGCCGCACTTAAACACGAACAACGCCCAAAATGGTTATGATAATTCGTGACAATATAATAAAATATTATCAGTACTTGTATATCATAATTTTATCATCGTTCTCAGTAACGAGCACTGCATAAAGGTTTTATATAACAAATAAAATATCTTTGTGCGTTCAAATATATGGTTGCATAGGTTAACCACTATGCGAAATATATAATATAAGTTAAATAACCTAAATGGTGCCGCACTTAAACACGAACAACGCCCAAAATGGTTATGATAATTCGTGACAATATAATAAAATATTATCAGTACTTGTATATCATAATTTTATCATCGTTCTCAGTAACGAGCACTGCATAAAGGTTTTATATAACAAATAAAATATCTTTGTGCGTTCAAATATATGGTTGCATAGGTTAACCACTATGCGAAATATATAATATAAGTTAAATAACCTAAATGGTGCCGCACTTAAACACGAACAACGCCCAAAATGGTTATGATAATTCGTGACAATATAATAAAATATTATCAGTACTTGTATATCATAATTTTATCATCGTTCTCAGTAACGAGCACTGCATAAAGGTTTTATATAACAAATAAAATATCTTTGTGCGTTCAAATATATGTTTGCATAGGTTTGGTATGCGAACTACTAAAAACAAAATATATATATTTTTCAATATATAAAATTTTGCTTGTTCACATATATAACGTAATATTTACTGGGCGAATAGATATCCTTTACGACCCACGAATAATGAGGTAATATGTATGATAAAGCTTTCGCATAATATCAAACAATATATACCCATTACCCTTCCGTAACATAATTTTCTATGAAGTATAAATTAATAGAAACACAAGAGTACCATAATCATTACATAAATGGAGTACCAAACTCATAATATAAAATATGAGCTATTCATATATAAAACAATACCATACACATTATATGTAATGATATATTTATACTTTTTAAACATAGAAATGTTACGTAGGAACCCAGAATATATACGTTCGGTATATTTATATAAATTAAATATGACTTTTCTAAATAAAGATTATTTATACTAAGTCATAAAAATTTATGTTTTTATAATATTATATTATTTGTTCGTGTATGGTTTAGTAATTTTTCCAATTACTTTACCAATAACACTTGTAACATAATTTAAGAGTACAATTCATAATATAACTCTCATATTTTCATATGAGAAAATATGAACTGAAAACTCCAAAATCGATTGTATATATATAAAATACACACAATCAGTTTCATATAAGAATAATATTATTTGTTCGTGTATGGTTTAGTAATTTTTCAATTACTTTACCAATAACACTAGTTAAATAATTTAAGAGTACAATTCATATTATATATCTCATATTTTCATATGAGAAAATATGAACTGAAAACTCCAAAATCGATTGTATATAATGTAAAATACAAAAATACAATCAGTTTCATATAAAAATAATATTATTCGTTCGTGTATGGTTTAGTAATTTTTCAATTACTTTACCAATAACACTAGTTAAATAATTTAAGAGTACAATTCATATTATATATCTCAATATTTTCATATGAGAAAATATGAACTGAAAACTCCAAAATCGATTGTATATATGTAAAAATACATACAATCAGTTTTATATATGAATATAATATTATATAATTCGTGTATGGTTTAGTAATTTTTCAATTACTTTACCAATGACACTTGTAACATATTTAAGAGTACAATTCATATTATAAATATCTCTTATTTTCATAAGAGAAAATATGAACTGAAAACTCCAAAATCGATTGTATATAATATATACACAATCAGTTTCATATTTATTAACTATTTTAATAATAGTTAAAAATATAATATACCAAAAAAATATATCATATACATTTTTTAAAGTCTATGTATATAAAAGACTCTTGAAAACATAGATAGATCTCTCATATATTATATAAATTATTTGTATAAAATATACAAAAAATAATATACGTTAATGATCCTTCCGCAGGTTCACCTACGGAAACCTTGTTACGACTTTTACTTCCTCTAAATAATCAAGTTTGGTCATCTTCCCAGCGACATCGGTAATGTCGAAACATCACCGCGTACCAGTCCGAAGACCTCACTAAATCATTCAATCGGTAGTAGCGACGGGCGGTGTGTACAAAGGGCAGGGACGTAATCAACGCGAGCTTATGACTCGCGCTTACTGGGAATTCCTCGTTCATGGGGAATAATTGCAAGCCCCAATCCCTAGCACGAAGGAGGTTCAGCGGGTTACCCGGACCTTTCGGCCAGGGAAGACACGCTGATTCCTTCAGTGTAGCGCGCGTGCGGCCCAGAACATCTAAGGGCATCACAGACCTGTTATTGCTCAATCTCGTGCGGCTAGAAGCCGCCTGTCCCTCTAAGAAGATTTATATGTACGCCAGTAGTAAAAACCACAAACTCCCGAACTTATTAACAACAACAACCATACACCGAAATGTAGGCCGATGTGCAATAAAGAAACGAGAGATGTGAGCCTTCGAGATACTGGAAAGTGTAACGTCTATTTAGTAGGCTAGAGTCTCGTTCGTTATCGGAATTAACCAGACAAATCGCTCCACCAACTAAGAACGGCCATGCACCACCACCCACTGAATCAAGAAAGAGCTCTCAATCTGTCAATCCTTCCAGTGTCTGGGCCTGGTGAGGTTTCCCGTGTTGAGTCAAATTAAGCCGCAGGCTCCACTCCTGGTGGTGCCCTTCCGTCAATTCCTTTAAGTTTCAGCTTTGCAACCATACTTCCCCCGGAACCCAAAAGCTTTGGTTTCCCGAAAGCTGCCCGCCAAGTCATCGGAGGAACTTTGGCGGATCGCTAGCTGGCATCGTTTATGGTCAGAACTAGGGCGGTATCTGATCGCCTTCGAACCTCTGACTTTCGTTCTTGATTAATGAAAACATCTTTGGCAAATGCTTTCGCTTTAGTCCGTCTTGCGACGATCCAAGAATTTCACCTCTAACGTCGCAATACGAATGCCCCCATCTGTCCCTATTAATCATTACCTTGGGGTTCCGAAAACCAACAAAATAGAACCAAGGTCCTGTTTCATTATTCCATGCACTAATTATTCAGGCATTAGTTAGCCTGCTTTGAGCACTCTAATTTGTTCAAAGTAAACGTGCCGGCCCGCCTCGACACTCAGTTAAGAGCACCGCGACAGGATTTATAAGTCGGATGTGTAAATGATCTTTTCAAATCACTTACTTAAACATCCACCGGCAGGACGTTCCGCAAACATGCCAGTTAGCACCGCGGGCGGTGAACCGACAGTGCGGAACACAAATTCAACTACGAGCTTTTTAACCGCAACAACTTTAATATACGCTATTGGAGCTGGAATTACCGCGACTGCTGGCACCAGACTTGCTCTCCAATTGGTCCTCGTTAAAGGATTTAAAGTGTACTCATTCCGATTACGGGGCCTCGGATGAGTCCCGTATCGTTATTTTTCGTCACTACCTCCCCGTGCCGGGAGTGGGTAATTTGCGCGCCTGCTGCCTTCCTTGGATGTGGTAGCCGTTTCTCAGGCTCCCTCTCCGGAATCGAACCCTGATTCCCCGTTACCCGTTACAACCATGGTAGGCGCAGATCCTACCATCGACAGTTGATAAGGCAGACATTTGAAAGATGCGTCGCCGGTACAAGACCATGCGATCAGCATAAAGTTATTCAGATTCACCATATAATTTGAGCGACGAACAATAACACCGAAATGCTACTGCCGCCGATTGGTTTTGATCTAATAAAAGCACTCCTTCCGTCTCCGGTCAGAGCTCTGTTTGCATGTATTAGCTCTAGAATTACCACAGTTATCCAAGTAATTGTGGTACGATCTAAGGAACCATAACTGATTTAATGAGCCTTTCGCGGTTTCACTTTAATATAGTTTGTACTTAGACATGCATGGCTTAATCTTTGAGACAAGCATATGACTACTGGCAGGATCAACCAGGGAACTGTTTTTACAGTTCACAAATAAATAAGAAAGAAAAATTTTTCAATTTTTCTTCTTATAAATATTATGATACAGAGAGTTTACCGTCTATAAAAAATATATAAAATATTTTTACAGACCCTATTTGCCACTTAACAAAATATTATTTATAATACCAAAAATAATATTAGGCAAATAAAATATATAACCATATATTTATTATAGTGGGTCACACAGTCCCAAAAATATATTGTTGTTTCGCATGAAATCACTTACTTAGAAAACTCTTCGCTAGATAAGTAGCGTCTTATTTCTTTTTGAGATACGTAATGTTTCTTGGTGTTAACCAATCATAACACTAACATATTCTCGCTCGGAATATTGTGAGTTGTTGTATAATACCTTTTATATGTGTAAATATAAAAGGAATTTGTGAGATATGGTGTCCGCATAAGAGCCTTACGCATATAAGCGTTCACCCGCGGACATGCTGTAGACTATGCCAATTATTTTTAATATTATTTCTAATAATAAAAATAATGCCTCACACAAAGTATTAAAAATTTAATACTTCGATATTAAAACAAAGTTAAATTGATTTAACGTGCAATAGAATATACGTGCATAGTCTGTGGACGTTATTTCTATTACACCAACATATAAATAAATATAGATACTAAAAATTACACAAATATTTGTATAAATATAGTATCTCTTATGCATTCAAAAATAGGAGTGATTCTATAAAGTTTCCTCTATAGACCACCCCAAATATATAGTATTTGCTACAATAAGAGAGATATAATTTTTACACTCTTGCTGCTGAAATTGTTCTGCCGTGCTCACACACACATTTTATTATTATTACAATATCTGCATGATATTAAAATAACAGATATTTTTGTAATCTTACACGCGTCACTTAAAATGACGAAACATTTGTTATATTAAAGTGAGTTAAATAAATAACTTACTTAAATCAAACCATCTCTCGTATAAAATAAACTTTCATCTATCACATATTGTGATATTATGTGTGAGTTTTAAACTCTTATCACACAACTTGTGATATTCGCTGCTAGAGTTTATATTTCTTTAAAGTGTTCTGCCATGCTCAGACACACATTTGCTATATTAAAGTGAGTTAAATAAATAACTTACATAGATCAAACCATCTCTCGTATAAAATAAACTTTCATCTATCACATATTGTGATATTTTGTGTGAGTTTTTAAACTCTTATCACACAACTTGTGATATTCGCTGCTAGAGTTTATATTTCTTTAAAGTGTTCTGCCATTCTCAGACACACATCATTTGCTTTATTAAAGTGAGTTAAATAAATAACTTACTTAAATAAAACCATCTCTTGTGTAAAATAAATTTTTATCTATCATATATTGTGATATTTTTT
>Ga0209468_1001177_pt1 | contig 11682 bp, 15 predicted proteins | sample GraSoiAngelo_102_FD_185871 | JGI IMG/M metagenome (GOLD analysis project Ga0209468, IMG submission 185871) | Grasslands soil microbial communities from the Angelo Coastal Reserve, California, USA - 14_0903_02_40cm (SPAdes) (version 2) | ecosystem: Environmental > Terrestrial > Soil > Grasslands ...
CCCCTCGTCCCCGACAGCGATCGGCTTGTCGAGGATCACCAGCCCGACGTCGTGCAAGTTCGGCAGCGGCAGGTCGTCGGCGAAGCCGAAGTTGTAGAGCTGATGCGCCGTGACGTCGCTCGAAACGGGATAGCCGCTCGGCGCGGGATTCGTGCCGTCGAAGCCGACGCCGGCGTCCTGCTGGAACCAGATGCGGGCGTGCGTCGCGCCGGTCGTCGCATCGGTGCAGTGCCCCGCCGTCAGGAACACGCTGGCCGTGATCAGCGATCCGGAGCAGCGATGCGTGAAGACGTCGTCCTTGTCGTAGAACGCGATCAGCCCGACGTAGGGATGGATCGTGTCGTCGGTGTAATTGCCGGTGATCGCGCCCGCGGGCACAGCCCCGAGCACGAGCACGGCAGCGAGCAGCGCAACGAGCGCCATGAGCCTGCGCAAGATGGTCCTCCCCGGTTGACGATTACCGCGAGTCCTCGCCGCGGCGCAGCCGAGTATAGCTATCTCTATCTTCTCTGCCTAGCCCTGATTTCCGCGAGCCACGCGAGGCCGCGCAGCCCGAGCCAGAGCGGCGTCAGGAGGACGTAGAAGATGACGAGCGCAACACCGAGCGTCGCCCACCAGACGGCCCAGCGCCACCAGGGCACCGGCGGCTTCGGCTTCACGTGCCGCGTGCCGACGCGGCTTCGGCCCGCCGGCTCTCGACCGTACGCAGGATCTGCTGCGCCGTCTCCTCGATCGAGAGCTCCGAGATGTCGATCACCGGGCAGCCGAGTCGCCGCTGCACGGCGGACGCTTCCTCGAGCTCGTCGTACACCTCGGCGAGCTCCGCATACCGGCGGTTGTTCGCGCCGAGGTTCCGCACGCGCGCGCGGCGGATGTCCGCGAGGCGGTCGGCATTGATCGTCAGGCCGACGATCTTCACCGGGTCGAGCTCGAACAGCTCCTTCGGCGGTGCGATCCCCTTGACGACCGGCACGTTCGCCACCTTGTGGCCGAGGTAGCCGAGGTAGATCGACAGCGGTGTCTTCGAGGTCCGCGAGACGCCGACGAGGACGATATCGGCCTCGTCGAGCCCCGCTCCGACGCCGTCGTCGTACTTCACCGCGAACTCCATCGCCTCGATCCGACGGAAGTAGGCAGGGGTGAGCGGCGCTCGCGAGCCCGGCGTCATGCGGGCGGCTTGTCCGGAGACGCGCGCGACCGCGTCGATCGGGTGGCCGAGCAGGTCGCAGTAGTGCACGCGCGCGCGACGGCAGAGACGGCGCATCGCATCGCGCATCTCTTGATCGACCAGGGTGTAGACGACCACTGCAGCATGTCCGCGCGCGGACGCGACCGCGCGTTCGAGATCGGCGGTCGTCTCGCAGCGCGGATGGCGCACCTCCTCGAACTCCTGGTCGGGGAACTGCGCCTCCAGCGCCTGCACGAGCCGCGCGGCGGTCTCGCCCGTGGAATCGGAGACGATGTGCAGCTCAACCGGCACGTGTCCAGGCTAATCGCTTCTTAAGGCGCCGACTCGGCGCGAACCACCAACGTCTTAAGAACTTCTTAGCGCCACTTAGGTTTCCCTTCACAATCGGCGGGCACCCTTTACGCATGGGCCAGGGGTGCCGTCGCCTGCTCTTTTGCGCTGCCACGGCCGTGGTGCTGCTGGCACTCGCGTTCACCGGCGCCGCTGCCGGTGCGAAGCAGTCGTGCGGAGCACGCGTGCTCGCCGATTGGCGGGACGGACGCATCGACAACACGTATCCCGTCGCGTGCTATCGACAGGCGCTGGCAAACCTGCCCGAGGACGTCCGCGTCTACTCGACGGCGCAGAGCGACATCACGCGCGCGTTGCAGGCGCGCCTCGGCGCGGCGGCCGCGTCGAGCGGCCACCGCGGAGAGGGCGGCGGAGGCGGCGTCTCGCCGCTGCTCGTGGTGGCGATCACAGCCGCGATTCTCGTCGCCGCCGGATCGCTCGCAGCCGCGGTTCGCTAGAGAGCCGCGGTTCACTAGGTACTGTCCGCGACATGGCGGTCGACACCGTGACGATGGACCAGATCGTGTCGCTGTCGCGGCGGCGCGGCTTCGTCTTTCCGTCGTCCGAGATCTACGGCGGCATGGGCTCGACGTACGACTACGGGCACTACGGGGTTCTCCTGAAGAACAACATCCGGCAGCGCTGGTTCGAGGCGATGGTGCTCGAGCGAGACGACATCGTCGCGCTCGACTCCGCGGTGATCCTGCATCCGCGCGTCTGGGAGGCCTCCGGCCACGTCGAGGGATTCACGGATCCGCTCGTCGACTGTCGCACGTGCAAGCTGCGGTTCCGCGCGGACAAGCTCGAGGACTCGCAGTGCGGCCGCAAGCCGAGCAAGCATCCGGGCGAGTTCTCGGAATGCGATCTCACCGAGCCGCGCCAGTTCAACCTGATGTTCCAGACGACCGTCGGGCCGGTCGAGGATTCCGGCTCGCGCGCATTCCTGCGGCCGGAAACGGCGCAGGGCATCTTCATCAACTTCAAGAACGTGCTGCAGCTGGCGCGACGGCGCCCGCCGTTCGGCATCGCGCAGATCGGCCGCTCGTTCCGCAACGAGATCACGCCCGGCAACTTCCTCTTCCGCGTGCGCGAGTTCGAGCAGATGGAGATGGAGTTCTTCGTCCCGCCCGCAGACTCCGAGGGCTGGTACCACTACTGGATCGACGAGCGGCTCGGCTGGTACCTCCGCTACGGCCTGCGCCGCAGCAGGCTGCGCGTCCGCGAGCACGGGCCGGAGGAGCGCTCGCACTACTCGCAGGGGACGAGCGACATCGAGTACGAGTATCCGATCGGCTGGTCCGAGCTCGAGGGCGTGGCGAACCGTGGCGACTTCGACCTGATGCGCCACACCGAGTTCTCGACGACGAAGCTCGAGTATGTCGGGCCGGACGGCGACCGCTACGTGCCGCACGTGATCGAGCCCGCCGTCAGCCTCGAGCGGATCATCGTCGCGATGCTCGTCGACGCCTACGACGAGGAGGTTGTCGGCGAGCGGGAGCGAACTGTGCTGCGCCTGCACCCCGAGATCGCGCCCGTGACGGCTGCGATCCTTCCCCTCATCGCGAAGGGCGAGGGAATGGTGGCGAAGGCGCGCACGCTCTACGAGGAGCTGCGCAAGCGCCACAGCGTCGAGTACGACGACAACGGCGCGATCGGCCGCCGCTATCGCCGTCAGGACGAGATCGGCACGCCCTGGGCGTTCACAATCGACGACCAGACACTGTCCGACGACACGGTGACGGTGCGCGACCGCGACTCGCTCGCGCAGGAGCGGCTGCCGATCGGCGGCGTGCGTGCCTGGCTCGACGACGCGCTCGAGCGGGACTGGCAGACGCCGAAAGGCGCCTAGCCCCGTTCCATGACGCGCTCGGACGGCTCGCCGAATCCGACCTTCCGATAGAGCCCGTGCCCGTCACGTGTGTGCAGCACCCACCGGATGTCTGCATATGGCCCGTTATCGACCATCTCGCGGACGAGCCGCACTCCGAGCCCCTGGCCGCGGTATTCCGGGAGGACATACACGTCGGCGAGATAGACGAGTGAGACGCCGTCCGTGAACGCACGCGCGAAGCCGACCTGGCGGCCGTCGTCGTAGACGCACAACGCGCTGGGCTTCTCGCGGACGAGGCGCTCGACCACCTCATACGGCCTGCCTCTCGCCCAGTACGACTGGTTGGCGAGATAGTCGTGGACGGCCGCGACGTCGATCCGCCGGGGATCGTCGTCGAGCTCGAGCGCCATGGTGCAATCCTCGCAGGAAACGGGTAGCTGCCGACCATGCCCGAAGCCGACGTCCGCGTCGCCGAGGTGAAGGCGTTCAAGACGAAGTCCGGCAACACGCGCTTCGTGCTCGTCGACGACGAGAGCAACGAGTACTCGACGTTCAAGGAGGCCATCGCCGCGAAGCTGCCGGGCATCGAGGGGCGCCGCGCGCGGATCAAGTATCACGAGCAGGAACGCGAGGGCTTCACGAACGTCTACCTCGACGCGGTCGAGCCGCTCGAGGAAGAGCGGACCGGAGACGGCGCGTCGGACGCCGACGAGGTCGCTTGGCGGACGACGGTCGAGGCGGCGCCCTACCTGCTCGGCGGCGACGCGGTCGAGCGCGAGATTCCTCCGGAGGAGCTGTTCGAGAAGCTCCAGCCGTTCAAGGAGCTCGTCGCGGAGGACATCGAGAAGGACGGCGAACGCTAGGCGCTGCGCAGCGTGCGCAGCCGGAAGTTCCCGAAGTACTCGTATGCCGACGTGATGACGGCGAGCGCGTCGCGCGCGGCGCGGTCGGTGATGCCGACGTCCCCCGCCTCGGCGAGCGGCCGCGCGAGCAGCGACTCGATCCCCGCGATGCCGGCGGGAGAGAGCGCCAGCGCGTCGGCGCGACACGCCGCGCAGACGGCACCACCCGCCGCCGGCGAGTAGCCGATCAGCGGCGCGTCCTGGCCGCCGCAGTTCGCGCAACTCGTCAGGTGCGGCAGGTAGCCGGAGAGCCAGAGGAGCTTGAGCTGGAACGAGAGGGCGAGCGGGTCGAGCGCCGGCCGGCCGTCGCGGGCCGGCAGCTCGTCGAGCAGGTCGAGGAAGCGCGTCAGCGCCTGGAACGCGCGCGGGCTCGCCTCCTGCTCGGTGAACAGGCGCAGCATGGCCTCCGCCCCGACGAGCCCGACGCCGAGTGCGTAGCGCCGCTCACGCACGGCGTGGTGCGAGTGGAGCAGCTCGACTCCGGTGACCGTCTGCAGCTCGCCCGAGCCTTCGTGGAGCATCAGCTCGACGTGGGAGAGCGGCTCGAGGCGCGCGCCGAACCGTGACTTCGTCTTGCGGATCCCCTTCGCGACGGCGCCGACGCGGCCGCGGGCGAGCGTGTACAGGTGCAGCACCCGGTCCGCCTCGCCGAGGCGGAACGAGCGCAGCACGACGCCCTCGGTCTTGTAGCCACGTCCGGCCATGGCTCGGCCAGTCTAGTTTCGGAGGTGGAAGGAACCCTTTGGGGGTCTTCTTCGTTACAGCCTGAGATGGCGAGAGTGCAGATCTACAGCACGCGCTGGTGCGGCTATTGCGTTCGGGCCAAGGCGTTGCTCGAGTCACGTGGGATCGAGTACGAGGACATCTCCCTCGACGAGGATCCCGCCTTCCGGCAAAAGCTCTTCGACCTGACCGGCGGCTGGACGGTGCCGCAGATCCTGATCGACGGCCGGCCGATCGGCGGCTACACCGAGTTGTGGCGCCTCGACCGCGACGGCCGACTGGCCGAGCGGTTCGCCGCCTAAGGCGCCGACTCGACGGCGCCTCATAGAGGTCGTGCGAGCTTCGCTGGCTGTGGCGGCTAGAGACGCTGGCAGTTGGGGCAGTACCAGGTGCCGCGGCCGCCGACCCGGATCTTGTCGATCGGCGTGCCACAACGCAGGCATGGCTCGCCCGTACGGGCATAGACCCGGAAGCGCTCCTGCGCGCGGCCCCGGCGGCCGTCGGGCTGCGCGTAGTCGCGCAGGCTCGCGCCCTGGCGCCGGATGCCTTCGCGGAGCGCCTCGCGGATTGCTTTGGTGAGTCGCGAAACCTCGACCCCGTCGAGGGTCCCCGCCTCGCGGAGCGGATGGAGCTGCGCGCGCCACAGCGCCTCGTCGACGTAGATGTTCCCGAGGCCGGCGACCGTGCGCTGGTCGAGCAGCGCCGCCTTGATGGGCGCGCGCCGGCCGGCGAGCCGTTCGCCGAGGCGCCTGGCGGTGAAGGTACGCTCGAGCGGCTCGCCGCCGAGCCTGCGGTCGAGGTAGTCCTCGACCTCGTGCGGTTCGAGCAGGTGCCACGTGCCGAAGCGGCGGACGTCTCGGTAGGCAACGTCCGATCCGTCGTCTAGTCTGACAACAGCCCGACGGTGCGGGTCGTCACCCAGCTTCCCCGCCGCCGCGTGCCGCAGGCTCCCCGTCATTCGGAGGTGGATCAGGAGAACGCGACCGGATTCGAATCGGACAACCAGATACTTGCCACGGCGGTCGAGCGCCGCAACGCGCTCGCCCTCGAGCTCTGCGGCGACGGCGACGCGCTCGAACGGACGGACCAGCCTCGGGTCGTCGATCTCCACGCGTTCGAACGTGCGGCCGACGACGTGCGGTTCGAGCGCGATACGGATCGTCTCGACCTCGGGAAGCTCGGGCATCAGCCGATCGTTTCGAGCACGATCGGGGTTGGCGCCGGAGGGTCGTCCGCGAACGTGTACGCGGCCACGACCTCCTCGGCGGCGCGTGCGGCGGACTCCTCGTCCTGCGCATGCACCTGGGCGATCGTCTCGCCGGTGTCGACGCTGTCACTGCGCTTCTTGAGGCAGAGCACGCCGACGGCGTGGTCGATGTCGTCGTCCTTCGTCTGCCGTCCGGCGCCGAGCCGGAGCGCGGCCATGCCGACGTCCACCGCGCCGATCGCATTGACGTAGCCCGCGCGCGGAGCTTCGACGTCGCGCACGACGGACGCTGTCGGCAGCGCGTCCTCGGCAGGATCGCCGCCCTGCGCCACGATCCAGCCCTCGTACATCGCGAGCGCGGAGCCGTCGCGCGCTGCGGCGTCCGCACGTTCACGCCCGGCCGCCTCGTCGACACCGAGATCCGAGAACGCGAGCAGGCGGGCCGACGCGGAAAGCACGAGCTCGGTGAAGTCCGCCGGCCCCTCTCCACGCAGTGTGGCGAGGGTCTCGCGAATCTCGAGCGCATTCCCGACGGCGTGTCCGAGCGGCTGGTCCATGTCGGTCAGCACGCACGCAACCTCGCGGCCCGCGTGCCGGCCGAGCTCGAGCATCAGCTCGGCCAGCTCGCGTGCGTCCTCGATCGTCTTCATGAACGCGCCGTCGCCGACTTTCACGTCGAGGACGATCGCGTCCGCGCCGGCGGCGATCTTCTTGGACATGATGCTGGCGGCGATCAGCGACACGTTGTCGACGGTCGCCGTCACGTCGCGCAGGCCGTAGAGCAGCTTGTCGGCCGGAACGAGATTCGCGCTCTGACCGATGATCGCCAGCCCGACATCGCGCACCTGCTGCAGGAACTCGTCCGTCGTCAGCTCGACGCGGAAGCCGGGAATCGACTCGAGCTTGTCGAGCGTCCCGCCGGTGTGGCCGAGCCCCCGGCCGCTCATCTTCCCGAACGGCACGCCGCACGCGGCGACGATCGGGCCTACGGCCAGCGACGTCTTGTCCCCCACACCGCCGGTCGAGTGCTTGTCGACGACCTTGCGGCCGATCGCGGCGTGCAGGTCGATCGTCTCGCCGCTGCGGACCATCGCATCCGTCAGGGCGAACGTCTCGGCCCCGTCGAGGCCGCGAAAGAAGACGGCCATCGCGAACGCGGCCATTTGATAGTCGGGGACGTTCCCGCGCGCGTACTCGAGCACCAGCTCGGAGAGCTCGTCGGCCGGGATCTTCTCGCCGTCACGCTTGCGGCGAATGAGCTCGGCGGCGTGAATGGTCAGTGCTCGACGATCAGCTGGCCGGGGATTCCCCGCGACGGGGCCTTGCCGCCGAGCCAGCGGTTCACGGTTGCGCCGACGTCGGCGAACTCGCCTTCGTGAATGCGGCCGTCGGCGTTCTTCCCTTCCACATAGGCCAGCAGCAGCGCATGCTCGCGTGAGTGGTCCGTTGACGGCGTCGTCGGGTCGCAGCCGTGGTCGGAGGTGAGGATCAGGAGGTCTTGGGGCCGCAGCGCGTCGAGGAGGTCCGGCAGACGGCGGTCGAAGTCCTGCAGGCAGCGGTGAAAGTTGACCGGGTCGTTCCGGTGGCCCCAGAGCATGTCGGTCTCGACGAGGTTCGTGAAGATGAGCCCGTCGTCGAGCTCGCGCAGCAGCTTCTCCGTCTGGGTGATGCCGTCGACGTTCGACTTCGTCGGATGCGACTCGTCGATGTCCTGCCCCGCGAAGATGTCGCCGATCTTGCCGACGCCGTGCACCATCATCCCGGTGTCGCGCACGAGTGTCAGGTAGTTCGGCCGCTTCGGTTCGAGCGAGAAGTCGTGGCGGTTCGCGGTTCGCTCGTAGTTGCCGGGAGTCCCGACGAACGGCCTCGCGATCACGCGTCCGACGGCGTGCTTGCCGGTAAGGATCTGACGCGCGATGCGGCAACCGTCGTACAGCTCCTCGAGCGGGATCGTCTCCTCGTGCGCCGCGATCTGGAAGACGGAGTCCGCCGACGTGTAGACGATCCACTTGCCGGTGCGCTGATGTTCCTCGCCGAGCTCCTGGATGATCTCGGTGCCGGACGCCGGCTTGTTGCCGAGCACGCCTCGTCCCGTCTGGTGCATAAAGGGGTCGATCACGTCGTGCGGGAAGCCGTGCGGATACGTCGGCATGGGCTGTGGCGTGACGACGCCCATCAGCTCCCAGTGGCCGGTCGTCGTGTCCTTGCCCTTCGAGCGCTCGATCAGGCGGCCTGCGACCGCAGGAGCGCCCGGCTGAGGCGGGCAGCCCTGGAGAGGCTCGATGTTGCCGAGCCCAAGGGCCTCGAGATTCGGGAGGTCGAGCCCGCCGACGGCATCAGCGACGTTCCCGAGGGTGTTCGAGCCGGCGTCGCCGTACTCGTCCGCGTCCGGAAGCTCGCCCGCGCCTACGGCGTCGAGCACGATGATGCATGCCCTCGGCATGCAGCTATTCTAGGTCGGCCATGCTCGACGTCCTCGGGGTGATCCTCATGCTCGTCTACATCGCGGCGGTGATCGCACTCGCCGCAGGTGTGACGTGGCTGGTCGTCAAGTACTCGCCGCTGAAGACGTCGTAGCGCTCAGACGGCGACTCCCGGCAGGACTTCCTCGAGCGGCTGATAGTCGAGGCCGTGCGCATCCGCGACGGCTTCGTACGTGATCTTGCCGTGCATGACGTTGACGCCGCGCGCAAGCCCAGGGTCGCGCGCGACGGCTTCTGCGAGGCCGTGGTTCGCAATCGCCTCGGCGTACGGAAGCGTCGCGTTCGTGAGCGCCTTCGTCGATGTGATCGGGACGGCGCCCGGCATGTTAGCGACGCAGTAGTGCGTCACACCCTCGACGGTGTACACGGGCTCGCTGTGCGTCGTCGGCCGGGACGTCTCCGCGCAGCCGCCCTGGTCGATGGCGACGTCTGCGAGCACGGCGCCCTCCTTCATCCCGCCAACCATCTCGCGCGTGATCAGCTTCGGTGCGACCGCACCGGGAATCAGCACCGCGCCGATGACGACGTCCGCGTCACGGAGGGACTCCTCGATCTGCAGGCTGGACGACATGACGAGACTGACGCGACCCGACAGGATCTCCTCGAGATGACGCATGCGGTCGAGCGACCGTTCGAGGATCGTCACGTTGGCGCCGAGACCGATCGCGATGACGGCGGCGTTGTAGCCCACCATCCCGCCGCCGATGACCACGACGCGGCCGGGCGCGACGCCGGGAACGCCGCCGAGCAGGAGCCCCCGGCCCCCGAGCGGCTTTTCCAGGAAGTAGGCGCCGGCCTGCGCCGCCAGACGTCCGGCGATCTCGCTCATCGGCGCGAGCAGCGGCAGGGCGCCGTTGTTCGTCTCCACAGTCTCGTACGCGACAGCGGCAATGCCGCTGTCGACGAGGGCGCGCGTCAGCGGCTCGTCGGCCGCGATGTGCAGGTAGGTGAAGAGGACGAGCCCCTCTCGGAGGCGCCCGTACTCCGGCTCGATCGGCTCCTTGACCTTGAGCAGCAGGTCGGAGTCCGCCCAGACGTCGTCGACGCCGGCGATCCGTGCACCGGCAGCCCGGTACGCGTCGTCCGCGAATGCGCTCCCGACGCCGGCGCCCGTCTCAATCGTCACATCGTGGCCGCGTTGCACGAGCTCGCGCGCGCCCGCAGGCGTGAGCGCGACACGGTATTCGTCGGTCTTGATCTCCCTGGCGACGCCGATCTTCACGGCGGGTCACCCTACCTTGCGGACAGATACAGGAGCAGCCCCGCAAGGGTCTTGGCGTCTTCGATCTCAGCGAGCCGCGACACGATCTCGTCAACGCGCCAGCGCACGAGCTCGAGCTCTTCGTCCGCCTCAGGGCTTGCCTCGCCGCGCTCGACGCCCTCGGCGGCGAAGAGATGCATGCGCTCTCGGCAGAAGCCCGGTGTCGTGTAGAACGCGGCGAGCTCGCGCCAGGTCCCGCCCGTCAATCCGGTCTCCTCCTCGAGCTCGCGGCGAGCGCTGTCGAGCGGAGCCTCGCCCTCTTCGAGCGTTCCCGCAGGGAGCTCGAGTAGAAGCTTCCGCGCGGCCTCGCGCCGCTGCCGCACGAGTGCCACCGTGCCGTCCTCGACAGCGACGATTGCGACCGCGCCCGGATGCTCGACGATCTCGCGGTCGTGCTCGCCCCAGCGCTCGACAGTGACGTCGAAGAGCTTGCCGTCGTACACGGTGCGTGACTCGTCCGGCTTCACGCGGCGAAGCGTTCCACAAGGCGGCGCTGTTCCGCGTCGAACCATGGCGACTCTCCAGCAGCTGCGTTTGCGCGTGCGTGCTCCGGGCTCGTCGTGGCGGGGATTGCAGCGTCGACGCGCTGATCGGAGAGCGCCCACTTCAGGAGCGCCTGCGGCCACGTCTCGACGCCGAGCTCCTCGAGGACTTCCGCCGGCGGCGGACGTCGCAGGAGCGACCCCTCACCAAGCGGCCGCATCACGATTACCGCGACGCCGAGCTCCGCAGCGAGCGGGAGGAGCTCCCGCTCGGACTCTCGCTCCTGCGGGTTGAGCGGTAGCTGCACGACGTCGAAGCGGCCCGTGCGCAACGCGCGCGCCAGCTCGCCGAACATGCTCGCTGCGTAGTGCGTCACGCCGAGGCGGTCGATGCGGCCCTCGTCGCGCTCGCGCTCGAGCCACGGAAGGTGCGCCTCCCACGACTGCAGGTTGTGGATCTGCTCGATCTCGACACGCCCGAACCACTCGAGCTGCCGCGCGTACTGCTCCCGTCCCTCTTCGACGCTTCGTGCCCAGATCTTCGTCGCGACCTCGAGCTCCGCCCGGCGCAGCTCGAGCACCGCTCCGAGCGAGCGCTCGGCTCCGCCGTACATCGGCGAGGAATCGAACACGCGGCAGCCTGCGTCGAGCGCGGCGCCCACGACCTCCCGCGCGGTCTCGACGTCGCCGCCGAACGTGTTCCACGTGCCGAGGCCGACCACCGGCCCGAGCCGCCGCTGCTCCATCAGACGAGGCGGCCGCGGGCGGCACGCCCGGCCGCGAACGCGGCGGCGAAGAAGAGCGGGTCGGCGGTCGCGTCGCGCCCCATGTGGGAAAGCGGCAGCCCCGCGCATGCCTCCTCCCAGCCGTCGACGTCGACCTCCTCCACCGCGATGCCGCTCGGGCTCTCGACGCCGCGCGGCCAGGCCGCGGTGACCTCCGCAAGGCGGATGATGTCGCGCGCGTGGTGCGAGACACCTTGATGCCGCTCGCGCGCGTCGCCCTGCGACGCGCGGACGGCGAGAATCGGATCGCCGCCGAGCGCATGCGCCGCCTGCGCGGCCCAGGCCGCCGCCAGACCGCCGTGCCCGAAGCTCGAGCCGGTTCCCACCACTCCCGGTCCGATCGCGCAGACAGCGATGTCGAAATCCTCCGCGGCGCACCACAGCAGCGCCGAGGCGACGGACACGCAATGCACGTCGCCGTCCACGCACGCGTCGACTGCGACCGTGGTCTCGATCACCCCGCGACTGCGCAGCTCGCGCAGCGTGTCG
>Ga0209468_1001191_pt1 | contig 11616 bp, 7 predicted proteins | sample GraSoiAngelo_102_FD_185871 | JGI IMG/M metagenome (GOLD analysis project Ga0209468, IMG submission 185871) | Grasslands soil microbial communities from the Angelo Coastal Reserve, California, USA - 14_0903_02_40cm (SPAdes) (version 2) | ecosystem: Environmental > Terrestrial > Soil > Grasslands ...
CAAGGCGCTCGGCCCGGGCGGACAGCAGGCGCTCGCGGCGCGGGCCGATGTCGATGCGCTCGCGCGGCGCGCCAACATTCTGGTGCGGTCGCTGAACGAAGCGTACGACTCGCTGTCCAGGAACCGGGCGCGCCTCGCCGCCACGCCGTCGATCATGCCCACCAAGGGTTGGCTCACCAGCGCGTTCATGCGGGAGCGCATCCACCCGATCCTTCACCTGGCGCGCCCACACGAGGGGATCGACGTGACGGCAACGATGGGGGCGGACATCGAAGCGCCCGCGGCGGGCATCGTGACCGAAGTGCGGTGGGAGGAGGGCTACGGCAACATCGTCACGATGGATCACGGCTTCGGGTTGGTGACGCGCTTCGCCCATTGCTCGAAGATCCTCGTCGTGCGTGGCCAGCGCGTGAAGCGTGGCCAAGTGATCGCGAAGGTCGGCTCGACCGGGCTGTCCACGGGACCGCACCTGCATTATGAGGTGTGGGTGAACCACAAGCCGGTGGATCCGATGAAGTACGTCATGCCCGATGCCATCGTGGACTGACGGGCGAGCGGTGGATCGTGGTGACGGGGGGCGCAGGGTGCTGCGCCCCCTGCGTGTTTCTGGGCCGCTGGGGCGGCGTCACCCACATCCGCACGAAGAAACGGGGGCGCGACGTATCGCGCCCCCGTCTTCACTCGCCCGTCGTGTCACGGGTTCCGGTCCGTACACTGCGCGAATTTCGGGTTGTTCTCCTCGTCGAACGGAATGGGTAGCATAGTCGCATCGCCGTACAGGCCACCCTTAATGAAGATTCCCGTCGGGTACACGGTGCTGACGCCTCTACCGTATCCGCCTCGCGTCGTTGGCCGAATCAGCCGACGCATGTCGCCCAGCCGGTGACCGGTACTGAACAACCAGAAGCCGCGCTCATAAAACATCACGCTCACCCGGCCGGCGAACGTCCCGGGGTCCGCCAGGTTGCCGAGGGTCGGCCCACGGGTGAAGCCGGATTGGATCGGTGGGTACAACGCCGTATTGGTGCGCAGCACATTGAGGTCGTTGAGCCAGGTCGTCGTGTCCCCGGCCTGGAGGGCGGCCTCCGCCTCGATCAGCCGCGCTTCGATCCCCGTCGCGATCGCCACGGGGCTGTACTGACCCCAGATGCCCTGCCGGTTGGACGTGATCGGGAACCCGCTGTCGAACACCGACCCCCCGCTGACGCGCGGGACCCGGGGATCGTTCGCGTTGACGAACGGAAGGCCGACATTGGCTTCGGTATCGGCAACGGTGTAGCGCTTGATGCTGGTGTTGAGGTTCCAGATCTCGTTCTGGCCGGCGCTCGAGGAATAGTCCGTCTCATAGCGGAAGGTGGTAGACACCTGCGCGACGGCGGCGGCGGCCGCGGCAAACTGCCCCCGGTTCAACAGGGCTCGACCCTTCACGATCGACGCCAGCTGCCGCACCCGGGCACTGTCTACGCCGGGGAGATTCGCGAGCGCCGAATCGGCGTTGGCGATCGCCAGCCCGAACAGGGAATCATAGGGCACCGGGTCGCCGTACACGATCGTGGTTCCGACCACCGTGCTCAACGGAATCCCGTTGCAATAGTATTCGCCGGCCAGATTCTCCGAGAACGCAATGAAGCCGAACATCAATCCGACATTGGAGGTCGGCGTCGGCGCGTAGGTGCGGAGCGCGCTGATGGCGCTCGTCCCCCCGACGCGCACCCGGTTGAGCGAGCGGAAGGGGCCGGCGAGGAACGTGTTGGTGGGGTCCCAGCGCCGCTGGTCCATGTCATTGCGCTGCACGAAAGTGTCGCCCGAGCGGTATTCGTCCGCCAACAGCCCTCCGTAGATGAAGAGGTTGTCGGGCCCATTGCCGCCGAGTCCGGCGGTCACTTGGGCCAGCCGCAGGACGACGCCGTTCTTCAGCGAGAGCGCCCCCGAGGCCGAATTGACGGTAGGGATGATGTCCGGATTGGTGACATCGAGAATTCCTGAGCTGCATCCGTCGAGCGACGCCAGCGCCGCGAGCCCGACGAGGCTCAGGGCGCGCAGGTACCGCGGCAAGTGATGTCGTGCCATGGCGTGATGCCTCCTCATGCGTATGCCTGAGCCTCAGAAGTTGACGTTCAGCCGGAACGTCCAGTAGCTGGCCGGCGGCTGGGTCTGGAAATCGTTCACCGTGCCTGTGGACGCCGCACTGGTGATGTAATTGCTCTCCGGGTCGACGCCCGCGTAGTTGCTCGACTTCCAGAGGTTCCGACCGGCGAGGGTGACGCTCACCGCGCTCGCCCGCATCCCACGCGCCCACTCGACCGGGAAGTCGTACGTGATGGATGCCTCGCGGAGGCGGACGAAATCCGCCTTGTTCATGAAACCAAACTGCGTCGTGGTCCCGGACTCACGGAGCGCGACGACCGCCGCCTGGTCCGACAGCGGTGCCGTGGGATCGACCAACCCGCGACAGTTGTTGCGGGATTGGCAGCGGATGCGATCGGTGCCGTCGAGGAGGTAGTATCCCGCCTTCAGGTCGAACATGCCGACGAGGTGCACCTTCCGGTTGAAGAGGTCGATCCTGTTCGTCAACGTCACCTCCCACCGTGGCGTGCTGTAGCCGACGAACACTTCGGTGTCCGCCACGAACACTTCATTGGGTACCGTGCACGCGCTGATGGGGACGACCGTGCAGGCCGTGATAATGCCATTGCCGTCAACATCTCGATACGTGTAAGGACGCTGCCAATAGCCGTCGATCGGGTAACCCACGCGCTGCTGGATCGTGGTCCCTTTAATCGGCGGTACGCCGCCCATGTCGGCGATGAAATTGGTATTGTACGAGCCGTTGAGGGTGGCATCCCACGCGAAGGTGGGCTTGTCGATGAGTTGCCCCGACACGATGAACTCGAACCCGTGGTTCACGACCGCCCCCAGATTCTGGAACTGCCTTTCGTTCCCCGACCCGACGGACGGGGGCACCGTGGCGGCGATCAAGGCATCCTTCGTGCGCTTGTTGTAATAGGTGAAGTCGATGTGCAGGCGGCTCGCGAGCAACGTCGCCTCGCCGCCGATCTCGATCTCGCGCGCCCGCTCCGGCTTCAGATTCGGGTTGCCGACCGAGCTGTCGACGAGGCTCGCCACATCCGCGAGATCCACGTTGGCCGCTTTGGGCGCAAAGAACTTCAACGCGTCGGTAGTCCCCGGATGATTCCCCGAGTACCCGACCGCGCCCCGCAACCGCAGGCTGTTCAGCCAGGACCACTTCGGGAAGAACGGCTCCTCGGAGACGACCCATGAGACGCTCCCCTTGGGGTAGTAGACCGCCTTGTAGTTCGCTCCGAACGCACTGTTGTCGTCGCCACGCAACGCGGCGGTCACGAACAGCCGGTCCCGGAACCCGACCTGTTCCTGAACGAAGGCGCCGAGCGTCTTCGCCTCGTTGCGGGACGAACTGGCCAACGGCGTCGCTCCTGCGCCGACCTGGGTCGCGCCCGGCGGCAAATTGTAGGAGAATGCGCCATTGCGGTCGAAGACGTTCTTGAAGTACTGAGCTCCTACGGAGGTCTTGGACTCGACCGTGGGGCTCAGCTGAAACGTCGCGGTTGCGTCGGCATTCAACGTGTAATCGAAGAAAAACGACCGGTTGTCGGTCTTGTTGCCGGTGATTGCCACGGAGTCGATCGGCGCGCACTGGTCACGGCGGCACAGGTCGGCGTCCACCCGGCCCACGTAGTCGAGCCCCGCGACCACACGGCCAGCCAGCCAATTCGTGGGCCGCCAGTTCAGCTGCCCGCTGCTGATGAAGCGGTTGATGTCCTGGTTTACGGTCTCGGAGAAGAACTGGTCCGGCGTATAGAGCCGGTAGCCGAACCGCCCGTTGTTCTTGAAACCGGGGCCACCGAAGCCGTTCGAGAGGAGACCAGTGGTGTTGTTGTCGGTCTGCGGCAGCCGTTGTGTGCTCGTGATGAACGTGGCTGAGATCGCCGCGTCGAGCCGGGGCGACAGGTTGGCGTCCACGTTGGCGCGCAGGCTGGCGTGCTTCCGCGCGTTGGGCCGATACTGCTCGTACGGGATATCGCTGCCCTGGCGCGCCGTGACAAGCTTATTGTAGAAGATGGGCGGCATCCGGAGCAAACCGACCTCGTCGCTCCAGGTGCCCGAGAAGAAATACCGGGCGACGTCCGCTCCCCCCGACACCTGCACGCCTACCTGCCCAAGGTACCCCGTACCGAGCGCCGATACGTCCGGGTCCTGGAACAAGTTGTACGCGCTGACGCTGTCCTGGCGGCACGCCTGCGGGTCGCTGAGGGGTCGGGCCGTCTGCGTCAAGATGCACTGCACGCCGTTGGCCGGCGTAGACGGCGTCGGCAACGTCCGCCAGCCGCGGTATGCCGTGGGCCAGGTGTTGTGGTCGTTGATGACGCCGCCCTGGGTGTACAGAGACCACTGCGCCGGCCCCGGCTTGCCTCGCTTCGTCGAGATCACGATCACGCCGTTGGCGGCATCGGTGCCGTACAGCGTCGACGCCGAAGGGCCGCGCACCACGTCGATCGACTCGATGTCTTCGGGGCTGATGTCGTTCACCCGAGAGGGTATGGTCCCGCCGATGCCGATGCTGGAAGATCCGACGGCACTCTCCATGCGGATCCCGTCGAGGATGTAAACCGGCTCGTTGCTCAACGAAAGCGACGTCGTGCCGCGGATCCGGACGCGCGATCCGCCGCCCGTGAGCGGGCTCGGCAGCACCTGCACGCCCGCCACCTTTGCCACCAGCAGGTCGTTCATGTTGGTGATGGGCCGCGTCGCCACGAGGCTGTCCACGCGAATCGAAGCGATCGAGTTACCGACTTCCTTCTTCGCCTGCTCGCCCGCGGGGTTCACAATCACCGCGTCGAGCGAGTACGGGGAGAGCGTCAGCGCAAGGTCGGCGGACGCCGTCTGGCCCGCAGCGACCGTGAGCGTCCGAGACGCCGTTGCGTACCCCACGGCGCTGACCCGCACGGTGATCGGCCCGCCGGGCACGCGCGAGAGCGTGTAGCGGCCCTCGGCATTGGTCTGTGCGATGAGCGACGTCCCCATAATGGTGACGCGCGCGCCAACGAGCGGTTGTCCGTTGGCTTGATCGGTGACGCGGCCCGCGACTGTGCCCTGCTGGGCCCCCGCGACGGCGCCGACGCCGCCGACGAGCCCACAGAGCACCAGGAACGCGCGCAGCGTGGAACGAATGACAATGCGCATACGCAGTCCTCCCTTCGAGAGAGTTAACACACACCGCACGAAGCAAACGCCCCTCGCGCACGCGAGCGCGCGGCGAGGATGGCTGGTCTTCTCGAATCAGCGAATGCGCACCCGTGCCCAACGGCAGACAGGACACGAACGGTGCGAGGCGCGACGCGCGTCAGCGACCGCGACGGGCGTTCCGGCGAGGAACCAAACGGCAGGCGCCGTGCCACCGTGTGGGTCACGCTCGGCCCGCACGCTGCACGTAGTGCACGCTCTCAAGCGGTCGCGGAAATGCTCACGGCGTCAACGGTTTACCTTTGCGCTGTTGCGGCGACGCAACAGAACTACTTTGAGAAATCCACCTTCGGCGCCTGAGCCGCGCCCGGTGTCTCGAGCTCGAAGTAGGGACGCGGCCGCTTCCCCAGCAGCTTCGCCGTCAGCACCTGCGGGAAGCGTCTGATGTAGCCGCTGTACCTCCCTACGGCCTCGTTTTAGTCGTGGCGCGCCACGGCGTGGGCGGCCAGCGCGTGAAGCGTGGGCAGGTCATCGCGAAGGTCGGCTCGACCAGACTCTCCACGGGACCGCACCTGCACTACGAGGTGTGGGTGAACCACAAGCCGGTGGATCCCATGAAGTACGTCATGCCCGATGCCATCGTGGACTGACGGACGGCCGGCCGACCGGGGTGACGGGGGGCGCAGGGTGCTGCGCCCCCGGCGTCTTTTATCCCGGCAGGCGGTATCTTGACCTCGTGGCGGGCGACAAGCTCATGGGGTCATAACGGCCCACTGTTGTCGTCCCCGACCGGGGAGGAAGCATGAACCCGCATGCCAGCCGCAGTATCCGCAGACTCTCGCTACCACTCGTCCTGTTCACCGTCCTACCCGAGTGCCATGGAGCGAAGCCTCGAACGGCGTCGGAGCCACCGGCCGGATTCGTGGTCACCGCTGAGCAGATTCAGAAGTCTGGCGCAAGGACGGTGTGGGAAGCGCTCCAGCTGAACGTGCCCGTCGTCTCGTTCCGGGGGACGACCCAGTCCGGCGAGGACCTCCGGATCCGACGTCGTGGTCGGTCGAGTCTGCTACTCAACGACGATCCGCGAGTGTTCATCGACCAGGTGCGCATCGCGGACCTGAGCGTGCTCGATGGGATGCCGGCTAGCGATATTGCCGCCATCGTCGTGTTGAGCGGGCTCGATGGCACGACCTACTACGGCACCAGCGCCGGCAACGGCGTGGTGCTCATTTTCACGCACGCGCAAACGCCTCCGCCGCCGCACGAGAACGACGAGCGGTCATGACAAAAAGGGGAGGAGCCCCTTGGCTCCCCCCCTCTTCTGGCCAGGGAAACCCGGCCGCCCGGCAGTTACGGCACGTTCTGCTGGCACGATCCCGGCGTGTAGGCCGGATTGTTTTGCTCATCCGTCGGCACCGGCAGGTTCACGTCGGTCCCGTACGTGCCACCCTTGGGGAACGACCCGGTCGGGAACACCGTTTCCGCGCCCCGTCCGTACTGTCTCACCAACCGCCGGAGATCGCCCAGCCGATGCCCCGTGGCGTACATCCAGAAGGCACGCTCGCTGAACGTCAGATCTACCCGCGCAGCCGCCGTGCCAGCATCAGCGAGGGGGGCAAGCCCCGGCACGGTCGCCCGCAACGCGTTTAGCTTCGCCAGCCACCCTGTGTTGTCACCCGCGCTCAGCGCCGCCTCTGCCTCGATGAGGCGGGCCTCCACTCCGTCTGCAAGATGGGTGGGAGTGGCCCGACTCGTGTACTTGAGCAACACGAAGAACGGAGTGACGGCGTCGAAGCCGAACTGCGCAATGGTCGTGTCCTTCGCGTGGGACGTGAACGGCACGCGAGGATCGTTCGCCGTCAGGAATGGCAGGCCGTTGCTCCCTTCCAGGTCGGACATGGACCACCGCTTCGCGATGGCGTTGAACTCGTAGGTGCCGTTCTCCTCGCGCGTGCTGGCGGCGGAATGTTCGATAACGTATGCGAAGGTGTCCGGCACTAGCCCGAGCAGCCCGGCCGCCGCGGCGGGTTGGTTCAGGTCGAGCAGGGCACGGGCCTTTCCCACCCAAGCCGTCCAGAGGCGCGTGCTATCGCCCCCAAAGTTCGCGATGGCCCTGTCGAACCGCACGATCGCCTGGTTGAAGATCTCGGAGGTGGCGATGGGTGGTGCGCTCGCTTCCCCTTCGGCCGGGAACGGCACCCCTGAGCAGTAGTTCTCGCCGACCATGACGTACGTGAATCCGGCGACATTCCACATCTCGGCGATCCGGGGATCGGCCAAGGAATCCGGCGCGGTCGCCGCAAGCGCTCGAGCCGCTCGCTCGGCGGCCAGGCGTGCGCGATGAATTAGCCGGAACACGCCGGTCAACGTCACGTTCGCGGGTTGGACTGCGCGTTGGTCCACCTCCTGGCGCGTCCCGAACGTGTCGGAGTTGCGATATTCGTCCGACAGCAACCCGCTCACGAGCGTTTGTCCTTCTGTCCCACCGCCGTCGCCATCCACGGCGAAGGCGAAATCACCCAGGGCACCCACGCGCAGTGCCGTGGCGCCGTTGGCATCGCCGAGATTGCCCGGGTCGATGACGTTCGGGTTATCGACCTTGACGAGGTCGTTGCACGCCACCAGCGGAATCCACAGAGCGGCCGCCAGGGCGAGACCGATATGCCTTAGAGTCTTCATGGCAGTTCGCTCCCCTCAAAAGCCCAGGTTGACGCGTACGAGCCAGTATCGGACCGGTGGCTGCGTGACGAAGTCGCGCACGAAGAAGTCGTTCCGGTTGAACCCCTGAGACTGGCTCGACTGTCCTTGCCCATTGACCTCGGGATCCACACCGGTGTAATCCGTCCACGTGTGGAGGTTGCGACCGGTGAGCGTGATGCTGGCCCGCGTGGCATGGAACTGCCGAGCCACGGTTTCAGGGAGATTGTACGTCACCGACAGCTCGCGCAGCTTCACGAACCAGCCCGGCTCGATGAACCCGAACGAGGTGCGCCGGGTGGCCGGATTGACGAACCGCAGCGCGACCACGTCGCCCTGCCTCTCCAGCCCCACCGACTTGTCGTAGTTCTCCTGGCAGCCTTGGCGTCCCGAGCGGCAGCGGAACTCTTCGGTCAGATTCCAGAGCTTGTGCCCGCCGCGATAATCCAGCTGTCCCCCGATCCGGATGCGGTTGTGGAACAGGGTCAGCCCCGTATTGAGGGCCAGCTCTTTGGTCGGCTGAGAGGGCCCGATGAACACGGGGGCTGGACCGAGCGTCACCTCGTTGGTGTCGATGATACCGTCTCCGTTGATATCGTTGATCCCCGTGATCGGTCGCACCCAATAGCCACCCAGTGGGTAGCCCACCGCGTGGCGCTGGTTGGAAGAGTTGAAGATGATGGGGTTCGTGTCGGGTTTCCCGTCCACGATCTTTTCGAGCAGCTTGTTGTTGTTGGTCGAGCCGCTCAGGCTGATGTCCCAGGAGATGGCCGGTGTCTGCACGGGCCGGATGTTCAACACCCCCTCGAACCCGCGGTTCCGCACCGAGCCCACGTTCCGGAAGACACCGGTTGGGAACCCGGTCGTGGTGGGCGTCGTCACCGAGATGATGGCGTCCTTCGTCTTCTTGTGATAGTAGGTGAGCTCGAGTCCGACCCTGTCGTTCAAGAGACCGACGTCGAACCCGGCCTCGATTTCGGTCGAGCGCTCGGGCTTCAAGTCTGCGTTCCCGAGCCCTGCCAGCGTGACCCCCGGCTGCTCGCCCCCGTCAACGGCGACGCCGACCCCGGAAAAGTAGCGGAGCGCGTCCGTGACCCCGGGCTGCAGGCCCGAGGCTCCATACGCCATCCGGAGCCGCAGCCGGTTCAACGTGGTCGACTGCGGGAAGAACGGTTCGTCCGAGATGAGCCAAGACAGGGCGCCCTTGGGGTACGTCACGGAGCCCAGGTTTTTCCCCAGCGCGCTGTTCTTGTCGATCCGTACCGCTCCAGTAAAGAAGAGCCTGTCATTCAGGCCGACCACTTGCTCGACGTAGGAGCCGAGGGTGACGGTCTCACTCGTCGTGTCAAACGCGTTCCGCAGCGATGCGCCCCCGACCGTGAGTCCTCCGGGGGGCAGGAATTGGCCGGACGTCTCGTTCCCGTTCAGGAGGTCGTGGAAATACTGCACGCCCACCGAGGTCTTGGAACTGACTCTCGGCGTGACCTGGAACGAGGCGGTGGTCGTCGCATTCGCCGTCCAGCTGAAGATGCGATACCGGTTGTCGTCCGCGAACCCCTGTCGCAAGTCGGCGAAATCGGGTCCTTCGCCGAAGCGCTGGATGTCACCCTCCACGCGCTGCGTGACGTCGGTGCCGGCCGTCGCCCGGCCCGAGAGCCACGGCAGCGGGCGCCAGTCGGCCGTCACGCTGCCTGTGAACCGTTCGACGTCCTGCGTGGCGAGCACCTGGAACGTCCTGCGGGGCCCAGAGTTGAAGCCGTAGGTGGGGATGTCGGTCGAATCGGTCCCCAGCCCGCCCCCCGTATACCCGTTCGTGATGATGCCCAACACGTCGTTGTCGTTTTGGGGCAGCCGCAGCCGGCTCGACACATAGCCGGTCGAGATCGCGACGGAGGCCTTATCCGAGAGCTTGGACGTCAGGTTGGCCCGCAGGCTGACCTTCTTCAGGTAGTTCGGGTGGATCTCTTCCGGGCGCAGCTCGGTGCGGCTTGTCTCCGTGCGCAGGAGCTGCTGCTGCTTGTCCGGCATGCTGTACACGCCGGTCTGCCCATCGAGCTGTCCCGAGAGGAAATACGTCGTCTGCTCGCTCCCGCCCGACACCTGCACGCCGTACTGCTGCTGGTAGCCGGCTTTGAACGGAGAGGTAGCGGGGTTCTGGAGCGGGTTGAACGATACGATCCGGGCTTGGGTGCACGCGAGATGCGCGACCTGGATGAGCTGGCACCGGGTGGTGCCGGTGTCCGTCGTGAGGGCATCGAAGTTCGCGGGATAGTTGGCGACGTCGGTCTGCACGCCTTGCTCCGTATGGAAGGCCCAGCTCGTGCGTTCGCCGCCTGCGTGCCATACAGCGCGGCCGCCGACGGCCCCTTCACGATCTCAATCGATGCGTACTCGTCCGGGTTGAAGTCGTTGAGCCGGCCCGGCTCCTGCCCGCCCACGCCGATCGAGTTGCCCGCCTTGCTCTCCACCCGGATGCCATCGACGATGACCAACGGATCGTTCGGCAGCGACACGCTGTTCGCACCCCGAATGCGGATGCGCGCTCCCCCACCGACCGTGCCGGTGGATGGCAGGATGTTCACGCCCGCGGCACGGCCGGACAGCAAGTCGGTCATGCTGGTAATCGGCTGGTTCTCGACGATGTCGGACGGGCGAATCGTGCTGACGGCGTTGCCGTTCTCGCGCGCGCGCGACTCGCCGCTCGTCGTGACGAGCACGGCGTCGAGTGACAGCGCGACTCGTTTCACCGTGAAGTCGGCCGTGCGGCTCTCACCGGGCCCCACGGTCACCCGCTGCGTTTCCCCCGCGTACCCGATGATGGCCACACGCACTTCATACGTCCCCGGGGCCACGCCGGCGATGACGTACCTGCCCTGCTGGTTGGTGACGGCGCCTTTATTTGTCGCCCCCAACAACACGCGAGCCGGTGACACAGGGCTACCGGCTTGGTCGACCACGGTCCCCGTGATCGTGCCGTTCTGCGCGTTCGCGGCGCGCGCGATGCCGACCAACAGCGCGCCCAGCGCCAGGAACGCTTGCAACGTCTGACGGCGAAAGAAGCCCATACGAAACCTCCTTCGAGGTAGCTGCGGAGCCCGCAGCACAGCGACAAACGCCCCCCGCTCGGTGTGTCTGAGCGGAGGTGGGTCAGCCTTCTCGAATGAGCAAATGCGCACCCGTGCCCAACGGCAGACAGGACACGCTTGGTGCCAGATGGGACGCGCCGTCGACAAATTGCCGGGCGCGTTCCAGGTAGGGACTATTGTGCAGCTTGTATCACAACGTCGCAAGAGGGCTAAAACAAGCGCCCTTTGAACAAATTCAGCCTCGCCAACTCCTCTTCACACGTTGCTGACAATCACTTGGAGAAATCCACCTTCGGCGCCTGCGCCGCGCCCGGTGTCTCGAGCTCGAAGTAGGGACGCGGCCCCTTCCCCAGCAGCTTCGCCGTCAGCACCTGCGGGAAGCGTCGGATATAGGCGTTGTAGCGGTTCACGGCTTCGTTGTAGTCCTGCCGCGCCACGGCGATGCGGTTCTCCGTCCCCTCGAGCTGGTCTTGCAACGCGCGGAAGTTCTCGTTGGACTTGAGCTGCGGGTAGTTCTCGGCGATGGCGAGCAGGCGGCCGAGCGGGGCCGACAGCTGCCGGTTGGCGTCCGCCATCTGCTGCAAGTCTCCGCTTTGGACCGCACCGGCGA
>Ga0209468_1001197_pt1 | contig 11588 bp, 11 predicted proteins | sample GraSoiAngelo_102_FD_185871 | JGI IMG/M metagenome (GOLD analysis project Ga0209468, IMG submission 185871) | Grasslands soil microbial communities from the Angelo Coastal Reserve, California, USA - 14_0903_02_40cm (SPAdes) (version 2) | ecosystem: Environmental > Terrestrial > Soil > Grasslands ...
CAGCTTCTTCATGAAGTCCGGATGGGCTCGGGAGAGGAAGATCTGGGGCCCGCGATTCTCGCGGCGGACGTTGGAGATGATCGAGCGGGTGCGGTCGCCGACGCGAAGCACCTCGCGCGGGATCTGCTGGTCGCGGCGGATGACGCCCTCGGCGCGGCCGAGATCGACGACGACGTGGCCAAACTCGACGCGCTTGACGACTCCGGTGATGATCTCTCCGGCCCGCTCCTTGAATTCCTCATATTGCCGCTCGCGCTCGGCATCGCGGACCTTCTGGAAGATGACCTGCTTGGCGGCCTGGGCGGCGATCCGTCCGAACTCGATCGGCGGCAGCGGATCGACGATATAATCGCCGACCACCGCTCCGGGCTGAAGCTTCTGGCTGTCCTCGAGGCTGACCTGCTTGAAATAGTCCTCGACCTCCTCGACCACTTCGACGACCCGCCACAGGCGAAGGTCGCCCGAGGTCGGGTCGAGCTTGGCGCGGATGTCGTTCTCGGCGCCGTAGCGGGCACGGGCGGCGCGCTGGATCGCATCCTCCATAGCCTCGATCACGATCATCCGGTCGATCAGCTTCTCGCGCGCGACGGCGTCGGCGATGGCGATCAGCTCGGCCTTGTTGGCGGAGACGGCGCCGGGCGCTGCGGGTGCTTCGGTAGCCATATCGGTCAATCCTGTCCTTCTGTGTCTTCGATCTGTTCGATAGTGTCGGCACCGTCCGCGCTGAGCGGGGCGGTCGCCGCGATGAGCCTGTCGGTCAAGATCAGCTTGGCCGAATGAATGGAGTCGAGCGGCAGGCGGGTCTCGCCCGCGCCCGGAACGTCGATCAGCACGTCGTCGCCCGCGATGCCGAGCAACGCGCCCGAAAGCTGCTTCCTGCCGTTCACCTTCTCGGCCAGGCCGATCCGCGCCTCATGGCCCTTCCAGTCCTCATAGTCCTGGCGCCGGGTCAGTGGCCGGTCGATTCCGGGCGAGGAGACTTCGAGCCGATAATCCTCGGAGAGGTGCTCATGCCGCTCGGCGATGCGCCGGTGCAGTCGTTCGCAATCCTCGATCGTCAGCTGGCGCGTGTCGGGGCGCTCGGCCATGATCTGGATCGTCGGGTCGGACGTGCCACCGGTCATCTTGACGCGCACGAGCGCGAGCCCCTCGGCTTCCACCTCGGGCGCAATCAACCGCGTCAATTCGGCGATGTCCGCCATCCGATCTCCAAAACCAAAGCCTTCCCGCCGCCGGCCCCGTCTCCGGGACCGACCTCAACGTCTGACGATGTCGAGAAAGGCAGGGGCTATATAGGAGGCAGTGGAGGGAGGGGCAAGCCGTATCGGCAAGCGGCTTCGGTGGGCATCGCAGCGCCCGCCGCCGATTTCGTTATCGTCTGGGCGCCGCCACGTTGACGGGGGAGCTGGCCTTCAGTTCCTCCAGTCCGCGAACGCTGGCGCGGGCCCAGTGGCGGAAGAGTTGCTCGAAGTCCGCCCGGTTGCTGACGCTGGTGCGCAGGGCCGCCATGTTGTCTCCGGCAAGGCGCTGATCAAAGGCGCGGCCGAGCAGCGCTCCGCTCAGCGAATCGCGCGCTTCGATCACCAGGGTCGCTTCGCCCGCCTCGACCGAATAGCTGCGCGTGCGGCCCGCGCTCATCTGGTCCGGCGCCGCGACGTAGAGGTTGAGGACGCCGGTCCTGAGCCGAAGCACGTCCGGACCTGGCTGGGTCACCACTTCGTAGCCGGCGTTGCGATAGGCGTCGGCGAAGATCTGGCCGAAGCCGGTGCGGAACTGATCGGCCGCGCGCTGGACGGCTTCGTCGCCGATACGGCGGCCTGTGCCGACCGTCCGGTTGTAGTTGCGCACGAAGTTGCGCCGGAATGCGACCTCGGTCGGATCGAGCATCACCTTCGTATAGGCGCGGAAGTCGACGTCGGGCAGCAGGTAGAGCACGTCGGCGCGTGCGCCCTCGATCTTCGTCAGCCCCTCTATCGTTTCCGGGTCCTGGGCCGCGAGGGGGGTCATTGCCAGCAGGCCGGCGGAGATGGAAAGCAGGAGGAGCTTCATTCCACGGCTATAGCGCCCCAAGCGCCGCCGCTCCCTAGGGGCTTTCCCCGGCTTGCGCAGCGAATCACCCCCAAGCGGTGGTGGCGCGGACGTGAAGCGAGCTTCGTCCGCTGGCATGGACTGCGCGATCCGGCCGCGTTGAATACGATAGCGCCCGAGGCTAGAGCTGCGCCCATGTCCTTGCTTCGCCTCGCTTTCGTGCCGCTCCTTCTTGGCGCCTGCAGCAGTGGAGACGCCGTCGTCCAGGCGCAAACGGCGGACCGTCCTTTTCTCGTCGAGGACGTCGCCCGTTTCAACGAGCCGTGGGCGATGACCTTCCTTCCCGACGGCTCGGCCCTGGTAACCGAGAGGCGCGGCCGATTGCTGCTGTGGCGCCGGGACCGCACGGCAATTGCGGTGGCCGGCGTTCCGGCGGTCTCCTACGGCGGCCAGGGCGGCCTCGGCGACGTCGTCCTTCATCCCGGCTTTGCGGCCAATCGCATCGTCTATCTGAGCTTCGTCGAGGCCGGCGAGAACGGAATCCGCGGCGCGGCCGTCGGCCGGGGGCGCCTCACGTTCGAGGGCGGCGAAGCGCGGCTCTACGGTTTCGCGGTGATCTGGCGCCAGCAGCCGAAGGTCGAGGGCGGCGGCCATTTCTCGCATCGCATCGCCTTCGGGCCGGACGGCCTGCTCTACATCAGCTCGGGCGAGCGGCAGAAATTCGATCCGGCGCAGGACATGGCCGCCAATCTCGGCAAGGTCGTGCGCCTCAACGACGACGGCAGCCCTGCCGCGGGCAATCCTTTCGCCGGCCGCGGCGGAGTCACCGACCAGATCTGGACGCTTGGCCACCGCAACCTGCTCGGGTTGGCCTTCGCACCCGACGGCAACCTCTGGGAGGTCGAGATGGGGCCCCAAGGCGGCGACGAGCTCAACCTGATCCAGCGGGGACGCAATTACGGCTGGCCGCGCGCCTCCAACGGCAGCCATTACGACAATCGCGACATTCCCAATCACACCCCGGGCGACGGTTTCGAGCCGCCGAAAGTCTGGTGGAACCCGTCAATCTCCCCGTCGAGCCTGATGATCTACAGCGGCGCGATGTTCCCCGCGTGGCGCGGCGACGCGCTGATCGGCGCGCTCTCGGGCGAGGCGCTGATCCGCGTCGACATCGACGGCACGAGCGCGCGCAAGGCCGATCAGTGGGCCATGGCCGCGCGCATCCGCGAGGTCGAGCAGGCGGCGGACGGCTCGGTCTACCTGTTGACCGACGGCGACAGCGGCGGGCGGATGCTGAGGCTGACACCGCGCCGGTGAAGCGCGCCTATTTCAGGCCGCGATAGGTAACCCAGGCGTAAGCGATCACGGCCGCGGCAAGCAAAAGCGAGATCAGCACCATCGCACGGCTCTTGCGGCCGCTGACGATCTGATAAGTGCCGTTCGCCGCTGCGACCGCCCCGAAGGCGAGGATCGCCCAGAACAGCGTCAGCACCATTTGCGCCTGTTCCGGCTTGGCCTCGAAGGTCGATCCGTCGACCTCCTCCCCGGCGTGGAGAAGCGCTGGCGTCATGTTCCAGGTGATCGCGCCCATCAGGCCGAGCAGAAGCACGCCGCAGAGCAGCAGAAGGACGCCGCGCATGCGGATGTTCCGCGAGCTTCGCATCACCCACCCGCATCGGGGGCATTTCGCGACATTGCCTTCGGCCGTCGCATTGCAGACCGGTGACAGGCAGGTGCTGATGTCGGCCATGATCCCCTCCGCTCCGAAGCGGAGGCTACACCCTTCGGTAGCGAAAATACCAGACCTCGCGGCCCTCGCGCCGGGCCTTGGCCTCGTAGCGGGTCTCGGGCCAGCCGCCCGGACGCGTCAGAAAATCCTTCGCGCTCTCAGCGAGCCATTCGAAGTCGCTGCGCCGGTTCATGATCATCATCGCCCAGCGGCAATAAGTGCGGTCGTCGGTGCCGAGGCGGAATTCGCCGCCCGGTTCGAGCTTGGCGGCGATCAGGTCGAGCGGACCGTGATTGATCATGCGCCGCTTGGCGTGGCGCGCCTTGGGCCAGGGATCGGGGTGGAGCAGGTAGACGAAGCGCAGCGAGGCGTCGGGCACTCTCTCCAACACTTCGAGCGCGTCGCCCATGTGCAGCCGTACATTGCCAAGCGCCTTGTCGCGAATGTGCATCAAGGCGCCGGCGACGCCGTTGAGGAAGGGCTCCGCGCCGATGAAGCCGTGATCGGGAAGCAGGTCGGCGCGATAGGCGAGATGCTCGCCCGCGCCGAAGCCGATTTCGAAGTGCAGAGGGCGGGCATCGCCGAACAGGGTCCGGGAGTCGAGCGGGCCTTCCTCCGGCACGCTGAGCCGGGGCAGCAGGCGCTCGACCAAGTCGCTCTGGCCGGCGCGCAGCGGCCGTCCCTTGGAGCGGCCGTAGAGGCGGCGGATGGCAGCGGGATCGTTCATAATGCGGGGCCTGCTATCCTGCTTTGACACGAGTCAGCAAGCGACACATCGACGTCCCGTTTGCATTTTCATATGAAACATGCTCATATAAAAATGCAAAGGAGAAGCCAGATGAAGATAGTTCAGCTTGAATGCGAGGACGGGAAGCACATTGAGATTTTGGAAGCCGTGAAGGGCTTGAGCCGAAACGCTAAGGTATTTCAGATTGAAAAGGTGCCCGACTTGCCAAGCGCAGAAAGGGAGTTCGAGGACCGCGCTCAAGCGATCGCAAAATGGATCAGGCCGCGCTCGAACCAGCCTATGCGCCTCGAAACACTTGAGTTCGTTTTGAACGGGGGTAACACGTGGTTCGATCAGAATGGTGAGTCTGATCCGGCGTTACGCAATGCGACCGGCGCACTTTCAAAAGCGCTGCGCAAGTTTGCTCCCTGGCAGGAGTCGCCCTTGGAGATCCTCTGCGATAGGCAGCGAGTGATGGTGTCAAACGGTCCTTTCAAGGGTCGTTATCAAGGCACTCGCTATTCGCCGACGCCTCTCGGGAGGCGTGTTCGGGACATCCTGACGGAGTGGGGTGTGCTCCGGCACCGAGCGAAGGCCAAAAAGTAGAGTCAGGGACTTCCGAACAGGCCCTTGTGCGCCTCGCGCAACGCCGCCTTTTGAACCTTGCCCATCGCGTTCCTAGGCAGCGCGTCAGCGAAGAGAATATGGCGGGGCCGCTTGAAGCGGGCGAGATCGGCGATTCCGGCGAGGATCGCAGCTTCGTCGAGCGAAGGGTCCGTCCGGGTCACCACCGCGACGACCGCTTCGCCGAGATCGGGATGGGGCACGCCGATCACCGCGCTTTCGCCGACGCCGGCAAGCGCGTCGATCGCCAGCTCGATCTCCTTGGGATAGATATTGAGCCCGCCGGCGATGATCAGATCCTTGGCGCGGCCGACGATCGAGACTCGCCCGTCCTGCGCCATCGTCGCCATGTCGCCGGTGACGAACCAGCCGCCCGGCCGCATCTCCTCGGCCGTCGTCTCCGGCTGGCGCCAATAGCCCCTGAACAGATTGGGGCCGCGTATCTGAAGCACCTCATCGACGATGCGCGCCTCGACGCCCGGGAGAGGATAGCCTACCGTGCCGGGAATGCGCTCGCCTTCATAGGGGTTGGAGCAGATCATCCCGGCCTCGGTCATGCCGTAGCGTTCGAGAATGCGGTGGCCGGTCCGCGTTTCGAATTCGCGGAAGGTCGCATCGAGCAGGGGCGCCGAACCGCTGACGAACAGGCGCATGTTCGCCGCGGCCTCCCGGGTCAGGAGCGGACTGGCGAGCAGCCGCGTGTAGAAGGTGGGGACGCCCATCAGGATCGTGGCGCGGGCCATGTCGTCGATCACCGCGTCGGACTCGAAGGCCGAGTGCCAGAGCATCGCCGAGCCGTTGAGCAGCGCGCCATGAAGCGCCACGAACAGGCCGTGGACGTGATAGATGGAAGCCGGCGGTCGAGTGGATCAGCACGTCGCCCGCCTGCCAACGCCAGGCATCCTTCAGCACCAGAGCGTTCGACGCGAGATTGTCGTGGGAGAGCATCGCCCCCTTGGAGCGCCCGGTCGTTCCCGAGGTGTAGAGGATCGCCGCGAGGTCGTCCGGTCCGCGCGGGACCGTCTCGAATTCGGCGGCCTCGCCTTCGAGATCGTCAAGGGCGCGGTGGCCGGACGCGAAGACCAAAGCCGGTTCGGAGTCCTCGACGAACCAAGCCAACTCGACGGCTGTATAGGCGGTGTTGAGCGGGACGTAGACCAGCCCGGCCTTGAGGCTGGCCAGATAGAGCAGGGCGCTTTCGACCGACTTTTCCGCCTGGACGAGGATTCGCTCCCCGGGCCGAGCGCCAAGCCGAGCCAGCGCCGCGGCATAGCCGCCGACCGCACGGTCCAGCTCGGCATAGGTCAGCCGAATCCGGTCGCCTTCGATGAAGGCCGGCCTGTCCCCCGCCGCCTCGGCGGCCGCGGAAAACAGGCCGTAGAGATTCCCGGTCAGACCGCCGCCTTCAGCCGATCGACCAGGTCGGTCTTCTCCCAGCTGAACAGATCGCCTTCGGCCTTGCGCCCGAAATGGCCGTAGGCCGCGGTCTTCTGGTAGATCGGCTTGTTGAGCCCGAGATGGGTGCGGATGCCCTTGGGCGTCAAGCGGACCAAGGTCGGCAGCACGGCCTCCAGCTTCTCCGCGGTGGCGCCGTTGAGCTCGGTGCCGTGAAGATCGACGTAAAGCGACAGCGGCTCGGCCACTCCGATCGCGTAGCTGAGCTGGATCGTGCAGCGCTTGGCGAGGCCCGCGGCGACGACGTTCTTGGCGAGGTAGCGGGTAACGTAGGCGGCCGAGCGGTCCACCTTGGTCGGATCCTTGCCGCTGAACGCGCCCCCGCCGTGCGGCGCCGCGCCGCCATAGGTGTCGACGATGATCTTGCGCCCGGTGAGGCCCGCGTCGCCGTCCGGCCCGCCGATCTCGAAGCTGCCGGTCGGATTGATATGATACTGGGTGTCGTTCGAGAGCAAGTCGGCCGGGATGACGTCTGCGACGACGCCTTTCACATAGGCGTGGAGCTCGGCCTCCTTGTCGCCCTGGTCGTAGCCCTTGGCGTGCTGGGTCGAGACGACCACCACGGTGGCGGCGACCGGCTTGCCGCCCTCGAACTTCAGGGTCACCTGGCTCTTGGCGTCGGGCTCCAGGAACGGGGCCGCGCCCGAATGGCGGTCGGCGGCCATGCGCTCGAGGATCTTGTGGCTGTAATAGAGCGTGGCCGGCATCAGGTCCGGAGTCTCGTCGCAGGCGAAGCCGAACATGATCCCCTGATCGCCGGCGCCCTCGTCCTTGTTGCCCTTCTCGTCGACGCCCTGCGCGATATGCTCCGACTGGCCGTGGAGGTTGTTCTCGAAGCGGAAGCTCTCCCAGTGGAAGCCCGATTGCTCGTAGCCGATCCGCTTGACCGTCGCTCGGACGGTCCGCTCGATCTCCTCCTCGGCGCCGGGAGCCCAGCGATCGTTCTCGTAGACGCCCTTGCAGCGGATCTCGCCGGCCAGCACGACGAGCTGGGTCGTGGTCAGAGTCTCGCAGGCGATGCGCGCCTCGGGATCCTTGGACAGGAACAGATCGACGATGGCGTCGGAAATCTGGTCGCTGACCTTGTCGGGATGGCCCTCGGACACCGATTCGGACGTGAAGAGATAATTGCTGCGCATTGCTGGGCTCGGTCCTTCGTGAAGGGGAATTGCGGATATAAAGATATCTTTATGTGCGGTGCGCGCTAGCGCCTTTTGCGCTCCACTGCAATCGCCGCTGCGACGAGCAGCAGAGCGAAAGCAAAGCAGAGGAGGTTGCCGAACCGCGCGAACGGCGTCGGGGGCGCGGCCAGCGGCAGGCGCGCGTCGATCGCGCCCGCCTGGCCGAGTGCGAGGCTGTGGAGGAGGCGCCCCTGCGCGTCGATCACGGCGGAAATGCCGGTCGGCGTCGCCCGGAGCACCGGCAGCCCCTCCTCGATCGCTCTGAGGCGCGCCTGGGCGAGGTGCTGGGGCGGGCCCCAGGCGCCGAACCAGGCATCGTTCGACGGATTGAAGATGAAGTCCGGCCGGTGTGCCTGATCGACGACGTTTCCGGAGAAGATCATTTCATAGCAGATTTGGATTCCAGCGCGGCCGAAGACGCCGAGATCGAGCGTGCGCGGCCCCGGGCCGTCGCGGAAATCGAGATCGCCCGGGGCAAGCCGCGACAGCCCGATCGCCGAGAGGATCGGCCGCATCGGCAAATATTCGCCATAGGGAACGAGGTGCGCCTTGTCGTAGCGCCCGCGCAGCTCGCTGCCGGGAGTCAACACGTAGAGGCTGTTATAGGCCGCCGCCGCATGGCCGTCCGGCCCGAAGACCGGCTCGACTCCGCCGAGCAGCAGCAGGTCGCGCGGACCGAGCAGCGCGGCGAGGCGCTGTCGCGCGCCCGGTTCGACGGAGAGGAAATCGGGAGTCGCCGCTTCCGGCCAGAGCAGCAGCCGCGGCTCGGGGCCGGGGCGGCCCGAAAGGCTCGCCTGCCGCCGGAAATTTTCCTCCTCGTAGCCCGGCTCCCACTTGTTCTGCTGGCCGATATTGGGCTGAACGATTCGGATCGCCGCGCCGCGCTCGCCCGACGGCGCTGCGTTCAGCGCCCAGGCGAGGCCGGAGCCGGCGAAGATCGCGAGGACCAGCCAGCAGGCCGCCTTCTTGCCGCCGAGATTGCCCAGCGCGAGGCGCAGCGCGCCCGCCGCGAGAACCGCCACGGCGGAAAGGCCGTAGGTTCCGATCATCGGCGCCAGCCAGGATGCGCCGGTGGGAAGAAGGGCGACTCCGACCGGATTCCAGGCGAAGCCGGTGAACAAGGTGCCGCGCAGCCATTCGGTGACGATCCAGGCCGCGGCGAGGACTAGGACCAGCTTGGGCGCGCTCCCTCTTCCCCAACGCCAGGCGAGGCCGGCCGCCGCCGCGGGATAGACGGCGAGGTAGAGCGAGAGCAGCACCACCGCGAGCCAGCCGAGCCAGGCCGGCATCGCCGCCTGATAGGTGAAGGCGGTGGCGATCCAGTTGAGCCCCAGCGCGAACTGCCCGGCTCCGAACCACCATCCCCGCGCGAGCGCGGAGCGCAGCGAGGGCGCCTCGCCGACCAGCCAGAGAAAGGCGGCGAAGGCGGCGAGCGTCAGCGGCCACAGGCCCAGCGGAGCGAAGCCGAGCGCCGAGACGAGGCCCGCGAGGAGGGAGAGCAGAAGGGCCTTCATTTTCGCGGCGCTACCGAGGCGCCGCCGGGACCGTCAAGCGCGCTCGCGGACGGAGAATAAGTTGAGGAAGTTGAGGCTTGCCAACAGTCGGTTACGGGCCGGGCCGAAGCAGGGCCGCCCGCGGGGCGCACGGCCGCGGAAACGGGGGCCAAGCCCAGCGACAAGCAGGCGGGCGATTCGAGCGGGGAGTTCATCCGGCAGGATAGAACATAAGCGGTATGCTGTAGGGAAGGCTTTTTTGAGGTGCCGCGTTCGAATCATTCTCTCGCTCATCCTTGAGGAGGGACTGAGCCTGTCCTTCGATACGCGTCTTCGACAAGCTCAGCCGCTACTCAGGATGAGGACATGGTTGATGTGGCGCTCTTGCTCCAACCATTGACCGCCGCCAGCGCCGGCGGCTAACGGCGCGCTTTCCCCGAAAGCCGGAGCCGTTCATGCCTGAGACCCGCCTCGATGTCCTGTGCATCGGCAACGCCATCGTCGACATCATCGCCGAGGCGACCGACGCCTTTCTCGACTCCGAGGGGCTGACCAAGGGCATGATGCGGCTGATCGACGCCGACGAGGCGGTTCGGCTCTACGACCATATGGGGCCGGCACGCGAGGTCAGCGGCGGATCGGCGGGCAATACCGCCGCCGGAATCGCCGCCCTCGGCGGGCCCGACCAGCTCGGCGAATTCTACATCCACGACCTCACCGCCACCGGCGTCGAGTTCACCACGGCGCCCGCCGATTTCGGCGTTCCGACGGCGCGATCGATGGTCCTGGTGACCCCGGACGGGCACCGCACGATGAACACCTTCCTCGGCGCCGCCCAGCATCTGCCGGTCGAGGCGCTCGACGAGGCCCAGATCGAAGGCGCCGCGGCGATCTACCTCGAAGGCTATCTGTGGGATCCGCAGACTCCGCGCTACGCGATGGTCAAGGCGATCGACGTCGCCCGCCGGGCGGGGCGCAAGGTCGCCTTCACCCTTTCCGACACCTTCTGCATCGACCGCCACCGCGACGGCTTCAACGGCCTGATCGACGGCGGCAAGATCGACATCCTGTTCGCCAACGAGGCCGAGATCCAGGCGCTGGCCGGCGTGCCGCATTTCGAGAGCGCCGTTTCGTCGGTGCAGGACAAGGTCGAGACCCTGGTCGTCACCCGCAGCGAGAAGGGCGCGATCGCCGTCCAGCGCGGGGTGCGCGCCGAAGTCGCCGCCGAACCAGTCGCGGCGGTGGTCGACACGACCGGCGCCGGCGACCTGTTCGCCGCCGGCTTCCTCGCCGGCCAGGCGCAGGGCCGCGGCCTGCAGGAGAGCCTCCGCCTGGGCGCGATCGCCGCGGCCGAGGTGATCTCCCATTATGGCGCCCGGCCGGAAGCGGATCTCAAGGCGCTGGCGGCGGCGCGGTTCGGCTAAGGCGTTATCGGGCGCGTCTGAATTGGCTCGTCATTGCGAGCGTAGCGAAGCAATCCAGCGCGGCGCCTCCGCACTCTGGATTGCTTCGTCGCTTCGCTCCTCGCAATGACGATCAGCCCGATCTGCTTAATTCCTCACCCAGGCGGCGGCGGAACGCGCGGCTGCTCCGGAGGAGCGGGCGCCGGCGAGGGCACGTCGATGTCGGGGCCGGGCGGCGCGACTTCCGGCTGGGGTTGGGTCGGTTGCGCCGGCGCGGGCGAAGGTGGGTTCGTTGCCATGAGCCGCCAACGAAAAAGGGGAGCCGAAGCTCCCCTTTCCCGAATTCCGGATCGATGACCCCTTACGGCCGGACGGTCGGCTCGCCCGAAGCGTCGGTCGGCGCGTCCTCCGGGAAGATCGGCAAATCGCCGTCCGCGGCGACCGCGCGGCCCTTGTGCACTTCGGAATTGTGCATCCCGTAGACGAAGTAGAGGAGGATCATCGCCAGCGTGTACCACAGGAAGATCATCAGCACGTATCCGGGAACGGTCGTGATCAGCCAAAGGCAGGAGGCGATGCCCAGGATCGGAACCACCGGATAGAGCGGGACCCGATAGCCGCGCGGGATTTCCGGATGGGTCTTGCGAAGCCACATGACCGAAAGGCAGACGACCGCGAAGGCGGCGAGCGTTCCGACCGAGGTCATGTCGCCGAGGCTGTTGATGTCGAAGAAGCCGGCGGCGAAGGCGACGATGATCCCGACCAGCAGGGTGTTGATCCAGGGCGTGCGGAACTTCGGGTGGACCCGGGCGAACACCTTGGGGAGCAGGCCGTCGCGGGCCATGGTGTAGAAGATTCGGGTCTGGCCGTACATCAGCACGAGGATCACCGAGGTCAGGCCGATGATCGCGCCGACCTTCACGGTCTTGGCGAACCACGCCCATTGCG
>Ga0209468_1001208_pt1 | contig 11527 bp, 9 predicted proteins | sample GraSoiAngelo_102_FD_185871 | JGI IMG/M metagenome (GOLD analysis project Ga0209468, IMG submission 185871) | Grasslands soil microbial communities from the Angelo Coastal Reserve, California, USA - 14_0903_02_40cm (SPAdes) (version 2) | ecosystem: Environmental > Terrestrial > Soil > Grasslands ...
GATGCGGCAGTTGCGATGCTGAAAAAATCGGGCGCGATTCAACTAGCGACCGGCGGGAAGATGGCGGGATGCTGGGTGATGCCTTGGGAAGAGGAGGTAAAGGAGGGTAAGGAAGTAAAGATAAAGGAAGAAGCCGCGGAGGAGGAAGAGAATACACAGGACAAGATTATTGTGCGGTCGAATGGGACGGTGACCTACGTCGGGAAGGATATTGCCTATCAGCTCTGGAAATTTGGATTGCTAGGCAAGGATTTTCGTTACCGCAAGTGGCCAAATACTCCGGAAGGGCAAACGGTCTGGGCCACGACGAGCGAAGCGAATGATCCGGCGGCGCCGCATTTTGGCGAACCGGCATCAAGCGTTTACAACGTGATTGATGCGCGGCAGGCGTATTTGCAGAAGGTCGTGGCGGCGGGGCTGCGGGCGCTGGGGCATGCGAAGGAAGCAGAGCACTCCATTCACTTGTCGTATGAGATTGTGGCGCTGACGCCGCGCTGCGCCGCGGAAATGGGCTACGAGCTTACTCCGGAAGAGGCGAGGAAGCCGTACGTGGAGGTGAGCGGGCGCAAGGGCTTTGGCGTGAAAGCCGACGACCTGCTGGACAAGCTGGAGGCGGCCACGATCGAGGAAGTGCGACAGCGGCATGCGGAGATGAAAGCGGAGGAACAAAAGTTGACGGCGCATGCGATCGCAGTGGGGGCGTTGCGGTTTTTCCTTTTGAAATTCACACGCAATGCGATTATCGCGTTCGACTTCAAGGATGCGCTGAGTTTTGAGGGAGAGACGGGACCGTACTGCCAGTATGCGGTGGTGCGGATACGGGGGATCCGGCGAAAGGGCAAAGAGTCAGGGGCGACGGATGGGGTGGTAACGAAGGAATCCGTAAGCCAACTGCTTGGTGGGGTGGAGGGAAATTCGCTTTGGGAGCTACTGGTTACGGCCGGTTCACTGGATTACGCGGTGGATGCGGCGATTGCGACGCAGGAGCCGGCGTTCCTGGCCAAGTATGCATTCCAACTGGCGCAGGCGTTTAACAATTTTTATCACAAGCACCACATCTTGTCGGAAGCCGATGAGCAGAAACGGGCATTCCTGCTGCGGCTGACGGAATGGGTGGAGGCGCAGTTGGTGAAGGCGCTGTCGCTGCTGGGCATTGAGGCGCCAGAGAAAATGTAGCGGCGCAAGTGATGTTTTCCGCATAGGGAACGAAAAGTGAAATTTCTCGCTTCGCTTGAATGACGGGAGAGGCAAGCAGCCTCCACCAGTAAAAACAGGCCACCGGTCAATAAGACAGAACGAGGTGGACGAGAGTGCGGAGCGCCACACCAGTGGGACCTTTGGCGAGCCAGGGCTTGGCGTCGTCGTTCCAAGCAGTGCCGGCGATGTCCAAGTGAATCCAGGGCGTGTCGCCTGTGAATTCCTTGATGAACATGGCGCCAGTGATGGCGCCGCCGCCCTTGCCGCTGCTGATGTTCTGAATATCGGCGACGGTCCCCTTGATGAAATCGCGGTAATCGTCGTCAATCGGCATCTGCCACATTTTTTCGCCAGCGGCTTTCGAGCTGGCCAGGAACTTATCCGTAAAGGACTGGTCGGAGCCGAAGACGCCGACGTTGACGTTGGCGAGGGCGACAACAATGGCGCCGGTGAGCGTGGCGGCATCGATCAGCTGCGTCGCGCCGAGCTGCTTGGCGTAGTGGACGGCGTCGGCAAGAAGGAGGCGGCCTTCGGCGTCGGTGTTGAGGACTTCGATAGTCTTGCCGGACATGGCCGTTTGAATGTCGCCAGGCTTCTGGGCTTTGCCGCCGGGCATGTTTTCCGTGGAAGGGACGACGCAAATCACTTTCACGCTCGGCTTCAGAGCGGCGAGCGCGCGCATGACCCCGAGCATGGTGGCCCCGCCAGCCATGTCATACTTCATCTTTTCCATGCCGTCGGCGGGCTTGATGGAGATGCCGCCGGTATCAAAGGTGACGGCTTTGCCGATCAGTCCGATCACGGGCGCACCGGGCTTCGGATTCGAGGGAGTATAGGTGACGACCATAACGCGAGGCGGTTCGACGCTTCCTTGCGCGACGCTCAGGAGCGCGCCCATCTTGAGGTCGGCGATTTTTTTCTCGTCGAGGATTTGGACGGCGAGGCCGGCTTCCTTGGCCATGGCTTCCGCTTTTTCGGCCAGGACGCGAGGAGTGAGTTTGTTGGAAGGCTCGTTGATAAGGTCGCGGGCGAAGTTTTGCGCGTCGGCGATGATGCGGCCCTTGGAGAGGCCTTTTTCTCCGGCGGCGCGTTCCGCATCGGAAAAGCCAGCGACCAGGACTGTGTCAATGTTCTTGTCGTTTTTCTTGTCGGTCTTGTATTTGTCCGTTTCGAAATTGGCGGCGAGCGCGCCTTCGGCGATAGCTTGGGCGGACTCCTCCGTGGCATTGCCTTCTCGAACGAGAAGGGCGAAGTTCTTGACGGAGCGAGCCTTCAGATAGCGAAGAGCAGCGCCGGCGAGTTTGCGGAGCACCGCGCTATTCCATTGTTCGCGCTTCCCTGCTCCAACAAGGAACAAGCGCGCTGCCTTGAGACCCGCAGGCGCGTGGATGAGAGTGAATTCGAGCATCTTGCCGGTCAGCTCGCCGCTCTTGGCAAGCTTGCGTAACAAGCCAGCAGCGGCCTGGTCGAGCTCTGCGATGCGGCCCTGAACGGCGTCGGTCTCTTCAAACACATACGAAACAAGGGCCTCGGTCTCAAGCGCTGCGAACGGCTGGGTTGCGAGCGTGATCTGCATGGTCCGTTATCGCCTCCGATTGCGATACATAGATTGTTCGACTTCCCTACGAGCTTCCTTGGTGCGTTCATCCTGGCGGCGGTCCCAAGACTTTTTGCCCTGAGCCAGGGCAATTTCGACCTTGGCGATGCCGTTGCGAAAGTAAATCTTCGTGGGAATAACCGTTAAACCCTTCGATTCGGTGCGGCCGGAAAGCTTGTCGATTTCGCGCTTGTGGAGAAGAAGCTTCCGGGAACCTAAGGGCTCATGGTTCCATGGGCCGCCCGGTAAATACTGCGCAATGTGCGCGTTAACAAGCCACGCACCCCCAGGCTTGAAATCGACGAACGCATCGCGGATATTGGCTTTCCCCTCGCGAAGAGCCTTAACCTCGGTACCATGAAGGACCAGACCGGCCTCATGTTTCTCAAGAATATGGTAGTTATAAGAAGCGGCGCGGTTCTGGGCGACGATCTGCTCGCCGGACTTCGCGGACTTCTCGGTCTTTTTGGCAGGTTTGGTCACAACATTCCATCATAACTGCAGCGTGAAGGCTTGTCACCTGCGGCACACGGCACAGTTATTGATGAGGGCAGCCAACCTAAGCATCCTTGCCGGGCCTCTAAATCGAATGTTAGACTGCTGGCTGAGCTTCGTATCGAAGCCTTGGAGAGAGCATGCGCCGCTGGGGAAACCTATTACTATGTGTTGGTTTCGGACTGCTCGCAGCGGGCTGCCCGAAGGGCAAGCCCGATTTCACCCAAGGTAAGAAGGCGGAGGCGCTTCAAGACTATGACGCCGCGTTCAACTTCTACCAAAAAGCCGCCAAGGCCGATCCTTACAACGCCAGCTACAAGATCAAGCTGAACCGGGCACGGTTTGAAGCGAGTGAATTGCACGTCAAGCGCGGCGTTGAGTTGCGGAATCAAGGGAACTTGCCGGGTGCAGCGGGTGAGTTCCAGCGGGCGCAGGCTATCGATCCGGGGAGCCCCATAGCGGACCAGGAGCTTCGCAAGACGGTCGAAATGATCGCCGAAAAGAACCGCGCGGCTGATGCGGCAGCGGAACCACCGTCCGATTCAAACGAACAGCCTCTGGCATCGATGCCGCCGGAAATCAAGCCGCTCTCCCGAGCGCCAATCAATTATAAGGCGTCCAGCGACGCAAAAGTAGTTTTCGACACGATCGGGAAACTGGCGGGCTTGACGGTTGTTTACGACCCGGACTTCCCTGCCCGGCGCATCACCGTGGATTTGGTCAACGTGACCCTGGAGCAAGCGCTGGAAATCGTGTCGCTGGAGAGCAAAGCTTTCGTAAAGCCGGTGACAGAAAATATTATTTTTGTGATTCCGGATCAGCCACAAAAGCGCCGGGACTATGAAGAGCAAGTGGTCAAAACGTTTTATATTTCAAACACGATTCAGCCGCAGGATTTGACCGAGATCGTGACCGGGCTGCGCCAATTGCTTGACCTGAAGCGAATCCAGCAACTTAATTCGCAGAACGCGATTATCGTGCGCGACACGCCGGACAAACTGCTGTTGGCCGAGAAGATGATTCATGATATCGACAAGGCTAAGCCGGAGGTAGTGGTGCAGGTGGAAGTGCTGGAGGCGCGCACGGATCGCTTGCGGGACGTGGGCATTCTCCCAGGACAAACTGCCACGATGAGCAGCAGCTCGAGCACCAGCACAACCAGTAACAGCGGTATCAATCTGGGTCAGCTGCGCCACCTAAACTCAACCGATTACGTGGTGACCCTGCCGAGCCTGACGGCAAACGCGGTGCTGACCGATACCAACACGAAGATTATCCAGAATCCGGAAGTGCGCTCGGTGGACGGCCAGACGGCTAAATTGAAAATTGGCGATCGCATACCCATTGCGACCGGCAGTTTTTCGTCCGGAATTGGAATCGCTGGAGGAACGGCGGGCGGCATCAATCCGCTGGTGAATACGCAGTTCACGTATCAGGATGTGGGCGTGAATATTGACCTTACGCCCCGCGTCCATCCAAATCGCGAAGTGAGTATGAAACTGAAAGTGGAAGTCTCCGCGCATACGAATGACGTGAGCATCGGAGGAATTACGCAGCCGGTCATCAGCCAGCGTGTCATCGAGCATGACATTCGCTTGAAGGAAGGCGAGGTCAGTATTCTTGGCGGCCTAATCCAGCGGACAGACAGCAAGACGCTGGAGGGCTGGCCAGGCCTTGCGAAGCTCCCCCTGCTTGGTTACCTCTTTTCGCACAATAAGACAGACCACCAGGAGGACGAGGTGCTGATCGTCCTGACGCCACGGATCGTGCGCATGCCCGAATGGACGAAGGCGAATCTGCGGCCGCTGTATTCGGGCTCCGAGACGAACGTGCAAGTGAAGCGGGAAAATGAGATTCACGCGCCTGCGCCGCCTCCCGTGCAACAACCACCGGCGAATCAAAATACAGGAACGCCGAATGCTGCGCCTGTCCCAGCAGCGACACCGACTGCCGCGGCGCCTGCGACTGGAAAAGCTCCAGGAGCGGCGGCCAAGCTACGCTTCGAACCGCCGAGCTTGTCGTTGAAGGCCGGGCAAACGGCCACAATCGGTGTAGTGATTGAGAATGTGAATGACCTCTTCTCCATCCCCCTTCTCTTGCAGTACAACCCGGCGGTCATCAGCGTGGAAGAAGTGCGCCACGGCGGATTCCTCTCCGGGGGAACGCAGGAAATCGCCATTGTGCATCAGCCATTCAAAGACAAAGGGCAGTCGATTATTTCCGCGACGCGCGGACCGAACACGCCAGGAGTGAGCGGAAGCGGAACTCTGATTGGAATCGTGATCAAAGGGCTCGCCCCGGGCTCATCGAACCTGTCGATTGTGCAAGTGAATGCGAAAGATTCGCAGCAAAATCTGATCCCGTTGATCACCAGCGAAGCCACCGTGCAAGTCCAGCCATAGTTCCGGATTGTGCAAGCGATGTTGCGCGACATTTCAAACCACGGGCGGATTAGGAGAATCCAGCGGACGACGTCTTCCTCCGAGTTGGGGATGACGCTGCTGGAGCTGATTATCGCGTGCGCCATTCTGATGATTCTGTCCTCTGCCGCATTGCCCATTGCGAAATACACGATCATTCGACAGAAAGAAGCGGAGCTTCGCCGTGATCTTCGGGAGATGAAAGACGCGATCGACCGCTACAAAGACGCGGCTGACCGCAACCAGATTCGCGTGGAAATCGGGAGTGAAGGCTATCCGCCGGATCTCGAAGCGCTGGTAAAGGGAGTGCAGCTCGGCGCAAGCAGCGATCGGAAGATTCGCTTTCTGAGGAAGATTCCTGTGGATCCCATGACCGGGCGGGCTGAATGGGGCTTGCGTGCCGTTCAGGACGATCCGGACTCGACGAGTTGGGGCGGCAAAAATGTGTTCGACGTATATTCCAAATCGACGGGGACGGCGCTTGACGGGACGAGGTATTCCGATTGGTAGTCTGGGCGGGAATTTGAATTGAGAATGCATTCGCAAATTCGGACCGGCAGGTCGTTGATGAAACGACGCAAGGGATTGCCGCGAGCGGGGTTTACGCTCATCGAATTGATGATCGTCATTACGATCATTCTCATCCTGATCGGGATGGCCGTGGGGCGGTACGACAAATCGGTGCAGAAGGCCAACGAAGCCGTCCTAAAAAATAATCTCCAGACCATCCGCACCTCCATCGATAATTACGCCCTCGACAAGCAGGCCGCGCCACAATCTCTCGACGACCTCGTGCAGGCCGGCTATCTGCGCTCCGTCCCGACTGATCCGATGACGCGAGCAAAGGACTGGGTGCCGCAGTACGACAGCGTGGTGTTGAGTCCGGATCAATCGAGTACCGGCATGGTTGACGTTCACTCCAATTCGAGTCGCGCTTCGCCCTTCGATAACACGCCATACAACGAGTGGTAGCTCTCCCTAGCCCGATTCGCAGGGCTGCTCCATTTGCAATGGTTTGACGGAAGCGTGTGCATCCGATATAGTGGATGTGCGGGGTGGAGCAGCCTGGTAGCTCGTCGGGCTCATAACCCGAAGGTCGTCAGTTCAAATCTGACCCCCGCAACCATCCGAACGCGCCAGTCCTAGAACTGGCGCGTTCGGGCCAGTTCCTAGCAAATCCCAATCCCCCTCCGCGACATAGTGCCGATCTTCTCCTTCTTTCGTCGGCGTCATGCGGACTTCGCTGAGGTGTTTCTGTAGCTCCGTTTTCGCCAGAGCTGTGTCGCGGTTCAACTGTGGGCACAAATCGGAGATGCCTTTTTCGACGAACTGGCGAAGTTCGCGGAGCTGGCCTTCAATTGAAGCAGAGCTCGCAGAGAGCAGGCGATTGCTGATTGCCTTCAGTTCCTTTTCGCGCACGGCGATTTGCTGCACCAGTGCATCGAGCGGTCCGCCGCGAGCTATACCGTCAGAAAAGCGCTCTATCTCGCCTTCGAGTTGCTCTTTTCGCCGGCGGAGGACGCCGAGATCGTTCGACATGCTTGAAAGCGCGGCCCGTAGCTGTCGGCCAAATTCCGCCACGGTGTAATCGATCACCTCTGGCCGAAGCAGCTCGCGCTGCAGGCGCCCCAACAATCGTTCCTCCAGAATGTCGCGGCGGATATAGAGATCGTTTCCGTAGGTGCCACGGTTGAAGTAATTCGCGCACGCGTACTTTTTGTGAATGTGTGTCCCGCCGCCAGTGCCAATGATCAGGTTCGCGCCGCACTCGCCGCATTTCAACATTCCGCTGAAAAGATATGGGCTAGTCAGTGCACGGGCGAAAAGGCCGCGCCGCCGTCCCTCAGAAGGTTTTTGGCCGAAGAAATTCAGCCGTGTTTGCACGCGTTCCCACAATTCGCCAATTCGCCCGACACAATCGCCAACTCAGGCCGCTGTGTGCGGATCCACTCGCTCTCGTCGCGCAATTTGCTGCGACATCACGGAGAGATTTCGTGCGAAAGCTTCTATTACGAGCTGCCTCGTCGCGTACGATGACGCTCCAAAAGTTGTTGTTCTAAGGCCTCGGTGATAAAGAAACCGCTCGCCTTCAGGCGTTGAAGAATCTGCGGGAAATCGCTTACGAACCCTGTCCTATCGGCCTGTTCCAGGACGCCGAGCGTTCCTGAGAGCGGGAGATTCCGGCTCAAAGCTATAGTCCGGCCAATTTGTTCATCAATCAAGAGCACATCCGCGCCGAGCTCTTCCGCTAGCAGAATGGCTTGCCGTTCTCCCCGATGCAACGTGACTGGAAACGTGGGCGCGCGCGTTTCGTCCATTGTCCGAACCTCAAACCAGCTAGGTAGAGAGGCCACGCGGCGACGCACAATTTCCGGCGTCTTCGCGTCCGTCAACTCCTCATGCACGGCAATGGGGACGAATACTTTCTCAAACAGTCTTCCGAGCAAATGTTCCTGCTCGATGGCGATCAGATAGCGTAGTGGCGTGGTGTTGGAGACGGCTTTCATCCCGCATTTATGCTAACGCGGGTTGCGGCGAGACGCCGCTTCGAACAGTGCTGCCTCGCGGTCCAGGTCGGCTTCGTCGATCACAGCAAGAGGAATATGGTGTTGGCCTAGAAAATCCTCAGTCTCGACGCGGGAAAGGCCCAGCATTTCCGAAATCTGGTAAAGGGTCAGAGTGTGCTCGCGGTAGCCCTCAAGGGCAATGGCTTCGAGCGCTCGGCGGGACACATCACCGCCTGAGGCGGAAAGCCGCTTGGCCACTTCGTCTGGAATGTTCAGGGTGACTTCCATTTCTAAAGTCTAGCATGATAGATATTTCTCAGGTGAAGATTGAATCGGTTCATTAGCCTAACCCAAGAGAGTTAAGCCGACCCAGCAAAGTAAACACCGGGCGAGGGTATCTTGAGTATGTCTTACGCACATGAGCAGTTACCGTTCGCAGAATTCGATGAAGCAGCCAAAGACCTGAAACGTGAAGCGGACGCCAAAGGGCCGCATTATCCTTTAGTTGTAATGGCCAGAGATGCGAACGAGCAGGTCATAAAGTCGCAGCGGTACGAGGGACCTTACAAGAAGGGAGAGGTGAAAATCTCAGATGATATTGAAGAGTGGGATTGCCCCGTTACCGTGACCATTGAAAGCGAGTGTGCTGCTCAAATAACACCGGAGCCGAAAGTATTCGGAACGGTCACTGTGCGCGAGTTGCAGCCGACCTTCTTTCCTGACTACGAATCGACGTGGGTCAAAGACCAGAAGGAGGGGAGGGAGCAAGCACGGAAGAAAATGCTCAAACAAATCGAGGAGCAGAAGAAGAAAACATAGGGTTTGTAGTGATTCGTAGTAGTTGTCCTGGTAGGGCGGCTGCAACGCTACTGTTTACAGGGCTTTATATGTGTAGGATATTTTCGATCTACACCGCCCCTACCATGCAACTAATTGACATGCACGAACTTCCTTTTGGGCTTGGCCACATCTGGACACAAAATGCGGGCTACTTTCTCCGCCGCGTCACGCTGCTCTGAGGCTCGCAATGCTTCGAACTATGACGGCTTGACTCTCGCAAGAACGGCTTTGATTTGTCAGAGAAAGTGGCGCTGGGTGGTTTCGGGCCTGGTTAACGCGCGCGTCACATAGTCCCGATGAGATTGACGAATACGCCTTTGTGGTTGTACTTCAGATCGGTCAGGTCGTCGGAGAAGTCGGTGAAGTTGTAGCCGACGCCGGCCTTCAGGTTCTTGCTAATATGACGATAGATCGCGGCCAGTGCGCCGCGGCGCCGTTGATTTATATCCGGCAGGTTAAGCGTTCGTACCTCCGCCAGGCCATCCCATTCCTTGAGGAACCGCCAGTCCACGCGCAACACCGCGAGCTGCGCGGGGTTGTTGAAGAAACTCGGGTTCACGCGATCCAGACTTTCCTGTCCCATGCGATACGCGTACTTGCTTCCAAGGGACCAATTCGCCGTGAGGTCGTAGTTCACATCCAGCGCCGCGATGTGGCTCTTCTGAAGGAACTCGGCCGCGGTGTTCTGCAATCCCACCTGACCCGTGGTCGGCACGTTATAAAAGTACGTGTACTTGACCAGCGCGTTTAGCCGGTCGTTCCTTACCGGACGGTACGCGTAGCCGACCACTGCCTCGGTGTAGCCGCCGGCATAGAACTCGCCGAGCGAGCTATCACTGACCGAGTGGTCCAGCTTGCCGATAAGGCGCCAGTCGGGCGTCAGTTGCAACTTGAAATTGTTACGAAACAGCCATGTAGTCGTTTCGGTATACGCTAGGTCGAGTTGTTCCGCGTTATCCCGGCGATACTCGATCGCGCTCGAGAACTGCATCTTACTCACGCCGTAGCCCATGCGGATACCGGCCGCCTTGCGATCGGTCTCGGCGCCGGTTTGCGAGTCGCGTAGCTTGCCGAACTCCGCGCTGCCGCCGAAATTCCAGTGCTCTTTCGTCGTGAGGTTGACTCCGGTGGTGTGAGTGAGTCCGCTCAAGGACCCGCCATTCTGGTAACGCTCCTCGACGTAGACACTGGAAGTGTCGGAGAGCCGCGTCTTCACGCCCGAGACCAGGTTGCCCTGGCTGCCGTGAAGCAGCAGCCCGTTGTCTGTCTGCTCGTTTTCAAGCGAATAGTTCAGGTAATAACTGGTCCGCTCGGAATAGAGAAAGCTAGTCCCGACCTTGCCGCCGGGTCCGAGGTGTCCGTCGGACGCCTCCCCATCGATCCGGAAGCGTTTCGTCAGGCGATAGGAGCCGCCCACGCCGATGCGATCATTGCCTTCACGGCCGCCGCTTGCCGCGACCGTGTGCTGGCCGAAGCCATAGGCGCTCCAGGAGGCGCTGGAATCGAACTTCACCTGCGCGACCGCGTCCGTGCGCTCGCCCTGTATCTGCGTTAGGGGAACAACCGGCGAATTGTCCTTACGCAGGTCGTTGCGCACGCCGGTGCTGACGGTCCATTTTTCGGCTAGCTTGTAGGCCACGTCCAATTCGACCGCCCGAGTCTCGAGCCCCTGGTTCTCGATTTTCTGATTGCCCTTGGCTGCGAGACTCAAGCTGCTCGTCACGGGCATCCTGAACGTGCCGCCGTATTGCTCGGTGTCCTTAATCGTCGCCTCTCCTGGCGACGAATAACCGGCGTCGAGGTGCTGCGTATAGAACGTGAAACGACCGTCGCGGCCCTCGAAGAAATCGCCCAGCCCAACGCTCAGGTCTGCGCGATAGGCGCCCGCCTTCGCGCCGGTGAACGACTGGTCGTTAGGACCCTGAAACCCGAATCCGCCATCATTGGATTGCAGCGAGGGAGAGAGGAGACCCGTGGTACGGCCTGCCTGCAACTTGAACCAGGAATTGGCGCTCTTCCGCAGGGTCAGGTCTGCGGCGCCGAGGTTGCTAGCGGAGTCACCTTTGTTGGAATCGGCCGTAAAGCCGAGCCGCACATAGTCGTTCAACCAGTAATGGCCCTGACCGCCAACCGCGACTGCGTCCAGCTTGTCGAAGCCTGGCGTATATTCGTAACGCACCACCAGGTAGGCCTCGTCACCGCTCAAGCCGCTCGTACGCACTAGCAAGTTGTCGTTGGCAGTCGACGAGAGCGGCTGCGAAAGCAGAACCCGGCCCTGCAGGTAGTCGATGTCGTAGTCCACGTTGGGTTGCAGGTTGACCACCCCTGTGACGATGCCGGAGGCCTTGTCGTGAATTTCGATGCGCACGCGCTCAGAGCCCGTCAGGATGTCCTGGTGGTGCAGGAAGTAGAGCGATCCGCCCGTTCCGCGGAATTCCTCATAGCTCGCCATCGTTCCCGGTTGGGCAGCG
>Ga0209468_1001216_pt1 | contig 11487 bp, 8 predicted proteins | sample GraSoiAngelo_102_FD_185871 | JGI IMG/M metagenome (GOLD analysis project Ga0209468, IMG submission 185871) | Grasslands soil microbial communities from the Angelo Coastal Reserve, California, USA - 14_0903_02_40cm (SPAdes) (version 2) | ecosystem: Environmental > Terrestrial > Soil > Grasslands ...
ATCAGCACCACAGCCTGAGAATCAGCGTAAGTTCGCCTCCAGCCCGGTTGGGACTGCAGCGCTGTAACCAACGGCGCGTCAGGAGGGAGAACGATGGTCCGGATCCCCCATGTTCGCAGCGACTTGCGCCAGTCGCCAGCAAGGTAGTAGCTGGCGGCGAACTCGTTCATGAAGGAATCGCCGTAGAGGTCTGCGCGACCGTCGATGAATACCCGATAATCGGGGTACAACTTCCAGATGAAATAACCACCCCAGTTGTAGTGGTTCAGCACCGGGGCCGGAGGGCGCTGGGTAGAAATGAATGCCGTTGCCCCCGCCGGGAAATGCTGCGCTTCTGTCTGTGGTTGGCGATGAATGACAAGCGCCACACGCACAATGCTAAAAGCTGCAAATGTTCCCAGAATGACCGCGTTCAGCAGCCGTTTCTCAAATAGGCGGTGCACGGAACCCCGGTTCGTCCGGATCGTCGCTCCTACGCTCTGAAGCCATGCCTCCCAGAGTTGTGTCAGAATCGGCACGGCGATCAGCACGAACACTGGTATGTGCCGGACCGAACGCAGTCCGGCGAGAGTGGCGGGACACAATAAAACCAGGTCGCGGGGAGACACTCTTTTTGGGGAGATCGCGAAACCAACCAGAATACCCAGAATAATCAGAAGCAGCGGCGCGTACTCGGGATCATGGAAATTCGGAGAGAACCACTCGTGGATATAGCTCTGCATTGCCTTGGAGCCGAGAGTCTCAAACGGATACGTGTAGAGGCGCACGCCATTCGGATTCACCGCAACCACCGCCACGCAAGCAACCAGCGCAAGCCCAAGGTTTCTTAGGCCGGTGGCTCGGCTTGTCCAGCTTTCGCGGCCGAAGGCAATGTCCAGAACAGTGCCAACTATAGATAATGCCAACAGTGCTATTCCGAGCGCATATCCGGCGTGCAGATTTGCCCACAGCAGCATTAAGGGGACAGTCCACCACAGAATTTTGGGTTCACCGCGGGCTCTGTCGAGAATCAGGAGAAAAATCGCTGCAAACAGCAGCGTGAACATTTGAGGGCGGACGCCCCACATCAAGGTTGAGGCGATGGCGCCACATACCGTAAAAACTGCTGCGACATAAGGCCGGCCCGGACAGCGCAGGTAGACGAGCAGTAGCGTGGCCGCGCTGATCGCGGCAAAGCTCACGATCAATCCTCCAAAACCAGCCACCCGATACACGGAGAAAATCAGAACGTCGGATAACCACTCGTGATTGACCCACGGATGGCCGAAGCGCGTGAAAGAGAAAGGGTCGGTGCGAAGAAATGTGTGCGACCGAACAATCAGTTCTCCGCTGCGCAGGTGCCACCAAAAATCAGGGTCGGCCACCCCACGGGCGCTCATTGTGAACAGCCCAAGAGAAAATGTGATGGCGAACACGCGCGAGGTTTCGAAGAGTCGCTTCACGGTGCCACCAGATGATATCGTGGCACCCGACGCCCGCGATGTTATGACCAAACCGAAGGCCACGAAAGCCCTGCTTCTTTTCCTGGCCGCAATGCTGTCCACGCATCTGGTAATCGCCTGGAACGCGCGGCGGTTCGTGTATCTGGGCTACCCTGACTTCACGATGTTTTACACCGGCGGGATCACCCTCCGCGACCACTTAGGGGCACAACTCTATGACGAACAGACACAATATCGCTTGCAACAGGAATTTGCTCGAGACGTCATCATCCGGCATGGCCCCCTGCCATATATTCACCCTCCGTTCGAGGCACTGCTCTTTGTTCCCTTTACTTGGCTCTCTTATCCGGCGGCATTTCTGGTCTGGGACTGCATCAGCGTTCTCATCCTGATCGCGACGATGTGGGTGCTGCGACCGCACATATCCAGCCTGAATGCCATCTCTGCGCCCGCGTGGACATTTATCTGGTTGGCATTTTTCCCCGTGTTTTTCGGATTGCTGCAAGGCCAGGACATCTTTGTCCTTTTATTGTTATTTGCATCGGCGTTCGTGGCGCTGAAACAAAAGCGCGATCTAGCTGCGGGCTGCCTTCTGAGTCTTGGTTTGTTCCGTTTCCATCTCGTTGCGGCGCTCGTGCTCATCCTGCTTCTTCAAAAGCGCTATAAGGCCATCATGGGCTTCATCGGTTCCGCGTTGCTTCTCGCGTTGCTCTCAGTTGGGATCGTGGGCTGGCGGCAGGCGGTGCAGTATCCGGCTCATGTCTGGCGCTTGGAGCAATCAATGGAGCGGCGTGGGACGATTGTTCCGATCCGCATGGCAAATGTGCGAGGTCTCCTGGACAGCGCGCTCTTGCCGGACACGTCGAAACTTGCGAGTGACGTGGTAATCGCCGCCGTATCGCTGGCATTGATTGTCTGGGGCTCCCGGCGATGGAAGGGTTCAAGTTCGGCCGAATTCGATCTCGGATTTTCCTTGTGCGTGGTAGTCACTGTTCTCGTCGGGTATCACACGCTGCCGTACGAGTTAAGCTTGCTTCTCCTGCCTCTTACGTTAATCGCAAACCATCTCCTGCGGCATGCCGAGGAGGTCAAGCAGAGCCGCGTCATTCTGTTCGCGCCGATGTTGCTGCTGTTCTTTACTCCGCTGCAGGCTTTTCTATTGATGCGAAATGGGCACTATAACTTAATGGCGATTGTAATGCTGTTCTGGATTTGGGCAATCAGTCGCGAGATTTCCTGCCAAAATCTGCGCGCTATGGAGAAGTCAGCCGCTTGAGCCGCATGTGGTGGGTTTCGCGGGTATCCGCGCCAGTACAACGACAAACATCGGAAGATAAATGACCAGCACTGCCCATCTTCCGACTTGGCTAAAGCTGTGCGGGTACTGGTACCAGCGCCAGATGCCGGCTCCCCAACTGAAGAACGCCGTAAACAAAATCTCGCGCCGAGTTTTCGGGATGAGCCAGAGAATGAATGCGTCGAAAAACCAGCGCTGAGGCATGATGGCAGCCAAGAGCAGTAACCATGCATCCCTATCGCGATAGCGCCATAGGGCGAGTATCAGGAGAGGGCCTGGTAAGACCAGCAGCGGGATGAAGTGCTCATAATAGCCGAATTGATGAATCCAAAGCAGTGGCCAGCTTGGCAAGGCGATCAGAGTTAACAGGAGAAAGACTAAGCACGCCAGCACACCGCGCCAGCTCACGTGCGTGAGCGCGACCGGAAGCCCGATTTGCGGCTTAGCCAGCGTAGCTGGAAGAAGCATTGGGAAAAAAGCGCTGGCAGCAATGAGCGGCGTCCACTGCGCGGTGAGCATTCCAGCCCAATAGGGGTAAGCGAGAAAAATCAGCAGGCGGGCATAACCCTGTCGCGTCAGCCCGAGTGCCAGCAGCGCGGAACTGATTCCATAAAACAGGGCCGCTGCGACCTCAGGACGCAACCAAACGAAAGGCAATCCAAACAACGCAGCCGTGAGCGGATATTGCTCGAGAGGCGTATCGTATGGATTCTTCCCCGCTAGGAGATGCTGCGCGGCACGGATCGCCCAAGTGAAGTCTGCCGCTCCCTGATGCAGCCGCGTGAGGACGGCCCAGCAGAACACGGCACTCGCAACTCCAATTACGACGGAGATGAGGATCCGCAACCGCATAGGCGTGGTCCGCATAAGTTGTAACATGGGTGCGCATTTACTCTCTTAGCAGGTTGCGGAAAAACTCGCGAAAGCAGATTCCTCACCGCTAAAGCGGTTCGGAATGACAAAAAGTAAAAGGTTTAGGCGGTACCAGTAAACTCATGCCGTTGCCAAATAGGTTCCAAACCAGAGTTTCTCCGGAGCCTGCTAGACCATCATCCGGATATTCCATATTCGGTCTACTGATTGCTGTGCTTCTGGCCGCAAGCATGTTGTGGTACGTACAAAATTTGCTGATCCCTTATCAGCGTGCCGACGCCGCGGCTCATGGGCGTCCGCGTGGCAATCTCTCCGACCTATACCCGCGGTGGTTAGGCGCACGCGAGTTCCTGCTGCACCATCGCAATCCCTACAGCCCAGAAGTCACACGCGAAATTGAGACTGGGTATTACGGCCGCACGCTTGATCCAGGCCGGGTGGAGGATCCACGCGATCAGCAAGGATTTGCGTATCCCGTGTACGTCGTTTTTCTTCTTGCTCCTACCGTGCACTTGCCGTTTCCGGCGGTGCAGGAAGGCTTCCGCTGGGTGTTGGTTGGTCTAACCGTCGCGTCAGTCCCACTCTGGTTGGCTGCTCTGCGCTGGCGCTCTTCGCCCATGGTGTTTACGGCAGTGGTTGTCCTTGCCATGGGCAGCTTCCCCATCGTCCAGGGGATCAAGCTTCAGCAATTAAGCTTGCTGGTAGCTGCGCTAATCGCAGCATGTATGGCTTCAATTGCAGCCGGGCATCTGGTGGCAGCGGGAGTTTTGCTCGCCTTGGCGACAATCAAGCCGCAACTCGCTGCCCCCCTAGCCGGGTGGCTGATTCTCTGGGGGCTGGGCGATTGGCAGCAACGCAAGGGACTGATCTGGGGATTCGCCATCACATTGATGACTCTGCTTGGAGCCGCGCAGTACGTTTTGCCGGGATGGATCTCAGACTTCTACAGGGCAGTAGTGGCTTATCGCAAATACACTGCCGGGTCTGGATCTCTCCTCGATACGCTGATAACGCCAGGTTGGGGCAAAGTGTTGAGCCTCATCATCGGGGTTGCCTTGGCCTGCATCTGCTGGCGTTTGCGCCATGAGGAAGCGAATTCGTTTGCGTTCGCATTGATTTCGTCACTCGTGCTCGCGGCAACGGTTGTGATCGTGCCCATGGTGGCGCCATACAATCAGGCGCTGCTGCTGCCGGGAATCTTTCTCCTCGTTCGTGAAGGCGCGCTGATATGGAGTAAGAATCGCTTGGCCCGGTTCAGTTGCTTAGCGGCTGCGCTTTTAGTGTTGTGGCCGTGGGTAGCGACAGTCTCTTTAGCCCTGGCGTCAATTGCGCTGCCAGCGGCCTCGCTGGAGCGCGCCTGGGCGGTGCCGTTGTATACCAGCCTCGGCATCCCCCTTGGAATTCTGGGATTACTGTGTTTCTTGGTCAGAGATTTGTTCGAATCGCAAGAGAAATTCTCTTGAGCTCGGCGTAGCAGCTCAGGAACAAGAACAAGATCGGAATCGCCACGTACGCATATGAATGCGCGGCCAAAAGAAACAGGTGCAGCGGGGGCAGATATAAAATCACGAGGCTGGCGACCAGAATCATGCGCAGCCACTTTGAAATGTGATGAGTAGCCAGGACGTAGGTTGAGATCATAGTCATCGGGACAAGAAGAAGACTGAGATCGTGCGGGCTAAGGTGATAGCCCACTAGCAATGAGGTGAGCACGGAACTCGCAAACAGGAGCGCGGTGGCTTGGGGTTGCATGCGAGCCAGGATGCTGCTACGCACTGCGATCGAGAGCAGCAGAATGGACACAGCAATTGTCAGTGCCAGGGAAACTGACTTCGATCCAGGAATGCTCAGTGCGGCTAATCCGCGTAAATTTGGCATCTGCCGCGGATGAATGCCAGAGAACGGCAGACTGGGCAAAGCCAAGAGGAAGCGGGGATACGCTATAAGAAATCCAGGGCCGCAGATTGCCACCGAAATCAAGATCAGAACCACGCCAAAAAGAAGAAAGCCCAGCAGAAATCTCTTGGTTCGATTAACCACAAGAATCAGCGCGAGCGGAAAAATCAGATGGAACTTGAATAACCCACACGCGAGCAGGCAACCTGCAAGAAATTCGTTGCCTCGAGTCAAAGCTGCAAAACTCATGGCAACGAAAAACAGCAACAGCACGGAATCCTGGCCTTGCAATAGATTCAGCAGCACCGGAGCGAACACCAGAAACAACGCCAACAGTGCCTGCCAGCCGACCCCCGTGAACGCGTAATGCCATAGCGATCTTGCAATTGCGATCAGCAGCACAAGGTTCAGCAGAGACCACAGCACATAGGCGCGCTGTGGAGGCACCTCCGCGAAAGGCAAATAGAACAGCGCCTCGAAAGGCGGATGATTAAAGTATGTTCCTATGCGGCCTGTATATTGGATCTGAAACTGCTGCTGGATGCCCGGATCATAGAGTCGGTGTCCCAGGCCATCTTTGACTACTTTCGCGGCCGCATAGAACTCAGGAAAATCAGTGCCCTTTTCCATCTCCGGGAAACGATGGGCAAGATAAATGGCAATCAGCGCGAGTGCCGCCAGCAGGAGAAAATTCTTCGCCAGGTCCGGCATTCTCGAAGCGCCAGGCTTGTAGACCTTAATTCGCACGTGCGGGCAGTCTATCCAAGTGTTCGCAAGTGTGCCATCCGATTTGTCGGCATCACTTGCATCGCCTCGGACGACGGGTTAGGCTTCTCAAACGCTCTTGCTTCCCCGGTGTGTCGGAGGGCACAGGATGAACTTGAAGATAGAAACGCACGTGGCGGATGGAGTGACAATTGTTTCCTGTCACGGTCGCATCATGTTCGGGGAAGAAGCCACTTCTCTGCGGGAGACCCTCAAGAAGGTCTTAAGTTCCAACCGGCACGTCGTGTTGAATCTTGCTGGGGTCACCTACGTTGATAGCGGCGGCCTGGGAACCCTCGTCGGTGTGTATTCATCGGCTCGAGCGGGCGGCGCAGATATTAAATTGACCGGCCTTGGGCAACGGTTGAGAGATGTGCTGCAGATCACCAAGTTGGCTACCGTCTTCGAGGTGTACGACAGTGAGCAGCAGGCGATTGCCGCATTCCAACGCGGTGGTGTTTGAGGTGATGGTGGCTAGTCTGGCTTACTAGGCGGCATAAATCCGGCTTTCCCCGCTGCCATGATTCTCGTAACATAGGTGACATTCGTCCGCCGCGCGTCTATGGCTCTTCAACCCATTACCGGTCCATCATCATCGCCGGGATCACGCGTTTTCCCTACGCTGGTCGGCTTTCCCCGCTGCCATGATTCTCGTAACATAGGTGACATTCGTCCGCCGCGCGTCTATGGCCCTGCAACCCATTACCGGTTCATCATCATCACCAGGATCAGGCGTTTTCCCTACGCTCGTCTTCGTGCAGGGCAACGAGCAGCGCACCATCAATCTCGATCACAGCCCGTTCAGCGTCGGGCGCAAAGTAGATAAGGATTTGGTAATTGCCGATCCGCGTGTCTCGCGCGATCATGCGCTGATAACGTCCGATAACGGCCAATTCTATGTGCTCGATCAGGGCAGCAAACACGGAACGTTCGTCAATGGCGAACGCGTGCAACGCAAGAACCTGGAACGAAATGACCGGCTGGAATTTGGCGTTCGCGATGTCGCGTACGTCATTTTTAATCCTGAACATGCAACTTCCAATACGGCGCGCGAATTCCTGAACCAAATTTCGGGAATTCATATTTCGTCCGAGAGCACCGATCTCGAAAAGCTGACGCTGTTTCTGGAAGCCGCGCGCAAGCTGAACACTACCGGTGTGCTGGATGAGATTCTGGTTACCCTGCTCGATGCAACGTTAAAGCTCACGCGGGGCGAGCGTGGCTACGTCTTCCTGAAGGCTGACGATGGGGCGCTGCGGCTCGCCGCGGGCCGCAATTCCAAGGGCGAACCGCTGTTGGACGACAAGACTATTTCTCATTCCATCCTCGAAGATGCCCTCAAGGCCAATTCGGAGTTTGTGATTACAGATACCAGCAAATCACTCGATCTGGCTGGGCGGCAGAGCATCGTCGCCTACGATCTGCGTACGGTGATTTGCATTCCTTTGCGTAAACCGCAGGTGCAAACCTCACGAGACATGCAGGTCCCAATTGCGCCTCCGTCGGGCGAGGCCATGGGAGTGCTGTACGTGGATTCGCGTTTCGCTTCGCGCGACATTTCCAGCGTTAGCAACGAAATTCTACGGGTCATTGCGATCGAAGCAGCCTCGTTAATCGAGAATGCGCGTCTGGTGCAAGCGGAGGAGGCGGCGCGGCGCTATCAGCAGGAGCTTTCGATCGCGGCTTCCATACAGCAGCGCCTTATGGCCGTGACGATCCCAGACGTTCCGTTCGCGCGCCTGCAGGGCCGAAACCTTTCTTGCAAAGAGATTGGAGGCGATTTCTTCGACGCAGTGAATACCGAAGAGGGTTTGGCGGTCGTCCTGGCCGACGTGAGCGGAAAGGGAGTTTCCGCGGCTCTGCTCGCCTCCCAGCTTCAGGGAATGATCTATGCCCAGCTCACTGCAGGAATGCCGTTAATTGAGATTGTCACCGCAGCGAACCGTTTCTTTACGCACAAGCACATCGGCGAAAAGTATGCGACGCTAATCATGGCGCGAATTCGGCGTGACGGGGAGCTCGAATACGTCAATTGCGGGCATGTGCCACCTTTGTTGGTGTGCAACCATGAGGTAATCCGGCCACCGCACGGAAATCTTCCGGTTGGACTGTTGGCGGACGCGACCTACGAGAGCGATCATTGCAGCCTGCATGCCGGCGACCGATTGATTCTGGTAACGGACGGAGTCACCGAGGCCGAGAACGCGCGCGGAGATTTCTTTGAGGACTCCCGGTTGGAAGCTGTAGCGGCAAAAAGCACAAGCCTGGAAGACATCTTCTCTGCAGTCGCGAATTTTTGCGGTGGCACACCATTGAGCGACGATTGCACCGTGGTGGAACTTGTTTACTCGGGGTAGACTGCGTGTAGAAATTTGTGTTCCGCCTACAAACGCTGGCTCTGATGCGGACGTATACAGAATTCTGGAGCGAGTGCTCGCGGTACATGACGCTTCTTACACCGCAACCGTAACGGATGTTTCGGTGCGCGTCACGGGCCTATACAGCGTGTCGCGCTCGATTGGCTCACGTCCAGCTTCCCGGATCAGGCGTACTAATTCCTGCCGCCGCATTCCTTGCGGCGTGGTTGCGCCCGCATCGTGATAGATCTTTTCCTCGATCACCGTGCCATCGATGTCGTCGGCGCCGAAGCGCAAGGAAATCTGCGCAATCTTCGGGGTCATCATCTGCCAATAGGCTTTGATATGCGGGAAATTATCCAGCACCAGCCGGCTGACAGAAATCTGCTTGATGTCGAGCATGCCGGTGGTTTTTGGCAGATGCTGTAACGGCGTGTTGTCAGGATGGAATGCGAGAGGGATAAACGTTTGGAACCCGTTGGTCTCGTCCTGAAGCGCACGCAACTTCATCAGATGGTCTACCCGGTCTTCATCGATTTCGATGTGACCATACAGCATGGTGGCATTTGATTTGAGCCCGATCTGGTGGGCCGTGCGCGCGGTTTCCAGCCACTGGTCGCCATCAATCTTGTGATCGCAGATGACGTGGCGGACGCGATCAGCAAAGATCTCTGCGCCACCGCCAGGGAGCGAGTCCACGCCTGCTTGCTTTAGCTGTTGCAGAGTCTCGCGAATGGAAAGCTTGGCGCGTTTGGCCAGATATGCCACCTCCACCATGGTGAACGCCTTCAGATGAACCTGCGGAAAGCGTTCCTTCAAACCGGAAATTAGATCCAGAAAATACTGGAATGGCTCAGGATGCAGCCCGCCCACGATGTGAAACTCGGTCACCGCCTCCGTATAGCCGGAAGCCGCGGTCTGAAACGCTTCCTCGAGTGCCATGGTGTAGGCGCCGGGTGCATCTTTTTTGCGCCCAAAAGCACACAGCCGACAGGCTGCCACGCATACATTCGTCGGATTAATGTGGCGGTTGACGTTGAAGTAAGTCTTATCGCCGTGCATCCGCTCCCGAACGTGGTTTGCCATCCAACCAAGGGCCAGGATGTCGCCCGTGCGGTAAAGCATTAGCGCATCATCGGCGCTCAAGCGATCCCGAGCAAGAACCTTCTCGTAGATCGGCTGGAGCTGCAGGTCGTCGGTTTGAAATGGATGCGAGCCTGGCATTGAATTGATAATACCGCAGCGCGGGCTACGATGGCAGAATCTCAGCCCTTCGCGGTGTGAAACATCAGATCCCCTGCAACGAACAGGAAGAACACTACCGATATGACCCCGTTCATGGTGAAGAACGCAGCATTAAGACGAGAGAGATCATGGGGTGAAACCAGGGAGTGCTCGTACCCCAACAACACCGCGACCAGACCGACCCCGGCAATTGCCAGTTTCCCTAATCCAAAAACTGCAATTAGGGCGATCAGCAAAAGCAGCATTAAAATGTGGAACGCTCGCGCGATCCACAGCGATTTCCCAATACCACAATAACGGGGAATAGAGTGCAATCCGGTCTGCAAATCGAATTCGTAATCCTGGCAACTGTAGAGGACATCGAAGCCACCCACCCAAAAAGTGACTGCGGCAGTAAGCAGCAGAATGCGGGGGTCCAATGATCCCCGCACTGCGATCCACGCGGCCGCCGGCGCGATCCCCAACGCGAATCCAAGGATCAGATGCGACCAGCGTGTGAAGCGTTTGGTATAGGAATAGAGCAACAGAATGCCCAGAGCGACCGGAGAGAGCGCGAAGGCAAGACGATTCAACTGCCAGGCAGCGAGCACAAACACGGCGCAACTCACGACGACAAACGTGCTTACAAAACCATGCGTAAGTGTGCCGGTCGGAAGCGCTCGTGTTTGCGTACGCGGATTTGCGGCATCAATCGCGGCATCCGCCAAGCGGTTAAAGGCCATCGCAGCCGAACGCGCAGCAACCATGGCCACGATAATCCAAGCAAGTTGATGAACGGTAGGAAGTCCGCGGGCGGCTAACATGGCGCCGCATAACGCAAAAGGGAGAGCAAACACAGAGTGCTCCCACTTGATCATCTCCAAGGTCACACCAAGATTGCGCAAGAGTGACACTACGAAGATTCTAAAGCAGAGGAGCGAAAGGCGTGCAACTTAGGTCGAAGTGTAGCCTTCGCCCGCGACCAGCGGCACGAACCGGCAACCATCCAATCTGTGCACTATTGGACGGCCTCCCTCTTTGATCACTAGCTGCAATTCCTGCGCATCAGGAGGTCCAACTGGAATCACCATGCGCCCGTCCTCACCGAGTTGGTCGATCAGGGCGGCAGGAATCTGCGAAGCAGCGGCCGAAACGACAATGCCGTCATACGGCGCGAAATCAGGCAGCCCCTGGGTACCATCACCAACCAGCACGGTCACATTATGGTATCCGAGCCGCGCAAGTGTATCTTCAGCCTGCCGCGCCAGCCGGGCATGCCGCTCAACGGAGTAAACCTGTGCTGCCAACTCAGCCAGCAACGCAGTCATGTAGCCGGATCCTGTACCCACCTCGAGCACCTTTGCCGAAGGCTCCAGCTTCAGCACCTCCAACATTAAGGCGACGATGTAGGGCTGCGAGACGGTCTGGCCTTCCGCAATTGGGATGGGATGATCTCCGTAGGCCTGCTCGCGGTAGCGCTCGCTTACGAACTCATGCCGTGGAACGCGGGCCATCGCGCTAAGAACCCGCTGATCGCGAATCCCGCGAGCCACGAGCTGCGTCTGGACCATGTTCTCGCGTTCGGCTGAAAAGCGATCGAATGGAATCTGGGGCGTCATCCCTGCCCTTCGAT